>Ga0307380_10002581_pt1 | contig 25605 bp, 19 predicted proteins | sample UN3MG_FD_202239 | JGI IMG/M metagenome (GOLD analysis project Ga0307380, IMG submission 202239) | Soil microbial communities from Risofladan, Vaasa, Finland - UN-3 | ecosystem: Environmental > Terrestrial > Soil > Coastal area > Acid sulfate soil | place: Finland: Risofladan, Vaasa | collected... | reverse complement strand
CGGTTCGATCCGAACGCTCCGCTGTGGCTCGATAATCAAGGTGAAATCCTCCAATGCCACATGGGCGGGATCATGTTTCATAAGGGGAAGTATTACATGGTGGGGGGCGACTGGCGGGGCGATAAGTTGCCCGGTTATCCATTCGATTGGGGTAAGAACGTAGGCATGAGCATCTACTCGTCGCCCGACCTGATGAACTGGACGTACCACGGCAATTTTTGCGGTGCGTCCAACGACCCGGCCCATGTACTGCACGACGAAACGCTCGGCGCGGGCCGGCCCAAGCTCATCCGCGCCAGGGGGACCGGGAAGTTCGTCGCCCTGTTCCAGGTCGTGGACTCCGGGTTCAGAAAGATCAACGTCACCGCGGCCGCGGTCGCCGACAAACCGGAAGGGCCATATCGTTGGCACGGCATTCTGGAGTACGACGGCAAACCGATGCAGGGCGCCGACACCGCGGTCTTCACCGAAGACGACGGATCGCAGTACCTGATCACGGGCAAACATCATCCGAGCCAGTGGAACGTGGCCGACTGCCTGTACCAGCTCAGCCCTGATTGTCTCCACGTGGAGAAGGCCGCGGTCTTGGGCACCGGAGGTGAAGCCCCGGCGATCTTCAAGCACGACGGCGTCTATTACCTCCTGCACTCGCATCTGACCGGTATGGGGGTCAACGAGAACTTCTATCACACGGCAACCAACATCTGGGGGCCGTGGCAGGCCAAGGGAAGGATCGCGCAAGGAGCACACTCCGACCGCACCTTCATGACCCAGACGACCGACGTAGTGCCGGTGGCGGGGAGGAAGGGCGCCTTCATCTGGATCGGTGACAGCCTCCGCAACAACGGGCCGCCCTACACGCGCACCGTCTGGCTCCCGGTGACGCTCAAGGGCAAAGGCGAGATGGAAATCCGGTGGCGGGACAACTGGGACCTGTCGGTATTTGACGGGGCGTCGGGAATGAAGAAGGAGTAAACCCCCCGCCCCCCGGCAGAGCCGCCCGCCGGCCCCAGGGGTAGCCGCAAAATCAAATTTCCTATCAGTTGAATGAAGATGCCGTCATACAGGAGAAAATCATGCGTAAGGTCTGTTTGCTGTCGTTGGTTCTGTGCGGGCTTTGTGCCGGCTTGGCCGGCGCCGCCTTCAGGCCGGCCGCGCGCCACAGCGTGGCCAGACTGATGGAATCGTTGCCGCACGTATTGTACCCGTAGACGTTGAAGACCTTCACGGGGTCGAGGAGTTCGTTGTTGTCGCCCCCCGAGTGGTGGCGATGCCGGATCTCCTGGAACCAGAGCGCCATGGCCTTCTCGGCGTCGGTCATGCCGGGCGAGACGGCGGCGGCGACGATCTCCTCGACGGTGCGGAAGTCGCTCTGACCGTTGGAGAGCCACGGGTTGACGACGTCGGTCGCGCCCACGTTTTCCATCCGGACCGACCGGTTGGATTCCCACGTCTGGACGAAGGCCCCCTCCCGGTTCATGCCGCACCCCATGGGCGACCGGCAGCTCCGGCCGTCCATGGTGCCGCCCTGGACGACCGTGTAGACGTGCGGCCCCGCGGTGATCTCCTCACGGTGAGACTTCGCCACGTCGGTGGGAAGCGTGTCCGCCGACCGAAACGTCCCGGCACCGTCCGCCCCGGCTGCCAGGATGCAGATCATGGCCGCACACACGAAGAGTTCATGCATTGCCGTTGCCCCCGCTAGGAGTCCTGTCCGCCGGCGAATCCTGCGCCGGGGTTGCGCATCCAGAATAGCGGTTATCCGGTCAGTGGCCAATGAGATTCGGCAGCGCGGGGGGCCTGGCATCCTAGGAAAGTGTTACCCATGTGCCCGGTCTATTCTGTAACCTATCCTACCGGTTCGTGCCTGTTTGCGCGGCGGGTCCCCGCACCCGCCGCGCTTAAGGTCCGCCTGCGGGTAGGCGCGGTGGGTACGGGGACCCACCGCGCACAAGCAGTGGTGTGCGTACGCAATCTTAAAACGCTCTGGCGTCATGGAGTTCGTCGAACCGCGGAAATGAGGGTGACCATGAGGACCTGGTCGATTGCGGCCGCATTTCTGATCGTCGCCTGGGTCTCGTCCGCGGCTGTCCTGGCGGCTGAACAGGGCGCCGGGGACAAGGGCGACGGCCTTCGGGTCATGCACGTGGGGAACAGCCATTCCCACGCCCTCAGGTTCCTCGAACCGCTGGCCTGGGCCGTCGGCCACAAGGGGCACAAGGACGGCGAGGTCAATATCCTCGGGGCGCCCCTGCGATGGAACTGGGACCATCCGGAGCAGAACAAGTGGTCCGAGAAACTGGGGGCGGATAAGTCCTGGGACGCCATCACGCTCCTGGCGTGGGCCGGCGACGACGCGACCTACGCGCCGAAGTTCGCCGCCGAGGCCTTCAAGGGTAACCCCAAGTGCCGGGTCCTGCTCTACACCATCTGGCCCGACACGTACATGGACTTCGAGAACCCCGGTCCCATTCGCACGGAGGCCCACACCGAGAAGGTGGCGGCGGTGCTCGAAAAGGCGTTTCCCGACGCGCCCAGGCCCCGGGTCATCCCCAGCAGCCTCCTCATCCGCGAACTGGGCCGCATGGCCGACGCCGGCCGCCTGCCCGGCGTGGCCAACCGGTACGTGCTGTTCTCCGACGGCGGGCACCTGAGCGAGGTCGGCATGTACGCGGCGAGCGTGCTGGTCTCGGCCATGCTCTACAACGAGTCGCCGCTCGAGTACCCGAGCCGCTACGGGCGGATGGACGCCCAGGGTAAGCTGGTCCGCGGGTGGTACGAGAGCCTGGAGATTCCTGAGGAGACCGCTCGCGTTATCCGGCAGACGGTGTGGGACGTCCTGCTCACGTATCCTCCGGCGGGCATGGCCACGAGCCTGGTAATCGCCGATCGGCACCTGCCGCCCGCGGTCGTCGGCCAGCCGTACAAGGCCGAACTCAAGGCGCTGAATGTCCAAGGCGCGTGCGCGTGGACCGTGGCCAAGGGCCGGTTGCCGGCGGGCATCCGCCTCTCGGGCGACGGCGTTCTCTCGGGGCAGGCGTCGGCGAGCGGCAACTTCCCCCTCACGCTGAAGGTGGCCGACACGAAGGGGAGTTACGAGCGGACGCTCGAGGTGCGTGTCAGCGAAGACCGGCCGCCCGTCATCCGCGAGACGGCCCTGAAGCCTGCTGCGCTCGACGATTATGTGTTCCAGGAGATCAAGGCCGACGGCGGTGTCGGCCCGCTCCGGTGGGACGTGGCCGAGGGCAAGCCGCCCCTGGGCATGCAACTCACCGGCAACGGAATCCTGCTGGGGACGCCGGGAGAGGCCTGCGAGTTCCGCTTCACCGTCCGCGCGACGGACTCGCACCCGGCTGGCGGCCGCGCGGCCATGCGGGCGCTGGCGTGGTCGATCGGGCCGGCTTCGCCCCAGGCGCTGCTCGCGAAGGCGCTCGGGCTTGAGCGCGGCGCCAAGCTCTCTGACCTCGTCAAGGTGGACGGGAAACTGGCGGAGCCGTTCTGGAACCTGGACCAGCCGATCGCCCGGAAGGTGGCGGGTTCTCCGGCCAAGAAGGCCAGTCTCGGGGCCTTCTGGGTCGACCGGGGCAAAGGGCAGGGCGAGGCGGTATACGTTGCGGTGAAGGTGACCGACGGCCCCGCCGGCAAGACGCCCGGGGACGCCGTCCACGTGTACCTCGACGGCCGGCATAATCGCGAGGTCATCTACAACGCCGATGATTTGCACGTGGTGATTCCCCGCAAGGGCCGGCCGAACTTCGTCCGCTCGCACACCCCCTGGTGGTTCATGGAGACGGCCGTTGCCGAGACGGGCGACGGGTACGTGGTCGAGATCCGGATCGGGTCGGCGTATTTCCAGGGCAAGGGCATCGCCACGGTGTTCGGCAGGAACGTCGTCTACGGGTTCGACGTCGCCGTCGACGAGGGCGACCAAGAGGTCGCCCGGCAGGTCTGGCGCGGCACGGAGAAGAACGACGAGGACACGAGCGGCTTCGGCAGCATCGTGCTCACGGACGTGCCGGTCCGGTAGCCGGCTGCCGCGTCCTGGCTGGTTGCGCGTTCGTGGCGATGAGCGGCCCGGAACCGTCCGGAGGGGAGGGCAGCCGCATGCCCTGCATCCAACCCGTGGACCGAATGGAAAGGGACATACCGTGAGCATTCGCCGCCTCTCGTCGCCCCGTGGTCGCTGCCTCGCGGCCGTGGTGGCTGTCGCGCTCCTTCTGGGCGGGTCTGCCGGCGCTGCCGAGCCCTGGTCCGCGGTCATCTCGCCGCGGAACTCGCTGGAGTTCGGGTTCGTCAAGGACGACGTGCCCGTCTGCCGGCTCTCCCTGGGCGGTTGGGGGCCGAAGTGGGCCTGGGTCGGCGTGGAGGCCAAGAACAAGGCGGCGGGCGACACGCTCACCGCCACCGTGCCCTTCGTCGTGAACAAGGCCGCCGGCGAGGTCATCGACATCACGTTCGAGGCCCGCAAGAGTGGCCCGCGCCAGGTGGCGTTCCGCTACAGTCTCACGGCGGCCAAGGACGTGCCGGTGACGATGGTCATCGCGGGCCTCGGCGTCCTGAAGCCGTTCGCCCAGGGCCGGGTCGTCCTCACGCACGCGGACGGCAAAGAGACCCCGATGAAACTGCCGCTCGGCCGCGCGGCCACAACGCCCCCGGTCGCCAAGGCCGAGGTGGCGATGGAGAAGGCGGGGGCCATCCAGTTGGCGTTCGATCCGCCGTGCCCCGTCTCATTCGACGGCGACATGCGCATCATGCTCGCCTCCGAGGTCTTCAAGCAGGGGACGCGGAGCATCACGCTGACGGCGACGTTTCCCGCCGACGTCGCGCTGCTGGCCACGCAGGAAGCCGTGGACCGCCTGACGAAGACGATCGCCGGCCCGGACTGGTTCCCGTTCGCGCCCTCGGCCGACCCGGTCCCGTCGGTCATCAGCATGAACGACTGGCTCGACAAGCCCGCCGGCACGCACGGCGGCGTGCGGATGGTGGGCGACCGGTTCCAGTTCGAGGACGGCACGCCCGTCAAGTTCTGGGGCATGAACCTGTCGTACGGTGGCAACTGCGCCCCGGAGAAGAAGGACGCCGAGTTCACGGCCGCGCGCTTCGCCAAGTACGGCGTCAACGGCGTCCGCCTGCACAAGTTCTCGTACCCGAAGGACAAGATGGGCATCGGCGACACCGATGACGCCACGAAGATGAGCCCGGAGGGCCTCGACCGGCTCGACTACTTCGCCGCGAAACTCAAAGGTCACGGCGTCTACTACGGCTGGTCGCACACCTACGGCTTCTACGTGTGCCCGGGCAACAAGGACCGCCTCGTCGCCTACGACGAGATCGCCCGCAGCCTCAAGGGCAACACCTACGGCTTCATCAACTTCGCCGAGGACGTGCAGGACCTGATGATCGAGATGGTCGTAAACCTTCTGAAGCACAAGAACCCCCACACGGGCCTCACGTACGCCGAGGACCCCGCCCTCTCGTTCATCGAACTCCAGAACGAGGACGACATCTTCTTCTATACCTCCGAGAGCGCGTTCAAGGCCTGCCCGACCTATACGAAACTCTTTACCGCGCGGTTCACCGACTGGCTCAAGGTGAAGTACGGCACCGAGGATGCCCTCAAGCAGGCCTGGGGCGGTGCCCTCAAGGCCGACGAGTCGCTGGCCGCACGCAACATCGTGCCGCAGACGAACCCCTGGTTCTTCGGCGACGGCCACCTGCCCGGTCAGAAGGGCGGCGCCCGCCAGCGCCTGCTCGATGCGGCCGCATGGCTCCACGAGATCCAGAACACGTTCTACAGCCGGTTCGTGAAGGCCATCCGCGACGCCGGCTACAAGGGGCCGCTGTGCGGGTCGCCGTGGCAGGCGCCGTCGATGCTGCCGCACTACGCCAACCTGCGGTCCGACTACCTCGTCGGCTACATCGACCGGCACAACTACTTCGGCGGCGGGCTGTTCGACTCGATGCTCGCTAAGCCGGGCAGCGGCTACTTCTCGACGGGCCTCCAGCAGGTCGGTGACCGCCCCTTCGGCTTCAGCGAGTGGATCACCGTGTACCCGTCGCTCTACAGCGCCGAGGGCCCCGCCATGATCGCCGCCTACGGCATGGGCCTCCAGGGCTGGGACGCCTCGTACGAGTTCCAGTCGCAGGCCGGCCACCGCCTCTTCAGCGACCGCGCCGGCTGGCCTCCGTGGGGCGTGTGGGAGGCCGACGTGCCCACGCAACTGGGCCAGTTCCCGGCGCTGGCGCGGATGGTCCAGCGTGGCGACGTCAAGGAGTCCGAGGTCATCTCCACGCGGCGCGTCAGCCCCGAGGAACTGGCCGGCGGCACCTTCGGCTTCTCCGACAAGGTCGTCCAGCAGGGCGACATCAAGTCCTTCGGCGGCAGTGTGCCCCCCGAGGCGCTGGCCGCCGGGCGCGTCGTGGTCGAGTTCACCGAGAAGCCCGAGGCGTCCACGTTCCCCGACATGGCGACGTATCGGCAAGGGACGGCCATCACCGCCGCCACCGGGCAACTCGTCTGGGACACCGCCGGCCAGGGCTGCTTCACCGTCAACACCCCGGGCACGAAGGCCGTGGTGGGTTTCGCCGAAGGCCGGTCGTTCGCCCTGGGCGACGTCACGGTCGCCGTCGCCAGCCCCTACGTATCGATCTTCCTCACCGCCCTGGAGAAGGGCGCGACGCTCGCCACCGCCAAGAGCGCCCTCCTGTGCGCCGTGGCGCGCAACGCCAACACGGGCTTCAAGTACTTCGCCATCGACGCCCAGATCATCGACAATGGCAAGGGGCCGATCCTGCTCGAGCCCGTCAAGGCCACCCTCAAGATCGCCGGGCGCAAGGTGACCTCGGTCCAGGTCCTGGACCACGACGGCCGCCGCACCGAGAAGACGCTGCCCGTCGACGGCGGCCGGTTCACGATCGACGGGGCGAAGGACCAGGCCCTGTACTACGAGGTCGTGATGGAGTAGGGGGCCCCGCGCTGCCCGCCGGCAGTCGGTGCCGGGCCGCCGGCGACGTCGCACCCTTTTCCCCGGGCGAACCTGGAGACACGATGCGAAACGCTCAACACGTGACATGCGTCAACCTCTACGCCGAGGCGGGCTGGGCGCCGACGATGCGGCATTCGTGGAACCCCGACAACACCGTCCAGGAGTGGCAACAGCGTTTCGGCGAGGACCGACACTCCAAACAGGTAAGCGTCCCGTTCGAGTTCCGGGGGATGGGGTTCAAGCTGCTTTCCCGCGAGGGGATGAAGATGGCGGGCCCGCTTCCCGAGACGCTCGGGTGGAAACCGCCCGCACCGGGCCTGGTCGGTGCTTCGACGACGCAATGGCCATGATGCGCGGCGGGAGGGGGCGGGCGATGCCGGAGCGGCCTAGCGGCGCGGGGCCTGTGCGGCCGGCTTTCCGCCACCAGCGTCATGTCGATTGCAGGCCCCAGCCCTTGCGATAGGTCTTGCTCAGGAACCGGTTCGCCTCGGGCCGGTTGGGGATGGTCATGTTGGGGGCATCCCACTCGATCTTGACGGGGCGGCCGTTCTGAGGTTGGCCGGCGGCGGCGCGGATGGCCACGTTGCCCAGAAGGACGATCTCCGTCAGCGGGCCGGCGGCCTCGAAGTTGGACCCGGCGGGCGGGCCTCCCTTGCAGGCCGCCACCCACTCCTTGTGATGGCCGATGGAGCGCGGGATCGTCTTCGGTGGCCGGCGATACGCCCGCATCTTCGATTCCGGAATGATCCGAGGCCCATCGCCGTAGCACGAGCACGTGATCTTGCCCTTGTCGCCGACGAAGAGCACCCCTTCGTTGTCGCCCATGCGCCGGTCGGGCTCCAGCTCTTCCGGCCGCGGAGGCATCATCCCGCCGTCGTACCACGTCAGCCGCAGGGGCGGCATGTTGCCGCGCGGGGGGAACTGGTAGTAGATAGTCGACGCCAGCGGGCCCGTCTCTGCGTTGACCTTCGTCGCGTAGGCCTCGACGCTGGTCGGCGCGCCCAGCTTCAGGGGGCGGACCACGTTGTTCAACACGTGGCAGCCCATGTCGCCCAGGGAGCAACTGCCGAAGTCCCACCAGCCACGCCACGTGAACGGCAGGTAGGCCGAGTGGTACGGCCGCTCCGGCGCAGGCCCGAGCCAGAGGTCCCAGTCGAGCGTGGCCGGCACGGGCGGCTTGTCCTGGGGCCGATCGATGCCTTGCGGCCACACGGGCTTGTTGGTCCACGCGTGAACCTCGCGCACGGGGCCGATGGCGCCGTCCAGTATCCACTCTTCGATCAGCCGGACGCCCTCGCCGGCATTGCCCTGGTTGCCCATCTGTGTGGCCACCTTGTGCGTGCGTGCGGCCTCCTGCATGGCACGCACCTCCTGGACCGTGTGGGCCATCGGTTTTTCGCAGTAGACGTGCTTGCCCATCTTCATCGCCGCTATCGAGATGACCGCGTGGAGGTGGTCGGGCGTTGCCACCACGACCGCGTCGATCTCCTTCTCGGCATCGAGCATTTTGCGGAAGTCGGTGTGCCGGTGTGCGTCCGGATACGCCTTGAACGCGCCGGCCGCGTGGTGCGTGTCGACGTCGCACAGGGCCACGACGTTCTCGCCGTCGAGCGACTTCAGGTCGCCCAGCCCCCGCCCGCCGATGCCGATGCCCGCGATGTTGAGCCTCTCGCTGGGCGGCTTTTGGCCCGGCCCGCCCAGGACGTGCCGGGGAACGAGGGTGAATACCCCCGCGGCCGCCGCGACCTTCGCCGATCCTTGCAGGAACCCTCGCCGCGTCAGCCCACGGTTTCGGTCAGCCCCAGCGATTCCCATGCTTCCGCCTTTCTCGTTCGTCCGTGGCATGCAGGCCTTACCCGTTCGGTCGTCCCCATCGGGATTTCCCGGACGACCTCTCGCCCGCGACCACCGCGACCGCTCGGCCCTGATTGTACCTGCCCCTGGGGCTTCGACAAGACCTCGCCCGCGTCGGAAACAGCCATCCGGCCCTCCGCCTGCCGGAGGGCAAAGGCGATCTGCTCCTGCGTAAACCGATTCTTCATCCCGGCCCCCCCTTCCTTCCTGAATGCCAGAATCCTACCAGAATCCTCGCATTCTGTCTGGACCAGGATTCGGGGAACACGTCACGTCATGCAGGCGCCGGATTTGAGCATCATTGAGGTTCTGGAACAAACCCAGGGCGCCGATGTCTTTGCGAGGAATGGCTGATGCAGACTTGCAGGTCAGCTGGCCAATCTGATCATTGAGACTACTGGTGCCCAAGGGCAGATCAACCAGACTCCTGCCGACTGCATCCTATCCTTTGTTTGCGAGGAAGCCCGGTTGTTCATTCTGTCGGAGGCAGGTCCTCTTGTGCACAAAAGCATGATGGAAGTGATCGGCGCAGGCCCTCAAGCCATCCATGCCGCTCACCGCCCGGGTCCTCTGCGCCGTCCTCGAGCGAGCTCCATTCTGCGTAGCAAATGGCCGCAATCAGGTTGGTCTCTGGGGCGGGAACTGAATCAAAGAGCCTCTCCCCACTAATCGCTCGCCGCAATGCGGCAGCAGCGTCCTCCAACAGATTATTGCGGAACTCAGCATCGTGCCTAAGCGGGTGATTCCATCGCCACAACAAAAGTTCTGTCAGTACCTCTGCCTCAAACATACCTGCTAGGTCAAAACTCTTCTGTGCAATAGAGTCCACCTGCTACTCCCCCCCTTCGAGGCCAAGGATATTGAATCTTGGCCTTCGTGACCGAATCAACTCGAGCTCAACTGCTTTCCTGGCTTTGCTGGTTGTTCCATCTGGGAGAACGCGGATTTCCACGTACAAATCGTCGGTACCATGCTCCCACAACCAACGCGCAAGATCCCTACGATCGGAATGGTCCAAGTGCTTTCGTATACGGTCTCGCAGATTCCTTGCCTCCCCCAGATAGAGAAGGCCCTCATCCTTGTAATACAAGAGATATATCCCCTGCGACGTGGGAATACGAGTGATGTCAATGTCTGCGGCCCGGAAAGACTCAACTTGCGTTGCAGGTAACAGGTGGGGACTAACCTCTGGACGCAGTCTGTGTGCTTTCCGCAAGTTGAGAGCCGCAAATCGATATTCGAAGGGACTGAAACCCGGCGCAAGCTCCTGCGCAAGCCGATCGAACTCTTGCGCGAGCGCAGGGTCACAGATGATCCGATCAAGCGTGGTGTCCTGCCGACCTTCGAGGAAACGTGCCGCGATCTCGGCCGCGAATTCGTATTCGTCCGTATGCCTTCGGTTGACCCGCGTTGTTGTAGGATGACCTTCTAGTCTTCTACTCTTCCGAAGGTTATAAAGACAATGGTTCAGCTCAAAGTCCGTCTCGCCCGCGCCCAGTTCTCGGCAGGCGGCAAGAAAACGAGCGTTCAACGCGGGATTTGCAATCACGGCGTCGGGTGAATACCCATTTCGGGTACGGAGAAAAGCCTGGAGGACTTGGTCATTCATGATGCAACTGAAAGAGTCTTCAAGTTTCCCTCCGGGTTCCACTTGCCGATCCAGATGGACTGGTTCGGCATCAGGATTCTTGCACTATCCACGCAACGATAGCCAAGCTCAAGTTTCTGCTTATTCGCCCCCCAGAAGTCAAATCGGTTCGGCGAGAATTGGATCTTGAGTCGTTCGCAAAGATTACGGGTCTCCCCAACATACAGGTGGCGGTCCTCACCTCGGAGCCAGTAGAGTCCTGGGCAAGCGGGAACGTGGCCCCACGGGAGACTGAAGGGATTGTTGTTGATGCGCGGCAAGGCAACAAAGTCGTTGAGCAGCTTGCGCACTCGCGCCCTGTAGTTGTTGTTGGCGCGTTTGCGGATGCGAAGGGCAAACCATCTGATCTTCAATGAAGTCAACGGCTCCGGAATCATCGAACGCACAGATTCGTCGAACCGGCTCGCTAGGTCGGGGTCACAGAGAACGTGATCGAATGGCGTGCCCGCCGCCTGAAACCTCTCCAGCGCGATCTCGCACGCGAAGCCGTACATGTCAAAATGGGCCGTTTCCAACGGGAACGTGGTCATCCTTGGTCGTGGCAGACCTTTGAAATACCCAGACTTCCGCAGATTCATGAGGCGGTGGTTCCATTGAGTTGGTTTGCCGGGAAGCCCCAGACGACCACAGAGTTCGGCGAATCTCGCGTTCATATCGGGATCGGCAATAAGCCGATCCACGGGGAATCCATCACGTGCGGCGAAAAAGGCTTCGACAACTCCACGGTTCACATCGTCAGGCTCAGTTCGAATCGAGGCGAGTGCGGGAGTGGTGCGTTTCGCGTCCGCCTGTTTCTTGTGCTTCCTCGTTGTTGGAGCCGATACCTTGGGCTCCTCGGCTCCTGCAAGGGCGTCCCCGACAGATACGGCATCAAGGCGCGATTGAATCTGCGCCGCGTAATTCTTGGATAGTTCAAAACCAATGAACTTGCGGCCGAGCTTCTTCGCAACGGCTAAAGTCGTTCCGCTACCTCCAAAGGGGTCGAGCACCAGTTCGCCCGGATTCGAACAGGCCTTGATGATCCGCCCAAGGAGTTGCTCGGGCATTTGGCACCCATGCCACCCAGCACGTTCCTTGAACGTCCCGCAGACGCGAGGAAGATACCACGTATCTTCTGTCGGATGAAAGCCGGCCGCGAGATCCTGGGGTCGCAGGATCCATGTGTCGTCGGGGAGGCGCCCCTTGGCAGCGGCGCGGGAATCCGCATATACGAGCTGCCGAGCCGACGGTACGCGGATGTTGTCCGCATCGAACGTGAACTCGCGCGAGTTCTTAACGAAATAAAACAGGTGGGTGTGGCTGCGGCTGAACTTCTTGGTACAATTGACCCCGAATGTGTAATACCAGATCACCCAACTCCGGCACGTAAGCCCAAGTTCGCGCTGAAAAATCAACTTGAGTTCCGCGGCGAAATCGTCCCCAATTGCCAACCAGAACGTGCCATTGGGCTTCAAAGCCCGAACCAATGCCGATCCCCATTGGCGGGTCCAGTTCAAGTACTCGTCTGCCGCAAGCTGGTCTTCGTAGACGTCGTATTTGTAGCCAATGTTGAAAGGGGGATCAGCAAAGGCTAGGTCGACCACCCCCTCGTGAAGTGTCCGCATCCCGGCAATGCAGTCCTGATTGTGGAGCCGATTCTCTTCCATGGCATTCCCTTCCGGCGACTCAACCGCTCACTCCGGCTATGACTGTACCACTTGAGGGCGGTTCATTCAACAATCCCGCGCAGGTTTGGTGCCTACGCAATCTGTTTCCCCTTCCGGGGGACGATAACCTGCCCCCATTGACCCCCTCCCGTGACTTGATCCGGGTCCTGCGAGAGAGTCCTGGCGGCGGTCTGTGTGCGAGATCGAAGGTAGGGCGGCGCCGGCGGCCTTAGTCCTACAACGCAACTTCGCTACTTCATCCCGCCTGGCGGCCTTCCTAGGCCGCCAGGAACATGCGTCAGGCCCGATCGCGGCGGCCCGCCCAAGGCGGGCAGGCTCTGGGAAGGCCGCCGCGCGACAAGTTGCGTTGTAGGATTAGTCCCGTGTCCGGAACGCCAGGAGGTGCGTCTTGGTGCGGATATAGATCGTCGAGGCGTCGATGGCCGGGGTGGCGAACACGGGTTCTCCCAGGTCGTGCTGGTGAACCACCTGGAACGCATCGCCGGTCTTTACCACCGACACAAGCCCCCGGTTCGAGGCCAGGTAGAGATGGTCGTTCGCAACGACCGGCGAGGCGCTGTAATGCCCCGGAGCCCCGAGGCGCTCGCGATAGAGGACCTCTCCGTTGGTGGCGTTGACGGCTGCGAGCAGGCCGCCGTTGCGGACCAGGTAGAGGCGGTCTTTGTAGAAGACGGGCGAAGGGACCTCCGGGAGGTTGCGATGCAACTGCCAGGTCACGTGGGTCTGGGTGACGTCGCCCTTGCCCCCCGGTCGGATGGCCACGAGCATCGGTTTGCCGCGGTCGAACGACATGTTCGCCAGGAACTCGTCCCGGGTCCAGAAGCCGTCTTTGTCTTTGTCGATCCCGGCGAACATCCCGTCGAGACGCCCCTGGCGTTGCGCCTCGTTCGCGGGCATCGGGATGCCGTAGCCGGGATGTTCGGGCGGCAGTTCCGGCCGCAGGGGGTACGCGAAGTGCTCGGTCATCTCCCGGCGATCGAGCTTGCCGTCCCCGTTTGCGTCAAACTGCATCACGGCGTCCCAGAACGGTTGCGGATCGGGTTGCTCGTCGGCAACGCCCCCCAACATCGCCGCGGCCGCGTAGACGTGCCCGTTGCCGGATACGGGCATCGCAATCGTCTCTCGCGAGAATCCGGTGGCGAACCATTTCTCCGCGCCAGAGCCGGGATCGTAGCCGGCCACCCGCCCCCTCCCCAGCACGACGAGGTCTTGTCCATCGCTATGGCTCCATATCGTCGGCGTGGACCACCCGCTGCGATAGAAGGGGCGAGGGGTTTCCCAGGCGGTTTCGCCGGTGGACTTCCTGACGGCGAGGATCCTGGACTGGCTCAGCTTGCTGTCCGGCAGGTTGGCCTCGTTGTCGAGAACCAGGATCAGGCAGTCCCCATGCCCGATGGGCGACGTCGCCATCCCGTAGAGACTCCTGGGGGTGGGGATGGGCTTGGCCCATTGCTCACGACCCTCGTGGTCGTAGCAGAGCAGGCCGTAGGAACCGAAGTAAACGTAGAGACGCTCGTCATCGACGTGCGGCGTCGAGGTCGCCGGGCTGTTGACCTCGTGCACCCTTTCGATCGGCACCTTGGGCGCCTCCTGGCGCCACGCCAGTTTCCCGCTTGCCGTGTCGAACGCGAGCGTGACCAGGCGACCGTCCTCTACCGCCGTCAGAAAGACCCGGTTCCCGGCCAGCACCGGCGACGAGAGGCCGGGGGGAACGGGCGTTTTCCAGGCGGCGTGACTGGCATCGAGCTTCACCGGCGGCCGGCACGCGGGGGCCACGCCTGAACCATTGGGCCCTCTGAACTGGTTCCACGAGGCGACTTCGGCGCGGGCATGAACCGTGCCAAGAGAAAGCACCACCAGCGCGAACAGCCAAACCCACACGCCAGGGCAACGCGAGTTGATGCGATTCGGGGTTCCTGAGACGATCACTCGGCAGGTCCTTTCCAAGAGTCCACCCGACCCCTTGCCGGCTCTTGTGCCAGGCGTTACGAGAGAATCGGGCGTTGACTGGCATCCTAATCCCAACCCTCCCCCGAGGCAATGGCCCAGGAAGGGACGTGTGAAGGTGATGCCGATCCAGGTGTGCCGGCCGCCGCTCTAGCGGCCTCTCTTCCCGCCGCACCTGCGTGCAAACCGCGAACCCGAGCGGCAAGGCCCCGTGACCGGTATGCGGGCGATCCGCCGTTTTCCCGCCGCCGCCCCCGCCGCGGGCCGGACCGGCCCCAAACCGCTTGTCGCAATCTGTTTGCCCTAGACTTGTGGGCGGCGCAGGCCGATACTAGGGGTGTCACGCACAAAGGAGATTCCCATGCCGCTGAGGCCAGTTTTTAGCCGCAGACCGTGCGGCCGCCGTCTTCTGGGTGTTGCGGGGCTTCTGCTCTGTCTGGGCGCGGGGGCCCTGGCGGGGGGATGCTCGGGCCAGACGGCGCGGATGGACGTGGACAGCGAGGATGACGCCCTCCGGGGGGCCATCAGCAGCAAGGATTTCCGGGCCGTGTGCTTCGAGATGGCGCAGTCGGTGGTCCGCCTGCCGCAGATTCAGAGCGCCTCCAGCCCGCCGACGATCGCCTTCTTCGAGATGGTCAACAACAGCGACGAACTCGTCAACGCCGAGGACATCCTCTACAAGATCCGGACGGAACTGATTAAGAACTCCGGCGGTAAGATGATCTTCCTCGACCGCGACGCCATCGAGAATATCAAGACCGAGCGGCGCGACAAGGAGCGCGGCAAGGTGACCGCGAGCGGCGACAAGCCCCTCTACGGGGCGGACTTCTTCATGGCCGGCCGCATCGAGGGCATCCGCCGCACACGCGGACGCCGCGAGACCGAGTACATCCGGATCGCCGTGCGGCTGACCGACGCCCAGACCAGCGGCATCGTCTGGGAGAACGATTACGAGTTCAAGAAACTCTTCATCGCCGGCGCGTACGACCGCTGAGCCACCGCCGTCCCGAGCAGGAGTGTTTCATGATCGCACGACCGTCCCTGGTGCTGCTGGGCGCGATGGCGGCGCTCGTGCTGCTCGCCGGCTGTGAGCCCACCAAGAAGACGACCGCGCCCTGGGTCAACCCGCTCGACGTGCTCGAGCCCCGGCTCGTCCAGGACGTCAAGGATAACAACTACATCCTCCAGCGGATGGAGTTCGGCCGCATCGCCATGCAACTCGGGTGCGACCTGCGGGCCAAGCCGCGCCTCGAGGAGGCGTTCGAACAACTCGGCGCCGAGCGCAGCAACACCGCCGCCGCCCTCACCACCGAGCAACTCAAGTACTACAAGGGCGAGACCTACGAGCGGGTCATGCTCGCGACCTACCTCGGCACCATGGAGTACCGCGCCGGCCAGTACAACAACGCCCGCATCTACTTCTCGCGGGCGCTGTCGGCGGATCGCGCGGCCGTGGTCAAGGACTCGACGCCGGCGGCCTACGGCGATGACTTCGGTCTGGCCTACTACTGGATCAGCCGCGCGTTCGCCCGGCTCGACGACGGCGACCAGTGTGCCATCGCGCTGCGCAAGGCCGCGGCACGCCCCGAACGCAACGACGCCGCCAAGGAACTCGCCGGCGACCTGAAGCAGGCCACGGAGTGGGAAAAACCGTACCTCGAAGGCGAGGCGTGGGCGGTCACGACGTTCCAGAACCCCGAAAAACCGGAGCTGTACATGGAGGGCATCGTCAACCTGGCCGATGTGCGCGGCACCGTGGGCGACGCCCCGGCGGCCCTCCCCAACGCCGTCGCCGCCAGCCCGGTCGTCCGCTCGACCGACTCGCGCGAGGAATTCTTTACGCCCGCCTACCAGGCCGCCGCCAACACCGTGCTGTCGGTCGAGGTCGGCCGCCCGCCGTTCAAGTATCTGGGCGGCATTGAGGGGGAACGCACCGAGTTCGGCCGCTCGCCCGTGCCGCCGCGCGTCGTCCGCGTGTACGTCGACGGCCACGGCGCCGGCCAGGCGTTCGAGGTGGTCGACCTGTGGGACCAGGCGGCCACGCAGGACCGCATCGCCGAGAAAGACGCCGCCCAGGCCGGCAAGGCCGTCGCCAAGCACGTGCTCTCGTACATGCCCTACGTCGGTTCGGCGGTCGGGCACTGGAACGTCCAGGGCGACGTCCGCCACTGGACGACGTTGCCGGGCAAGGTCTTCGTGTTCGCCGCCCAACTCGCCCCGGGGCCGCACACCGTGCGCCTCGAGATGTACGATTGCCGCGGCAATCTCCTGCCGCGATGGACCAACACGTACTACGGCATCGGCGTGCCCGCGGCGGGCGAGGTGTGCCTGACCCTCGTCCCGAATGCCGACGGCGACAACCGCCTGCCGCCGGACCTCGTCGGGAAGGCCCTGAAGGCCGGCGCCACGCCCGCCGCCTCGTACGGCCACTAGCCTAAGGAGCATTCGATGCATCCATGGAGGATCGCGCTGAGCGGCGCCCTCGTGCTGAGCCTGTGCGGCTGCAACGCGGCGCCCAAACGGGGCGACCAGGGCGGCCGCGTCCTGCTCGAGTCCAGCACCACCAAGCACAACGTGCTGGTGGCCCGCCAGGAGAGCGACCGCGTCGAGGGCGGGCTTCTGCGCATCCGCACCCTCCTCGACAACAAGGAGAAGGAGAACGTCTGGGTCGACATCCAGGTCGTCTGGAAAGACGCCTCCGGCTTCAAGGTGTACGAGACCAACTGGGCCCCGGTCATGCTCCCGGCCCGTTACGTGAGCACGCATGAGATCGTCAGCATGCGCGCCGACGTGGCCGACTACGAGTACCGCATCCGCGGCGGCACCAAGACCGTCAAGCCGTTCGGGAAACAGTGAGACACGAGGGACGCCCATGCGACTGACCGCTCCCCTGATGGCGGCCCTGGCCGTCGCCGGCCTGCTGGTCGCCGGGTGCCGGCCCGCTTACAGGCCCATGCCCTATCTGCCCAAGCCGGCCCAGGCGCCGAAGGCCCTGGCCTGCCACGACGGCATCGGCCACATCCAGGGCAACAAACCGTGGATCCTGGGCGGCACGTGCTGCTGCACGCCCACGCCCGCGAACTTCGCGCTGCACCAGACGCAGGGGACCGTCGAGAAATCCATGACTTACGAGCAGTTCCTGGCGCTCCACAAGGCGAAAGGCGTCGTCACCGACCTCGACCACAAGAACTGCGGCAACCTCTGTGCCCAGGGTCCCCACGTTCTCCTGGGCGGCAAGTGCATGGCGACGCCGACGCCGGGCACCGCCCTGTACGAGCGGGTGACCTACGGCCCGCACACGCCGCTCGACTCGGACGGCGGCCCAGCCGCGCCGTAAGGCCGGCGGCAGCGCCGGTGCAACCGCAACGCGCATGCAGGCACGCGCCCGCTCCGGCGGGCCAGGTCTCAAGGAGGCCGATCATGAAGGCGGAGATTTGCGGCCGTACACGTCGCATCGTCGGCGGGCTGATGGCGGCCCTCGTCGTGGGCCTTGCCGCGGCCCTGTGCCTGGCGGACAAGAAGATCCAGGTCCTTCCGCCCCCGCCCCCGCCGGCCGACACCAAACCGGCGGCCACGTTCAAGTACGACCACCAGGTCCGCAAGGTCACCCGCGACCGCAAACCCGTCATCGCCCTGCTCAGGCCGGGCGACGTGGTGCAACTGGCCGAGTATCTGCCGTTCGGGCGCGGCGTGGCCATCACGACGACCCGGCCCGACGGCACGAAACGCGAGACCATCATCAAGGACGGCACCGAGGACGCGCCGGTCCGCATGCCGGGACCCATCCGCCAGTACCTGACGCGCGAACTGCTCGACACGCGCGAGTTCGTGGTGGTCGAACGCGAACGTATTCTCGAGATCGCCCGCGAACTGGCCCTCGCCAAGACCCAGGCCGCCAACCCCGACACCGTGGCTCGCCCGGGGCGCCTCATCGGCGTGCACTACATCGTGGAAGGCTCGTACTGGGCCGCGGGCGGCCTGCCCGCCGCCGATCCCGCCCTCGACGGCGTCCGACGCGAGATCGCCCGCCGCCGTCTCCCCGTCGATCCGTCGCAGGCCTGCGTCATGTACCTCACGGTCACCAAGGTCGAGACCGGCGAGGTCAAGGCCGTCGCCTGCGGGGCCGACCTCCGGCCGCTCGTCGCCGTCAAGAAAGCCGTCGAGGACCTGGTCGACCAACTGGCCGACATCGTCGAACCCATCAAGGTGGCCCGGGTCAACCCGGAGACCGGCCTCGCGCTGCTCGACATCGGCGCGGGCGACCGCACGAAGGCCGGCGACGTCTTCACGCTGGCCGCCGCCGAACCCGTCAAGGCCGAGGTCGTCAAGGTCCAGCCGCTCTCGTGCGTCGTCAAACTCCCCCCCGGTGCAGCCAACTCGGTCAAAGAAGGCCAGGAAGCCCGCCGCGCAACGCCGCCCGAACCCGCCACGGACCAGAAAGGCGGCTCTTAGGGGTCCGTCCGGGCAACCTCTCGCGTGCCGACCTGGCGCGAGAGGGTTTGACGCCGGCGGCGTCCGGCGGTACGCTGGGCGAGCGGCCTCGCCGAAACGGGGGCACGCCCAGGGTTGCCCGTGAAGACGACCAGCATATTCAACCACGTCATCGGCCCCGTCATGCGGGGACCGTCCAGTTCCCACACGGCGGGGGCGTTTCACATCGGGGCGATGGCACGGTCGCTGCTCGGTGCGGCACCGACGAGGGCGGTGATCGCTTTCGATCCGGCGGGTTCCTACGCCAGGTGTTACCGCGAGCAGGGCGCCGACCTGGCCTTTGCCACGGGGCTGATGGGCTGGGCCATTACGGACGAGCGTTTCCCCCGGGCCCTTGAGGCGGCTGCCGAGTCCGGGCTCGCGGTCGAGTTCGCCGTCCGCCAATTGGACGACGCGGCGCATCCCAACGCCGTGGATATCCGCCTCTCTTCCGCCGAGGGCCGAGACCTTTGCGCGCGGGCCCATTCCGTGGGCGGCGGGGCCGTGGAGTTCGTCCGCCTGGCCGATTGGCCCGTCCACCTGGTGGGCGACGCCTACGAGATCGCCGTCGAGGTCGAGCGTCCGGCCGAGGCCCAGGCGCTGGACCTCCTGTCGCAGGACGGGGCCGTGATGGGCCGGCCGGAGTCCCGGTTGCGCGCGGGTGTGTCGCTCGTTTGCGTGCGGCGGCGGCAGCGGTTGCCGCAGGAATCTCGCCGCAGGTTGGAGGCGCTGGACGGGGTTCGCCAGGTCTGGGCATGTGAGCCGGTGTGCTTCGTCCAGACCGGCGAGCCGACGTTCGCCATCGCGACGGAGATGGTCCGCCTGGCGGGCGAGCGCGGCACGTCCCTGGGGCAAGTGGCGATGGAGTATGAGTCGGCCCTCCTCGGCCTGTCCCAGGACGACGTTCGGGCGGAGGTGATGCGGCGTTTCGACATCATGCGGCAGGCGGTGCATCGCGGGTTGGAGCAGGGGCTGCCCCGGATGCAACTTCTCGAGCCGAGCGCGGGACGAATCTACGAGGCCGAGGCCGCCGGACGCCTGGCCGTCGGCGGTCTGCACACGCGTGCGGCCGCGCGGGCCCTTGCGGCCATGCACGTCAACAGCGGCATGGGGGTCGTCTGTGCGGCGCCCACGGGCGGCTCGGCAGGCGTGCTCCCGGCCGTGCTGGTGACCCTGGCGGAAGAGAAGGGCCTCGACCGGGACGCGGCCGCGCTCGCGCTCATGGCCGCAGGGGCGGTGGGTGTGGTGGTGGGGAACCGGGCGACCTTCGCAGCAGAAGTCGCCGGATGCCAGGTGGAGATCGGCGGCCGCCGCCGCCAACGCCTTCCTCTGTGCCGACCTCGTCCTGGGAGGCTATGCCAACCCCGTTCCTCTCGATGAAACGATCGATGCGGTGTACGCCGTCGGCAAGATGCTGCCGAGCGAACTCCGCTGCACCGCCCGCGGCGGCCTTGCCGCGACGCCGTGTGCGCAGGCCATGAAGCGCCTCAGATAGGTGCGTGGAAGCACTCTTGGGAGTAAGGGCATGACGGAGCGGCAACTTCGCTTCCTATCGGCCGCCGACGTGGTTCGGGCGCTGCCGATGACGGACGCCGTGGAGGCCATGAGAGACGCCTTCCGGCAACTTTCCGCCGGCCAGGCCGTGGCGCCTCCGCGGACGCAGATCGAGACGGCCGACCCGCCCGGCGACGCCCTCTTCATGCCGTCGTACATGCCCGGCGTCCGCAAGATGGGCGTGAAGATTGTGACGCTCTTCGGGGGCAACGCGGCCGTGGGGCTTCCGCGGATCCAGGCCCTGATGGTCGTCCTCGACGCGGCCACCGGCAGCCCCCTGGCGGTGATGGACGCCACGTCGCTGACGGCCATCCGCACGGGCGCCGCGTCGGGTGTGGCCACGGACGTCCTGGCCCGGCCCGATGCGGCCGTGGCGGCCGTCTTCGGCGCCGGACCGCAGGCGCGGACGCAGTTGGCGGCGCTGTGCACCGTGCGGCCCATCCGGCGGGCCAGAATCTTTGACATCAGCGCCGAGCGGGCCCGAGCGGTTGCGCGAGAGATGGCGGCGGAACTCGGCATCCCGGTTGAGGCGGCCGCATCGGCGGCCGAGGCGCTGGCGGGGGCCGACGTCGTCTGCACGGCCACCACCGCGTCCGAACCGGTGTTTGCGGACGGCGACGTGGCGCCCGGCACGCACATCAACGCCATCGGCTCGTACAAGCCCGGGGTCCGCGAAATCCCGGCGGAGACGGTCCGTCGGGCCCGGGTGGTGGTGGATCACCTTCCCGCGGCGCTCGCGGAGGCGGGCGACCTCATCATCCCCATGCAGCAGGGCCTTATCGGGAAGGATCATGTTGACGCGGAACTGGGGGAAATCCTCGCCGGAGCGAAGAAGGGCAGGCAGTCGCGAGACGAGATCACGCTGTTCAAGTCGGTAGGCGTGGCCGTGCAGGACCTGGCAGCGGCCGACCGGGTGCTGGCCGGGGCGCAGCGGCTGGGCCTGGGCGTCGAACTTCGGCTCTGACCCGGCCCGGGACTGGAACCACAGCGCGGATGATCGGCAACGGCATGGCCGAAGACGAACGGCGCAAGGCCCTCGCGGCGCACAATCCGATTGACCGGCTGGAACCCCTCGCTAAGGGGGTGTGACTGATTTTTCTGCCAGCACAAGGCCGCTGTCACTTCGAGCGGGCGAAGCGGGTCGAGAACTCTCGCCATGGGCCAGGGCTATTCCTACGTGACAGTGAGTGATATGAGTCGCAATCGATTCAGGTCTGGCCACCCTCGCGATTAGAGCGGTCAAACCTGGAGGCAAGTGCTGATTTCGTCGGGCCGGGCAGCATCTTGAGATTAGAGCTGGTAATCGTCTCGCAGGATGCCAGAAGCCTTTCGGCGTAGGCAACTGCCGCAAGCCGAATCCAGGACGGCTTAAAACGAAGAAACCAGAAAGTGGTCAAAACCGCGCAGAAAACACCAGATGCCAGGGGTATCTGCGGCTCTTGCCTCTCAGTTATCACCCCCCAAGCGAATGAAGCAGTGCAGGCTACGGTGCCCAATAAGGCCAAGGCAATGCCTACTGGCTTCATCGCCCAAAGATTACGCCTGAAACCATAGCTAGCCAACTCGGCAAAGACCAGTGGGTATTTCCGGCGATCTCTTGTGGCTTCACGGAGATAATCAACACAACTCTCATATTGAGCATCCGCAGCTTGTGGGTTGTCGGCTTCCTCCTGCGAATTGGGAATCGACACCCCAGGGATAACGCGTTGCAGTACTTCGTGGTAACGCCGCAACGTGATCGAATTCAACCAACTGCGCCGGTAACTAAGGATAATCGTGGAAGGCTTGCCGCCCCACATGGCGAATAGAACAGGCTCCTTGGCTTTGCCTTGGTCGCGCCCCACTTCCGCCAGCAGACCTGCCAGTCCCGCTGACAATAGCCCACCGGCTAAAGCACCCCATAAAGCAATATTTTGCGGGAACCAAGAGAAGATGCCCAATGCAACCGGCAACGCCACAATCACGGTAGGGCAGAAACGAGCTTTCCAAGTGTAGAGATCGAGGCTCCAATGTGACTTACCGGCCTTCACTCGTCTTCCTCTACCTCATTATAGAAAGGAATTGGCTTAGCGGGCACACATTCCGGCCTATCCGGAGTCCCCAGGCTGTAGTAACGCAAGTAACCTGCAGTGTCTTGTGTCGAATAGACGCTCACGCCTCTTCTGTAGTAGGCGTTGGTAACTTTTTTAGACGGGTGCTTCTTGTCCCCCTTGGAAGCGGAAACACAAGCAGACTTCGTGAATGCCGCTTGGGCCAGAATGGGGCCAATTAACCGATTAAGCAATGTTGGGCCCACGTTATGACGGCTGCCGTGATGGGGAATCTGCAAGTTCCTCACCCGACGGAGGTCAATGCCAAGATCTGTCGCATAGTTGGTGGCGAGGGTCAAAGCTGGCACTCCTGCATCTCCGGTGAACAGCCAGGCATAGGCGCCATCCACAATGAGCAGTATCACGCTAGAGTTGTTCTCGGCGCTTGTCTCGTTTTCCTCGGGGTCTTTCAGTGTCTCAACATTGAAGTATTCCGCCACCTTACCTAGCATCTCTGCAACGGCCCCGAATGCCGCAGAGAAACTGGCTTCCTTCTTAGGCTCCTCGATTGGCCTGAATTGCGGAAGCAGGTTTTCGTAGTATTCCCTGGAAGGCCCCAAAATATACATGTTGCCAAGAAGACCTTTCAGATCGGTGAAAGGTTCAAAGACAGGAATTCCCTTTTTCTCCGCCAACAAAGCGAGATCGTGTGCTTGTTGCATAGACTTGCGGAACCTGTCCTCTACACTGTCACTGGTAACACGTCCGTCCTCAATGTCGTCGAGAATCTCTTCGGAATGATCCCATGGCTTGTGCATCAAGAGGCGACTCACCTGCATTTGCTCAAGAACAACCGTGAGCCCCGAGGCGTGATCGCTATCAGAATGCGTTAGAAGCACGGAGTCGACGGCATTTGTCCCGTAGTATGTATTGATGTGAGTCACCAAACGCTGGCCTGACTCCTTCGTACCTCCATCAATCACAATAACGTGTTGGTTACACCTAGGGCCGTTGAAGTCGCCGAATCGCAGCGCAATCGCATCGGCACTGCGCTCGCCATCACCAACCGGTAGGAAATCCACCTCGAAGTGCATGGTTCAAGCCTCCCGAAAGGTTAGATTGTCCCCATGCGCTGGACAGTTTGCAGGTTGGAATAGGGTGGAACCGCCGCCATGGGTAACGTCCCACTGCTCTTGCGGAGGGAGCCCGAAGGGCGACCGGACCAACTAGCAGCACGCGCGGTAACGGAACACCCCCCCACCAGCGTCGATTCTACTCCTTCTCGGCGGCCGCACAAGAAGTTTTTCGCCCGGTCCGGGCGCCGCCAGGCCGTACACGCTTGCCGGGGTCCGTCGGTCCAGGCTCCTGTGCCGCCGGAGATGGTTGTAGTACCTGAAGTACCGCCCCAGGGCTGGCCGCGCCTCCGCCGGCGTTTGATAGCCCCGCAGGTACATCTCCTCCTACAAGCACCTCAAGGACGACAAGGGCCGGTGGACGGTCCGGGAGGACGTCTGGGTCTGGTACAAACCCGAGAACGGCCCCGTGAAGTGCGGCCCGCTCGGCCTTGGGTTCACCGTCTACGGCGGCAAGCACCACTTCGGTCCCGAACTCCAGTTCGGCCACGTCATGGCCAGCGCGCTGCCGAACCAGATCCTGATCATCAAGACCGCCTGGGGCGGCAAGAGCCTTTACACGGACTTCCGGCCACCGAGTTCCGGCGGGGCGGTGGGGCCGTACTACACGACGATGCTGGCCGACGTCCGCGAGGCCCTGTCGGACCTCAAGAAGTTCTTCCCGGCCTACGACGGCGGCGGATACGAACTGGCCGGCTTCGTCTGGTACCACGGATGGAACGACGGGTGCGACCCCAAGAATGCCGTGCCGGAATATGAGAAGAACGTGGTGAACCTCATCAAGGACGTGCGCAAGGACCTTAACGCACCCAACCTGCCGGTTGTGATCGGCGAGTTGACCGGCCCTTGGGTGAAGGCAGAAGGCCAGTGGGCGGTCCTCAGGAAGGCGCAGGCCGACGCGGCGGCGCATCCGGCGTTCAAAGGCACGGTGACGTTTGTCGAAACCCATGATTTCGTTCGCAAGCCCGAGGACTCTCCCTGCCCGGGTCATGGCCACCACGAGTTTGCCAACGCCGAGACCTACTTCCTGGTGGGCAACGCCCTGGGCGAAGGAATGAAGAACCTCTGCACCGCCCCGCCGGCGAAGTAGGGGAGTGTGGGGTGCGACTCACGGCGCCGGCGCGGCGATGACCTGGAACTCCTGAAAGGCGGTGTTCTCGCCGCCGGCGCTGTCCGTCACCGGGGCCACGGCCCACACCAGCCAGCGATAGGAGCCCAGCGGCTTGCCGCCGCTCTGCCGGACGCGGGTGGCAACGAAGTCGGTCTCGGGGTCTTTCAGCGTGTCGAGGTCGATGATGGGCGTGAAGACCTTGCGGTCCTCGACGTTCCACCCAGGGTCGGCCGCGGCGGGGCTGCCGTAGAGCACGAAACGCTGGCGGCCACGGTTGCGGTTCTGGTTGTAGGAGAACGTGTTGACTTGGCCGATGCGTGCGACCGCCCCCAGGTCGAGTTTGTAGACGCCGTCCACGACGCCGTTGCCGAACACCGGGCCGTAGTTTCGGGCCAGTTTGCCGTCCGTGAGAACAGAGACGGGCTCGTTCCCGGTTCCGGGCTCTCCGGCAATGACCTTCGCCGCCAGCGCCGCTGGACGCGGGGCGAGCGGCAGGGTCTTGAAGTCGGGCGTGGCTTGGTATTCCAACAGGGCAAAGGCGTATTCAGCCACCTCGACGTTCACCGGCCCCTGTTTGCGCCTGACGTCGACGGCCAGTTTCCCGCCGGCGGCCTCATCCCGTATCGCCGCGAGGTCGCTGACCGTTTTCACGGGCGTGCCGTTGCAGGCGAGGATGACGTCGTCCTTCCGCAATCCGGCCTTTGCGGCAAGGCTTCCGGGAGGCACGCTCAGCAGCAACACGCCGCTCGCTTCGGGCAACCCGTAGGCGGAGCGGTCGCCCAGTCCGGCGATGTTGCGGACCTCGGCCTGCCACACGAAATGCCGGCGCTCGGCCGCAGGCTTGGCGCTGCCGCCGCCGGCGGGCGTCGTCAGCCCGGGGATCTCCGGCGTTTTGGCGAGGGCCTTGAGTTCGGGTTTCTGCACGCCGAACTGGTCCATCGGGAAGTTCACGAATCCCAGCTTGAGCGCCGGCGACCCTTCCTTCACGCGGAAGTCGCCTCGCGCGGGGTCGACGAACATGGCGTCGGCGACGATGGAGTTGGCATCGCGCTGCGATTGCTGGGCGAGCTTCGCCGCGGGCATCGGCTCCGCCACGCCGGCGCGGTGGACGAGGTTGGCATCCATCTCCTTGCCCCACGGCGTCGAGGGCATGCCGCCGGCGGGCAGATAGTGGTCGGTCCACATGATGTTTCGCCGGACGACGT
>Ga0307380_10002579_pt1 | contig 25610 bp, 14 predicted proteins | sample UN3MG_FD_202239 | JGI IMG/M metagenome (GOLD analysis project Ga0307380, IMG submission 202239) | Soil microbial communities from Risofladan, Vaasa, Finland - UN-3 | ecosystem: Environmental > Terrestrial > Soil > Coastal area > Acid sulfate soil | place: Finland: Risofladan, Vaasa | collected... | reverse complement strand
CCCTTGGAGCCGTCAGGTCAAACGGAACGTAGGCACCAGCAGCCTTCAACACGGCAAGAATGCTCACCAGCAGATTGAGCGAGCGTTCAAGGCGAATTCCGACCGGGACATTCCTTCGGACTCCGTGTCGCTGCAGCCGCATTGCCAGGCGCTCCACACGTTCGGCCAACTCGCGATAGGTCAGCGACTCGTCGCCAAAGACCACCGCGATCCTGTCCGGCGTTCTCTCCGCTTGAGCCTCGAACAGCTCGTGGATGCATCGATTCTCCGGATATGCACGCTGTGTATCGTTCCACTCGACAAGCAAGCGGTGCCTTTCCGCAGCTGGAAGCATTGGAAGTGCCGAGATCGGCCGGTTCGCATCCTCCGCGATGCCGCTAAGAAGGACTTCGTAGTGCACGAGCGCGCGCTGAATCGTCTCACGGTCGAACAGCGTGGTGGCGTACGTCATCGACACCATGAAGCCGCTCGACGACTCACGCACTGCAATACCAAGGTCGGATTTGGATGTCGTTGCAGGGATCGAAATACGCCCTGAGGTCAGTCTGGCGAACTGGGGAGAACGAGGATCACTGTGCTGCAGGGACAGAGTCACATGAAAGAATGGTATCTGTTTCCGTACTCGCGCTGGTTGGAGTTCAGCGACCAAGAGCTCGAACGGCAATTCTTGATGTTCGTACGCCTCAAGGCAGGTATTTCGAACGCTTCTCAAGAAATCGCGGAAGCTTGGCTCTCCTGAGAGATCCTCGCGAAGAACCAGCATATTCACAAAGAGGCCCATCACGTTTTCCACATCGGATCGGATTCTACCGGCGATCGGAGCGCCCACACAGATGTCGTCCTGCCCAGTGTAGCGACGGAGCATGACCATCAGGACCGCGAGAAGCACCATGAACAGCGTCGCATTCTCTTCGCGTCCCAGACGCTTCAATTGGTCCGCCAGGGATGTCGGCAGGTTCACAGAAACGGAGGCCCCGTGATGGTCCGGCTTGGCACCCCTCGCGCGATCCGTTGGCAGTCTGAGGCGAGAGGCTCCTTCGAGCTGTCGTCTCCAATACGCCAGATCGCGTTCCAGAAGGCTCCCCTGAAGACGCTCTCGCTGCCTCAAGGCGTAGTCTGCATACTGGATCGTCTGTTCGGGAAGCTTCGGTTCTTCGCTATTGACCGATGCGTTGTACAGCACGGAGAGCTCGTGTGACAAGAGGTCCGTTGACCAGCCGTCCGTTGCGATGTGATGAATCACCAGAAGGAGGATGTGATCCTCCGAGGCGAGACGGAATAGCCGTGCGCGAAGCATGAGATCTGATGAGAGATCGAACGGTCGGTGCGCTTCCTGGATCACGTGGGCTTGAACCTCGTCGTCGCACCGTCCTTCGGGAAGCGTCGAAAGGTCGAACTTCGCCCAATCCACCGGACAGGGAGGATGAATCACCTGGACTGGGACACCTTCTGAAGCCTCGTAGGAGGTTCGAATCACTTCGTGCCTCGCCACGATGGCGTCGAGCGCCTCTTGAAGAGCTTGCTCCACCAACGGACCGGTTAGATGAAACGCCAGTGGGAGGTTGTATGTGGATGTTTCGGGTTCCTGCTGCTCAAGAAGCCACAATCCTTCTTGGGCGAAAGACATCGGGACTCGTCTGATCTGCGATACAAGAGAGTCTTTCCGCGATGGAGGTTCCCTGATGAACTTGTTCGACATGGTTCCTATAGATCTCTCCCTAGTTGACGCTTCTGCGTACCCCGAGCCATCATAGAGTTTCCTCCTCGGTTGAGGCGTTGTCGATGAACAACGCGAGTTCGGCGATCGTTGGGCGCTCGAACTGAATCCGGATCGGGACGCGGACGTTCAATGCCTCCTCGATTCGATTGATGACACGAACGGCGAGCAGCGAATGCCCTCCCAGGTCGAAAAAATCGTCCGTGCTGCCCACGCGATCGAGCTTCAGCCCCTCTTCCCAGATCTCCGCCAGCCTTTTCTCTGTCTCGCTCGTCGGAGGGACGTATCGATCGACTGAACCTGCGCAACCCCAGTCTGGTTGCGGAAGAGCCCGCAGATCGATCTTGCCAGTCGGAAGCAAGGGAAAATCATTCATGGACACGAAGACGGATGGGAGCATAAAGCTCGGCAACTGCTGCTGTAGGTGCTGGCGAAGCGCACTCTCATCCCACGGCTGATCTCCCGTCCAGACAACGTAGGCAGCGAGGCGGACATCGTCCTCCGCGAGAGTGCAGGTGGTGGCGCAACATGCCGCAACCTGCGGATGACTCTCAACCGCCAACTCGATCTCTCTCAGCTCAATTCGATGCCCCCGAATCTTGACCTGGCGATCGCCTCTGCCAAGGAACTCGATGGTCCCATCGTCCAAGTACCGCCCTAGATCGCCCGTCCTGAACACTCGGTCTACGGCTCCGGTGCTGAAGGGGTTAGGGATAAACCGCTCCTCTGTGAGATCTGGTTCGTTCAGATATCCGCGAGAGACACCGATGCCACCGATGAGGATCTCTCCCGTCACGCCGATCGGCACCGGTTCAAGCATGTCGTTCACGATGTAGATCTGATAGTCGGGGAATGGTCTGCCGATGGGAACGTCCCGCTCCGGATCTGTCGCGGATTCAAACTCATAGGCCGTCGCTCCGTACGTAACCTCCGTTGGGCCGTAGGCATTGAGAATCCTCAACGCAGGCGAGATATTGCGCAATCGCTGCAAGATAAGCTGCTTTTTCGGAGCCAGCCCCGTAATTAGACAAGCCAATGCGCCACACCCACCGTGTTTCTCGAAGATCTCGGCGATGGAAGGGAGGAGGTCGGGAACGACATACGCCGTGTTGATGCCGTGGTCGAGCAGGTAGTGCGCCAGGGCGCGACCATCAAGGGTTGTCTCGTACGGTACGACGTGGAGCGTCCCCCCGTAGCAGAGCGGAGAGAAGATCTCCTCCACAGAGGTGTCGAATGCGTAGGTGATGACGTTCGTGCTGACGCGTTGCTGGCCGGCGTTCGTCACGCGTCGGAAGGCGTTGAGTAGGCCGACGACATTTCGATGCGTGATCATCACTCCCTTCGGTCGGCCGGTCGATCCGGAGGTGTACATTACGTAGGCAAGGTGTTCCGGCCGAATCTCGATGCTGGGTGCCGCCTTATGCCGAGCGATCGCAGGCCAATCATCATCAAGTCGGAGCACCTTGACCCCATCGGTGGGCAGGTTCGCTTCGAGGTCGCTCTGAGTCAGAAGGACACTGATGGCTGCGTCCTCCACCATGAACCGGAGTCGGTCCAACGGGAATCGGTAGTCGAGGGGAAGATACGCTGCACCAGCTTTCAGGATTCCTAGCAGGCCAACGATTAGATCGGTTGACCGATGCATCAAGATCCCGACAAGCTCGCCGGGTTGCACGCCCAGCCCTCGCAAGTAATAGGCCACATGGTTCGCACGCTCATTGAGGTCACCGTACGTGAGACTGTTATCGCCGCAGACTACCGCCGTGGCTTGTGGCGCGGTCGCTGCCGCACGTTCGAACAAACCATGAAGTGTTCTCTCTTCAGGGTCCGGTGCTGTCGCCGCGTTCCACTCGACAACAATTCTCTTGCGCTCGCTCGCGCTGAGCATCGGCATTTTCCCGATTGCCAGCTCAGGGTCCATGACACTAGCTTCCAGCAAGCGGACAAAATGAGCCGCCAGATCATGCATCCTGTGCGCGTTGAAGAGCCGGAGTGAGTAGACGAGCGTTCCTGCAAGGCCATCTGACGTCTCCCAGAGGCTGAAGGATAAGTCGAACTTCGATGTGTCAGTACCAACCTTGATCGCTGTGGATTCCATCCCGGCAAGTCGCAGCGGCTCAGAACGGAGATTCCAGTAGGCCAGCATGACTTGAACGATTGGGGACCGATCCTCGGTTCGCTCCGTGGCGAGATCAGCAACGATCCGCTCGAACGGCACTTCTTGGTGGTCGTACGCTTCGACACAGACGCTCTTCACGCGTCGCAGCACTTCGACAAAGGACGGCTGGCCCGAGAGATCGCCACGGAGAACGAGGGTGTTCACGAACAGCCCGACGAGACTCTCAGTCTCAAGATGGGTCCTTCCCGAGATGGGAATTCCAATCGCGATGTCCGTTTCTCCCGTGTAGCGGTACAACGTGACCATGACTGCTGATGCCAGAACCATGAACGGCGTGATGTTCAGCTTGCCTGCGATTTCGCGGATTCGGGCTGCAGTCTCGTCCGGGATCATGATGGGTACTTTCCCACCGCTGAAGGCTTCGTTACTTGGCCGAGAGGAGCTTGTTGGGAGATCTAGTGTGGGAGAAAGCCCTTCAAGCTTTGTTCGCCAATACGTTAGCTCTTGGTCCAATTCGTTGTCGCGAGTCTCATCACGCTGCCACGCGGCGTAGTCAACATACTGAATCGGAAGATCCGGAAGAACGGGCTCGCTTCCACGCAATATGCCTTCATACAGAACCCCTAGCTCTTGATTGAGAATCTGACAAGACCAGCCGTCCACCGCTATATGATGGGCAACGAGCAAGAGAACGTACTCAAGGTCGGTCAGCTTCGCGACCGTCGCTCGCAGCATGCAATCTGAAGTTAGGTCGAAGGGACGCGTAGCCTCTTCTCTCAGGAGTCGGTGCAGCTCTTCCTCTACGTTCATGATGATTGATCCCCGAAGATCAATCACGTGGAAGCGGAGCGATGCAGATTCACTCACCACTTGGTAGGGAACTCCGCCAATGGCTTTGTATGTCGTGCGTAGGATACGGTGTCTTTCGACCAGGCATTCCAGAGACCTACGCAGTACGCCCACGTCAAGCGGGCCAGTCAGGCGAACGGCCCACGGAACGTTGTACAGCGGTGTCCCCGGGGTGAGCTGCTCCATGAACCACATGCGCTCTTGGGCGAAGGAGAGGGACAGAGTGGCCTGATCTTGCGCTAGGCGCGGAATCGTCTCTGTCGGCGAGCGCAGTCTCTTTCCCAGGAGACGGCTCTCCAGGACGGTGCGTTCCTCCAGCGTCAATCCGGTGATTCGGTCTCCTAGGTTGGCATCACTCATCATCCACCTCCTATGCGCAGATCTAATCGGCGCCGGTTTTGCCGTTGCGGAACCATTCCGTGTGAATCTGCACTTGCACCACCCCAGACAAAGCGACCTTCGGTTTAGTAGTGCCCTTGGGCCACGCGTTTGCACTCGCAGAGAGGAGTTCAAGTTCCCGCTGCGCGCGGCTCAATGATCTTCCACCTCTTCCAGACCATCTAGTCTATCACATTCCCGAAGCACAGCAATGCTTTGCCCTTCTACCGTGGGGGCTTCATACAAAGCGCGAAGTGATGGACGAATGCCAAGCTTCTGATCGATCGCGGCGGCAACGCGCATGAGCGAAAGCGAGTGGCCACCCAGCTCGAAGAAGTCGTCGTGGATTCCTATCCGATCGACGTTCAAGATCTCTTTCCAGATTACAGAGATCGCTGTCTCGAACGGAGTCCTTGGCTCCACGAAGGGCTCGATCACTGAGCGTTGCGAACTGGATGGTAGAGGAAGTGCCGAGTAGTCCACCTTGCCACGAGCCGTCAGCGGCAACTTGTCAAGCACGATGAACTGGCTCGGGAGCATGTAGCGGGGAAGGTGTTCGCGAAGGTGTTCGCGAAGAGACACGGCTAGATTCCCTGATGTTGCATCCGAGACTACATACGCCACGAGACGTTGCTCGCCAGGCACGGGCTCGTAAACCTCGACAACTGCCTGGTGCACTCCGGGGTGTTCGCACAAGACGGATTCAATCTCTCCTGGCTCGATTCGATATCCACGCAGCTTGATCTGACGATCCGCGCGGCCCAGGAACTCTAGCTCTCCACTTGGCAGCCATCGGCCCCGGTCGCCTGTCTTGTAGAGGATGGTGTTCGCATCGAAAGGGCTTCGAACGAACCGCTCCGCGGTCAGCTCCGGGCGATTGACATACCCCTTTGCCACCCCGGGGCCGGCGAGATACAGCTCTCCCGGGATCCCGATTCCTGTCGGCTGAAGAGATCGATCCAGAACATACACGTTCACGTTAGGCGGAGGCCGGCCGATCGGGATCGCAGCCTGGTCCGGCGGCACGCCTACGATCCGATGCGCGGTGGCGATTCCGGTGACTTCCGTCAGACCATAACAGTTGTACAGGCACATCTGCTGACCGAAGGTCCCGAGCATCCGTTGCGCAAGCTGCCTGGAGTAGGTTTCGCCGCCAGTTGCGACAAGGCGAAGGGTCGGAATCCGGGCTCTTTGAGTGGAAACGGTATCGACCAGAGCCGAGAGAAAGGGTGGCACGATGCCCAGAACAGCGCTGACGTTCTGAGCTTGCATGATCGAAATGACCTCGGCGGGGTTCTTGATCTGCCATTCGCTGACCAAAACCACGCGCACGCCGTGGATGAATGGCCCGATCAGGTCACGAAGTGACATGTCGTACGCTGCGGAAGTGATCTGGAGGATGATGTCGTCCGCTCGAACCCCGAGCACGGAGTACGCGATGTCAATGTTGTTCACCACGCTCCGATGTGTGTGCATCACCCCTTTGGGCTTCCCCGTAGAACCGGATGTATAGAAGATGCAGGCTACGTCATCCGGAAGCGATGGTCCCGATGTCGAAACGTCCGCTACAACTGCTTCCTCCGTCGGATCCCTGCCATCGAGCACGATGCGCTCGCCCTTCCATCTGTCTAGGCTGGCGTAGAGGCTCCGCTGGGTGATCAGGCACCGCACGGCCGCATCCTCCAGCATGAAGAGCAATCGCTCTTCGGGAACCGTCAAGTCGAGCGGGACGTAGGCACCGCCGGCCTTCAGTACGGCAAGGATGCTCACCGGCATGTCGATGGTGCGCTCCAAGCGGATTCCGACAGGAGCATTCCTTCGAACTCCGCGACATCGAAGCCGCTCCGCGAGACGCTCCACCCGTTGGGCCAACTCCCGGTAGGACAGGGACTTGCTGCCACAGACCACAGCGACCCTGTCCGGCGTGCGCTCCGCTTGGGCATCGAACAGCTCGTGGATACATCGACTCCCGGGATGCGTATACTGTGGCGGGTTCCACTCGACAAGCAAGCGGTGCCTTTCCGCAGCCGGAAGCATCGGAAGTGCCGAGATCGGCCGGTTCGCATCCTCCGCAATGCCGCTGAGAAGGACTTCGTAGTGCACGAGAGCCCGCTGGATCGTCTCACGGTCGAACATGTTGGTTCGATAGGCAAACTCGCACGTCAACGCGCCATCAGTCTCGTTTCGAATCTCTGCCGAGAGATCGGCCCCAACAGCGAAGACATCGAGCGCGTATGGGTTGATCGCGAGTTCGGGGGACGACGCAGATCGGAGGGGAACGTTTTCTAGGTTAAACATCACGTCGAATAGAGGTGGACGGCCGATTTCCCTGTTGGGATGTACGGCGTCGACGACCTTCTCAAACGGAACGTCTTGGTGTTCCAGCGCATTGAGGAGCGTCTCTCTAATTTGGCCCACGAGTTCGCGGGCCGTGGGGTCACCGGACAGATCGTACCGGAGCACTAGCGTGTTCACGAAGGGGCCAATCAAATTCTCCGTTTCGATTTCCCCTCGCCCGGCCACTGGCGTCCCAATCAGGAAGTCCTCCGTCCCCGTGTAGCGCTGAATTAAGACCGCGAAGGCTGCCAACAGAACGCTGAACAGCGTCGTCCGCTCTGTTCGCGCCAAGGACTCGAGATCTCGCACCAGATCCGGGCGCAGGTACAATCGTTCGCACGCGCCGCCACTTGCTTGGATCGCTTTACGAGGCCGATCCGTAGGAAGCTCCACCCGGTCCGGCAAGTCGCGAAGCGTGTCGACCCAATACGCGAGAGAATCGTCAAGCGCGCCAGCCTCGTACTGCTGCCTCTGCCAGTGCGCGTAGTCCGCGTACTTGACGGTAAGCGCAGGGAGGTTCGGCTGGGAGCCACGGGCGAGTTGGCCGTAGACCGTAAAGAGTTCATCGATGAGGATCTCGGACGACCACGCATCGAAGACGATGTGGTGAGTCACCAATAGTAGGACGTGCTCCTTCATTCCCAATCGCACGAGCGTTCCGCGGAGGATTGGCCCGGTGATCAAGTTGAAGAGTTCACGCACGCTTTCCTTCAGTATGGCGCGCGTTCGTGAATCGCGATCACCGACTGGGAGATCGGAACAGTCCTCCACATGAAGCTTGATCGGACAAACCGGGGCAATCCGTTGCTGGGGGGATCCTTCGGCATTGTCGAAGGTCGATCTCAGAATCTCGTGCCGTCTGGAGATCTCGGTGAGACTCTGCTCCAGAAGAACCACGTTCAGCTCGCCGACCAAGCGCACAGCTACCGGGCGGATGAGTGATCGGTCCGCCGGATCAAGCTGCTGTAGAAACCACACACGCTCCTGCGAAAACGAGAGCAGCCTGGTGTCGTCCGTCGGCTGCCGCCGGGTTCCAGTTGAGATTTGTGCGTTGTTCTTACCACGCATTCGTTCCTCAAACTGTTTCGTCTGCGCAGGTGTCAGGCGGGCCTTTCGGGCAGCCAGTTCCTCGTGGAGCGGCGATCTTGCGTTGGAGAGCTGTTCCGCGGGAAACCTGTCCGCTCCCCGTTCACTCATTGGCGCGTCCTTCGATCGAATCGAGGATCTGTAGCTCCACTTGAACCGCAAGATCCTCGAGCTTCGGCGACTCAAACGCCTGCCTCAGCGTGAGATGTACGTCGAATCTCCGATTGACTCGCGCCAGAACTCGAGCTGTCGAAAGCGAATCTCCGCCCAGCATGAAGAAGTTGTCGGCAGCGCCGATCCGATCGACATCAAGAATCTCCTGCCAGATCTGCGCCAATGAGGACTCGACAGGGGTTGCCGGCAGACGGAACGGTTCGGCCAGCTTCGTTGCTAACGCCTTCGCTAACCCGATTCGCTGTGGCTTGCCTGTGGGACCCTTGGGGATGTCGTCGACAAATACGAATCGACTCGGGACCTTGAACGACGCCAGCTTGTCGAGGAGATAGCTCCGCAGTTCTGCCTCCGATACGTCCATGCCATAGCGAAGGACCACCGCGGCGGCGACGTCTTCGCCTAGGGTGCGGTGAGGTACGGCAAATGCTATCGCTTGAGCGACTGCCTGGTGCTCAACCAGGGCTTCGTCAATCTCCCGAGGCGCGATCTTCTCTCCTCCTCGGTTGATCATCTCCTTCAATCGGCCGGTGAGGTAGATGTATCCATCCTTGTCGACATGCCCTGCGTCTCCGGTTCGAAACCACCCGTCGATGAATGCGGAAGCGTTCGCGCTGCTGTTGCCTTCGTAGCCGGACGTGACGGTCTCTCCGCGAATCACGATCTCGCCTTCCGTGTTCGGGGGCTGCACGTGTCCGTCCGGATCCAAGACAGCGACTTCGACGCCCAACGCAGGACCGACGGAGCCAGGCTTTCGGGGATGGGGAGGAAGTGGATTGCTGGCAATCTGATGCGAGGCCTCCGTCATCCCGTAGGCTTCGATCACCGGAGCGCCGAGATGATCTTCGAGTGCCGTCATCACGTGCGGCGGCAAGGAAGAAGAGGAGGAGCGAATCAGTCGAAGAGAGTGGCTTGCGAGCTTTGCGATGCCTCGACTATGCATCTCGGAGAGGAGAGACTGGTGAATCGTGGGCACGGCTGTGTACCACGTCGGATGGTGCATCTCCAACCAATCGAGAAATCGTGAGCCTTCGTACCACCCGGGTGCACAGACGACGCTCCCCCCTGAAACCAAAGAAGACAGAAGGCCAGCGACCAGACCGTGAATGTGGAACAGCGGCATAACGTTGAGGCAACGATCCTTCGAGGAGAGCTCAAGCCCCGACGCCACGTTCCTGGCGGAAGCCATCAGATTGGCGTGCGTCAAAGGTACGCGTTTAGGAGTCGACGTGGTTCCTGAGGTGTACAAGATCAAGGCGACATCATCACCCGCTGGCCTGTCATCCGTTGCTGCGCCTTTCGTATCGCGCTCGGACCGCGCATCATGCGCCGGGAACGGATACTCGATGAGCTTCACTCCGCATTCTTCCGCCGCGGCAATAGCAGCTGAGTTCAGTCCTCTGTCAATGACAAGGTAAGTTGCGTTGAGGTCCCGGAAGCAGTAGACAAAATCAGTCCGGTTGAGATCCGGATTGAGCGGCACCGTGATTGCACAACTTGCCGTGCCAAGGAATCCGACGGCCGCATGAGGCCCGTTGGAAAGAACGGTGACGACCCTGTTCGTTCGTCCGATGTGTTTCGCACGAAGCTCAGCCGCGATCAGATTGATCTGCCACTGAAGGTGTCGGTAGGTGATTGTGTGTCCGTCCACATCGATCACTGCGGCAGCTTCAGGATGGCTTTCCGCCTGCAAGCTGATTATGTCCAGGACTGTCCTGGGGTGATCCATGAGGTCCCCTCCCCTCTCTCGTCTTGTAGAGCCTCTCGAAGAGACATCTTACCCCAAATTTCCTGGCCGTGCCGGACGGATCGTTCGTGCGAAGATGGTTCGAAGTATGCAGGATTGGCCGTGGGACAGCTATCGGGCGACGTTCGGCCAGAGTGACTTGCCTGCCTTCTTAACGGTCGATTGGGTCCTCCTGCAGTTCGATCCAGATCGGGCGAGTGCAGTACGTGCATATTGCCGATTTGTGCACCAAGGGAAAGAGGTCGATGTGTGGGAAGAACTGCGAGCGGGGATGTTCTTGGTGAACCGATGCATTCATGAAGCAGCTGAAGCCCCTGCTTGCGAAGAAGCCTGTTGACCCGGAGATTCGAACGGGAGAACGTTTTGCCGCTCGGCCGAGTCTGGAAGATCTGTTCTCGGGCATCTCCGATGAGGCGAAGAAGAATCAAGAATGAAGGTCCGACCCCGAGGCTTTGGAGTGGCTGTCCCAACAGCTGGCATGCAACCTCTGATTCTCGTGGTCAGCCCGGCCCTGAGCGAGTTGGATGCAATGATACGCAAGTCTAGCCAGCTTTCTTGGAAATTCAGATAGCTACGTTCTGTTCCCGCGTGTCTTGGTGGACACAGCTTCACTCATTGAATGCAGGGGCCATAGGGGGTAAAATCTCCGCAATGGCTACCCATCGAGAACTGGAAGCCCAGATACGATTCCAACTTGACCAGTTGACCGTTCGTAACGGGCATCATGATTTCGAACACTTATGCAGACATCTTGCAAGAAATCGGATCTGCTCAAACATCCTGCCTGCAACCGGCCCTGTAGCCGCCGGAGGAGATCAAGCCCGTGACTTCGAGACCTATGAAGCATTTGTTCAAGACCCACTGGAGTGGTCTGTTTTTGTTGGGGAAGCGAGCAATCTTCATTTGACATTTGCTTGCACTCTGCAGAAAGACGGTATCGCTTCCAAGCTGAAGTCTGACGTGAAAGGAATCATGATTTCGGGTGGACCTGTCGACGCTATTTATTTCCTTTGTGTAACTGACATTCCGGTATCGAAAAGACACGAACTGCAGGCATGGGCATCCTCCAAGTACGACGTTTCGCTGGAGATACATGATGGTCAATGGATCAGCCAAGAGCTTTGCCAAAGGGACATCTTCTGGATTGCCCAGCAGTACCTCGGCATACCAAGGGCGATGGTCCCAGACAGTCTTCTCGAAGATGACTCATACAGGGAGCTCTATCATCGGTGGGAGGATTCCAGGCCGTGCAGTCTAGCAGAGCTACTTGATGCGTCATATGGCCTTCGTGCGGCAACCAAGGTTGACGGGCCAAGCGAGGACTTAGCCTTCTGGCTTGACCGTGTCGACCCGGACTCGGTGCCCCAACACCTGCGAAGGCACGCTATCTATGAGACTGCACTTGCCTCACTACGAGGGCGCAAGAGCATGGAGGGTCTGGAACCGTTCATCCGGGAGTACTTCGCGAGTGCATTAGAGCTCTCTCGACTATCTGATCTGGATGACGCAAGTGTCATGCTGGGGTTCTGCGTTGGCGCATCCGGCCTCCAAGTTCTGGATATCTCGATCGACGAGATCACAGGCTACTCTCAGAGTCTGACACACCGCATAGACATTTTGCTCCAAAACGTGAAGGCTCCAGGTCATCGTGCACAGCTACTCTTCATCCGCGGACAGATAGCAGCTTGCTGCAGCTCTGACTTCGACGGATTTGAGAGTTGTCTAGATAACTGGGAACAGGCGGCGAATCTAATCGAGAACGCTCCGCTCTTCCCATTGTCCGCTCTGGCAGAGCTCATCACCAAACTCCTAGAGCTCCTTCCAGAAGAGGCCAGGGGCAAGTATCAGGGACGACTTCTCGCTCTGGCCAGCAGACTTGACACGCTAACTGAGGAGCGCTATGGAGCCTTTGCCTCTGCTTCGGCGTGCAGAGACAGAGGGATGGTTCTCTACCGGAAAGGCGACTTACTTGGGGCAATCGAGCAGTTCCATAGGGCGAAGAAGGGTTGGTTCGCCGAAGAGACACTTCAAGGGTCGATTCTTGCGATTCTCTTCGTCTCGAAGTGCTACCAGGAACTCGGCCTCAACTTGGCGGCGAAGTACTACGCGCTTGCTGGTGCATTCATGGCCTCTACTACGCCGAACCTTCACCTCCGGCGCTATGTACCACAAGGACTCTTCATGGCTGCTGATTGTGACTATGTTCAGGGCTCGTGGTGCAACTACATGCTGCTGGCAGAGGTCGGGCTTGAGGCGTTTGCGCAGTTTGGGATAGAAGAAGATTCGTCAGTCATGGAGAGCGACATCAACCGGACACTCTTCCACGCTGGCATCATCTTTGCTATGGCCCAGCATTTCGCACCGGGTCTTCGCTCTTCGCTCAAACGCATAATCGAGGCCTGGGACCTCGCAGATGATATGGATGTCATTCTGGGATCTGCGGACAAAGCGTGGGTAGACAAGAACCGTGAAGAAGTAGAAGAAGCACTTCGCGCTGAGGGTATCCACGCTCCCTTCTCTGATGCGGGGCACAAGCGTACGATCCGCTTCAGAGCACTCGGTATCGAATGGTCGGTGGATTGCGAGAACACGTATCTCACGAATGCCATTGGGGAGCACTTCACAGCTGTCTTGCAGGTGATCCTTGCGGACGTGGCCAAATTGGACCTCTGTCTGCTTCCCAAGACGATACTCGTTTCACTCGAGCTTGGGGATGCAGCTCCGACGAACGCTTTGGTCGAGGGCCCCAATCCTGGGGAATGGCTAGTCACACTTCCAGATGCGCATCAGACTGACGACTTCGATCTCTGCGTGTTCGCATCAATCACGGGGATCCTCGCATGTTCATCGGCACTTCACATGGAGAAGATGAGGGAACTCATTGACGAGCGCCTCCAGCAAACTCTCTTGAGCAAGACATTCTGCGTGAGATCGTTCGTAGATCTGGTGGCCGCATTCTTGAAGAAAGATGAATTTCTTGTCTTAGAAAGGAACTTTGAACTCAGCGCCAATGCAAACGCATCCGCCGGAGACGAGCACCCTCAGCTTCGCGAGCCATCAGAACTGGGACCTGGCTACGATAGAACCGAGCATGAATTGCACATCAGCAAGCGATACACGGAACTCACGAAACGGCTCGCGGGTATCTTGCCAGATCTTGCCTCAAGGGGAGAGTTTCGCGCTACGGCTTCCGCTCTTCGGGAAGATGGATGGAAGGACTGGCACATTCTCCTAGCGACCTACAACGCAATCATCAACTACGTGGCCAAGCTTGAGCGAGGCACTGAGGATCCCGAGACGGCCACTGAACGAATCGCGCACGTGCGGGAGGTCGTCAGTCGTGGACTTGTTCCGGACGATGTGCCAATTCCTGATGAAGCCGTCTCGGAAGGGAACCTTCGATTTCACCTAAGCCATAGCATGATGGCAACCCTACAAACGTGGGATCTCCGAGTCAACACGCGGAGGTTCGACGCCTCAGCAATAGAGGCTTTTCTCTCTAGGCGGTACGCCTACTGGAGCGACGATGTCGAGCACGACGATTTGGGTTTCTAGATCAAACAGGTCGTCGCTGTTCTCTGAAGAACTCTAATGTCGAGCGCTAAAAAGGAAACGTAAAACGCGGGCCTGTGTAGACAAGCATGCTGACTTAGCAAGCATAGGTGGATCAGATAGACATCTCCTGTCCTACTATGGAGCCTGGGGAACTGATTGTAGAACCCATCTGCACTACATGGTGAGCGGTGTCCTCTTCTGATAGATCTCAAGGTGCGAAACCACAATTGGGGTCTAGCGATAACCGGCCTCTCTGTTCTCCATAGGGCAGGGTCAAGGACCGGCGGCTCTGACCTCATGTGTGGACCTGATTGTGGGGTGAAGGTCATGATCGGCGGTCCGAGGCTGTTCGCGATGCTGCCGACTTCATCACATCTGGCTCAGCTACCTCTGGCCACATCAATCCTGGAAAGCAAGCATGCCGTCGAGCCTTCCTCCACGTGCCAGAAGAGCCTCGCATCCAAGTCGGGCTTATTCACGACTGTCACGGGTATGCGATCTAGCTTCGGACTGATCAGAAGCACTTCGCAGATGTGCCAAGGCCGCTTCTCGTCGCGAGCGAGTACGAGCATTGGCTCCATGGCCCGCTGGCCTATCCGTTCCAGATCGTTCTCGTTCAGTCCGACTACTGATGTAACTGCCAGTTCTGCGCTCTGCCGCGGCAAGTCTCTTGCAGAAAGGAAGACGCGCACCGGCTCCTCTCGCGAGAGATCCGCTGAAGGGAGTGGCTCCTCCCCCAGGATCGCCGCAGACGCATGCCACCCATGGCTGAATGCCCTTGTGAGGTTGAGGTACTCAGTCAATTGGATGACGATTCCGGGATCAACCGAGCCCATCGAGTAGGTCACGATGATCAAGCCTTCCTGGAGTCTTGACGCATCGATACCCCTTCGGTAGGACATCACGCTCGACTCCCCGGAAGGTGCATCGCGCAGTGGCTGCAGAGCTTCGATCTCCGAAGCCAAAGCCGTCGGGAACGCCACTCGCAGCTTGACATCATGCACCGTCCGAGGCCCGGGGTTCGTGACACCGAAATGCAGGAAGCACACCACCTTGTCAAGTGAACCGAGCGTCATGCTGCCCAAGAGGTAAGTTACCTCGTGCAGTTCTTGGTTCGGCAAGATCTGTCGACCGAACACGGCGACTTCCAGTCTATAAGCCATCTCAGCGCTCCGCTGGGCTTCACTCTTTCGCTGGCTGCGAAATGCAACCCACCAAAGAAGAAGTCCGCTAGCGACCGCGCTCGCAATGCCGGTGACCACTGAGGGCCAGTTTGCGGATATCCAGCTCCACATAACGCCTCCTTGAAGGGATTATAGGGAGTCGCGCAAAGCCCGTGAAGCCTTCTAGGCGACGGCAAGGATCTCGGCCATGGAAAGGCTCAACTCAGGATCCGGAGGAGTCCCAAGGTTGTCCGGGATGGTGGCACGCTTCCACACTGCTCTATCCATTGGGTGTGCGATGTAGAGACCAGGGGAGCTGTCCAGAGCTCTCCCGGCTCTTGTCGCGGCGGTGCGAGGATTGACCTTCACCCCTAGGTCCAGTCCAAACGTGATGTCGGAATCAACATGGACTAGCGATTTCGACTAGAGATCTCGACATGCGAGAAGAGAGGTTCTTCGAAGCTTAGGCGGGAACAGCGGTTTGGAGCCTGGGGGACTGAATGTAGAACGCGGTCGTTAGCAGCTTCGTGGTGAGTTGTGCCTCTATTCAGAATGCGCGGGGGTTCCCACAGATTCTTCGGTCCTTGCGTTCAGCACTTGTTGCCTCTTTCAAATCCTCATTCGAATCTCTGACTCCGCTGGTGGATCAGTTATCTAGCTGATAGAAACAGATGTCGTCGATGCAGAGTGTGCCCATTCCATTCTCGAAGAAGAATGCAATCGCGACGAGGTGTTGAAGTTGCGCCTGAGTGGGAGCGATAGCTATCCCCTGATCCCCTCTGAAATCACTGAAAGGGAAGCGAAACGCGGTCGGCTCTGTAGTGACTGCAATATTGGTGATTCGAGAACTTGCCCAGCCAGTTCCAGGGGGGACCATACCAAGCTCTAATTGCAGGAGATGTGGTTTGTCAGACCATAGGGTTACCTCCAGCCCGTCTAAATCAGAGGTGTCGAATGTCGGCGATCCAGTGTATCTGAGCTTCATCCACGAATCGTGACTGTAGTCGGCGGCTAGATAGCGATTGCCAGATGAATCCACGCGAAAGCTGATCTCGCATGTGCTGGTGGGATCAGTACCGGAGGTATGTTCCTCAGCGCTGTCAAAGTCGATTTGCCAATCCATGAACGTGTGCACTGGGCCTTCCTCGAAATCATCAATCCTCAACGTACAAATGGAAATATCACTGTCTGCCAACACGTACTTGACGGAATCAGCAGTAGATCGATTGGCGATAAGACACGGCGGGGTCTCACAGGGGAATTGTAACTCATTTCTCCCACCCAGGCATCGCTTCAACAGAGCCTCAGCGGGCTTATTGCGAACGCTCATCCCTAGGTCCATGTGCGCAAGAGAGCCGCCCGGGAGGTCTGGGCCGAAAGGATCATCCCAATGGCACCAACCGGCTACAACACCTTCGAAGAGCTGGCTCTCTGCCAAGAAGCTGTAGAGCCCCTCCAGATATCTGACTTGTGCGAGGAAGTCTGGAGGACGTTGCTCATCCTCTCCCAGAACTACGGCGTTGATGTATCCCTGTTGAGCGAAGCCTTCATAACTCATAGGCATTGTTCCTAGAAACAGAGGGCGATCTCCCAGACGGCTCCGAAGCTTCGGGATGTGAGAGAGAAACCGTTCAAATGAGATCCTGAAGCTTTGTACGGAATCGCCGGGGTAACCTCCTCTTGTTAGGGTATTGCCCAAATAGAACATATCAATCCCTGAGAAGCCTGCCAATGGGAGTTATCCATTCAGGATTGCAGAGACATCATTCATTCGAAGGTCGTATCCAACTTCGCCTGGGAATACTTGGCGTATCTCTTCAACAAGAGCACGGATCCCTTCTGACCACTGAGCTTCAGAGCCGTCATAATGAAGACCGGCATCATCAAGATTCAGCATGAAGACATCCACGCCTGCGTGGGCAGCTGCTGTGGCTTGCTCAAGCATGAGATTTGTGTACTGATCAAAGAAACTGCTCATCCAAGCAACACTATGACGCTGTTGAAGGATCGGACGGAGATTGTCTCTCCCATTGAGCATGACACCGAAGAAGCGGAGCGTCACCCGTAGCCCCAGGGTGTGTGCTCTGGCAGTGAAATACGTTAGGTCTTCCTCGCTGATTGTGATTGTGCCGCCAGGTTCGGGGACAATTGTGATTATGGGAAGCGGGCTCACGCCACCCCATCCGAGGAAACTGACAATGAAGACGCCTGTCACGCCGGTCTCCGCAATTCGTTGGAGAACTGAGTCCACATGCTCTCGTGTATGAGTGTCGTCGCCACGTCCGTACACAAAGCCACCCCATACGTCTGTTGGCATGAGAGCGGTCCTGTATCCCTCTGGGAGGACTTCCTTCGCGGGGAAACCGGGAAGCTCGGATACTCCGATCGATACGGCTTGAAATGAGTTTTCGATCTCTTGTTGGAGCCAGCCAGTAGCTGCTTCTCCATCCCAGACAACTCGCAGCGAAACTGAGGAGGGGCGATAATCAACTTCGATTCGTGCCATTAGTATGCCGGGCGAAGTGGGGACAAGATCTCTCTTTGTGCTGTCAGAGCATTCGATCAGAGATGAAGCCGCAAGTTCTGCCCCAGGTGGTAAAGAAACATATACTGGGATGCTAAACGGCCCCTCACCATACCGTTCTTTCACAGTTCCTATGTAGTCGTAGAGCCAGGTAGATGGGCTGTCGAATTCATCAGCTACTACGGTTGTCAGTCATTCATGTTCAATAATTGAAGCGGTCGCCAGTGCCCAATTCATCCAGTGACTGCCCCACGGCTCGACAGTTCCTCCAGAGAAGACAAATTCGAAAGCAAGCATCTGAGGATCGACGGATGTAAGGATGTCTCCGAAGTCAGTGATAAGAACAGGTGTAGAGAAGACAACACGAAGGCCAGTTGCATCTTCACCGGAGTCGTTGGTGATAACTTCCCCCGCGTAGACGGCGACTGACACACACAGCAACCCGACGAGCAGCAAAGCAGCCCTCTTCATGTTCCCTCCTTATAAAGAGAGAATAGCAGAAGTGAGACGGAGCAGTCAAGCAGAGGCGTTGGGAGGGCGAAGCGGTGAAGCGTCCTGCAGTATTGGAGCCTAGGGGACTCGAACCCCTGGCCTCTTGCATGCCATGCAAGCGCTCTCCCAGCTGAGCTAAGGCCCCAGTGTATGCGTACTTGTTACTCGATTAGCGTCCTTTTTTCAAGGCATATCGGCAAGATAATTGGCGATCATGTGCTCCAGGATCATGTGTGCGTCCTCGATTCGCCCGTAGTGATCCTCCGGGAACAACAACACATGATCCGCGATGTCTTTTGCCCTTCCCCCATCGAAGCCAAGGAGCGCGATTGTTCGCAGCCCCGCATTCTTTGCCCATTCCATCGCGCGTACGATGTTTGGCGAGTTACCGCTCCCGGTGATCGCGATCAATACGTCTCCTGCGCGCGCCAGCGCTTCCAGTTGGCGCACAAATACGGCGGTGTAGTTCTCATCGTTTGCCCATGCGGTGAGCAGGGGAACGTTGTCGGTTAGCGCGATCGCGCGATAGGGAACTTCTTTGCCCTGCGATGCCAGCTTCTGCAGGTCGTTCGCCATGTGCGATGCCGTGGCCGCGCTTCCGCCGTTTCCGATGATGAACAGCGTCCGCTGCTCGATGCGTGCGCGCTCCAGAGCCCCTACAACTTCAGCGATCGCCGCCGGATCGATCGCCCGCAGCCCCTGCGCCAGTTTATCGATGTAATCCTTGATGTAATCCTTCATTCATTCCTCCACGTAGATGATGCGGCTTCCTTCACCCTCGAATGAGAAGTCAATCTTCCGCAAACCGAGCGTCTCCATCCGGCGGACGAGCTGGCCCTGTTCCTCCGGCTCACAGTAGAGGAGGAGGAATCCTCCCCCACCGGCGCCGAGGATCTTTCCTCCCTGCGCGCCAGCCTCAAGTGCCGCCTTGTACCACTCGTCGATCCGCGGGTCGGTGATCCCGCTTGCGATCTGACGCTTGATCATCCAGCTTCGGTGCAGCAGCTTTCCCACAGCCTCCGGGTGATTGTCGCACAGCGCTTCATGCAGTTCCTCGGCCAGCCTGACCAGCAAGCCAAGTTCTCGATTCGCTTTCCCCTGCCTGGTCTTCGTGACTTGCTCGTTTAAGATGTCCGAGCTCTTGCGCTGCATGTGCGTATAGAACAGGACGAGGGATTCGGCCAACCTACGCCGCGTCGACGGCTGGCAGATGATCGGTTCGACGAGGACCGAATCGTCGCGATTGAAGTGAATGTAATTGAGGCCACCGTAGGCTGCTGCGTACTGGTCTTGCTTTCCGATCGGCTGTCCCAGGGCCTCAATCTCGATCTCGCACGCTTCACGTGCCAGGCGCTCCGCCCCGCTGAACCGGTCGGCGTACGCATGCAGGGCGTGCAACAGACCCACGGTAAGGGTCGAGGAGGAGCCAAGGCCCGTTCCGGCCGGGATGTCGGCGATCGTCGTTATCTCCACTCCGCGATCGATTCCCGTCTTGTGAAGGGCCGCACGCACGATCTCATGCTTCAGATCATCGACGCGATCCACGATTTCGGTGTCGGAATAGGAAACACGGATCGAGTCATCGAACCGCCTATTGACCGCAACGTACATGTACTTGTCGATCGTCGTCGACACAACGGCTGCATCCTGCTCACGGTAGTAGGACGGAAGGTCCGAGCCTCCGCCGGCGAAGCTGACACGAAACGGGGTGCGGGTAATGATCATGCGTATCTCCTTTGCGCCTCTTCGTAGCGCGCGTGCGTTCCGATGTCGAGGAGCTCCTCATCGCTCTCGTACGCGTAGAGAGCGTTCCCCGCAGATAACGCGCGAGGGAATAGGTCGACGACGAAGTCGGCCGGTCCCTGTGGCGGAAGGAACTCGAGGATCTCCGGCTCCAGCAGGTAGAGGGCGGCGTTCCCCAGGTTCCCGTGAGAGAAATTGCCGGGTGCGTGGTGGAGATCGATGACCCTGTTATCAGCATCTATCTCCACGATGTCGCAGTCGTGCGGGCGATCCGTCCGCTGCACGACGAGTGTCCCCATCCCGCCATGAGCGCGATGGAAGGCCTCTAGCTTTCCGAGATGGAATTGGGTGAGGATGTCCCCGTAGACGACGACGAACGGCTCATCAAGCAGCTCAGAAAACGCGTGCAGCGCTCCTGCCGTTCCCTGGAGTTCTTCCTCATGCGAGTAGGTGATGAGCGCGCCGTAGCGGCCCCCATCGCCAAGATGTTTTTCGATCTTCTCCCCCAAGTGGTGGAGGTTGATGAACAGGTCGTGGATCTCGTAGCTTGCGAGCCAGTTGATCGTGTGGTCAATGAGCGGCCGGTCCCCAATCTGAAGGAGAGGCTTAGGAATGGTCAGAGTGAGCGGTCGCAGCCGCTCTCCCTCACCAGCACAGAGGATGACACCCTTCATGAGGTGCCTCCATGTAACGGGTGGCGTTCCGGCGCGAGACGTCGGAGGTTGCCTGTCTGGGAAGCAGACAGGGCTCCAACGCTATACAAACCCCAAGACTTGGCCTTGGCTTTCGTAATTGACGCTCTCTTGAACGCGCTGAACTCCAAAACGTCGGAGGCTGCCTGTCTGGGAAGCAGACAGGGCTCCGACGCTACGAAAAGCTTTATGTAGCGTCGCACCTTGTGTGCGACGTTGCTTGTTGTTCTACCCATGTGCCATATCTCCTTGCTCCTCGGTCATTGCTGACCTGCCGTTTCTGCGAGGATACTACCTATGGCCGCTAACAGATCGGGCACTATAAGATCAGGCTTTACCTCGTACAGCCCGTCCTTCCCGGCAAAGCCTGTCCTAACGAGGATTGTGCGGCACCCGGCGCGTGATCCAGCGAGGATGTCGCTCGTGGAATCGCCGACCAGGTAGGACAACGCGGGGTCGATGCCATGCTCATCACGCGCCCGTGCGAGCATCCCCGTCCCGGGCTTCCGGCAAGGGCAGTCTTTGAGGTACTCGGTCACCGTGGCCTTCGGGTGGTGCGGGCAGTAGTAGAGCGCGTCAAGATGCGCGCCGAACACGGCAAGCTCGCGGTGCAAACGCTCATGTATCTCCTCAAGATCAGCTATAGTCAGATAGCCCTTGGCGATCCCCGCCTGGTTGGTGACTACGATGACCGGGATTCCCGCATCGTTTAACCACGCGATCGCCTCCCCCGCGCCTTCGATCAGCTCCAGGTCTTCGGCATGGTTCAGGTGATCGATCTGCCTAACGATCACGCCGTCGCGATCGAGGAATACGCCCCAGTTCAGCATGTTGCTCTAACGGACAACAAGGCTCACCATCTTCCCCGGGATGGCGATCGCCTTTACGACTTTCTTGCCATCGAGCTTGGAGGAGACCTCCTCGTTGCCGAGCACGTACTCGCTCAGTGCATCGGCATCGCTCGCGATCTCCATGGGCACAGTCACCCGCGCACGTACCTTGCCGTTTATCTGCACGGGTATCTCCACCTGTTCCTCGGCAATCGCCTCTAGAGAGAACTCGGGCCACGCCTGATCGAGTACGGTGTCATCATCACCATTGGTGTGCCCGATCCGCTGCCACATCTCCTCACACACGAACGGCGTGAACGGCGAGAGGATGAGGATCAATCCCTCAATCACGGCACGCAGTAAGCCATCGTTCCTTCCGCCGTCCACGTAGCGGTAGGTATCGTTGACGAGCTCCATGATCGCCGAGACAGCGGTGTTAAAGTTGAACCGCCCCTCGATGTCCTCGGTCACCTTCTTCAGCGTGCGCTGGTAGCGACGCCAGAGCGAGCGGCCCGCCTCATCGAGCTGCGTCGAGTCGAAAGTTGTTGGCGCAGCGGCGACGCGGTCGGCGTTCGTCACCACGAGCGTCCACACGCGGTTTATGAAGCGAAATGCTCCGCGAACTCCCTCCTCCGACCACTCGATGTCGCGGTCGGGAGGACCCATGAATAGCGTGTACAGCCGTTCCGTGTCCGCGCCGTACGCATCGATGATCTCCGAGGGGGCAACGACGTTCTTCTTCGATTTGCTCATCGAGAAGTTCGATACCTCGACCTCCTTGCCGCAGTGCGGGCAGCGTCTGTCTACCACCTCGCTGGGGAAGAGCCAGCCGTGCTCCGGGCAGCAGTAGGCAATGTGGCAGACCATCCCCTGCGTGAACAGGCGCTTGAACGGCTCGGAGAAGTTGACGTAGCCCATGTCTTGCAGCGCCTTGGTGATGAAGCGCGAGTAGAGGAGGTGTAGGATGGCGTGCTCCACTCCGCCCACGTACTGATCGACGGGGAGCCAGTTGTTCACATCGTCGACGACAAACGGAACGTCGTCGTTCTTGGCCGAGATGTAGCGCAGGTAGTACCACGAGGAGTCGACGAACGTGTCCATCGTGTCCGTATCGCGCTCCGCCGGGCCCCCGCAGATGGGACACGTGGTCTCAGCGTAGCCTCGTATGTCCGCTAGGCCCATCTTGCCTATGAATTCTACATCCGGAAGGAGAACAGGCAGGTCCTTCTCCGGGACGGGGACGATGCCGCACTTCTCACAGTAGACGATCGGGATCGGTGCGCCCCAATAGCGCTGGCGAGAGATGAGCCAGTCGTGCAAGCGGAAATTGATCGCCGCCTTCCCCGTCCCCGTCTCCTCCAGCCACGCGATCACTTTCTCCGTCGCCTCTTCACCGAGGGTGCCGCTGAATCTTCCGGAGTGGATCATCGTACCAACCTCAGAGTGGAAGAGGACGTCGCGATAGAAGGGAAGATGATTGAGCATCTCCATCGCTGTCCGATTCTTCCGCACCTGTGTGTAGAGCGTCTTGCAGCGACGTATGATCTCCCGATCGGATTCGGCGCTGTCGAGGTCGATTATCCCGTCCTCGAAGACGAATAACCACCGCGCCCCCACGATCTCGTTCCAATTATTCGGAAGCAGATACTCGCGCATCAGCTCGACATATCTATCGATCTCTCGGTCGTCCTTCAGGGTGACGAACAGTCCCTCCCCAGCGCCTCCGACCGGCCCGGAATGAAACTCGATCTTCTCGAAACGCAGGCCATCGGCCATTCCGTCGCGCACGGAATTCGGGAAGACGAGGCTCTTTGCTACCCCGTCCGTCCGGTCGATCACGGGGATGATTGGGAGACCGAACTTGATGGCGAAGGCGAAGTCCCGCTCGTCGTGAGCGGGGACAGCCATGATCGCGCCGGTCCCGTAGGTCATCAACACGTAGTCGGCTACCCACACCGGAATCTTCTCCCCGTTCACGGGGTTGATCGCGTACCCGCCGGTGAAGACGCCCGTCTTCTCTCGATCGGTCGATGTCCGCTCAACGGCTGTCTGTCTCGCCGCTTCCTCACGATACGTATTAACGGCCGCTCGCTGCTCCACCGTCGTCAGTCTGTCGACGAACGGATGTTCCGGAGCGAGGACCATGAACGTTGCCCCGTACAGGGTGTCGGGGCGGGTGGTGAAGACGATTATCTCATCATTATCTTCCGTGTGAAACGTCACCTCCGCTCCCTCGCTCCTTCCGATCCAGTTCTCCTGCATCTTCTTCACGTTCTCCGGCCAGCCGTCGAGCGTCCTTAGGTCATCGAGGAGGCGATCGGAGTAGTCAGTGATCTTGAAGAACCACTGCTCAAGCGTCTTCTGCACCGGCGGAGTGCCGCAGCGATCGCAGACACCACCAACGACCTGCTCGTTAGCAAGGACGGTGTTGCAGCCGGGGCAGTAGTTGACGGTCGCCTTCTTCTTGTAAGCGAGGCCGTTCTCGTACAGCTTAAGGAAGAGCCACTGCGTCCACTTGTAGTAGTCGGGCAGGCAGGTCGTCACCTCCCGATCCCAGTCGTACTCGATTCCCCAGGCGCGGAACTGTTCCTTGGCATGGGCGATGTTGTCAAGCGTCCAGGTGCGAGGACGAATACCCCGTTCGATCGCCGCGTTCTCCGCGGGCAGGCCGAACGCGTCCCAGCCCATCGGGTTTAGGATGTTGTACCCGCGCATTAAGTAGAAGCGGGTGATAACGTCACCGATGATGTAGTTCCGCCCGTGCCCAACGTGCAGCGAGCCCGATGGGTACGGGAACATGTTTAGGTAGTAGAACTTCTTCATGGTTGCGTCCGTCGGTGCGCGGAAGAATCCGCGCTTGCCCCAGAAGTCGCGCCAGCGCTCCTCTATCTCCTTAAAGTCATACCGCTCTATCCGTGTATCTACCATAACCGAAGTTCTCCCCTCGCCAATCGTTCTGCTTCCTGTAACAATTCATGAACGTCCTTCATCGAGCGCATCTCGCTGTACAACCGCAGAATCGGCTCCGTGCCTGAGGCGCGGAAGAGGAGCCAGCCATCGTCGAAGCGCAGCTTGATCCCATCGAGCGTCTCTACGCTCGTTACCCTTCGTCCGGCGAACGTATCTGGTGGATTCTCCTTCAGCTTGGCGACAACCTCCAAGCGCCCCTCCACCTCAATATCGCGGCGATGATAGAAGCGCTCTCCGTACTTGTCGAATAGCGACTGCACGAGTTCGCTCGCCGGTACGCCGGCGCTTGCCGCGATCTCCGCTAGAAGGACGGAATGAAGGACTCCGTCACGTTCGGGGATGTGCCCCTGGATGGCGATGCTCCCGCTCTCCTCGGCGGCGATCAGGACGTCGCCTCGCTTGAGGATCTGCTTGCAGTGGTGCTTGAACCCGATCGGAACGACAATCTGCGTCAAGCCGTAGTCCTTGCACATGTCGCTCGCCATATCGGTGAGGTTGAACGCGGTGATAACCGATCCGCGCAGGCCGCGCTCCTCGACGAGGTAGCGAAATATGAGGGCGAAGGTGCGGTGGGCATCGATGTAGCCGCCCTTCTCGTCCATCGCCGAGATGCGATCGCCATCACCGTCCGTGACCACGCCGATCAGGTTGCGCTTCCGGCGCCGTAGGGAGGCGATCACCGCGCGCAGTGGGACGAGGTTCTCCTCAAGCGGCTCGGGCTTCTTCCCCCCGAAGAGCGGGTCGTGCCGCCCGCGAATCTGGGTGTAGGGTACGCCGTACTCGCGCAGGAGCTGCGACACGTACCCTTGCGCCGAGCCGTACATGGAGTCGATCACCACGTGCACCGGTGATGCGGTGAGGCGAGCAGGGTCGATCAGCGTGCGCACCTTCTCCAAGAAGGGCGTCTTCAGATCAACCTTGTCGATCGCCCCCTCCGGGGAGCGTGGTGCAGGTGCCGCGTTTGAGAGATGCTCCTCGATGCCATCGGTCACTTCGCTCGGAGCGGAGCCACCGTACTCAGCCTTATACTTGATCCCGTTGTAGATCGGCGGATTGTGGCTGGCCGTGAACATGATCCCCGCCGCCGCGTTCTGGTGCACAACCGCATAGGAAACCGCGGGGGTCGTGACGGGAGCATCGCTGATGCTCACCGGGATCCCGGAATCGTGCAACACGCGCGCAAAGTAGTGCGCAAACTCCGGAGACAGGAAGCGCATGTCGTATCCTACAACGGCTC
>Ga0307380_10002578_pt1 | contig 25611 bp, 43 predicted proteins | sample UN3MG_FD_202239 | JGI IMG/M metagenome (GOLD analysis project Ga0307380, IMG submission 202239) | Soil microbial communities from Risofladan, Vaasa, Finland - UN-3 | ecosystem: Environmental > Terrestrial > Soil > Coastal area > Acid sulfate soil | place: Finland: Risofladan, Vaasa | collected... | reverse complement strand
GATCACATGTGCCCTCTCCATGTAGATGCCCTCCCTGACCAGGCGGTCCATGCCGTCCAAGTAGGGCTTCGTCAGGGTCAAGGTCACGCGTTCCTTATACACCGACATCACTCAACTTCCTCCTTCAGGGCGTCTACCTGCTTCTTCAGCTTGGACACCTCCCGATCCAGGGTGTCCACGAGGCTCTGCGTGGACTCGAGGCCCGCGATAAGAATCTTGAGGCTCCTCCGAATCTCCTTGATAGGCCCAGCCAAACCCGTTTCATCACTCAACGCCCTCAACCTCCTCGATGTCTCCGCCTAGAGTCCTAAGGAACTCGTTGAGGAGACTTTTGCAGGTCTCCACGTGAAGGTTCTGCCTCTTCTCGAGCAACTCCAGCCTCGCCTCCGTCTGGTGTAGGCGATCCTCGAGGGCCTTCCGTGCCTGGACTATGGCTTCCTCCTGGCCCTTACCCTCCACCTCGTCGAGGTCGATGATGATATGCCCTGAGTGGTGCAGGTGAGCCTCGGTGACCCGTTTCGTCCCGCCCCACATCTGGGGGTCAATGAGCACGCTGAGGTGCTTCTCCTGTTTCTCAGGAGGATCGTGGACACCGTAGCCGTAGCTTAGTTCCATAATGGTCTTACCGTTTTCCTTGAGGTGGTAAACCTCCTTCTCCAGCTCGAGGGTGATCATGCCTTTTCCTCCTCAGCCTCCTCAGGGTAGAAGGTACGCCCACAATCCCTACACTTGTAGCGCTGCTTCCTCGTTCCTGGCCTAATAACTCCAAAACCCGTCTTAACAACGTGTTCCGACGCACAATCAGGGCACCTAATAACATCTTGCTCCATGTTGAATGCCTACATACACACCCACCCACACAGAGAATATAAGCATTTACATTCTTGTACCTAATGTCAACCCATAAACCCTTTTTAATCCTTAAGAGGATCGACTTATTGAGATGGTCGAAGTCCAGTTTGGCTTCATCGGGTCCCTCGAGGGTGTTAAATGTACGCTAGATGGAGAGGTTAATTACTCTGACTCAGCCGGATTTTGCAGCTTCTTCGACGTCGCTCAAGGTGAGCACTCCTACAGCGTGGAAGTGGAGGGGATGCACGTCTTAAGTGGTGCTGACGTCTTTGACAGACCACTCTACGACAGCGGAACCACAGTGATTGAATGGGCTACTGTCCCGGGGACGCCATGGCCAGAGGAGCAGCCTTGGCTAATGTTGTTCACCCTCGAGGAGGACGAGGTCCCTCCTGAGGTCCCTGAGGAAAGAGACCTCTTGGGAAAGATAGGCTCTATACTCGCCTCCGCTGGCTTTGTAGGGATAGTCCTCAACTCCGCGAGGAAGCACTAGCCGAGCGAGGACAGGATCTCGCTCACTGCTCAGTAACAGTTATCGTTATTTCCCCTGTCGGCGCCTCTCCGATCACGAAAGTACTCACAACCGTCTGATACTGAATTGTGCCAACTTCATTCGTAAGCGTCAAAACACCGTAGACGTCATGGCTCCCGAGATCCGCCGGGCTCAAAAAGTTCTCATCAAGAGTGTAATCCACGTTCAGATCCACTCCTGGAAAACCTGACGTAGCCCTAAGCACATCGTTATCATAGAGCTCCAGCGTCATATCTGGCGCCGGCACACCTGACAATGCTTTACCCGTCAGCCGTACAAGAGCGGCAACTGAGGCCTGCCCCAGGACCTCCGCTACACTGTAAGGCTGAGGGGCCCAGACCTCGAGTATGAGCTCACCCGAGGGCTCCGGCTCCTCTTTAGCTTGCGTTAATGCGATTGCAGCGACAGTGGCTACCACGACAACTGAGCCAATTAGTAATGCCTTTTGCTCATTCATTTCAAATAATAATTACATTAAAGTCCTTAAAAAGATGATTAAAACTATTGAGGCACTTGCTCGGAAGCTATCTCCAAGTCGCCCTTTGGCCTCTTTCCTATTCTGAAGCTGATATCGGGGGTCTCATACTCTACGTCCCCCAGCTCGTTAGAAAGTGTCATCTTCCCTGAAACATGGTGAGTACCTCTTTTGGTTATAGTCGTCACCACTTCGTAGGGGACGTCTAGTGTTGCCCCGATCTGAGCTGCCGAGTCAATTAGTGCATTGCCATCGTATAATTCCAGGGTCATATTTGGTAGAGGTTCACCTTCCGTAGCCGTTCCCGTCACCGTAACGATTGCACCTTCATCGTATAAGATAGGTTGACCGAGAACATCCTCAAAGAGACCCCCCATAGGCTGAATCTCAATCAAGAGCCGTCCGTCTGGAGAGGGCGCCACCTCCTCCTTACGAGCAATTAAAACAGCTGTAACTACGCTAGTAGCCAACAATGCTAAACCGGCGAAGGCCCTGTTGCTGACCACACTTACCGATTAGATTTTATATAGTTACACATTAAAAGTCTACGTATGAGACTCAATACGAACCCTGCGACGTGGAAGATCGTCGTAGCGGTAATTTTGATTCTTCTGACAGATCTCTATCAGTCACTAATATTCTATGGAAGGCTACCCCAGACACCTTACGAAGCCATCGTCATCATACTCCACGCCCTGATACTTGCGTTCACCTTCCTCTCGACAGATGAGGAGCTCCCGGCGAGTGAATAAAATGGATGAACTTGTCGAAGCGATGGAAAAGTGGCTTAAGAACCACCCGAACCCGGGCGCGAAGATCCTGATCGTAGGATCTAGGACGTTCAGCGCAGCGGAGGCATTAGACGAAATAAAGGCTGATACTAGCATGGGGAAGACATTTAGGCAAAACATCATGCAGGTCGCTACCGAGCTTTTCCTCAAGCGCAACAAGGTCGAGGGGGAAAAGTAGCTGAGCGCCGTTCTAGCGAGGCCTCTCCTGGACGAGGCCTCGGAGCACTCCTATGCTTGGGCTGAGGACTGCATAGAAGCCGCCGTGAACCAGGGCATTCCTCTTAAGGATCTCTCAAAGGGTGACGCCTTAACGAGCAAATTAAAGGTCGTCTTGGATGAGGAAAACTCTGTCGCCGTGCTGTTCTACGACCATGGGAGCAGACGTCGGTTCGTTGCTCAGAACTTAGGAGCGCTGATAGACTACGTAAGCGCTAAGCTGCTGAAGGGAAGGCTAGTCTATTCTATGTGTTGCCTCTCGGGCGCCGATCTCGGGCGGAGGATCCTTAACGTCGGTGCCTTGGCCTTCTTCGGCTACGACGAGCCGTTCGGCTTCTTTATCGGCCCCTCGGAGCCGGCGTTCAGGATGTCGGCGAACGAGGGCTGGAACAGACTCGCGCTCGGCGATTCCGTGAGGAAGGCTCGAGAGTCAATGGTTCAAACGTTCAACAACTGGTTTGATTTCTACACGGAGGGTCCTGGTGTAGATGACCCCAACGCGCCCTTGATAAGCAGCTGGCTCATTCACGACCGGGACTGTCTAGTCGTCCTGGGGGACATGGACCTGACACTAGAGGAGATCCCGACTCCACCTGAGCCTGAACCTCCGACTACGTGGGAGAGGTTCATAGGCTTCATCTGGTCGATCCTGGACGCGTTCGGCCTCTGAGCCTATTTACATTCCTACTACAAAAGTAAATAAAAAATGGATTAGATGTGATCCCGCTCGAACGTCTTGTACTCGATGTAAACGTCCTTTCCTTCTAAGTCCGTGAAAAGGATCTGAACCTGATATCCTGTGGCCGGCGTGGGTGCGACTTCACCCGTGGCGACGATGAGACATTGATACTCAAGCACCGTGTCCTTGACGGCGATTATTTCCTGAAGGTACGACACTCCGTTACCCCCCTCGTTTCCTCCCTATTTCTTCCTTCTAGTGGCGGCATATATCACTGCCGCTGCTGACATTGGGCCAAGTATCTTGACCCAGAGCGGGAGTCCCTCAGGTTTAGGTGGAGCGAATTGCCCGTCGATTCTGACCGTCTCTCCCTCGGCGACCACCACCTCGTCCGGCCCAAATTCCACGATCTTCCCTTCATACGTGAGCCTGACGGTGTAGGATCCCGGCAGGACCTCAACCGTCGCCGGGGTGATAAACTCCTCCCCCGTCTCGACTATGATGCCTTCCGCGTTTACCTCGACGGAGTCCATGAAGGCATGAGCCTCTATGGCGGTGATTACCTGAAGTTGATATGTCGCAAATAAGGCGAGGTCGCTTGTGAGTGAAACGGCTCTAATGGGATTAGTTGAGCCGTCCTCCCACTGCGCGAAGTTGCAGGTATCAGATCCAACAATTACGTTGCTGGGCATCTCGACTTTGTAGGGTCCCTCCTCTAGGGAGCCACTCCAAGGCGTTACATAACTCATTTCTCCTATTACACCACCTCTCAAGATGAAGGGTATTCCATCTATAGAAGATGAAGATATACTTAAAAGATAAACGGGAGGAACATATTCGGTTGATGTGAAAATTGTTGTTCCTAAGATTGTTGTGTTGTATGATGTAGCGTAGGATAAGACATATACATGAAGGTTGTCAGATGTCCTGAGGGCTTCGCTGTATATCTGAACGCCATTGTAGTAGAATGTTATTATACCCCCTGAAACGTCTATCCTCATCTCAGATCTATCAGTGGAGGAAACCGGGTCAGCTCCAATATAGTTGTAGCCATACCCATCGTACACTTGAAGTCCATAGTTATGATCTCTTATGAAGGCGTAATAGTAATATCCAGGTGTTGATGGCATGGGGTCAATGCTAATGTCCAACTGCGCTTTCAGCAGTAGAACCGTGCGTGCTGACCCTCTGTTGGTATTCACCCTAATGGATGATATGAGTTGGCTCTGAGAGGACACCAACCCCGCTAGGTCTCCCTCAACGTTGGTCACGGCTTCAAAGGAGTCAACCACTCTATTCTGAATCATCCCAGATCCAAGGATCGTCTCTGTCCACTTGTTGATGTCCTCAAAATGGTCTACCACGAAGCTCATCATGTGATCCTCCTTATTTCAAATGGAACCCCTGCTATATTTGAGTTCACGGACAGAATCCTCATAATCCCAGTATAGAAAATGGGGCTTGTTACCGTCCCCGACTCGTCTTTGCTTTGAACCCTGAAATAAAGAGCGTTGGAAGGTATGATTAAAGAGTGTTCGGTTTTTGGCGTTAAGTCTTCAAAGGCTTCCTTGCTTGCGGAATTTATTCTCCAATAATTGAACCCGCCCCACACGGACCATACCGCGTTGAATAACGGCTCTGCGCTATATTCGACTCTGCTGGTCGCTGGTAAATCCGTAGACCACGAGACGGTTATCTCGCCCCCATTTTTTGAATATAATATGTTAGACAGTGTAAAGGTTGGGGGCATGTCGAGGATGGCTAGATAGTCCGTTATGTCTGGGAAGTAACCATTATCGTCTACACCCGGTCCTCCATATCGCCAGATTATCCATCCATTGAGACCTCTACTCCTAACATAATCTATCTGTGCTTTGAGTTCTTCAGGGGTAAGATCAGCGGAAGTAGAAAAATCATTTCTAAGAAGAGCAACTAGAGGGATTTTACCTTCTACGCCTCCAGTCATGTACTTTTGGGTAGCGTCAATAAAGCTTTCCAGCGTCTCTCCTGAAGCGCCATAAATCGTTTTCGTGTACATCATCGGAGCCACAAAATCCAAGTAGTCATTTGCTATCCAGTTGCCTGTGTCCTGTCCTATCCATTTACGCCAGTAAATGGGGCAATCTGAAAAATATGACCAAGCAGCCTCTGAGATCACCAAGTCTGGCTTGATCGCCAAGGCAGCGGCACGCATATCTCTAACTAACTCTGTGACGGGAATGGTTCTCCACTCTGCGTATTCAAGCCATCTAGCCCCCGATGGATAAAAGGGAGTCCAATCCTCTATTGGTCCTTCTCCTAACCACTGCTCAAACGCTGCTCTGCACTGTGGGCAATAGCACATGTCTGCAACCTCGTATCTTATGTAATCCAGCATTATTCCATCTACGGAGGGGAAAGAGGTTAGATACTCTTGCACAGCAGCTATTCCGTTATCGTGAGCCATTATCGGACACTGAACCCACTCGTTGAATATCTCTCCACCGCTTGTTATAGCCGCCGTCTCCGCGTTTTTATTTTGTTCCAGCGCAAACATGGAACTGTGATATTCTATTCCGTAAGCGTGACACGCCGCAATAGCAGTAGATATTTCTGCGTCAGGTCTGCGTCGCCCGATACCGAGGTCACTTACAAACATAGCGTTAATCTTATACTGGCTGAGTGTCTGCGCTATAATGCTCCAATCGTGTGGATAACCGTAAACGGATTCGTGGATGAAAACTCCTCTAATTTCGCTTCTAACCTTTATCACGGTATTGTCACCTTTAGGAAGTTATTCATTATTTCCGAAGCCGAACCATTAACTGGAACAAAAGGGTCGGGTAAAGGATAGGCAGCATCCATCAATACTGTAATATTAGTGGGTTGTATGTCTAAGATGTCATTATAAGGTTGCACAGATGGACATTTACTAAACATTACCCCTGAAGTAGCTCCCACGTAATTTTGGTTGCAGACAGCCATCACCCAATACATTCCGGGAGTTAAGGCAGGCGTGGTTGTTGTAGCAAACCATGTAGTTCTGACAGCACCGGGAAGACTAGCTACTACCCCTAACGCCGCCGTTGCACACACAAGGTTCCAAGCAGAATCATACAGCCCGATTTGAAAGTTACCGCCTTCTGGAGATCCAGTTACTAAACCGAGTTTCACGACTTGGCAGGGAGTCTTTACGTACAGGGGTGAACCGAAAGCTCTGTTAGCTACCGAATTTACCCCCCCTCCAAAAGTAGAGTTAAGTGGAGTGATGACCTCCTCAAAATGGTCGTGATGTTGATCGAACAGCACGTTTTCTAGGTACACGTGATCTGGTGCTTCCCAAGCTGCCCCTGTGTCATAGTAGAACATCTGTTCGTCTGTTGCCCAATAGAAGCGACCTGCAACGCCAAAGGCGGGACGATCGGCCAGAGTCCCAGATAGTATCGCGCCAGGTAGTCCCTGTGGGGGCCACCTTTCCCTCATTTGGCTCATCCGTATATCTCCACCACTATGCAGGATAGTATCGTTCCACCTACGCTGTGCTGAAGGTTGATGGTCTGCCCCGCCCTCACAGTGACGTTGAACTCGTAGAGGCAGTCAGCAACCAACGCAGCGTTTGCGTTCAAGTGCTCCGTAACTGGAACACCTGCCTCAGTTCTGATTACGTTGAGGACCCCTGCGGCGTTGCAACTAAAGGCTATTCTGAAGGTGGTAGGGGTGTTAGTTGGGATGAGGTCTGCCGCGAAGAAGTCGGCAGCGGCACCTACCACGGTGTTGAATACCGCACCTCGCTCTTCAATTAGAGACGAAACATGAATTGGTACACCAGCCTGCTGGTTGATCATAACGGTAGACGGAGGCATCAGCGTAAACTCGACGTCGTCGAGGATGGCGGGGCTCCTGCTGATGGCGGCGTTGTCGACTAAGTTGTAGCCGAGCGCAGCTATTATGCCTGGAGGCGCTATCGTCAGCTGGTTTGCAGCAATGCCGAGGATCGTTACGGCCTCAGCGCCAGCGTCATCCCAGATGTAAGCATCACTCTGCATGGAGATGACGGCACCGTTCGCAACGAGGTAGCCCGCGGCCAATACGATACCTGGGGCGGCGATGGTGAGCTGGTTGAGAATCGTATCAACGTTGGTGATTACAACCATTTCCGCCGCCGGTGTGTTTTCCCAGATAACCGCGTTACCGACTCTGAAGATAGAGGCGTCAACCACGTCTATGATGAGGTCTCCGAGGGGGGCGTCCGTCGTCAACAGCGAGCCGGCGGTGAACCCCGTTGCGTCGGCGACGTCTATCACTAGGTCACCTGCCGGCGAGTTCACCGTCAGAAGGGTAGCAACCGGGTTGACGAAACGGGGGGCCACCGTCAGGGTGCCCGTAGCCTGAACAAAATCGGTAACCTCCCTCTGCTGTTCAGCCATCTCCCCGGTCAAGATTAGGATCTGGCCGTCGTTCCAGTAGTCGTCCGCCTCGTTCAGGCCCTCGGGAACAGCGGGATCCCAAAGGCTTACGACCGTCGTTCCGTCGGGAACGATGGGGTCGTCTGTAGCCCGACCGCGCCTAGTAAACGGCCTCAGGTTACTCTTCTGAGTATCTACATTATCACTCATCTTGGAACACCCCTGTACGTCTCAAATTTGAACACGTGGTCGACCTTTTCAAGTAGGCTCAGGTTAATCTCATCCACGGGCTTGTTGAACTCGCAGTCCGCGTGAGATGGGAACACGAATGACGACGTGTGGTGCCTGATTCCCAGCGAGGGAGTCGGGATCGTCCCCGCCGTGACCTCCACCGTGAGGGTCTTCAACTCCACGTCTATCTCCCCTATTGCTTTACAGGTAGGACACTGATATTTCATCGACTTCACCTCGGTATCCCGCTTCTCTCAAGCGCCTTCGTTCTGATATCGTCAACTATGGGGTCCAGGAAGACGGCCTTGATAACGCTCCAAGTTTCCGTTGACACCGCTAGAAAGCTGTTCTGTATCATTCCAAAGGCAGGGTTCGCGATGTGGTTGTTCGTGGTTATGTGGAGTATGTAAGCCCTTATTCCAACGACTCCAGCGAAATCTGGGGTAGAAAGCTCATCGGGCATACGTACTGCGGTGAAATTCGCGGTTGCTGGAGCGTGGTTGTCTACCCACATCTGGTAGCTGCACCACCACGGAAGGCTCGTGAACCACGTCGCTTTCCCTGCAAATATGTAGACGAACCCGGGGAGCACGGGCTGGATGATGGTCGACGTGGCCCCCGCGATTAGGTTAAACTCATTGGTCACCAGAAGGGGTAAGCCAAGACCCGCCTCCATAAGAGCCCCTAGAAGCCTGTCCCTCTCAAGGGTCAGGGTGTAGAGACTCGTCTTCTTCTGCTCCGCAAGCAGTTCCTCGAGGAGTTTCTCCAGCTTCTCGCTCATGTGAGATCCCCTACTCCAGTAGTGCGCTAGTAGGCAATGGAGTTACGAGCTCGTATATTCCCGAATCCAGCTTGTCCCTGAGGTTGAGTTCGGAGATCATATCCCTCTCCTCATCGGAGGTGATCTTCCGAACCCTCTCAAGGTTCCACGCCATTTTATCCCAGATCGTGAGCCGCCTCAGCTCGACCTCGGCCATAGCCTGCTCCGCGGCGTGTCCCGTAGTCGAACGGATGGTCACCCTCATCTCACTCAGGGCCGGAATCCAGAGCTCCACAGGCATCACGCGCCTCGTCGGCGCCGCGGTGGCGAAGTCCGGGAAGCAGTACGGAAAGAGGGTAAGGAAGAGGTTCCTATCCCGGTACACACGTATCTCCAGGTTTCCGAAGTTGGCGGCGGGATGGGCGGCCCAGAGCTTAGTTAGAACCAGTTTGTAGCCGTCTGGAACGGTTCTCCTTATGATGTCCGTCTCCTGGTTCGCAACCATGGCCCCCGCGAAGTTTCCCGGGAACACATATTGGAGATCCCCCTTCGGATACTCCATGGGGAGCTTACCTCCGAGGATGCTCCTCTTAAGGTGGTACTTGTCAGCGAGCCTCTTCTCCTCTTCCTCGAGGTTTTCGTACTCTATTCCCAGGGAGAGCTTATCAGCTACCCTGAAGGGCTTCACCTCCCAGGTGACCCTCCCCTGAGTGTTGGCAAGGGCACCGACAGCCGCGTTGTATAGTGTGACCCGGGCGTCGTAGTCGAAAGGAATGTTAAGCGGGAGCTTATCGAAGAGCTCGGGGAAAGAGGCGCCGAAGGGCACGATATTCTCGTACCTATTCTTCCCCATCGTGCCATCTACTATCGTCGAGATGTTGGCGTTCCTGGCCCCGGCTACTGCGAAGGACATATCCCTGAGCCACACAAGGTAAGGCTCCACGGTGCTGATCTCCGAGTACGTCGTCATCGCGGTAGGTAATAGGGCCGCTATCAGCCTCGTCTCCAAGAACGTCTCAGGTGGATATCGAACGTTCTCAATAGTCGTTTGAGCAATAGACATTTCAAGTAATCACGGGTTAGTTAACCTTATAAATTATCTCTCATAATACCCCACTAAATAGGGTACTTAAATTGAGCATGAATAAAAGCGAGAAAACAGCACATGAATGGCTTAAACAGAAGTTTCCCAACTTTAACATAACTTTCAATCGTAGCTCATCCCCTGATTTCGTAGTATCAAATGGTGAAGCATTCGAGGTTAAACGTGCATATTTAGATAAATTAGGTAAAAAACACATAGTTGAGTCTAGTACATCTCAACTTAGTGACATCATAAGGAAATATCCAAATGCAAAACTCTTGGTTGTCTATGACTCTGAAATCTTAGAGTATTCTATTCAGAATGTAATTGAAAAAGATAATACTGAACTGATAATACATACACCAATCGCTGTTAAGATAAGTGTAACAATAAAGAGAAGTCAGTTGGAGTGGGCGAAGAGAAATCACATAAACGTGAGCGGTGTTCTTCAGGAGGCACTTGATAAAATGATGAAGAAAGTTAAGTTTCTGTAGGTGAAAATGATGGAGAGAAAATACATGGTTCAGATCGTCGCGCTTCGACATGGCCGGGAGGTAGTTCTCGGTCAGTATAGGGGCTCAACGGAGGGTCTATCGGACATCCAGGTGAAAATAATTGATTATTCGTCAATCCAGAAAGGAGGAAAAGCGTAGGTGATCGATGAATTATGGCGTATAGCTCCGTCTATCCAGATTGACCCAGAATGTCCGAATCTACATTTGGAGAAGCCGCTCCGGGTAGGACCCTTTGCCTCGATAGGATTCCCGGGGTTCGGATATGAAAAAGGAGAAATCTGGACCCCGAAAAATCACCTCTTCGGCGTGGTGATCCTTGAGGGAGCTGCATTGCACTCCCATGTGACGATTGATAGAGGCTCCTGGCGAGACACAGTCGTCGGTAAAAACGTCCGGCTCAACAACTACTCCCATGTAGGCCACAACGTCAGGATAGGTGATAATGTACTGGTCGGAGTCGGTGTGATGATCGCAGGGAGCACAGAGGTAGGAGACCACGTGGAAATATGGAATGGAGCCAAAATCAGGCAGCGTCTCAAGATAGGGGAGTATGCGGTGATTGGCATGGGGGCCGTAGTCCTCAAAGATGTCCCAGCTCACACGACGGTAATAGGAAACCCGGCAAGGATACTTGAAAAATGATGTTCAAAAAGGTCCTTGTGCTGAGCCCCCACACGGATGACGGTGAGCTCGCTTCAGGAGGCACAATAGCTCGTCTCGTTGAAAGCGGTGCAGAGGTCATCTATGTTGCCTTCTCCGCGCCCTTTGAGTGGCTCGTAACTGAGTGTCAGAAAGCGACGAAGGTTCTAGGGGTGAAGGAGACTCTTATCCTCGACCATGACAGACGTAACTTTCCAAGGCAGCGACAGGAAATTCTTCAAGACATCTACGATCTGAATGAGAGATACACTCCAGACCTGGTCTTAACTCCATCAACGAGCGACAACCACCAAGACCATGAGGTCATCTCGAAAGAGTCAATACGAATATTCAAAAGCTGCACCCTTCTGGGCTACGAGCACCCTTGGAATCTAATTTACTTCACCGAGAACTGTGTTGTCCCCTTCAATCAGAGACACTTGGACCTGAAGCTAAAATCCCTCATGGAATACAGGTCACAGCAGAAGTGGCCATACTTCAAACCGGAGCTTGTAAAGGCATCAGCTATGCGTAATGGAGGCAAGATCAAAGCGGAGTACGCTGAGGTCTTCGAGGTCATCAGGTTCCTCATGAGGATCGAACAATGAAGCTCGCACATTGGGTCTCACTTCCAGATAACAAGGGGAAGAGCGGGTTAGCAAGCTCGACCTCCGAGCTCATAGAAACTGAAATGGGTCTCCTAGGCGCGGGGAACGTGTCCGTCTGTAGTCCAAGCCCGAAAACAAAGAAGGGAGGCGTGATCCAGAAGTTGAGAACCAAATCTGTGAGGCTCGCTCCCTGGGACAGCGTTCTAAATGACCCGGACACGGTACACGTCATCCACACCTACTGTCCTTACACCCTATACGACATGAAGCACAAGATCGTTGTCACCCATGGCAACGCCGAATACTGTTGGTGGAACGTGGTTTATGATATAGCTCCTCCCGCATGGTGGCAGATCGTCACTCTAGTACGACTTAGCGACGCCGTTGTGACGTGGCATGACTTCGACGCGCAGTACTGGCAAGAACTCGCAAGGGGAGATGTCCACGTCGTCAGGAGAGGTGTCGACCTGAATTACTGGAGCCCTCAGGGTGAAAGACTCGTCTCAGACGTGAGGCCTCACCTGTTCTACGCCGACGCTATGAGGATGCGAAAACTACCGTTCGCCCTGCTCTTCGCGGTGAAGAAGATACAGCGACAGCTCAAATACGTGCAGCTGAGGATGATAATGTCCGCACCCAAGAAAAACATAGAATGGACAAACCTCATAACCCAACTTGAAATAGACGCCTTCTGCCCCCTGATATTTGGATTACTAAACGATCCCAGGCCCACCTTCAGGGGCGCCGACATGCTTATCAGCCCCTTGAAGGGCGGGCTCGTCTCCCGAACAGCAGTTGAAACTATGGCCTGTGGTACTCCTATAATATGCTTCAAGGGAGCTGCCGCCAACAACCCCATATACGGTCAGAGAGTGGACGATACCCCCGAGGGTATAGCAGCTGGCGTGTTCCGCCTCTGGGATAAGATTCAAAGTGACCCCGAGGGAGAACAGAAAAGAGCTCGCGGGCTCGCCGAGCGCGAGTGGGACATAAAGGAGACGGCGAAGTCCATCATAAAAATTTGTGAGAGCGTGATGTAAATGATGAAGAAAAGCAAGGTAGAGTTGTGGAGTGGTTTCAACCTGAGCAGGAGTCTTTTCACGGTCCCGCACATGGTTGACTACGACAGCTACATCGTAAGAAAACTTCAGCATTTGCTGAAGGGTAAGCAAAAAGCCGTTGAATACGGAGCCGGAGACGGAATCTGGCTTGAGTACCTAGCCAAGAACAACCCTGATCGGGAGTTCGTCGGAGTCGAATGGAACGAGAGAGCTTACAACTACTGCGTCGACGTCAGGGGAGTAGGACTCAAAAACCTCAGTTTCATCCAGGCCGACATGAGCGAGCCCGAGGGCGTCATAGAATGCGATCTCTGCTGGAGTTTTGGAGGTATAGAGCACTTCAGCACGCCATGGACGGTTCTGAGCGCCTGGGTAAAAGCCCTGTCTCCCGATGGCCTCTGCTTCCTGACGGCTCCAAACCTGCTCAACCGAAGGAGGGTACAGAATAGATTCGGATTTAGCCCGGAGCAATATCTGGGAAAGGACCGTATGGTAACTGAGCGTAAAATCGACTATGGATACTCCGAGATCTGGTCTCCTAACTACATGACGAAGTTCGTCATGGACTCTGGACTTGAGGTTCTTGAGGTAGGCGAGATCTCCTGTCTTGAGGAGGAGAAGCCTCGTTACATAATCGGCTTAAGGAGAGCTGACAAGCTATGAAGGTAGGTATATTCACCAGTAACGCGAATTTTCTGGCTCCTATACTCGAGTCCCTCAAGAGGAACGGCCACGAGCCCCTATTCTGGACCCGCACACCCAATGAAAGCGTGAATTGGGCTAACCTCCAGAGGCTTCTTGATCGGTGTGACGTGGCCTTCTTTGAATGGTGTCAGCAGCCTTTCCTCGAGGCCTTGAGCCTGGAAGGTCTTGACTGCAAGGTAGCCGTTAGAGCACATGGCATACCGTTCTTTTCAATTTACAAGACGTTCCCCTGGAAGAGGGTGGACCTCCTCATAGGAGCATCAGGGCTCTTCGGTCCAATGCTGAATGAAGCAGCTCAGCGGCCTAAACGTTATATCGACATACCGGTCGGTAGCGACCCGACCCTCTACACCATGCCTCGATCAAGGAAATACGGTCAAAACCTGGTGACACACAGCTTCGTAGTAAGGTTCAAGAAGAGGATCTACACGACCATCCAGACCTACTACGATCTCCTACAGCACGACAAGAAGTGGAATCTTCACATCGTTGGGAATTGGGAAGGAGGAAGCACCGGATGGGAGGGGGCAAACTATACTACGCCCTGTTGGGAGCTCATGGAGGACCTCGGTATATCCACTAAGGTCTTCATGACCCCAAACATGGACCCCGAGGGATGGCACCAGTATCTATGCGACAAGGATATCTTCCTTTCAAACAGCATCCGGGAGGGCGTACATATCAGCCTCGTCGAGGCAATGTTCACCGGCGTATATCCCCTGATAAACTGCTGGCGGGGAGCTAGAGAATACTACCCTGAAGAGTGCATCTTCAAGACTCAGAGTGAGCTTGTGGATAAGGTACTCGAGTGGGAAAAACGTCCTGTCAAGGAGAAGCGGAGGCTGAGCAGGGAGATGCGTGAGTGGGCCTCGGAGAGATTTGATGGACGTCCATTAGCGGATAAAGTGGTGGAGGCGCTCGAGACGCTTTGACCGCTCCTTTCTCTTCTAGGGATTATTGGGAGAGAAGATATGCTACGGGCAATAATTCGGGGAGAGGCTCGTATGGTAAATTAGCCAGGTTTAAAGCGAAGTTCCTCAACGATTTTGTTAAGAGGAATAAAATAGAAAAGGTTGTAGACTTCGGATGTGGAGATGGCAATATGGCGTCATTATTCGAGTTTCCGAAGTATATTGGTTTAGACGTATCAAAAACCGCTATAAAAAGATGTATAGAAAGGTGTCGTAATAACCCAGCCGGTAAATCATTCTTGTTATATAATCCCGAAGATTTCAATCCTCTAAATGCGGAGCTTACTTTGTCTTTGGATGTGATCTATCATCTTGTCGAAGATAATGTTTTTGAGGTTTACATGAAGCATCTGTTTGCATCATCTTATAGATACGTCATAATATACTCCACGGACATAGACGAGACTACGCAATTTAGCCATATTAAACATAGAAAATTCACCGATTGGATACCCAAGAATCTACCGAGTTGGAAGTTGATAGAATACACCACTAATCTATATCCACATGAAACTGAAGCGGATTTTTACATATTTATGAGGAGTCCCCATGACTAGTATAGTTGTTTGTGTAGGTACGAGACCCGATTTTATCAAGATGGCCCCCGTCATATTGAAGCTCGAGGAGAGAGGTGTCGACTACAGGATCCTTCACACCGGCCAGCACTACAGTCCAGACCTCACCGATGTCTATAAGGAGCTCCCCCTCAGGGATCCAGATGTTCACTTCAAGGGCCTGGAGAACTGCAAAACACACGCCGAAAAAACGGCCTTCATCATGACAGAGGCCGAGCGATACTTCATGAAAGAGAGGCCGGAGATAGTCCTGGTACAGGGAGACACAGACCATAGCTTAGCCTGTGGTATTGCATCTAGAAAGCTCGGGATCCACCTCGGCCACGTGGAGTCAGGTCTAAGGTGCCGTGATTGGAGGGTGCCCGAGGAGCACAACCGTCGAATGCTGGACCATATAAGCGAAATCCTGTTCGCCCCGACCCTTCAGTCCGTCGTCAACCTCAGCTCTGAAAACGTCCCCGGAGATATAATTCTCACCGGGAATACCGTCATGGACTCCCTTCGCATGGTCTTAGACAGGGTTCACGCTCAGCCTCTACCCTTTGAATACCCCTACATGCTCTTGACGGCGCACAGAGAGGAAAATGTCGACCACCTGGAGAGCCTGAAGAGAATCATCAAAGTAACTGAGCGCATCCACCGCGGATTCAATATGCCAATTCTTTTCCCCGCCCATCCCAGGACCGTTGACAGGCTGAAACGAGTCAAACTAAGATTTAGAAACTACGTGAAGGTCGTGCCGCCTATGCCTTACATTAAATTCCTCTCCGCCCTCCTCCACTCAAGTCTGGTTCTCACCGACTCGGGAGGAGTACAGGAAGAGGCCTGTGCCCTCCAGGTGCCGTGCGTCGTCCTCAGGGAGAGCACGGAGAGAGTGGAGAGCGTCACTGTTGGGGCCTCCCTTGTTACCGGGCTCAACTCGAAGCTCGTCTACAAGGCTGCCCGGGAGATGATATCAAGGCCTCGAGAGTGGGCTAACCCATACGACCCCTACAACGACTGCAACGCCGCCGACAGAATCGTTGTTAATTTGATGTCCCGTTTATAATAAAAAAGAAAGGGAAGAATTTTCTTAAGCGTCGTAGAATACGCCTGCACTGTTTTTCTGAAGTAGAGCGGTGATCTCCAGGACGTCGGTTGCCTGAATTGCGTCTCCAAGTTCAACTCTGGGTCCAGCTGTTCCGGGGAGCCTCGAAACGAAGTGTCCAGATGCCGGGTGCGTGGCCGCGAGAACGTACCTTCCAAGACTGTCCACGGTGTAGGCCGTGATGCTGATGCCCTCCAGGTTTCCACCCCCCATCGTGCCTCCTGTTACGCCGGTTATGGCGCCATCGGGTGTACCCCCTGAGGCCTCGTCTGTGTCGGGGACGCCTCCGCTGGCGTCACTTATTGACAGTGCACCAACGACAAGTTGCATTCCTGAATCTGTGTCGAAGTTCGGTCCGGACGCTATCGCGGCGAACATGCCGTGGTCGTGAGCAGCCAGGGCGTGACCGCTGAAAGCATGGCTGTGAGCCGCAAGAGCGTGCATGGACCAACCTACGAATCTGTTCTTTATCAGCCGGACGCTTGAGACAACTACTAGCCGCTCCCTCGGTCCCAGATGCGCTCCAAGGCTGATTGCCGTTGTCCTACCGGCTGCGATGCCGGTTACCTCGAGTGTTTGAACCATTCCAGATCACCACGTATTACTGGAAGATCCCGCCACTATTAGCCTGCATTAGTAGCGTGATCTCGATGATGTCAGGCGCTACAATCACGTCTCCGAACTCGACTCTAGGCCCAGCAGCCCCAGGAGGCTTCAGAACCGCGTGTCGAGCAGCTGGATGCGTGGCCTCAGCTACGTACCTGCCGCTGCTGTCAATGGTGTAGGCCCACATGCTCATTGCGGCGTCTACGGCTGCACCTGTCGCTACGCCCCCGGATACCCCGTCAATGCCGCCAGCTGGAGTGCCAGCGAGGTCCGCGGTTGTATCTGGAACGCCTCCCGTCGCACCGCTGATCCTGAGAGTTCCAGCGGAAAGTACTAACGCTTGGCTGGGGTCGAAGGCTACCGTTGACGCTATCGCGGCGAACATGTTGTGGCTGTGAGCAGCCAGGGCGTGACCGCTCAGAGCATGGCTGTGAGCCGCAAGAGCGTGCATGGAAATCGCGGTACTGTGTCTGTGCAATATCCGAGCTCGAGTCAAGACACCGACCCTGACAGGACCCAGAAACGCCCCCAAACTGAGGGGGGTCGTCCTGCCAGCCGCGATGCCGGTTATTTGGACTGTTCGTACCATGTCAACCACCTAGTACTCGATGAGGGTGCCCCTCATCTGCATCTCAAGGTTGCCAGCAAGGATAGTTGTTCCCGGGTCCGCAGCTACTCTAAGCTCCGTCATGTTGTTGTACGCCAGCACCTTCGGATCCAGGTCAAACGGACCCTGGAACATTCCCGTGAGTCCCGGGGCGCCTCCGCCGGGGATCATCATCGGGAAGCCCGCGTTGATGACCCAGCCGAAGAACATGTTAAGGTGTCCAGGTCTCCTCAACGGAGACTGATCCCACCACACTCTTCCACGGCCAGCGGCCAGGTAGGCGGCGATGTTCTTGATGTGAAGAGCTCTGTCCGAGATCCTTGTCCAGTCGAAGCTGAACTCCTCCCAGGGCCTCGCGACGTGCGCCGGGTTCACGTAGGTCCACTCGTACTCTGGAACATCCGGTATGACTCCGCTGTTCACGCCCCATGTCCAGAAGGGGTTGATCTTGGGAGCTTGCTGTCCCGTAGCGCCGGACATTCTCTTCATGTTGTCGATGGTTATGGGGAAGCTCTTGCTTATGGTGGGGCTTATCTTCCCCGTCACGGGGTCCCCGATTCTCGTGGGACCTCCGGGCTGATACATGATTCCGCCGTAGATGTTCTGGAGCTGCGCGTCCGTGTCCGCTACCCGGCCCAGGAGCATGACTCTTATCACCGAGTCCGTCGCTAGGATGCCGGTAGCGTCGGCCCAAAGCCTGACGGCTATCCGCTGCGCCGGAGTCACCTTGATCGTTGTATCCTCAAGAGGATCGAGGCTGATCTCCCCGAAGGGGAAGGGCCCCTTGGCGAATCTCTGGTCGTAGGGGTTCGCCATGCTCCTCTCTGCCATGCCCCTTATGTGAAGCCGGCTCGGCGTGGCCGGGAACGGCTCTCCGTCGATGAGGATCTGAACTCTGTCCAGACCAGCGGGAAGGCCTCCGAAGTTGTAGGGCGAGTAGAGGTGCATCTCCTCGATTACGAAGCCGTGCTCTCCTGCGTCGACAGTAGCAAGGTCGTTGAGCGTGTTAGCTGCAATGACGTTACCTGCAGCTGGAGTGAAAGTGTCGTCGTAGATAACTACTTTGTCTCTCAAATGTTATTCACCTTTTGCGATAATAACTTACGGAAAAGGTCTTAAATCTACTTCGCTATCAACATATCGAGGATATCATGAGCGAGTTAGACGAGAACCTTTTTATCCGCTGCAATAATGAAACCCGAAAAAGATTCAGACATTTCTATGTTGAGCACGGTTTCAGAAATTACGAGGAAACCCTTAAAGAACTCCTAAAAATTGCTGAGAATAATCCTAATCTCGTTAAAATTCGTTGGGGTTGATAGAAGCCTCTAAGAGAGGGGGCTTCTCAGGCTATTTGTTAAGAATGGGTGAGTTCGGGTCTAGCCCCATCTGATGTTGCCTGCTCCAGGAGCAGGATTAGGCTTCCGCCCTTCCGTCTTGAGCTTGAGGCCCATACGACCCTGCTTCCCCTTTATCACGTATGTCTTGACGACCTTTACCAAGCTCTTCTCGAGGAGCGGTATCCCCGCGACGACCATTGACTCAGTGATCTCGTCGTCTCCGACCCTCATGTAGTTGGCCCCGTAGCCTCCTACTGTGTAGGCAAGTCTACCCCAATCCGTGAGGTTCTGGAAAGGCTTGGTGTATAGCTGCTTCTCGTCGATGTACTCTGTGAGACAATCAACAGCTCCGATTCCGGCGCTCGTTCCCATCTTGACCAATTTTATGGCCATGTTGTTCAACTAAATCTTCTACCCTACTCCATATAAAAGTATGTAGTCTAACCCCATTTTACTGTCACTTTTTCCTCTTCTGGCTGCTCGAGGGGCTCCTCCTCTTCCTCAGGATCTTCCTGGACAGGTTTTCCCTCCTGGACCAGTTTTAGACCGCCCTCATGGGGCCATAACTCCTCTTTGAAGAGCTCCGTTCTCCTCGAGAGCCATCTCGTACCCTTGGGGCCCATGTTAATGATCAAGTTGTGAAGGTCAGGACGGTCGGCCTTGAGCCAATCGAGCACAAGCTGGGGGGTGATCCGGTCCTTGTATTTCTTAAGGTTCCTGGTCCAGGTGCTTCCCTTCTTCTTTATTATCGGAGGAGCGTGCTCCCAGGGGTTGATGTCCTTCTGAATGGCCTCATACAGCAACTCCGGGGTGACGGGTTCGAGGAGTTCCTCGAAGTATCCCCTGACGCTCTCGAGGACGACCTCCATGGCTACCGAGGCCACGACCCTCTTGAGTCCTCGTTTAGCTCGAGACATCCCTACTCCCAGACAAAACTACTTCCGCACTTGCTACATTTGATTTCCTTACCCTCAATTTGGGACTCTGGGGGGATCATTATCTCGACTCCGCACACCGAGCATTTATCCCTTATCAGCTTCTTGCGTCCCTTGGGGGGAGCTTGCTCCTCCTCCTCCTCGAACTCGTCCTCCTCGCCCAGGCCTAGGGCTATGGCCCGTCCTACCCTCTTGAAGCCGTCTCTGAGGAGGTCGTTCCGATCCTTTTCGATTCCGAGTTCCGCAAGTCTGGCCTCGTGCGCCTTGTCAATCTTCCTCGTCTCGAGTCGCTCCGCCCTGTTGTCCCTTCTCTGTGTTTGCTCGAACTCCTTCTCCCACTTCTTAAACTCTATCATTCTATCGGACAGTTGCCCGCCACCTTCCTCTTGAGGGAAGGTTTCCCGTAACTTCCTCACCAGGTCTAAGCCCCTGTCCAACTCGGTTAGGGCGTTCGACTCTTTTTTAACAGATTCGCCGGCCTCTTCCTTCTCCACCTTCTCGGTCTCTATCAGGCCCTTGATCTCTTTGAATACTGATATGGCCTTTTCAAGTTCATCTATCGCGCCCTTTGGCTTATCCGCTCCGGGCTGTCCTCGAGCTACGGCCCTCTCGGCGATTCTGAGCGCCCTGTCTACTGTGCTGTTGGTCTGCTGTCCCGCCTCATCATCTGTGAGCTTCTTGTTCACTATGGGAATCACGACTTGCTCAACCAACTTGTCTCCCAGGGTCTTTTGAGGCTCAGTAGGGGGTTCGCCGCCTCGCCTCCTCCTGATCCTTTCCTCGACGTCGAGGATCTCCGAGTCCAGCTCAAGGGCCTCGAGCTCCTCCTTCTTCTTCATGAGCTTGCTCTTGGTCTCATCTACACTCTGCTCCTGCATTTTCTCACCTCTCGGTCCAAATATCTTATCCAGGTTCACCACGGGAATCGTGAGTTGGGTCTTCTTGGTCTTTCCACTCATGCTATCAACAACGCCATGTTATACTTCCGTGCTACCATAGCATCAACAACGCAGCTGGTAACATAGTCTACAAGCTCTGGAGACTCCTCTCCTGCCAATTCCGCTAGTTTCCGTGCGAGCCCGTAGTACCACATTATAACCGCGTTGCCTCCTATCTGCTTCCCCACGGCCTCAAAGTCCAGTTGTAGGGGCTCCAAGGAGATTATCTCAGGACCGTACTGTAGAGCCCCGTCCTTAAGCAACGTGAAGCCATTATTGTTGAGGATGTCCCGGAGATCCTGGTCGCTCGTAGCCACGATGAACCCCTGACGCTCCATATAGGCCACCATCTCAGCTAGGGAGCCGAAATTAGGAAGGGAGTTAATCTCCTGGGGGGGTTCCCTTCCTGGACTCTCCGCCTGGGGAAGGTTCCCCTCGTCTTCCCCCTCTTCTTCCCCAGCGTCTCCCTGAGGTTTTATGGCTCCGAAGAGGCCTCGGTCTATGACCTCCTTAACGTAATTATCATCTATGCCGTATTTCTTCATGTACGAGGGAAGATCTGACTTCCAGTTGGATATAGTTTTGGAGGCGATTTTAACACCAAACCTCTCATTTACCATCCTGGTTATCTCGCTGGGGCTGTAGGGGCTCCCCCCTACCCCCTTGATGAGGCCGAAGGCGAAGGCCTTCACTTCTTTAGATATTGCTGCTGGCATTGACGTTCCCCGGGATGTTCCCTAAAGAGAATACAACAGATAACAATTTAAGAATATATCCCTTCCATATTTATAGAGCTCACAATGACCCTGAGAAAGGTTGCTAAGAAGGCTTCTTCTGAGGCCTTGAGGCAGAAAAAACTTAGAGAGGTGGCGGTCAAGGTCGCTCCGGACCTCGTCGACTTCAGTATCGACGCCATGTTCAAGCTCTACGACCAGAGGAAGCTACGGCCTCAAGAGGATAAGGTGACTCCCATCGAGAAGGGGCCTCCCCGGGATAAGGTGTATGGGGCCGAGGCTAAGAGTTTCAAGGATCAGTCGGATGTGGATTACTGTATCGAGTGTAGCGTAAAGCATAGCCAGACGGCGAAGGTCCTCATGAGGGAGGCTCTTCAAAGGGCTGAGGCAGGAGATCCCAGCTTGGAGGGCGTCAAAGAGAAGGTGAGGGGAGTTGTCCTGGAAATCTGCGGAATGGAGGATGACACAACCACGGTCATGAGTGAGATGGTTGTTATGCTTAATGTCTCGGCGCGGGAGCTTAGAAAGTTCATATACACGACGGGGGCCGAGTTAGGAAAGGCGTCTATAGGAGATCTCCGGGAGATCAAGGGTATGATCGACGACCTGGTAGAGGCTTCCTACACGGTGAGGGCTGCCGAGGATTGCGCCGCCTGCAACGTGGAGAGCATCTGTGGAGGCGACGTCGAATGTATGCAGTTCCTTATAGATGCCGCTAATAAGGTAGAAACTTCAGAGGAGTGGGAGAGCTTTTTAAAGGAAGCTAAAGAAAGATATGGTGACTGAAGTTGAGCGGAGAAGAGTGTAGAATCGCTTTCAAGGCCTCTCTCGAACTCCTGGAGCAGAAGTGTGGGCTTAAGGTGGGCGGAAAGGTGGCCCGCTTCGAGGAGCTGAAGATGGCCGTCAGGGCGCCCCCGGAGGTCGTCGACATCGCATCCAGCAACCCGGAACTCACAAGGGAGGAACGAATTACGGCTGTCGCCGAGTCGGGATGGAGTCAGAGTTGGGCCCGTGGAATGGCTCGACTCGTGACGGGAGAGGAGGATCCTGATGTCGTGAAGCGGCTCTCGAGAGACCTTGCCGAGAGAGTCGTGTGACTATGGACACCCGGGAAGAGGTTGAAAAACGGCTTAAGGAGTCCATCGCGGACGAGAAAAAGGCCAAGGTAGAGTACATCGAGTTAGCGGCGAAGTTGAACATTTTAGGTTTAGAATATTCGGATGTCCTGGATATTTCACGTGACGAGTCTCGCCATGAGGAGATTTTGTCAAGCGTTCTCAAGAGTCTTAGGAACTAGCCTTCAAACGCTTTCTTGTATCTTTTGAACCAGTCCTCGTCGTCGTAGCCTATGAAGGCCTTGGCGTAGTTGCGGATCGCCTTGTTGGTCATGGGGTCCTTACTCATCGCCTCTATGATCCTGGCGAGTTCGGAGTCAACGTCTACAATGACCATCTAATCCCTCTTAGCGAGCGCCTCTATTACTACATCGAGGGGTTTAAGGATTGTTGCGAGGGGGGCCTCCATTATGGTCCTATATGTTATCAGTGCAATTCTCACGGTCTTTCCAGGTGTTTCGCCGAGGGCCTCGGCCAGTTCGTTTACGAACGTTCTCTCTTCTCCCTCGAGGGGTACTAGGATTTTGTCGGGGGATCGATGGTCATCTATGATCCGGCGTACAAACTCGGACATGCTTACCTTCAACTTTTCAGATTCGTCGATTATGAAATTCTTCTGAGGCTCCGTGAGCCTTATCATCGTCTGATATTCCTTACTCATCAACACCACCGTTTACATAACATTGTAAACGGCAATTACTTAAATACATCGACATCGGAGATATGATTGACCTGTTATGGTAGCAAGTGCAGCTGACGCGGGCGCGAAGTACGAGGCCTCGATCAGGCTCCTAGGTGGGGCGGCAGCTTACAGGGCGTGTGGTGCGAAGGGCAAAGTAGGGGAGATTGCCGAATGTATGCACGGCCTGAAGGCAAAGCTCACCGAGTCGGATTGGGCTACGAAGTACAAGAACGCATACTAAGACGTGGCCTAGTCCCCAATCCTTTTTTATGTATATAATCAGAGTCTTCATTGTATGCCAGCTATCAGGATTAAGTTGGACGAGGCGCCTGTTCCTCTCGAGAAGGCGATTATCCTCCGAGACTTCTTGACGATCACCCGGGACGTTGACAAGGCCCTCCTCCTCATGAGGAAGACGTGCCTCGAGGGAAATGACGTGATATGTGCAACTTACAAGGATCAGATAGCCCACTACATCAGGACGATGTTGACACATAGGAGTCCAGGGGAGAGGGGGCCCGTCGAGTCTATGCTAAGGAGGATGGGTCCAGAGGAGTTCGAGGCTGTCAAGGACATAGAGGTGCTCTGGGAGAAGGCGATAAAAGAGTACCCCGAGATGACCGAGGTGACGGCTCCGGATGGGAGTTACATAGGAAGGGCGGGACCGGAGTTCTTGGAGGAGAATCTTGTGCAGAAGTGGGAGGAGCGCCTCGGCAGTTTGATAGGTCCGGTGAGGTGGCAAAAGGTCAAGGGCATACAGTGGGGCATTATGGGGGGCGAGCCACCCAAGCCTCCGGGGACTGAGGCGGAGGTGCTTGTGGAGAGGATCGAGACCGAGGAAGCGATCCTAATGAGGATGAAGGAGGAGCTCCGCCTAAAGATGGAGCGGTTGAAAGGTTAACATTCAGTAGTTTAATGTCAACGGTCTGCCCCACGTGGAACAGCAGTTTTACTGACCTCTATGCTCCCTAGGGATACCGAAAGATTATATCATACGTCAATACGTAGTTAATTTAGTGAGTGTCCAATGGGCGCGATAGTGAAGTCTGAGATCTACATGCAGATGGATGTCCTTGATCAGCAGCAGATCGTTGCGGAGGTCACCGGTGAAGTCATCAATGATCTTGTGTATATGGTCAAGGGAAAGACCGCTATAAGCTGGGCCGGAATCAATCATATCTCCTTTTTCATGGGTGATATTGGGGTTGATGATTGGGTTCAGTGGGAGAAGATAACCATGTTCGGCGACCGCGTCTACTGGTCGGCCACCATACGCGCGAATAATGCCAAGTATGGGCTCTCGTCCCTGGGGACCGCCGAGGCCCCGGAGCTCGCGGATACCCATGTCGTCGACGATGAGGGTAATTGGGTCAAAAATCCTGATGGTGAGTGGAAATTTACTCTCAGACCGGATCCACATTGCCGAAGGAAGGCTCTCAGTATGGCCCAGAGGAACGGGAAGCGAGCTGTCATGCCCGCAGCGGTCCTAGCGAAGTGGCTGGAGTACTTCCTCAAACTCAAGAAGGGTGCGAAGGTCGATCCTCCATTCCAGCCTAAGTACGTCGATTCGACGTCGACGGTTGTTAGTAACACGAAGGAGATGGTTCCCAAGAAGAATAGTAAGCCCAAGACTAAATTGTCTCTTGCACTTGGAAAGGTTAGTAAGGACACTGTAGCTTACAACCTGAAGGCCGCTGGCTTCACAGAGGATATCGTAGTCGTCCTCGAGGAGGGTGATAACGTAATAGTAGAGCCTACGCGGGAACTCACGGAGGAGGAGATCTACAAGATCTCCGGGGTCCTGGAGGATGTCGGCGCGGTGTTCGAGGAAGTAGGCTACTTTGGCCGATGGAAGATCAAGCCCTGAGTCCCTCCTGGATCTCGCTTTCCTGGCGATAAAGGAGCTTACAGATGAGACAGGGGAACAGTGGGTCCTTCTAGAACTTCTGAAGAAGCACCCTCGAGGTCTTCTCGAGTTGTCCATGACCATGAGGAAGGACTTTGGGTACTCCTACGATTATATTTCGGCGGTGACGACTCGCCTGGTAAGGAAGGGTCTAGCCGTGAGGCCTGTACGGGGGAAATACGAACCAAACTATAAGCCGATCCTCATGAGGATGATGGTGGTAAGTGGTAAAAGTTAATTAGAACCGTAGTAACGTAGGTAAATGAGGGCCACCCCGTCCACCAGGATCTTCTCTCCCAAGCGAGTGAATGGTGGACTCCCTCAAAACTTTTAAGAGAAGTATAGAATATTGATCTAAGCGCTTGGGAGTTAGCGTAGTGACATTCACACGTTTAGATGGACTCAGGGTCTGCCACTGTGGCGCCACATATTCTCCGATCCTCGGGGTCTGCCCGAGCTGCCATGAACCTCCAGCACAGCCCAAGAAATCCGTAATCTACAGAAAATACCTGTGCAACGCAGGCTATCTCTGCAACCAGGGAGGACTGGATGGCGTCTGCTGCTTGAGCTGCCATAGATTCG
>Ga0307380_10002577_pt1 | contig 25612 bp, 24 predicted proteins | sample UN3MG_FD_202239 | JGI IMG/M metagenome (GOLD analysis project Ga0307380, IMG submission 202239) | Soil microbial communities from Risofladan, Vaasa, Finland - UN-3 | ecosystem: Environmental > Terrestrial > Soil > Coastal area > Acid sulfate soil | place: Finland: Risofladan, Vaasa | collected... | reverse complement strand
GCCCCATGCTGCGCATCTGCTTGATTTGCTTCAGGAAATCGTCCAGGCCGAACTCCGCCCGGGCGAGTTTCTCCTGCATGCGGGCGGCTTCTTCGGCATCGACGGCGGCGTGGGCCTTTTCGACGAGGCTCACGACGTCGCCCATCCCGAGAATCCGGCTGGCCATCCGGTCCGGATGAAACTCCTCCAGGCGATCGAGTTTCTCGCCGACGCCGACGAACTTGATCGGCTTGCCCGTGACCGCCTTGACGCTCAAGGCCGCCCCGCCGCGCGCGTCGCCGTCCAGTTTCGTCAGGATCACGGCCGACAGTTCCAGCGCCGCGTTGAACTCCTTGGCGCTGGTGACGGCGTCCTGGCCGGTCATGGCGTCGCAGACGAGGTAAACCTGGTGGGGCTGGACGGCCCGGGCGATCCGCTTCGCCTCCTCCATCATCGCCTGGTCCACGTGGAGCCGGCCGGCGGTGTCGACGATGACGACGTCGGCATCTTCGCGCTTCGCCTCCGCCACACCGTTCTTCGCAATGCGCACCGGATCGCCGATGCCCTCGCTGTAGACGGGCACGTCCACCTGCGAGCCGACGACGAGAAGTTGCTCGACGGCCGCCGGGCGATGGCAGTCGCACGCGACGAGCATCGGCCGGTGGCCCTCGTCGCGGATCCGGCGCGCCAGTTTCCCCGCCGTCGTCGTCTTGCCGGAACCTTGAAGCCCCGCGAGCATCAGCACCGTCGGGCCGGGCGAGGCGTAGGGGATCTTCGAATCCACGGGCCCCATCAGGCGGACCATCTCGTCGTGGATGACCTTGACGAAGACCTGGTCGGGCCGCAGGGTCTTGAGGACTTCCTGGCCGATTGCCTTGGTGCGGACCTCTTCGATGAAGTCGCGTGCGACCTGGTAGTTGACGTCAGCCTCCAAGAGGGCCGTGCGGACCTGTTCAAGGGCCTCCGCGATGTTCGATTCCGTCAGGCGTCCGCGCCCGGAGAGGCTGCGGAGGATGCCGCCGAGTTTTTCCGTCAGGCTTTCGAACATGGCAACAGGAGTTTAGCAGGTCGCGTGTTAGAATCAAGGTGGCATGGAGCGTTTTCTGTTCGAGCCGGGTGCGGGAGCACCCGGCTACGTTCTGCGACCGTGGCACATGCCAGGGTGGGGAGCATGGCCGGCGGCTTCCGCCGCCGGCTCGAAAGTCTGCCCTGAGTCCCGGCGCGCCGGGATCGAAGGGGCGCGCTTCCGCGGCAGGCTCACACGAATAAAAAATCCCCCGGGGCCGGGCGACTGCTCACCCGCCGAGGCGGGGCCGGTCCCGAGGGAGGTCAATTCCTCACATCGAGCGACCCGCATGTTAACCCGCCGACGGGAACGAATCAAGCCGAAAATCCGGAGGCTTCCCGTCGTGCCGCCGGGCCGACGCTAAGTCCTTGCGCCGTAAGGGCTTGCGTCGGCCTGTGGCCGATTCCGGCCTCTGGCGGCCGCCAAGCGGCCGAAAACCGCCTGTCCGCCCCCTCGCCGCACACAACTCCTTTCCCGAAAAAGACTTAGGCGTCTCCCGCCCATTTCGGCGCGGGATTCCGTTGATTCCGACCGGACGAAGCCCTAAAACCGCCCCTGAGTTCCAGGTTGCGAGGCGCCCATGACGCGCTCCAGCGCGACGGTCCGAGAGTTCATTGCCGCACGCAGCCTGCGGGCCCGCGTCCTCGCGATGCCCGAGAATACCCACACGGCCGAGGAGGCCGCACGGGCCCTCGGGACTGACCTAAAGCACATCGCCAAGTCGCTCCTTGCGCACCTTTCGGACGGGCGGTTCGTTCTGTGCATTCTGCGCGGCGACCAGCGGTTGGACCGAAAGAAACTCTGCCGCGCAGCCGGGGCGAAGCACATGAGCCTCGCCAAGGCCGACGACGTCCTTCGCGTCACCGGCTACCCCGTCGGGGCCGTACCGCCGTTCCCGCTGAAGACCGACGTGCCCGCGTACATCGACCCCGGCGTGCTCGAAGTGGACGTGGTTTACTGCGGTGGTGGCGACGTGGACGCCCTCTTGGAAGTGCCGACGGAGGAACTCGCGCGCATCACAGGGGCCGAGGCCGTGGACCTCGCGCTTACCTGACGAGGCCCCCTCGGCGAAGGACGTCCAGGACGAGCGCGTCCACGGCGAGGTCGGTCGGGGCGGCGGCATAGCCGATGCCGCGGTCCGCGCACCAGGCGCGCACTTCCTCGCCGAAGCGCCGGGCCTCGGCCGCGAGCCGCTCGCGCATCTCAGGACCGAGGTGCACGCCCATTGTCTCGCCCGTCTCGGCGTCCTCGACCGCCAGGTCGCCGAGCCCCTCGGGCGCGAGGTCCGCGCGGTCCGTGACGTGGAGGCACCACGGCTCGAAGCCGCCGGCCTGAAGTTTAAGAAAAGGACGCTCGTACCCCGCCGGGTCGAAAAGGTCCGAGACGAGGATCGCGAGGCCCGTCTTCGACGCATGGGGGAGAAAAGCGTCCACCGCCCGCTTGAGGTCCGTCGGGCCGCCCGGCGAGAGCCGCCGGAGAAAGTCGAGGACCGAAAGCAGGTGACTCTTGCCGCGGCCGGCGGCCAGGCGCCCCCGCACGCCCTCGGCGCTGACGGCGAAAATTTCGACGCGCTCCAGGCTCGCGAGGCCGACGTAGCCGAGCGCGGCCGTCAGGCGCCGGGCGTAGTCGAACTTCGGCGGCCGGCCGGTCGCCATCGAGGCCGACGCGTCCAGGAGAAAGTAGATCGAGAGGTCCTCTTCCTGCTGGCAGAGCCTCAGAAGCAGCCGCTCAAGCCGCCCGAAGGCGGCCCAGTCGATGTGGCGAAAATCGTCGCCCGCCACGTAGGCCCGGTGCTCAGAGAATTCGAGGCCGGGCCCCGTGCGGCGACCGGATCGGCTGCCGGCGGAGGAGCCCGCGAAGATTCGCCGAGCCACCACGCGCAGGTACTCGAGCCGCTGGAGAAATTCGGAATCAAACAGGTCGTCAGCCATCGTGCCGCTCGCAAAAACGGGGTTGAAACCGCAAAGGGCGCAAAGCACGCAAAGAACAGAGGATCCTGGGAAAGGCGAAAAACGCCAAGGCAGTTTCTTGCCGTTCGGCCGTTCCGTTGTCCCCCGCTTCCCCTTTGCGCCCTTTGCGCACTTTGCGGTTAAACTTACGCTTCTGGTTCAGGCACATGCTCAAGGACGTCCCGGATGACGGCGTCGGGCCGGACGCCTTCGGCCTCGCCCTCGAAGTTCAGGATCAGCCGGTGCCGCAGGGCCGCGGGCGCCATCCGTCGAACGTCCTCGAACGCGACGTTGTAGCGTCCGTCGCGAAGCGCCCGGACCTTGCCGCCCAGGATGATCGCCTGGGCCCCGCGCGGGCTCGCGCCGTAGCGGACGAACTTCCTGGCGGTGGGCGCCGCGCCCTCGGCCTCCGGATGCGTCGCAAGGATGATCGCGCTCGCATAATCGCGGACGTGCGAGGCAGCGGGCACCTGGCGCACCAAGTCTCGCATCTCGAGGATGGCCTTGGAGTCGGCGACGCGCCAGGCCTCAGCCACTTCGGCGCCGGTCGTGCGGTCGACGATTTCGGAGATCTCCGCCCGGCTCGGGACGGCCATCAGGAGTTTCATCGCGAACCGGTCGAGTTGCGCCTCGGGCAGGGGATACGTGCCTTCCATCTCGAGCGGGTTCTGCGTCGCGAGGACAAAAAACGGTTCCGAGAGGCGGTGCGTCGTCCGCGCGACCGTGACGCTCCGCTCCTGCATCGCCTCCAGGAGGGCCGACTGCGTCTTGGGCGTCGCGCGGTTGATCTCGTCCGCCAGGATGAGGTTGCCGAAGATCGGGCCGGGGCGGAATTCCCAGTCGCGCCGGCCGTCCGGCATCTCGACGATGACGTTCGTGCCGGTGATGTCGGCCGGCATGAGGTCGGGCGTGAACTGGATCCGCCGGAACTCCAGGTCGAGCGCCCGCGCGAGCGTCCGCACCAGCAGGGTCTTTCCGATGCCGGGGACGCCTTCGAGGATGGCGTGCCCGCCCGTCAGCAGGCACACGAGGACGCCTTCAAAGATCTCCTCGTGGCCGACGATCACCCGTCCGATTTCCTGGGTAATCTTGGCGTAGGTCTCGCCGAAACGAGCGAGACGCTCCTGGATCTCCGGCATCGTGCTCAAAGCACGCCTCCTCGCCCGCCTCGCGCGTCCGAATGCGATAATACTCCCCCGGCAGGGGCGGGTCAAATGGAATGGAATCCTCTACCCGGCATGTTCTTGAAACCGGCCGACCCTCTGGCGCGCCATTCCACGCCCTTGGCTCCACACATAGACGGGGGCATCTTCTGCAAGCGCCGGTTCCTCCCGGATCATCGCTTCCATCGTATCCAGCACGGCAAGCATGGACGGGCCGCAGTCCACCTCGGCTACGACCTCGCCCGCCTCCGAACCGGGCAGGCGCTTCGCGCGGACAAAGCGAGTCGTGTGCCGGAAACGCCCTGGCAAAACCCACCCCTTTTCGACATCAAACGTAGACGGAGCCATAACGCGCAACTTCTTCAGACCGACCTTCACGGGGGAGTCGCGGCCCTTGCCCGCGAGGACCTTGGTCGCCAGGATCAGCGTCCCAGACGGGACATGATAAATGTAGGATTGCAGGCCGTCGAACCCGTAGTACATCTGCGGCACGAGATTTCCATCTATGGCTTCCCGAATTGTCAGCGGTCCTGTGAGGCTGACAGTGCCCCTGAGCGGATCCGGCGTACCCACCGCGAAAAAAAGGCCGACCAGCACACCCATCGCCAGCCAGAGCCCCATGAGCCGGTCGAACAGGAGCCACAGGGCCATCGGTACCAGCAGAACTGCAATGACGAAGCCTGCCCAAACGCCGGCCTGGAACCAGGATTTGAACCAGGTCGTCATGGCGATCGGCTCCGGATCGGCAAGAATCGCCTCGTGTACCGCGTGCTTACCCCACCACATTATACGCCCGGACGTGGAAGGCGACGCTCAAGACTTGCTCCGGCCGTGCGGCGAGAAACTACCGCGGCGGCACCAGCGGTTCAAGATGCCGGATCAGGCTCGGGATATGGTGCGAGATTATTTTCCAGACCCGCTCGTGTCTGACGCCCCCGTAATCGTGCGCCAGAACGTTGCGCAGACCCACGACCTGGCGCCAGGGCACCTCGGGGTGTTCATTTCGAAATGCCTCGGAGACCCGTCCCGCCGCCTCGCCGAGGATCTCCAGTTGGCGTTCCACGGCGCTTCGCATCATCTTGTCGGCAAGATATTGTTCGAAGGTCACGCCCTCGGCGAATTCGCGGACCGACCGGGCGGCGTCAAGCATGTCCCACAGGTAGGCCGGGTCGCGCCCGTCAGGAGGCATATAGCACCTCGCGCGTCCGCATAATCTCCTCGCGCCGAAAAGGATTGCGAAGACCCTCCGCCTCCACAAGGTGAACCGCTCGGCCGAACAGGCCCGCCAGCGCTTCCTGCATGTCCACAAGGTCGAAGAGGCTCCACCCGGCATCCTTTTCGAATCGCACGAGGACGTCCACGTCGCTCTCCGGGCCGAAATCATCCCTTAGGGCGGACCCAAAAAGAGAAAACTCCGTCACCTTCCAGCGGCGGCAGAACGCTTCAATGGACTCGCGGGGAATGACCGTCACGTTTACCCACCTCAAAAATAACCGCCCCAAGATACCACGGAGCGAATGTGGCAACAAGGTCTTTCCGCGGGGCACGCCCCATCACCCCACCACATTATACGCCCGGACGTGGAAGGCGACGCCGAGGTCCTGCTCGGCGAGGCGCCGGACGGCTTCGAGGTCGAGGCCGGGGACGGCGACGGCCGTCGCGCGGACGCTCGGAATCATTTCCTTCGCGCGGCGAATGAAGGCGCAGACCGCCTCGAAAGCGTTGGGGATCGTCGGTCGGCACAGGCGATCGTAGGTGGCGGCGTCGGAGGCGTTGAGGCTGACGCTCACGGCATCCACGAAGTCGGCGAGGTCCGGGACGATGTCGCGGCCGGCCAGGGCCGACCCCTGGCCGTTCGTGTCCAGGCGGATTTTCTTCTTCCACCGCGCGCGGACCTCTTTGCCGACCTTGCGGATCTCCTCCAGCCGGAGCGTCGGTTCCCCGAAACCGCAGAAAACGACCTCATCGTAATCTTCGAGGTGCGCATCGCGAAGGGCTTTCAGGATGTCGCCGGCCGACGGCTCGCGCGCGAGGCGCAGGTCGTGGCCCTTGACGACGAGTTCTCCGCCGCTCCGCGGGCAGAAGCGGCACCGGTTCGAGCACTCGTTCGTGACGTTGACGTAGAGGCTGCGGCGAATGGGGTAGACGAAGCACGGGCCGCCACCCTCGAGCGGGAGGCCGAACAGGTGCGCCGCATTGCGCGTCGTGATGCGCCTCATGTCGTTCTCCGCGAGGCCGTACAGTTCCGCCAGGAACCGCAGGACATGGACGACGTAGGCGGGCTCGCTCGTCTTGCCGCGCATCGGGGCAGGGGCGCAGTACGGCGCGTCGGTCTCCGCGAGGACCCGCTCGAGCGGCACGACGCGGGCCGCCGCCCGGACCTCCTCGGCGTTCGGAAACGTCAGAATCCCCGAGAACGAGACGTAGAAGCCGCGGGCGAGGGCCTCCTCGGCGAAATCGGCCGCGCCGCTGAAACAGTGGAAGACGCCGGCCGGCATCTCGCCCTCGGCGGCGGCGTCGAGGACGGCGAGGGTGTCGGCGTCGGCCTCGCGCGTGTGGACGATGAGGGGTTTCCCCAGACGCCGCGCCAGACGCACCCCCCCGGCGAAGACCTCTTTCTGGATCGCGCGCGGCGAGTGCTCGTAATGATAATCCAGGCCGAACTCGCCGAGCGCTACCACTCGGTCGCGCCGGGCGAGGTCCTCCAGGACGGGCCAGTCCACCGCCTTCACGGCCGAGGCAATGTGCGGGTGGAACCCGATGGCGGCGTACAGCATGGGTTCGCGCTGGGCCATCTCGACGACGCGGCGGTTCTCGGGCGGCTCGGTGCCGACATTGATGATCTTCACGACGCCGGCCGCGCGGGCCCGCTCCAGGACCCCCACCAGGTCGCCCTCCAGGCGGTCGAAGTGGACGTGGGCGTGGGTGTCAATCGCGGGTTCGGGCATCGGGCCAACCTCTCTCTAACCGCAAAGAACGCAAAGAGCGCAAAGGACAGACAAATTGGGGCACAGCAAAATGAAATAAGATAAATGTATACCTTTCGCCGTTTGCAGTTCCCCTATTCCGGCCGTCCTTTGCGTGCTCGGCGTCCTTTGCGGTTAAAAACATGCCTGTCATCGGCCGGTGGCGTCGAAGGCGCCCGGATAGTGCCGAATCTCCGGCCGGCGGCGGTCCGCGCCCCGGAACTCGACGGCCAAGACGTCGAAGCGGACGGCCCGCTCGAAGGCCCGGCGCTCGGCCAGGAACATCTTGGCGGCCGAGATCACCCGCCGACGCTTCGCCCGGCCGACCGTCTCCTCCGGCCGGATGGCCGGGGTCTCGCCCTCGGCGACGGTCCGGCTGCGGACCTCGACGAAGCAGACCGTCCTGCTCCGTTTCTCGAGCGTCACGAGGTCCACCTCGCCCTGGCGATAGGCGACGTTCCGCGCGAGGATCCGGTGGCCGTGCTTCCGGAGGAACCGCTCGGCGGCGCGTTCGCCTTGGCGGCCGGTCTCCTGCCGGGGCGTGCGCTTCGGGGCGTCGCGCCGAAAGAAATCCAGGAGGCCGAGCATGGTCCTTCCCCGAGCGCCTCGCTTTGCAAATGCCATCGCCGATTCTAGCCGCATCACGCGGGTCTTGCAAGACAGGGATGGCGGGTTACAATCGGCGGACCGCGGCACGCAGGAAAGGAGCATCCCGATGAGCAGCGGATTCCGCACCTCCCTCCGAATCGTTGTGGCAACCTTGCTGATCGCCGCCACGGGCCACGCGGCCCGGGCCGCCGTCGAGGCCAAACAGGCAGGCGGCGCGTGGGTCCTCTCCGGCAACGGCCTTACGGTAACGCTCGACGCGAAGGCCGGCATGTTTGTGGCCTCCCAAGGCGGCCGCCGGTTCGTCGAGAGCGGCCGCACGGGCGACGCGGCCGACCCGGTCGAAACGGTCCGCGCCATCGACGTCAAGGACACGCTTGGCGTGGGCAAGGCGCTCGAACTCAAACGCAAGAGCGGCCGCACCGAGACGATCGCCCTGTACGAGGGCGTGCCGTTGGTCTGCGTCAAGGCGGCCGTGAAGAACGCCGGCGCCGAGCCGATGACCATCACCACGCTTACGCCGCTCGTGGCCACGGTCAATGCCGGAGCCGACAAGGCGGCGCTGCGGGCCCTCGGACCGGAAGGGCCCTACACCATTAAAGGCGACAAGAGCAACTACGCCTTTGCGGCCATCGCCGAACCGAAGAGCCGCGCGGGCGTCGTGTGCGGCTGGTTGACGCATTACCGTGCGAGCGGCATCGTGACGGTCAAGGGCGGCGAAGGACCGCTGGGGCTGGAGGCCCGCGGGGAGTACGGCAAGTGGCGCCTGCCGCCGGGGCAGACTCTCAGGACCGAAACGGCCGCCATCGGCTGGTTCGACGACGCCCTCGCAGGCCTCGAAACGTATGCGTCCGCCGTGGCCAAGGCCCACGAGATTAAACTGCGCGACCGTGTGCCCAGCGGCTATTGCACGTGGTACCACGCCCGTGCGCTCGACGAGAAGCGCATGGCCGCGCTGGCGAAGTTCTGCCAGGAGAACCTGGCGAAGTTCGGCCTCGATTTCCTCCAGATCGACGACGGGTGGCAGATCGCGGGCCGCGATTTCAGCACGTTCAACCCCAAGGGTCCGTACCCGTCGGGGATGAAGCCGACGGCCGATACGATCCGCGCCGCCGGCTTCGTGGGGGGCATCTGGTTCATCCCGTTCGGCTGGGACCCCAAGCGCGAGATCTTCAAGAATCACCAGGACTGGTTCGTCCATCGCGAGGACGGGAAGCTCTACGAGGTCTACTGGGGGGGCACGTGCCTCGACATGACGCACCTGGAGGCCCGCACGTTCCTCCGCCCCGTCATTGCCCGGATGACCCGCGACTGGGGCTACAAGTACATCAAGATCGACGGCCTCTGGACGGGCATGGCGGTCAAGATCCTCTATCCGCAGCCCACGTATCGCGGCGACGGCCTGGGCGACGCCGTCTTCCACGACCCGTCGAAGACCAACGTCGAAGCCTATCGCGACGGCCTGAAACTGGTGCGCGAGGCGGCCGGCGACGACGTGTTCATCCTCGGCTGCAACATCGCCCAGAACATGCGGACGATGGGCGGCTCGATCGGCCTGGTGGACGGCATGCGCATCGGCCCCGACGTGGGGGCCGAGTGGCCCAGCCTCATCGGCGGCGTCAAACCCTTGTCGCACATGTACTTCTGGCATAAGAATGTCTGGTTCAACGACCCCGACTGCCTGATGCTCCGCAACCCCCTGACGGTGGACCAGACGCGGGCGTGGGGCTCGGTCATGGCGCTGTCGGGGCAGATGGTGGTGGTCAGCGAGTGGCTGCCTGACTTGGCGCCCGAGCGGATGGAGGTGCTCAAGCGAACCATCCCGAACCACGGGGGCGTGGGCCGGCCGCTGGACCTCTTCGAGAAGACCATGCCGCAGGTCTGGCAGTTGCGGGCCGACCTGGGCGGCGAGCGGCGCGACCTTGTGGGCCTCTTCAACTGGAACGAGAAGACCCCGGCCGACGTGGCGGTGGACCTGGCATCGCTCGGCCTGCCGGCGGATGAGTGCGTCGGCTTCGATTTCTGGGAGAACCAGTTCGTGGGCCCGGTCTCGGGGACGCTGAAGATGAACCTTCGCCCCTCCTCATGCCGCATTATTTCGCTCTTGCGCAAAGCCGACCGGCCGCAACTGGTCAGCACCTCGCGGCACGTGACCCAGGGCGCGGTGGACGTTGTGTCCGTGGAGTGGGACGCCGCGACGAAGACGCTGCGAGGCCGCTCTCGTGTGGTTGGCGGCGACCCCTATGAACTGCGCCTCCTGGCGGGCGACGCCGCCAAGCCGTGGAAGGCCAGGGCCGCCGAGGTGGGGGCCGAGGACACACAGGCCGGCGTCGCAACGTCGATGGAGCAGGAGGGGCCGCAGGTTCGCGTCAAGATCGCCGCGCCCCAGAACCGCGAGGTCGCGTGGCAGGTGGCGTTCGAGTAGCCGGTCCGCAGGCTTGCGGCGGCGCGTTCGCCCGCGTCGCCGGTCACCTGGGCTGGCGTCCGCGCCTTCGCGTGTTTCGAATGCCAAGGCCAGCGCATGGTCTCCTCATGTTTAAATAAACGGAGGCGATTCTAACCGCAGGCACAGGGATGTGCAAAGGACAGACGGCGCTCGGCCTGGATTCGTGCGCCGACGCGTCTACTCAGCAGGCGGCGGGATGTTGCTTCCTGCAGCAGGACCGGGACCGAGCACACCACCTTCGGTCATCGCATCGAGTTTTCGCAGTTCTGAGAACGCCTTGAGCCCACCGTAGAGGCCGAATAGAGCAAGGAGGTGAAATCCCGCACCTAAAAAATCCTGAAACGCCAAGCCAAGCAATCCGTCCAACGCGTAAAGGACCATGCCCATGATGAGGGCCCAGCGATAGCGCCGCCTCGCAAGGTACCCAAAACCAACAAAGACCAGCGCGGCCAAAATCGCCATCACAAAAGTCACATACTTGGCCCCCGGCCCCAAATGCTCGCTGAGGCCTTGCCCGAAGCCAACGAGGAACTGGGTGATCCCCAAGGCGATAAGGAACGCCCACTTGCCCCCCGCCAAGGCCACAACCGAATTCACAATGGAGAAGCCGGCAATCCAGTAGAACCATCGGACACCGTTCACGAATCGTTTTTCGAGTTCCCGCCGTTTCTGCAAATCGGCCACCTGCGCCTGCGTGAACGTTGGTTCCTTCTTAGGGGCGGCTTCCGTTTCCGTTGCAGGCTCCTTGCATTCCTGGGATTCGTAGGCCGATGCTACGTCCATAAGAGTCTCCGAAGGGGACCGCGTCCGTGGCCACGCTACCATCTGTCGCCGAATCTTTGGCCGCAGGAACCAGATGAGCGTGAAGAACGGATAAGCCAAAAAAATACAGCCTACCCCCGCCAGCACCACAGCAAACGAGCCCGGCGACAGAACATCGAAGCGCGACGAGGGGAGAATAACCGTCGAAACGATGAGCATGCCCCCGTAGATAATCAGGCCCAGCACGCCGTAGGCAAGGTGCCAACCTCGGGCCGACGTGCGGCGTCGAATCAATTGAACGCCCCCCACTACCAAGATGATGGGCAGAATCATCCCAAAACTCGCAAAACAACTCCGCGCCGTCTCCCACCCTGTATCGGGTCCGGAGCCCGCCGACGTGGAACGCGCAACGCGCGTGACTACGATAACGCCGCCCCAGAACAGGGCCTGCAGGATGGACAGCGTCCCCACGATCGTAGGCCAAATAGGGCGCGGTGCGTGCGCGTAAGAAGGCGAGGCAGAATGGGGTGTCACGACGGTCCCTCCTGTATCAGAAGACGGCAGCGGGGTACGACTTTGCCCTGTGTCCATCGTCTCCCCCCAGAGGAGGTGCCGGGGTTGCCAGCCGTTGCTCATACTGTCCATAGGTGGATACAGGGATTCAAGCGAAAAGACCGGGTGCCCTTCGGGCGAAAATGGGGTTGCGTCACCGCCGGGGCAGGGGTATATTGGCACCCGCGAAGGTTGCCCGGTGGGTCCGTAACGGATGGTCCCGGCGACCCTTCGACCATGCTCAGGGTCGCCCTGAGTAAGTCGAAGGGCGACCCTTCAGCCGATGGCCGGTGAGCGGGCGTAGCTCAGTGGTAGAGCGTCACGTTGCCAACGTGAATGTCGTGGGTTCAAGCCCCATCGCCCGCTCCAATTCTTTGTGACGGAAACGGCTCGAGCGGCGGCCCCTCGACCATGCTCGGGGTCGTCCTGAGGAAAGTCGAAGGGCGACCAGGGCGAACGGGTGAGCGCGAGCCGACTTTTTTTGTCCGGAGCAAGGGGAGCGGCGGCCCCGCGGGGCAAGCCCAGTGAGAGGATAACCATGGCCGAACCTGAAACCACCGAACCGCAACGGGACGAAACCGCCCCGGCGACGGACGACGCCAAGCCCGAGGAAACGGCGGCCGAGCCGGCCACCCCGATGGACGTCACCGTCGAGGACGTGGGCGTCTGCAAGAAGAAACTCTCGATCACGATCCCGCGCGAGGCTATCGACCGCAAGTTCGAGGAGCGGTTCACGGAACTGGAGCACGAAGCCCAGGTGCCGGGCTTCCGCCCCGGGCACGCGCCGCGGCGCCTCGTTGAGAAGCGTTTTCGCCGAGCCGTCGCCGAGGAAGTCCGCGTCGGCCTCGTCTCCGAAACGCTCACCAAGGCGCTCGAACAGGAGAAACTCGACGTCATCGGCGAGCCGGACATCGACCCCGAGTCGGTCGAACTGCCGGACGACGGGCCGATGACCTTCTCACTGGAACTGGAGGTCCGGCCGGAGTTCGTACTCCCGGACTACGCGGGCGTCCCGGTCGGCGTCGAGCGGCACGGGGTCGGCGACAAGGACGCGGAGCAGGCCCTCGAGCGCCTGCGCGAGATGCACGGCAGCCTGAAGGCCATGCGCAAGGGCTCGAAGGCGAAGAAGGGCGACGTCGTCACGGGCGTCCTCTCGCTTAAGGTCGGCGACGTGGCGGTCGTGGACGGCGAGGAAGCGCGGTTGCCGGTGGCGGCCGTCGCGGTCCAGGGCATCCCCGTGCCGACGTTGCCGGACGTTCTCGAAGGGGCGAAGGCCGGCGAGACGAAGACGGGCACGTTCACCGTCGGCGATGACGCGCAGAAGGAAGACCTCCGCGGCAAAGAGGCCGGGATCACGATCCAGGTCAAAGAAATCGGCCGGCCCACGCCGGCCGACGATAAGACGCTCCTGGAGCAGACGGCCTACGAGACGATCGAGGCGCTGCAGGAAGGCCTGAAGCGGCAACTGGAGAACCAGAACGAGTCGGCCTACCGCGAGGCCCAGGAAGAGGCCGTCCGGGGGTGGCTCCTCGAGCACGCGCCGTTCGAGTTGCCCGAAGGTCTCGCCCAGCGGCACGCGGAGCGGCTGTACGTGCGGCACCTGGTGAACCTGCGGTACCGGGGCGTCCCGGCCGAGGACATCGAGAAGCAGCGCGAGGAGTTGCGGTCGAGCGCGTCGGCGAACGCGGTCCGCGAGTTGAAACTCTTTTTCATTCTCGACGCGATCGCCCAGAAGGAGAAGATCGAGGCCACCGACGCCGAGGTGGACGCGAGGCTGCGGTTCATCGCGGCCCAGTACGGCCGGCGCGACGACCACGTGCGCGAGGAGATGCGCGAGCGCGGGACGCTCGACAGCCTCCGCAGCCAGATCCGCGACGACAAGGTGATGCGGCTCCTGCTAGGGAAGGCGCTGGTCAAGGGCGAGGAACCGCCCGTCAAGAAGGCCAAGAAGAAGGGCGCCAGTGACGGCGAAGAGGCGGCCGAGGAGCCCCAGACGACCTAGCAAGGGCGATCCGGAGGACGCCAGACGAAAGGGGAACCGGAAACGATGGGATGCGACGCCGACGGACCCATTCCGGGCGGCCTTGCCGTGCGGCCGCACGGGGCCATGATGCCGCCGTACCAGCAGCAGCGCTGGCTGACGCTGGCAGACCTCCTCTTGGAGAACCGGATCATCTTCCTGGAGGGCGTCATCGACGACCAGGTCACCAACTCGGTCGTCATGAAACTCCTGTACCTCCAGAGCGAGAAGCGGAACCAGGAGATCAGCCTCTACATCAATTCCCCCGGCGGGTACGTCTCGAGCACCCTCGCCATCTACGACACCGTCCAGTTCCTGGATTCGCCGGTGGCGACGTACGCAATCGGCCTGGCGGCGAGCGGGGCGGCGCTCCTGCTGGCGGGCGGCACGAAAGGCAAGCGATTCGCCCTTCCGCACGCCAAGATCATGCTCCACCAGCCCGCCGGCGAGGTGGGCGGCCAGGCCGCCGACATCGAAATCGCCGCCAAAGAGGTCCTCAAGGACAAGGAAACCCTCATCCAGATCTTCGCCCACCACACCGGCCAGGACCCGGAAAAGATCCGCCGCGAAACCGAACGGGACCGGTACCTCACGCCCCAGGAAGCCAAGGAATACGGTATCGTGGACGAAGTCCTCGAACACATCGAAAAACCCAGGTAGCCGCCGGCAAGGGAGCCAAGCCCGTGCAACCAAAGAATGAACTGATACCGATCGTCGTCGAACAGAGCGGCCGCGGCGAACGGTCCTACGACATTTACTCGCGGCTGCTGAAGGACCGGATCGTCTTCATCGGCGGCGAGATCGAAGACCAGACGGCCAATACGATCATCGCCCAACTGCTGTTCCTCCAGAACGAGAACGCCGACGCCGACATCTCCATGTACATCAACTCGCCCGGCGGTCTCATCACGAGCGGCCTGGCCGTTTACGACGTGATGCAGTTCGTCGGCTGCGGCGTGCAGACCTACTGCCTGGGCCAGGCGGCCAGCATGGCGGCCGTGCTCCTGGCAGGCGGCACGAAGGGCAAACGCTTCGTCCTCCCCAACTCGCGCATCCTCATCCACCAGCCGATGGGCGGGGCGCGCGGCACGGCCACGGACATCAGCATTCAGGCTGAAGAGATCCTCCGCCTCCGGGCGCGCCTCAACCAAATCCTCGCCCATCACACCGGCCAGCCCTTGCAGAAGATCGAGGAAGACGTGGACCGCGACCGCTTCCTCGGCGCCGACGAGACCGTCGCCTACGGCCTGGCGGACCAGGTCATCCAGAGTCTGCCGAAGAAGGGCGCCTGACCTTCTCAACCGATTCCGCCGAATCGCCTCAGGAAGTCGCCGACCCGCCCGCCGTTCCCGGCGCTTCCGTCGGCAAACGCAGGACGAAGGCCGCGCCGTGGCCGGGGGCACTCTTGACCGTGATGCGCCCCTCGTGTTCCTCGACGATCTTACGGGCGGCGGCCAGGCCCAGGCCCGTTCCCTTCTGGCCCTTCGTGGAATAGAACGGCTGGAAGATCCGCTGCTGCTCCTCGTGCGGGATGCCGGTGCCGTTGTCAGCCACGACGATCCAGACCTCCGTTTGCTTCGGCGACAGGCGCGTCTGGATCTCCACCTTGCCCGACATGGCGGGTACCGCCTCGATGGCGTTCGCCAGGATGTTCAGCAGGGCATGGTGCAGACCGTCCGGGTCGAGGGGGATTTCCGGCAGGTCCTTCTCGAGCCGCGTCGAAAGGGCGACGCGTTTCTCCGCCGCCGCCGGCTGCGCCAGTTCCACCACTTCCCGCACGACGGCGTTGATGCTGGTCCGGACGCGGTTCGGCGGCGCTTGGCGGCTGTAGGAAAGCATGTCGAGGACGAGTTGGTTGATGCGGGCGAGGTTCCGGCTGATGACGTCCCAGCCCGTCGCGACGGGCTCGAGATTCTTTCGTTCCAGGCCCGTCTCGACGGCGCGGGAGCCGCCCTGGATGCCCTGGAGGATGTTCTTGATGTAGTGGGACAGGCTGGCGACGGCCTGGCCGACGGCCGCGAGGCGCTCCTGCTGGACCTGGCTCGCCATGAGGCGGGCGTTCTGGACCGCCAGGCCGGTCTGGCATCCGATCGCCGTCATCAGTTTCAGGTCCTCGGGGGAGAATTGGCCCTGGCTGACGTGCGTGTCCACATGGATGATTCCGAGGATTTCGTCGCCGCTGCGGATGGGGACGCAGATGGCGCTGCGGATGCCGTAATCCTGGACGCTCTCGCCCTCCTCGAATCGCTGGTCCTGCATGGCGTTGGTCGAGAGGACGCCCTCCCCGCGTTTCATCACGTAGTTGATGATGGTCCGGCTGACGCAGATGGGGCCGGTCTTGGGAGCGGGCACGGGAGGGGGTGCGCCGACGGCCGTCTCGCCGCTTGCATCGGAGCCGGCCTGTTCGCGGCGGATCTGCTCCAGCAGTTCCTCGCGCCACCGGATCGCCCGCGGCACCATCGCCCCCGTCCGCTCGTCCCTCAGCAGGATGAACCCGCGGTCGGCATCCACGACGTCGAACACCATGTCAAGAATGCTCGTCAAAAGCCGATCCACGTCGAACCCGTGGGCCAGCATCTCCGCGATACGATAGAGCGCCCTCAGGCCGATGACGCTGGTGCGCATCCCGGCCATGTCTTCGCCGCCGGCGAACGCGAGGTGCGGCTCTCCGCTGGCGGTCTCCGTGCTGATGATGCTCGCGTCGACGCGCCCCTCGCTATCCACGCGGATCGGCAGGCCCCGGTGGTCCACCAGCGTGCCTTCGGGCATCGGCCGGCCGACCGTCAGGATCGTGTTGCCCACGCGGATCTGGTCGCCCGCGTGAATGGGCGACTCCTGCACCCGAACGCCGTTGACGAGCGTCCCGTTCGCCGATCCCGCGTCCTTCAGCACATGGCTGTTGCCATGAATCTCCAGGCTGGCGTGGTGCCGGCTGACACCGGGGTCGTTCAGGTACACGTCGCACACCGGATCCCGGCCAATGAGCGTCGAGACCCCGTCCACCTCAAACGCCTTGCCGCGATCCGGCCCCTGGATGACCGTTAGCGTTGGCATCCCGTACCCGCTGTCCGGCGACTCCGGTCCCCATGATCGGCCGACAAAAGCGCCCCCTTGAGGTAATACGGCGAAATGGGCCCGGCGGCCGGGAAATCTCGATGCACCGGACCGCGTCGCCTATTCTCTCTGCGGCCGCACTCCACGGGAACACTTGACGTGCCGTGAGCTGGTATCTTACCGCGCCCGGCCGACTTGTCAAGTTTTTGCGCGGCGTTTGAGGAATCCGGATACACCGCTGGATTTGCGAACGTTGGCATCGTTACAATATCGCCGCAATGGCTTGTGTCGGCAGATTGGGGGGAGGCGTGGATCGACTCTTCCAAGACGAGATCGGTTCGACCGAAGACCTCGTTGATAGGATCGACGATCGATATCGATCTGTCTGGGCCGGAAAAACCGCGCGCGAGCAAACATCGCTTGCCAGGTACTTTTTGCCCCACGCATCGAGCAAACCTGTCCTGTGTCCCACCCGGCCACGAGTCGTCAAGTGGTATTGCCCATTCGCCCATCAGAATGCTTTTTCGAGCGGGCACCGATATTGTGTCAACGTCTACACAGGTTGCGCTCACCGGTGCGAATACTGCTACGCCTCCGCCTACGGGCCGCCTCAGGCCACAACGAAGCGGAATTTCGTGAAGATGCTCCTCAAAGACATGGCGGACCTCGAGCAGTTTGACGTGCCGCCGGCACCGATCCATTTGTCCAACAGCACCGATCCGTTTCAGCCCTTGGAAGCCGAGGTCGGGCACACTCGGGCGACCTTGGAACAGGTTCTCACTCATCGCAAGCGGTTCTCGAGCGTCGTCATCCTGACCAAGAACCCAACGTTGGCCGCGAAACCCGGCTATGTCGATCTCTTTCGCCAACTTGGACAGATCGGACGGGATCATCCGAGCGGCTCGAAGTTCACCCGTACCGGGATCCCTCCGTTCCTAATGGAAGTCAGCCTGGCATTCTGGCGAGAAGAGACGCGCCAAGCCTATGAGCCTGGCGCCCCAAGCATAGCAGAGCGGATAGAAGGAATCCGCCTTCTCCGCCAAGCCGGCATACCGCTCGCGCTGCGGATCGATCCGCTGTTTCCTCGCGCGCCGCTCAGAAACAATTCAGCCCGGACTTACAGGGATTTCGACCTTCCCGAACCTCAAACTCTCGGCGACTTGGAGCGGCTTGTCGCCTTTGCCGAGGAAGCGGGCGCCTGCCGCGTGGTTTACTCGCCCGCGAAGATCGTCCGGCCCCGTACGCGTCCTATGTCGCGGATGATGCGATCCATGCGATCCCTGTATGAATACGTCGCCGGGCCGGAGCGCCTCATCTTCCGAGGCGGCAGTTGGCGCCTACCGCCGCAGCGCCAATCGGCTGTTACGGGGCCGCTAGCCGATCTGTGCCGCAAGCACGGCATACCGGCCAAGCACTGCATGCAGAACCTGACCGAAACGCCATAAAGATGCTACTTGCCGCGAGGCGGATCAGGCAACCGCTGAATGAGTCAATCCCGACACCTTCGAAAGCGGGCTGCGTGACCTACAATAGGTGTACGTGTGCTCCGAGTTTTGATTTTCGCTGTCGTAGACCCTTTGCTTTAGGTCCGCCGTTTCAGCGGATGTGCCAAGGCGATGGCAGATTTGGCGGTGCAGGTTTTCGTGGAACCTATCTTGTATCAATAGCAACCGCCCGCCGTTACCGTGACCCGCCTGAACCAGTTGATGAATCCCATCCGCAAAGGCCTGAGCGCCCACCTGCTCAGAGAGCGGAATCATCACGTAGCCTAGGCAGCAGAGGTCATACGGCTCCGTCATTCCGGCAATCCTGCGGAACTGCGTTATGCTATTGGAAAATGGCGTCGAGATCGGGATGATACGCCTGATAGAAATCGGTTCGTTTCCACCCCGGTTGTATCTCTTCAGGAGCGACCGCCCCTCAGCGAGGCATATCTCGGAGGTGTCATTCAAGGCTACGTGAACCGCCATGCGCCCCGCGCTTCGTATGCGCCCCATTTGCCTTATGGCCGCTATAGTAGTGCAGACCAAATCTGCAATGGCTAATGAGGCCACCGACGGCCCGCTTCCAACATCGGCTACATGGATGTACCCTCGGCGGGCAACTGCTTCAAAGGCAGGGCTGGCGAAATATTCGACCAAGCTGTCCTGAGTCTGGAAGAAGTGCCGCGCGAAGAAGCCATCCATGAACGCCCGCATGCCCTGAGGCGTCGTAGGATAGCGCCTCTCCTCGTCGGAAACCTCCGCTTTGGGCAGACGTCGCAGCGCCTCCTCAAGAAGTCTCAACGGGGTTTCCTGCATTGTCCAAACAGCGTTTGGGGCAGCAATCTCTCGAATAACCGCGGCGAGACTTGGATCATGTTCCATGAACAGTTCCCTCTTCAACCGGCCATGCGCCATGCTTCCGCTTGCGAACTCGTGGCTTCTCGTGAGAAGGATACACCCCGCCGTCCAACATCAATCCGCCGCGGCGCTGGTGCGGCCCTCGGAGAGGCCGTCCGCCAGGCCCTGCCCCAGGTTGAGGCTGGCCACCATCCCCGCGATGAATCCGCCGACCCACTTGATGGTCTCCAGGTCGCGCCCCGCCAGGACGAGGCCCACGACAGCCACAATGCCTAGCAGGCTCAGGATCATCTTCTTCGATTTCAGAAGTTCCGCCATGACTTGCTTCTCCTTCGCTGTTCCCGCGGGCGAGCCTTTCACAGCCTGCCCTTCGCTCAGCCTTCCAGGAGCGCCGTCGCCACCTGGCGCGCCAGGCCCACGAGTTCCACCAGCGTCGCCGGCAGGAGGCGCTCCTGGCGCAGGCGCCGCTTCAGTTCCACCAAGTCGCGCGCGTCCAAGACCGGTTCGAACTCACCCAGGCTGAAAACGTCCGTTTCAACCTCGTCGAGAGGGTCGGCCCGGTCAGGGTCGCGCGCCGTTTCCTCTGCGGCCTCGCCGGCGGCTTCGAGAAACTCAACCGCCGCCTGTCTCAACTTCGCTTCGGCTTCCGGCATCACTTTCGCTCCTTTGCGCCGCGTACTCACCCAGCACCTGCTCGGCCTCCGGCTCGCGGACGAACAGGCCCCTCACGAGCGTCGCCAGGCGCCCGTATTCCGCCACAAGGTCCAGGGCTTCTTCCCCGAGTTCGATCGCCCGGCCGAACGCCGCCTGGCGCTGGAGGAACTGGCCGTCGAGGTGCGCCAGGTTCGCCCGCACCTCGTCCTCGAGCGCCGCCCGCTTCCGGACGCGTTCCATCACGGCTGCAAGCGCCACCCGACCTTCGCTGTCGGCGGCTTGCGAAAGCGACGCCTCGATCGCCTCATCCAGCCGCGACCGTTTCTCGGCAAGAAACTGCGCGCTCGCCTTCGCGTGATACGCCGCCATCTCGTCGCGGTACTGCCGCATGGCAGCCAACTGGAGACGCTGGCACTGCTCGAGCACCTGCGGGGCACAACCCGAAACCGACAGGAGTGCCGAGAACAGAGCGACAACAGCGCCGATTCTCAAGAGACGGCTCATGGATTTCCTCCTTCGTCTGACAGGGCTCGCGGGTTCGCGCCATCGCGGGGCGCCATCAGCGTGGCCACCAGGTCCTTCACTTCGCGCCGAAGGTCCCGCAAGTCCTCGCGGACCTCGCCGCGCACCTTTTCCACCATCTCGACGGTTCCGGGATGGGGGCTGCCCTCGTGCGCCCGAAGCCAGTACCCCACGCCCGCCAAGTTGACGCCGCCCGAGAACAACTGCCCGCCCACCACCAGCAGGATGACCAGGCGCCTCAGGCCGCGCAGTTCATCCCACGTGCGGCGGTTGGCTTCACGCTGCTCCGCATGAAGCGTCTCGCACACTTCCCGGGTGACGTACGGCCCTCGGCCAGACGCAAATCTATCCGCGGTACTCAAAGTCCACCTCCACGATGAGCCGCACGGGGCCGGCTACCGCCAGCCCTTCGCGGTACGTGCTCGTATAATCCGGCCCGGACGGATCCCACGCCGGCCGGTCGGAAGAATCGGGCCGCGCCGACCGAACCGCCAAAACCGTGTCCCCGCCGGTGTTGATGGCGGCGGCGGGGACAGGAATCATCTTCGGGCCGTAGTCATCGCTCGCGAACGTGTCCAGGGGATTGCCCTCGCCGTCGGCGACCTCGGCGGTAAACGTATCCGAGTAGTCCGCCGAGCCGGACGGCGCCTCGGTCGTGAAGTCGAGGCGCGCCTGCCGGACCTGGCAGCCGGCGAGCGCGGCCGTGGCAAACGTCATCTGAAACTCGCGCGACTCCAGGAACCACTGCTGGCTGAAGGAGTCGTCGAGAACTTCGCCGCCCATGCCGACGTCGTACGCGAGGCCCGTCTGGACGCCGTCGTCCACGCCGTCGAACAGGGAGAACGAGTCGGCGCGGTCCTGCGGCCAGTCCGTGATGCCGAACATCAGCCGGTACACGCTGTCGCGCCGGGCGGCCTCCGAGACCGTCGGCAGAATCCGCACGCGGTCCAGGCGGTTGATCGCCCGGTAAAGTTCGTCGAAGAACGCCGCGGCCGCCGGCGTCCAGGGGGCGGTCACGTCCGTCAGGTCATGCGTCCAGTGGTTCTTTCCAAAGGCATCCTGGCAGAGGTTCGCCAGCGTGTAGAGTTGCTCCCGGTTCGGGTCCCACCAGCGGTACGGCCAGGCGAGGAGCAGCATCTGTTCGATCTGGTGCTGGAAGTTGGCCATCGTCCGGTTGGGCTGCCCGCCGGTTTTTCCTTCCGGCTCGCCGACCAGGGGGTCCCAGCGATTGAACGCCGACGGCACGAAGCCCGCCGGGACCAAAGCCTCGCGTTCCGCGATGGCCACGCGGACCTCGTTGATCACAAGATCCGCATCCAGCGCGTCGCCCTTTGCGGGGGGCCACCGGTCGCTCCAGGCCATCGAGAGTCTCCACGCGACTGCGAATCAGACCATCCGCGGCGGATGCAGAAGGATCGTCCATCCCGCCGGCGTCCGGAAGAGGCGCACGTATCGGTCGAAGTTTTCGGGCCCCGCCAGGTAGCCCGCCTCGTCGGGCCAGAGTTCGCCGAGGTTTGGCACTCCGACGATCATCGGGCCGTCGTCCACGAAGCCTCCCGCCTCGCGCCGGACCGGCTGGACCGTGTACGCGCCGCTCTCGTACGAGACGACGCGGGCCAGGCGATCCGCCTCCACCAGCACGTGCATCAGGTAAACCCACTCGGGCGGGCCGCGGCGGTCCAGCCGCTCTTCCACCTGAACGACCGTGTCAGCCGGCACGAGGTGCGTCCCGAGCGCCGCCTCCGCCACATTATGCACCGTCGTGTCCCTCAGGCCGTCGGGCACGAGTTCCCACTGGACGTGCCCCGCGCTGTCCACGCCCGCCGGTCGCACCTCGTCGGCATAATAGCGCTCGTCGGGCGGGTCGGCCGGTGCGGCCGCTTGGACTCGGCACCAGAGGAGCCTGTACGGCGGACCACCGGGGCTCACCTCCGCGGAAGCCCTCGCTCCGCGCGTCGCCGAGGCCGCGCGACTCTCATTCCGATCCAGCAGCGCCTCGACGCCATAGATCTTCAGACGGTCGCCCGCCATTGCTCTCTCTCAGTCGAGTTCTAGTTCCGTTTCCGGCGCCGGTGAGAAGCACATCGTGGTGTGGCGAATCACGGGATCCGTCGCGTAGCCCGCATGCTGCCGGGCTAGGTCCAGGCCCCGGCCGCGGATGCCAACAACCCGCTCGCCGACGCGATGACCGAAGGCAAGGTAAGGGATCCGGATGCGGCTCGGGGCCGGGCAGCGCCGGTCCGCCTCGAAGGCCGCGTCCACCAGCGCCTGGAGCCGGGCCGAATCGTCCGTTTCGTCCGCCGGGTCGCCGTGGAACCGGCTCGTCGAGGCCACCTTCCGATAGCAGTAGCCGCCCGGCACGTGGAGAACGCGCGTGCGGCCGGGCGACCCGTCCGCCCCTTCGGCGACGCGCTCGGCCCTCAGAGCCGCGTCGCTTTCGAGAGAGGCCGTCACGCGAACCCGCGCGTAGCCCCGCATCGCCGCGTGAAGGTACGTCGGCGGAAGCGGGTCGTCGGTCAGATACAGACCGCCTTCATCATCGAGGACCTTGATCGCCAAGTTCGCGCACTGCCACGTCGCGCCGCCGTCCAGAGAGATTTCCACGTACACGCCGCGGCTGCGACCCAGGGCGTCGCGGGAAAGGCAGGGGAGGAGCCGACGATGCCGACGGGCGTACGGTTCGCCCTCGAACAGGGCCGCGAGGTCCGGCGCCGGCCCGCGGTCGTACGGCTCGCCGCTGTACTCGCCCGCTTCATTCAGGACCCACTTGCGGAAGACGTCGCGCACGGCCTTGAAGTTCGGATTCGCGCTCGGGCTGAATTCATCGGGGTCGTACGAGGCAAGGGAATCGTCCCACCCGGCAACCAGGTCGAACGTGGACTCAAAGATCTTGCGGCCGCCGCGCGCCACATATCGGCGAGGCGAGGCGGCAAAATGCATACCGACGACCAGGGCGCTGAAGTGCGTCGCGCTCGACCTGAAGATCTCGCCCACCCGCTGGTGCGCGAGCGACACCAACCGGCCGCGCGACGGGAACCAAAGGCCCAGGCTCCGGCTGACGCCCAACTCGCCCGGCTCCACGTCAACCTGCAACCGGCCTCCGAGCGGCGCCAGAAGCGCCTCGATCGCCTCGCCCAGGGGCCGGCCCTCGAGCGACACGTCGCGGATCGGAACCGCTTCGAGCGTCTGGCGAATCCAGCCGCGCGAAGGCACGTGCCAGACGTCCGACTCGGCGAATTCTCCGAGGAGGTAGGCGACGGCTTCGTTCAGCGTCCAAGCAACCGCTCCCGGCGGCGACGCCGGCGCAAAGATCGCGTACGTGTCGCCGTCGCCCGGATCGTACAGGACACCCGAAGCGTTCGGCCGACCGTCCGGGTTGAACACGAGGTCCAGGCCGGCGACTTGTTCGGCGCCGCCTTCCGCCGTCTCGATTCGCTGTCCGCCGACGCGCCGCCGCAAGACCTCGGCCGAGAGGTCCTCGGCCTCGAATCGCAGCGACTCGCCGTCGGGCGAAAAACCCGTTTCCACCTCGAGGATTCGCCCCTCGAAGATCACGAGGTCTCCGCGCGACGCCCCGGGCAGAACCCCGCCGCGAAGCAGCCGCGCGGTGACCCAAAGACCCGGACGGATCGCCGGCGCTGCCGCCTCCAGACGAACGTCCACGCCGTCCTCGCCGCCCCGGCCGAGACCGACTGAAAAAGTCGCGCGCGGCGCGCGACCCATCTCTGTCTCAACCGTTTCAAGGCGCGCTCTCGGCGCGGGCCGGCCGTCAATCACAACCTGCACCTGCGGCGCCGCCAGGACCGTCACGGCCGAGGAGCCCCCGAACCACGCTGCGCAATGGGCCGGAGCCGTCACAGCACCACCTCCGCTTCAAGAGTAGCCACTTCGCCGGGCGCGTCCGCGTCGGGAGTCACCGGGGCGGTGGCGGGCTGTTCGTCCCACACCTCGCCCTGGGCGACCGCGCGGACCGCCAGTTGGTGTTCGACCCCGCTCGCGAGGCCTTCAACGGTCGCCGCGTAGGCCACACGGCCCATCTCGTACGCGACCTCGCCGAGCGGCGAACCGTAATCGATCGTGCCACCGCCGCCATCGCCAAAGATTCGGAACACCTGCGGCACGACGCCCGTGATGCCGGGGCGGTACCGCCAAGTCAGCCGGACCGCGCCCAGGGGCATCGCCTGCGCCCCAATAGCCAGCGCGCCGGCCGGCCGATCCGGCACCGGTGCGCCGGACGCGTCCAGTTCGATCCGCGCTTCCGACTGCGTGATGGGCGATTCGATGTTTCGCGTGTCCACCGGCCGGATGCCGAACCAGTGCACGGTCCCTGCCTCCAGGGGTTCCGTCTGCACCTCGCGGACGCCGGGGCCCGCGCGCGCGAAGGCTTGAGCGTAGTCGATGGATTCCGGCCCGGACCCGCTCCCCCGATACAGGTCGTAGCCTGCTTCGGAGGCGCTCGCTTCGACACTTGTGATCGCAGGCGAGGTGAATCGATCAGCCGTGGCAGAGAGGGCCGCTCGCCACTGCAAGTACCGCCCGTCGGGAAGGGTGGCCGGGTCGCCCCCGTACGGCTGCCACAGTGCCTGGGGATGGCCGAAAGCGTCGGTTTCGTCCGCGGCGCGTACGTCCCACGAGACGGCGCAGCCCGCGGGGACCTGTTGCTCGGAAAGCAGGTCGATCCAGTCGGCCTGAATCCGGACGGCATCCAACGTGGGGCCGGCGTACGCGCCGGAAGGAAGCAATCGATGGGGCGTGAAGTTCGCCGCGTACCGCGCCGCTGCCGAGAGGCGGGCCTCGTCGAGGACGGCCGAGAGGGGGTATGTCCCCACGAGTAGGAACATCCCGAGGCGCAGGGTATAATCGCCCGCCGCAAGGGCTGCGACGTTCGTGGCGGATGAGGCGCGAAGTTGGCCGCCCACGTAGAGCCGAAGGATGGGGACTGTAGAATCAAGAACCCCCGCCATGTGCCAAGCGGTCGGCGAGGCAAGAAAGGCGTCGGCCCCCGTTCCCGACCACAGGGCGGTAAAGACGCCGCCCGCTGTCTTCCCCTGAGCACCGAGGCGAGAACTTGCGGGGTTCGTCTCGCGAACCCCATAAAGCATGAGGTAGTTGTTGGAATCTTTAAAGAAGATCGCCACTTGCCCCACAGAACCGAGCGGTGTTTGCCACGCTCGAACCCAACTTTCGAGCGTGATCGCCGACCGCGCGGGCTGGCTCGCGAAAGCCGCGTTCATATAGTCGCCGTCCGCGAGGACGAATCGATACCCGTTCTCCACCGGCTCGGCGCCGTGATTCGTCAGGTGGTGGCCGGCGCCGGAGGCGTCCGCCAGACCGGTCCCCTCTCCTTGGCAGGCGCCGTCGTGCAGATGCCAAAGACCGAGCGTCTGGCCATCGGGCACGAGTTCGTCGAAGTCCACCTTGAGCCCCTGGCCGGTGACGATCCGCACACCGTCGCGTTCGCCCTCGCCGAAGTTTTGCTCGTCCACTCGGAACACCAGCATGGCCCGTCTCCCGCGCGTCAGACAGCCGCC
>Ga0307380_10002576_pt1 | contig 25614 bp, 23 predicted proteins | sample UN3MG_FD_202239 | JGI IMG/M metagenome (GOLD analysis project Ga0307380, IMG submission 202239) | Soil microbial communities from Risofladan, Vaasa, Finland - UN-3 | ecosystem: Environmental > Terrestrial > Soil > Coastal area > Acid sulfate soil | place: Finland: Risofladan, Vaasa | collected... | reverse complement strand
TACCTTGGAGAATCCAACCGCCAGCCGCTGATGGCCCATGGGTGGCGCTCCGCATCCCAGATGCTCCGTCATTACCAGGAGGTGGTGTAACACATGTTTGACAAACCTACAGGGGGGTACGGCGGGCCAACCGCGGCCTACTCCCCGATCACCTTCACCACGACGCGTTTGCGGCGGCGGCCGTCGAACTCGCAGTAGAAGATCGTCTGCCAAGGGCCGAGATCGAGCCGGCCATCGGTGATCGGGATGATGACCTGGTGATGGGTCAGCAAGTTCTTCAGATGAGCGTCGCCGTTGTCCTCGCCGGTATGGTGATGGCGGTAGTCCGAGCCGTAGGGAGCGAGGCGCTCCAGCATATCGTCGGCGTCCTGGAGGATGCCCGGCTCGTTGTCGTTCACCCATACGCCGGCGGTGATGTGCATCGCGGAGACGAGCATCATCCCCTCCTTGATGCCGCTTTCGCGCAGAATGCGGTCGCACTCCCCCGTGATGTTGATGTATTCGCGCCTCTTGGCGGTGTTGAACCATAGGTACTCGGTGTGTGACTTCACTCGCGTACTCCTTTCAGCCCCAAGCGCCTAGACGAGGTTCTACACAGGCCCAAGACAATCCTGCACGTGCTCCACGCAGGAAAGATGAGCCGGTGCGTCGAAATGTCCCGTGGCCCAGGCGTGCAGGGGCCGTCAAACAGCAATAGGGGGTTCCATATGGGTTACCGTTGGCGTCTAAGTTCCATGATGTTCCTGCAATACGCGATCTGGGGCGCATGGGCTCCCGTGCTCGGAGCCTACCTGGGACCGAACGAACACGGCATGAGGGATGCGACGCACCTGGGCCTTAGCGGCGTGCAGACCGGCCTCATCTTCAGCCTGCTTCCCCTTGCAACGATAATATCCCCATTCATCTTTGGGCAGATAGCGGACCGCTACGTCGCCACTCAGCGGGTGCTGGCGGCCGCGCACTTCTGCGGCGGCCTCGCCCTCCTGGGAATGGCATTTCAAAGGGATTTCTCGGGCTTGATGTGGCTGATGCTGGTCGCCTCGCTGCTCTACGCGCCTACGCTCGCCTTGTCGAACTCTATCTGCTTCCACAATCTGAGGGATCCCGAAAGGGAGTTCGGCGGCCTTCGGGTGTGGGGCACGATCGGATGGATAATCGCCGGCTGGCTTCTCGCTTCCTGGCGGTCGAATTTCCCTACGATCGAGGGCGCCGCGGACAGCCTGCTCCTGGCGGGGGCGTTTGCGCTGATTTTGGGCGTTTTCAGCCTCGCACTGCCGGACACGCCGCCCAAGAGAGAAAGCGCGAATCCACTGGCATTCGTAGAGGCATTTCGGCTCTTCAAGAACCGGAGCTTCGCGATATTCATGATAATCTCTTTCATCGTGGGCACCGAGCTGGAGTTCTACTACATTCTCACATCGCCGTTCCTCGAGCATCTCAGGGTGGCAGGCAGCAGAATTCCGCTCGTGATGACGATCGCCCAGCTCGCGGAAATCTTCACCATGGCGGTGCTATTGCCCAGATGGCTGCCCCGGCTGGGCGCCAGGAAAATGCTCGCAATCGGGGCTCTCGCCTGGCCGATACGCTACGCGATCTTCGCTCTAGGGGCACTGATCTGGCCTACGGGAGGCATGCTATTCAACGTTGACTACTCGACCATCCTGGTAATTGCGTCGCTGCCGCTTCACGGATTCTGCTACGTGTTCTTCTTCGTAGTGGGCTTCATCTACGTTGACTCCATGGCATCGAAGGACATCAAGGCGTCCGCGCAGAGCCTCGTGGCCCTTGTGGTGCTCGGCCTTGGAAGGTACTTGGGGAGCATTTTCGCGGGTGCGATCAAGGATCAGTTCACATCGGGCGCCGGCACGCAGGCCGTGACCAACTGGCCGGGCGTGTTCCTGGTGCCGTGCGCCTTGACGGTCATCTGCGCCGCCGCCTTCCTGGTAGCATTTAGGGAGGAGAAATCAGGAACCCCAGCAGAAGAGGTGACCGCCACGGTAGAAGCCTGAGCCTCATCGTATGAAACGCCCCGCGTCAGGCCGCCAATTGCTCGTAGAACTGCGCCGGGGCGAGCTCGGCGAACTGATCCGTGTGCCCCCGTATACACCTGCGGACATCCACACACAGGTGGCACTTCCCTATGTACCCCCCGTCGAGTGGGCTGTAAGCGAACTCGCTTACGGCAAACTCGTAGAGGGCATACGGCCCCCGCTCCACCAGCATGTCAATCAAAGGAAGCGTGCTGAGGTCGAATCCCCCGAAGAGAGCAGGCAGATCGCGGGCATCGCCAAGCGAGATACCGGAGCAAAAGGCGGGGATGAGGTTCCCATACGGATCGAAGTGGGCATGGCCGGATTCCAGCAGCTCCATCCGGCAGTGATCCCCCTCGCAGGCCTCGGGCGGCTGGCAATCGTAAAAACCCGCAAGCTCATAGCCGGCCCGGCCGCCCGAAATCAGGCTGTAGCCAGACCGAACCATGAACTCGGCACTGCGCTGTCCGACCGAAGCCGCATACTCACTCAGCCGGATCAAGCCATCCGTCCTGATCTGAGAAAGCTGCCGGTAGAACTCCGGCACCCATATGATCACTCCGTCAGGCCCGAACACATCGCTGCCAACTCTGACCGCAGTCGTGACCCGGTTCAAAGGTATGCGCTCCGCATGGAACGGAGAGCATGAAACCAGGAGGCGGAGGAGTCCTGCATCACGAAGTTGTTCGAGCTTGTCTCGGGCTGCTGCTTCCTCGACGCACCAGCTCGCATTGGTCTCCACATATTCAATCGGTATGCCGAACTCGGTTGCCAGCCTCTGAACGCGCAGCAAGCGGTCGAAATCCAGAAACGGCTCACCTCCGCCAAGGTGGAAGCCGCGCAGATAGCGCGAGGTCTGAAGAAGCCCCTGGAACACGTGGCCGACATCCTGGACCTCCATGAAACCGTTCCATGAAGGGCCGGCCGCGTAAAGGCAGTGGCGGCACCGGCAGTTGCACTTGTAGCTCAGCATGATGCCGCCGGAATCAATGGGGACGATGCCGTTCATACGTGCAGCTCGACTACATCGCGATCTTCAAGCACATGGTCGTGGCCGACCATCTGCCCATCAAACTTGCTCGCGCCCCAGAGCCTGGCAAATCTGAGCTTCTGCGCAAAGTCCTTGTGAACCATAGTCGCCAGGTCCTGCACAGTTGTACCTCGTGGGACAACGTAGGGCAGTTTCATGTCCGGCGGCTTCCCCGGAACCTTTGTGTAGACGCGGATGATTTCAAGCATTCGGAATATCTGCCGCTTCAAGTCTTCCAATCCGAGGCCGGACTCGGACGATATCGGCGCAATGGGGAAGCGCTCGCCATACAGGTCGCGAACGACCTCAAGGTTGTCAGAGCTATCCGGCTGATCCATCTTGTTCGCCACCAGGATCGCTCTCTTCGGCGCCATGACGCCCGTCTCGTCAGGCGGAACCGGCCGGTCCCAGCCGTACAGCCTTACCCGGAACTTCTCAAGGACGCGAAGCGTGGTTTCAATCTCCTCGAGAACCGACGCATCGCTGAGATCGAGAACGAGCAGCACGGCATCGGCGTTCCTGGCGATGGCTACGACCCACGGCTCCGCAAACTCATCCGTAATCGGCGGGATATCCACTAGCTGGATCTTGATATCCTCATACTCCATCATGCCGGGGAACGGCTTCTGAGTCGTGAACGGGTAATCACCGATGTCCGGCTGCGCGTTGGTCAGCCGCGAGAGGAGCTTCGACTTGCCCGCATTCGGCGGCCCGACGAGAGCCAACTGTCCCCCGCCCTCTCTCTCCACGTTGTACAGCACGGTCCGTTTCCCATGCACGATCCTCTGCTCATCGAGCTCCTTGAGTTTGGAGATGCGGCGCCGGATGTCGCCCTGCATCTTCTCCGTGCCCTTGTGCTTCGGAATGAGTGCAATCATCTCCTCAAGGGCGGCGAGCTTGTCGGCTGTAGTCTCAGCCAGGCGGTAGCGCTCTGCAGCTTCTCTATACTGGGGAGTCAGGTTTGCCGGCATGTGAATCGCACCTCACCAGCGAAACGAACCCGTAGCTGGGATAACTTTAGCACATTTCCCGAAGTGAATTCCAGTACACTAGAACAAGGTGTCCAGGGATCGAGGGATCCAGGGGTCCAGGAGCGATCCGTCCTCTCCCTTTGGGACAGGGCCGGGGTGAGGGTGTACCAGGCCAGCGCCTACACCACGACGTTGACCAGCTTGCCGGGGACGACGATGACCTTCCTGATCGGCTTGTTGTCCAGGAACGCCTTCATCCGGTCGCTTTCGAGGGCCAAGCGCTCCAATTCGGCGCGGTCTGTGTCCACGGGAACCTGGATGCGGTCCCTGACCTTGCCGTTGATCTGGAGGACGATGGTGACCTCCTCGGCCTTCGCGATGGCGGGGGCATATTCCAGCCATGCTTGCTCGTAGGTCGTGGCCTTCTTCCCAAGCCGCTCCCAAAGCTCATCGGCAATGTGTGGAGCGAAGGGGCCGAGCAGGAGAATGACATTCTCCATGGCTTCGCTTAAGACTGTGGACCGACCCAACCCCCCAGCCCCATGCCCGACACGGGAAGGGGGAGCACCGCCCCTCTCCGCTTCCGGGAGGGGTCGGCGGTGGGGTTCTGCAGTCTGGAAATCCACCATCTCGTTCACCAACTCCATCAGGGCGCTCACCGCGGTGTTGAAGTGGAATCGCTCGATATCAGACGTCACCCTTTGAATGGTCTGATGCGTCTTCCGCCTCAGGTCGCGCTCCGGCTTGCTCAAGTCGGCGCCTTTTAAAGCCTCGCGCCAGTTTGGATCGTAGCAGCCAAGATTGGACGTGAAGAAGCGCCAGACGCGGTTCAAATAGCGGAAGACGCCCTCGATTCCCTGGTCGCTCCACTCGGCGTCCTGGTCGGGCGGCCCGATGAAGAGAATGAACATGCGCAGTGCATCCGCGCCGTACTTCGCGCAGACGTAGTCCGCCGAGACGACGTTCCCCCGGGACTTGCTCATCTTGAAACCGTCTTTGTATATCATGCCTTGGGTGAAGAGCCTGGAGAACGGCTCGGAGAACTTTATCAGCCCAAGGTCGTGGATCACCTTGGTGAAGAAGCGCGAGTAGAGCAGGTGCAGGACCGCGTGCTCCACCCCGCCGACGTACTGGTCAACCGGCAGCCAGAAGCCCGCGGCCCTCGGGTCGAAGGGCAGCTTGTCCTCATGCGGGCTGGCATATCGGAGGAAATACCAGGACGAATCAATCCACGTCGCCATGGTATCCGTCTCGCGCCTGGCCTTGCCGCCGCACTTCGGGCAGTCGGTATGCAGGAAAGTCGGCGATGTCGTGAGCGGAGACTCGCCCCGCCCCGTGAACTTTACATCGGTTGGGAGGATGACCGGAAGCTGGTCCTCAGGCACGGGCACCATGCCGCATTTCTCGCAGTAGACGATCGGAATGGGCGTGCCCCAATAACGCTGGCGGGAGACGAGCCAGTCGCGCAGGCGATAATTCACCTGACGATAGCCAGTTTTGTGCTCCTCCATGTAGTCGGCGATCGCTTCCTTCGCCCGCTCGCTGGGTATGCCATCGAACGGGCCGGAGTTCACCTGGACGCCTGGCTCGATGTAGGCGCCGACCAGCTCCGCTGATTTCGGATTTGCCTCAACGTCTGCGGGTGGGGCTATAACCTGCCGGATGGGAAGGTCGTACTTCTTCGCAAATTCGAAGTCGCGCTGGTCGTGCGCGGGAACTCCCATGACGGCGCCGGTGCCGTATTCGCGCAGGACGTAGTTCGTGATCCAGATCGGCACCTTCTCGCCGCTCATCGGATTGACGGCATGCGCTCCGATGAACATACCGACCTTCTCCAACGTAGTGGACAAGCGCTCGATCTCGCTGAGCGTGCGAACTTGAGCGACGAACGTCTCGACGTCAGCCTCGTACTTCGTGCCGGCGGTAAGCTTCTCCACCAGTGGATGCTCCGGCGCAAGCACCATGTATGTGACGCCGTAGACGGTGTCCTGGCGGGTCGTGTAGACCGGCATGTCGTCGCCGGTATCCGCAACCTTGAAGTGGATGACGACGCCGTCGCTCCGGCCGATCCAGTTGCGCTGCATCGCACGGACTCGCTCAGGCCAGTTGTCGAGTAGGTCAATATCCTCGAGCAGGCGGTCGGCGTAATCGGTGATGCGGAAGAACCACTGCTCGATGTCCCTTCGAGTGACGGCGCTTTCGCACCGCCAGCAAACCCCGCCCTCAGCTTCTTCATTTGCGAGCACGGTCTCGCAGGTGGGGCACCAGTTCGCGGGGGCCATCTTCTTGTACGCCAGACCGCGCTCGAGGAACTTCAGGAAAAACCACTGGTTCCACCTGTAGTACTCGGGCAGGCAGGTGATGACTTCGCGGCTCCAATCGAAGGATATGCCGAGCTTGTCGAACTGCTGCTTCATGCGAGCGATGCAGTCAGTCGTCCATTTGGCGGGATGAACGCCCTTCTCGATCGCGGCATTCTCGGCGGGCAGACCGAAAGAATCGAAGCCCATCGGGTGAAGGACATTGAACCCCTTCATAACCTCGTATCTGGAGACCACATCGCCGATGACGTAATTGCGCATGTGGCCCATGTGCAGTTCGCCCGATGGATACGGGAACATGTCCAGGTAATAGTACTTCGGCTTGCCGGGATCGGATTTGGTCGCGTAGAGGTTCGCCTTCTCCCAGCGCCCGTGCCATTTCCTCTCGATTCCCTGGAAATCATACTTGTCAGCCATACTCACACCTTGCCCGTATAGACTGCGGACTGCAGTCAGTCTTACCGTTTGAACACAAACAGCAACCACGCGAGAAGGAACATCAGGAGCAGCAAGCCCACATATAGGATTGCTAACAGTTCCTCCCTCCGGAGCTTGAAACTCCGAACATTGGCCCCCACGACCGCGATGGCCATCGGGACGAGCGCAGGCACTGGAATCCCAAACTTCAGCACGATCAGCATACAGGCGGTCAGGAGGCCGTATCCAAGCCAGAAGGCGCCCCTGACGTTCAAGCTGAACCTGTACAGCACTGCAAAGAACAACGCAAGGAACACGAAATCACCGACGCCGACGCTGCCCCCGGGCATACCAGGCGCGGGCATGTGAACCGACGCAGTCGCTATTATGTCGGGCTTCCGCTCTATGACCCGGCTGAGAGGACCCCAGCTCACGTTCCAGTAATCAACAAGCGCGGCGAACACCGCGACGGGCACGAGGATGTTCGCCTCTCGAATCATGAAGCTGAGCAGGCAGCCCAGAGAGCCACCGAACAGCATCAGGCACAGGTTCCGAAAAACCGAACTGACAACCAAAGCTGCCACGGGGGTGGGCCTTAGCGGTACCAGCTTCATCTCCAGAAAGATCGTGGCCACTACGGCCAGAGCGCATGGCAGCATCAACAGCGCCGACGACTTCGGACGCATTTTCAGGCCCGCGATGCTGACGACAAACGCGAGCTGGGCCAGCATGAGAAGCGCCGTGTATGCAAAGGCCGTGAAGTCAGGGCTGATAAACCCCGGCTTTACCAACGGTGCCGCGAATCTCAAAGTTACGTAGGCCGCCGCAAGACCGATGCAGGCGCCGATGCGACCAAACCGCACGCTGCCTCCCTTCTCAGGCTACCCGCAGACACTTTGACAAAGATTATACCATAGAGTAGAATCTGGTAACAACGTTCTGCATGTCGAAGCTGGATCTCGGACAGCGCGTGACCAGGCACCTAGTATCAACCATTTCTCAGACGGAGGCCAGTCAATGGAACCGCTGCGAATACTCATAGCGGACGACGAGTCTATCATAAGGCTCGATCTCAAGAAGATCTTGGAGAGCATGGGCCACAAAGTGGTCGCGAAGGCAAGCGATGGCAAGACAGCGCTTGCCTTGGCGCGCAAGAACAAGCCAGACCTGGCCATACTGGACATCAAGATGCCGCAGATGGATGGCCTCGAGGCGGCTAAGATCATCACCGAGGAGAAAATATGCCCCGTGCTGCTGCTGACTGCCTACAGCCAGCAGGACCTCATTGACCGGGCAAAGGAAGCCGGTGTGTTCGCCTATCTGGTGAAGCCCTTCAAGGAGGCCGACCTGCTCCCAGCTATCGAGATAGCCATCTCGCGGTACAGGGAAATGCAGGCCCTCGAAGAAGAAGTCGGATCGCTCCAGGACAAGCTGGAGACGCGCAAGCTGGTTGACCGCGCGAAGGGCATACTCATGGACAAGCGCGGCATGAAGGAGCAGGAGGCATTCCGCTGGATCCAGTTGCAGAGCATGAACACGCGGAAGACGATGCGCGAGATCGCCGAGGCCATCATATTGACGCAGGAGATTTGAGGGCTGCAGGAGAACAGGATGATCCCGGAGTTTCAAGAGGATGGCAACCTCCCCAAGGGAGTTCATAGAGCATCTGTCGACGATATAGGGACATCACTTGGGGCCAGCTCTGCGAGGAGGAAATGGCTCTTCGGTAGTCTGGCCAGAATTGTGGAACTGGCGAAGTCCACGGGGAAGCTGGAAAGGGTGATAATATGGGGTAGCTTCGTTTCGCACAAGGCATCACCCCAAGACCTGGACCTCTTGTTGATTATGAAGCAAGACTTCGCCATAGATCACGTCGCGGCAGAGGCGGCAAAGCTATTTGACCACGTACAGGCAAGGATTCTTTTCAACGCCGATATCTTCTGGGCAAAATCGTCGATCGGCGAAGAAATTATTGATTTGTGGTTGGAAACATATCAGATGACGCGTGAGTTCGAGCCGCGCGGCATTGTCGAGGTGATACTGGATGATCAAGAATGACGAGCAGTTGCAGAAGGCAAAAGAGGCCGCTAGAAACCTGGAGTTGATCTTGGAGAAGGCCAGGAAGACTCACAGCCCGTCGGAATACAAGGCTATGTCCGAACCTATCCTTATCGAACTCCAGCGCCGGGAGAGCGAGATTATCGAATACCTCAGCTACCCTGAGCCGCAGGCGGCTGTGCGGACGTCATGAAGTGCAGTACAAACAGACCGGCATTTCGACGGTTGGAAGAGGCCCTGGCCGAGAAGGACACCGAGGTCGAGGTCCTGCGCAAGCTGGGCCAGGCCATCGGCTCGTCACCCGATCCTGAGGAGCTGCTGGAGGTCGTCGCGGACATAGCCGTCCAGGTGACAAAGACCGACACGTGTTTCATTTACCTGCTGAACGAGTCCGGCCAAGAGCTGGTCTTGAGCGCCGCTAAAGGCCCGGACAAGGACTTAATAGGAAAGATCCGGCTGAAGGTCGGCGAGGGCATCACCGGCTGGGTCGCCAAGGAGCGCAAGCACGTCGCCCTCGATAGAGAAGCATTCCGCGACTCCCGATACAAAGCCTTCGCCGAGCTCCAGGATGACCGGTTCGAGTCAATGCTCTCGGTTCCCCTCATAACAGGCGACCAGCTCATCGGGGTTATCAACATCCGGACCAACCCGCCTCACGAGTACACGGAGAACCAGATCCGGCTCATGGACCATATCGCAGAGCAGGTGGCGAATGCGATCCACAGTCGGCGGATGTACCTGCGCATGGAGACGCGGGTCTCGCAGCTCTCCACACTCTCGGAGGTGAGCCGTTCTATCACATCGGGCATGTACCTGGACGAAATCCTAGACCTCATCGTGGCCATGACTGCGGAGAGCATGAAATTCAAGATCGTGACGGTGATGCTGCTCGATGAGGAGAAGCAGGAGCTGGTCATCCGGGCAACCCAGAGCAGCAGCCGGGAATACGTCCGAAAGCCGAATCTGAAGCTGGGAGAAAGCCTGGCGGGCAAGGCGATCACCGAGGGACGCCCCATCGCCGTGCTGGATGTGAAGAACACTGCCGGATACCGGTACCCCGACATAGCACGCAGGGAGGGCCTTTGCTCGCTGATCTGCGTGCCGCTCCGCCTGCGTGACAAGCCCATCGGAGTCCTGAACTGCTACACGGACAGACCTCGCATATTCACAAACGAGGAGATCGGCGTCCTGACGGCGATCGGGAGTCACGCGGCAATCGCGATCGAAAACGCAAAGCTGGTGGTGAAATCCGCCATCGTCAAGGAAATGCACCACCGGGTCAAGAATAACCTCCAGACCATCGCAAGCCTCCTCCGGCTGCAGATGCACTACGCCAAGACCGATTCGGTTGAGAACGTGCTTCAGGAGAGCATCAACCGCATCCTCAGCATCGCGGCGGTTCACGAAGTGCTGTCGCAGGAGGAGCTCGACATGGTGAGCATCAAGAAGGTGGCGGAGAACATCCTGACTGCGACCCGCCAGAGCCTGGTATCGCCGGAGAAGCATGTGCAGACATCCTTGCATGGGCCGGATATCCTGCTTCCGCCTGCGATGGCGACTTCGGTCGCCCTTATCCTCAACGAGCTGATCCAGAACGCAGCGGAGCACGGGTTCAAGGACATAGACCGGGGAGAGATCAAGGTGGCCCTGTCGGAAGACGAAAGGCACGTCAAGCTTCAAGTCGTGAACAACGGTATGCCCCTCCCCAAGGGATTCGATCTGCGCAGGAATCGAAACCTGGGGCTTCAGATCGTGGAGAACCTGGTCCGAGACGACCTCCACGGCAGATTCACCCTTGAAGGCGACGGCCATCACATCACCGCGACGGTCGTGTTCCCAAAATGAGGGATCCAGGGGTCAAGGGATCCAGAGAACCCATCCCACTCGTGAATCGGGACCGCGGACAGCAGACGCCACAGCGGACACCTGAAACTTGAAACCTGGAACTCGAAACCTCGAACCCCTACGCCACACGCACCACCGCATCCGTCATCCGGGCAACGCGGGCCATTTCCTTGACATCGTGGACGCGGATGATGTTTGCCCCATTCGCGATCGAGAGAGCAACCGCCGACGCGGTGCCTTCGAGGCGTTCGGTCGGGTCCAGGCCGCCGAGAACTTTGCCGATAAAGGCTTTCCTCGATGTGCCGATAAGGATTGGAAGGCCCAGGGACTTGAAGTCACCGAGCTTGCGGATAATTTCCAGGTTGTGCTCGACTGTTTTGCCGAAGCCGATGCCGGGATCAACTATGAGGAACTCCTCCGGGAGCCCCGCATCCACTGCCTGCTCTACCTTCTCGCGGAGAAATCGCATGATGTCGGAGATGAGGTCCTCGTAGACCGGATTCTCCTGCATGGTCCGCGGAGTGCCTTTCATGTGCATGATGACCGCCGGGACTTTCCGCCCGGCGGCCAGCGCCCTCACGTCTGCATCGGCCAGGCCGGTGATATCGTTGATAATGCTCGCTCCAGCATCCAGAGCGGCACGGGCGACTTCGGGCTTATAGGTGTCTATGGAGATAGGCGCCTCGACTCGCTCCGCCAGTGCGCGGATCACCGGAAGCACGCGGGACAGCTCTTCCTCCAACGTTACCGGCTCAGCGCCCGGACGGCTGGACTCCCCGCCGACATCTATGACATCCGCCCCATCAGCCACCATTCGGACGCCATGCTCTATTGCAGCCTCGGTATCCCGGTAGAGCCCGCCGTCGGAGAACGAATCGGGGGTGACGTTCAGTATCCCCATGACCAGCGTGCGCTCGCGAAGCGCGGAGTAGAACGGGCGAAGGCGCTCCGAAAGCCCTTCGTCGGCAGGGACGAGCGGCGCGGCCCTCTTGTAAGCCTCGATCGCCGCGCCGATTTCGTCAGCCAGCCCGGGAAGCGAGAAAGGCTGCTCCCGAAGACTCGCGATGACCTGGTTGAACACCGTTTCGGCGCCCATCAGGAGGACGTCGGAGCGCTCGATCCGATTCGTGAGGCAGTCGCGGTGGATGGCGGCGTCCCCGCCCTTCGCGAGCATCTCCTCTTTGAGAATGAGCGCTGCGGGCGCGCGAACGCCGTGCACCTTGACAACAAAATGAACCGCCTTGTGGATCATCCTGGCGATTCCCGGCCCTTCGGAGCCTATCCTCGCCATTTCTGCTTCCAACTCGGCGGTCCCTCGTGTGTTGAAGACGCGAGCGTTGAACCTGTTCATACCCATACCCTTACTCGTATTCTTACTCATAACTCTTACACCAAATCCGGCAACTTCAGATGTGAATATCCGGGAGGATGAGGCTGCCGTCGAACCGGCTCAGCAGGAGCTTCGCCCTCCCATACTCCGATTTACATCGGAGTTTCCCGGAATTGGTACTACTCTCCGGGGATTCCGAGTACGAGCAGGAGTACGAGCAAGAGGAAGACATGCTAGTGATAGTATCTCTGCTTCCACTCTGCGTAGATATCCGGCAGCTCGTCGAACTGGATTTGTCTCAGGGCGGCCACACCGGCTTCGCTGAGGTAATAGCCGCGTTCCAGTGCGGCCGATTCGGGATCGCGTATGAGCTTCGCGCGGAAGATGTAATCCTCCACCGCCAGCATCACGATATTGCGCAGTTGATAGGAATCCAAAGTCTCCAACGCCCGCTCTGCATCCTGGGCCATTTCGGAGTCGGGCTGCATTTCGAGCACGCGGCTGAACTCCTGGATCGCACTGCCGATATCGCCCTTCTGCTGATACAGCACTGCCTTCTTGAAATGGTTCACTGGAGAAGAGGGATCGAGACGGATCAGTTCGTTTGTGACCTGAAGCGCTCTTTCCAACATTCCCTTCTGGAGGTAGGCGATGCTCAACACGTCTCTCGCGCTCAGACTCCGCGGGCTTGCGCGAAGGAGCTGCTGGGCCTCGCGGATGACGTCATCGAATCTGCCGACTTCGAGCAGTATCTCGAGCAGCATCTCGCGCGCCTGCATGTCGTCGGGCTTCAGCTTCACAGCCTTCTTGATCGCCAGAATCGCGTTATCCACCAGCCGCTGGCTTCGGTACAACTCGGCGAGTTCCTTGTATACGTGAACCTTGTCGTCAGCGACGTGCACGGCTTTTTCGAGCTCGCCGATAGCCTCCAGGAAGAGCCCGTCCTGCTCGAACTTCGCCGCTCGCTCCAAACACACTTCGGCGGATTTCCTGCGCCTGCCGACCCTCTTTTTCTCCTCCACCATAGCGGCAAACACCTCCGGTCTTCACCGGACGATGAACGCGGGTTGCCTATCGGCGCGCGCCAGCACTTGACTTCTGCATCCGAAGGAATTCCCCGCATCCCCACACATTCAAACAGCATCCCCCAACTGTTTGACGGCAAAACCCCGGCGAAAGTTTGCGCCGAACCGCTTCTCTATCCGCCATCCTCCGACGGAAACCTGCGCCGCATGCAACCCCTTCATTCTATGGCGGAAACCTGTTCTCCTTTTCGCCGTGAGAAAAACCGGGGGCTGTCATAGCCAGGCATCGAGCACCTGGCTCTCCTTGAAATGGGTTGCTTTCAGTTCCTCAGGGGACGTACCGTCGAGATACTTTCCCGGAACTACTCCGATGATCTCGCTTTCGGCTACCGCAACATCAAGTTTCCGGGCCTCACCTGCTACAAAACGATACACATCACGTATGGTCGTGGCGTCGGGCTTTGTAATGTTCATGGAAACCTGAGCCTTCGACTTTGCGGCAAGCCACACGCTCATTGACTTCACGCCCTGAAGACCGGCCTCGCCGCTGCGTATCTTCCGCACTATCGCTTGAGCGACCTCCATATCCCGACTGTCGAGGTTGACGTTGTATGCGACAAGCGGGCCGCGCGCACCGACCACCGTGGCGCCGGCCGTTGGATGGACCCGGCAGGGGCCCAAATCCGGCGCGCGGTCGCCCTCCAAACCACTTGTGCACAGGCGCTCATAGCCGCCCCTCCGGATGTCCGCCAGGTTCGTCCGATGAGAAAGGACGGCAGAGCGTTCGTAGAAATAGACAGGGATGCACAGCTTCTCCGCGATATCCCTTCCGACTTCGTATGACAGGTCTACGCACTCGCGCATCGTTATCCCACGGACGGGCACTAGAGGAACCACGTCCACAGCGCCGATCCTGGGGTGGGCCCCTGTATGCCCGCGCATGTCAATGAGGTCCACCGCCGTCTCAGCCGAGGCGAACGCAGCCTGCCGTATCTCCTCAGGGCCGCCCAGCAGCGTGACCACCAACCGGTTGTGGTCCGGGTCGAACGAGTAGTCAACGAGCCGCGCCCCAGATGCCCGCCGAGCGGCATCCACAATCGCCTCAACCGTACGCGGGTTCTTACCCTCGCTGAAGTTCGGCACGCATTGGATGATAGGATTCATCGTAAGTTCAGACCGCCAAAGGGGTACTGGAGTATTGGAGTAGTGGGCGCATCCAGTGCCCCATCACCCCATTTCTGCTCGCCCGGCAAGCTGCTGTGCGGGGAACACTAAATTAAGCGGCCACCTATTGCGGATGGCCGCTTAATTAGTCGACTGCTAACCGGCTCGCTCGCGCGCTCACGCGACGCCCGGTTCCAGCCGTCGTTTGCCTTTTGGAGCTAGATTCGTCCCCTTCTCGCCGGTGGGCTCTGTCGGCGCGTCGCTCGGCGAGGCTGGGGCAGACTCAGCCTTCTTCTCGCCATACATAAGGGTCTCGAACTCCTCGCGCTCCAGCGTCTCTTTCTCCAGCAGCACGCCGACGATCTCCGCCAGCTTCGCTTTATGCTCGATGAGAAGCTGCTGGGCGCGCTGGTAGCCCTCGTCTATGATCCTTTTGACCTCGCGGTCAATGGTCTGGGCAACCTCCTCGCTGTAGTTGCGGTCCTCCATGATGTCCCTACCGAGGAACGGGTTGCCACGTCTGCGGCCCAGCGTGACGGGGCCGAGCGTATCGCTCATTCCGAACTCGCACACCATGCTGCGGGCGATCTCGGTTGCCCTGTCAAGGTCGCTGTTCGCCCCGGTGGTCACTTCGCCGAATATCAGCCGTTCCGCAGCCCTGCCGCCAAGAAGCCCTGCAATGTCATCGAGCAGCTCGCTCTTTGTCGTGAGGTACTTATCCTGAAGCGGGAGGTGCATCGTGTAGCCCAACGCCATTCCTCTGGGAAGGATAGAGACCTTATGCACAGGATCGGCCAGCGGCAGAAGCTCGTAGACTATTGCATGGCCGACCTCGTGGTAGGCGACCATTTCCTTCTCCTCGTCGCTGATCAGGCGGCTTCTCCGCTCAGGGCCTGCGATAACCCGGTCAACAGACTCTTCAAACTCCTCCATCATTATCTTCGTCCGCTCGCGGCGTGCAGCCAGCAGGGCGGCCTCATTGACCAGGTTCGCCAGATCGGCGCCTGAGAAGCCCGGCGTCCGGCGCGCGAGACTCTCAAGATTTACATCCTTATCGAGCGGCTTGCCGCGTGTGTGCACCTTGAGAATTCCTTCCCGGCCCCTCGCATCGGGGTTATCAACGGTAATTCGCCTATCAAATCGCCCCGGCCTGAGAAGCGCCGGGTCGAGAACGTCCGGCCGGTTCGTAGCAGCGATGAGAATGACTCCGACGTTCGGGTCGAACCCATCCATCTCGACCAGGAGCTGGTTCAGCGTCTGCTCGCGCTCGTCATGGCCGCCGCCCAGGCCCGCGCCCCTCTGACGCCCTACAGCATCAATCTCATCTATGAAGATCAGACTGGGCCGGTTCGCCTTGGCCGTCTCGAACAGGTCCCTGACCCTGGAAGCGCCGACGCCCACGAACATCTCCACGAAGTCCGACCCGCTGATATGGAAGAAAGGCACGCCGGCTTCGCCTGCGATGGCTCTCGCGAGCAGCGTCTTTCCGCTCCCCGGAGGTCCGAGGAGCAGCACGCCCTTCGGAATTTTCGCGCCCAGCGCCTGGAACTTCTTCGGGCTGCGCAGGAACTCGACGACCTCCATCAGCTCGCTTTTCGCCTCGTCCACGCCGGCTACGTCCTCGAAAGTCACCTTCGGCACGTTCTCCGAGAAGCGCTTAGCCTTGCTCCTCCCGAACGACAGCGCCTGGTTTCCGCCCATCTGCGCCTGGCGAATCATCAACACGTAGAATATCACGAAGATCAGGATGACCGGCAGTGCCGTAAAGAGGAACGTCTGCAGGAGGTCCGAGAACACCGCCCTTTCGAGGTCGAAATCTACCTTGTGATTCGCCATAAGGTCAATGAGATTGGAGCGTGCCTGGCCGTCAGGCGCAGTAGGTACGTTAACGACAATCCGCGTCCCTGTGGTCAGATAGCCGTCGAATCTGTCCTTGTACAGGCTGCCCTTGTCCACCCTGTCGGCCTTGACTTCCTGCAGGAATTTCCCATAGGACACGGCCTCGGACGAGGCGCCGCGGTCGAACGACTGCCTAGCCAGGTAGAACGCGGCGATTATTATCATTCCGAAAACTAAGCTTTTCGACAACCTCGCCAAGTGCTGTGCTCCTTCTGTAACTTCTCTTCGGAGGATGCAACATTATACCACACGACAAGGCGCACCTGCAAGCTCAGGCGCGCACAGCCCTGAGCTGGACAAACTGCCGGGTCGCCCCGGTCACTTTCACAAGTTCGGACAGCGCAAGGCCCGCTACCCAGACAACTTTCTCGTCATCCGCTATCAGCGGAACCCTGTGCCGAGCGGCGCGCGGAATCTTCGCGTCCACGAAAATGTCCTGCACTTTCTTCGACCCTCTCAGCCCGAGCGGTCGAATCCGATCGCCCGGCTGCCAGTTCCGCACTCTAAGTTTGCCCACGATGGACTCGCCGTCTAACACGACTTCCATGCTCCCAGGCGGGCGAAACGGCTCTACCGGAGTCAGGCCGACCTCGGCCTCCAGCGTGGCCTCGATCTCCGGGACACGCGTTTCTCCTGGGACCGCCAGTTCGTAACAATATATGATCGGCAGTTCGAGCGGCCTGCTAAATAGGAAAGCCAAAGCCTGGCGAGTGCGCTCTACGAACGTACCGCCGGGCAGCTCATACTTGAAATCCGAGCCGGTGCCCAGAAGCCGCAGCAACTCCTCTACATGCGTAAAGCCGACATCCGCAAGCTCGCCTCTCACCGTCCTGACCGCCTCGCGTATCAGGCGGCGACGGATCGCGAGCGGGCACGATAGTAGTCCAGACAGATCCAGAGAGATGGCGCCTTCCTCCCGGCTGATCGTGAGCCGGCCCAGCGCCTCTTTGGAACCCATATTTAGATACGCTGTATCCTCCCGCGCCAGTTCCATAAGGCGCAGGAGAGCCGCATCTATCTCCGGGTTGAACTCACGCCGCAGGAGAGGCAGCAGTTCGAGCCGCAGTCTGTTCCGGGTGTACATCGGCAGCAGGTTCGTGGCATCAACCCTCGGATGGAGACTGTTTCGCTCGACGTAATCCTCGACCTCCGACCGGCGGATTGAGATCAGCGGTCTGATAATCTTCCCGCGCACCGGCGGCATGCCGGAAAGCCCATCCACGCCGGTCCCGCGAAGCACATTGAGCAGGACCGTCTCGACCTGGTCGTCCGCCGTGTGCGCGAGTGCGATGCGATCCGCGTGGACATCCGCAGCCACTCGCTCGAGAAACTCATACCGCACGAGGCGCGCAGCTTCCTCCGGCGAGAGGCGCAGAGACCTCTGAATCTGCGGGACGTCTATCTTTTCGACTGTCCAATCGAGAGAAAGGTTCGCGGCGAGCCCGCAGACGTACTCGGCGTCCAGATCGGACTCCCTGCCGCGGAAGGAGTGGTTCAAGTGGGCAACGTGGAGGCTGATTCCAAGCTCATTGCGGACAGACCAGAGGGCGTGGAGCAGCGCGACCGAATCCGGGCCGCCGGACACGGCGACTAGGACTTTCTCGCCTTTCTCCACCATGGAGAATCGGCGGATGGTTGATAGCATGGCCTGGATCAGAGAATCAGACATTGGCGTAATCCATGATACGCGCGATTGCCACCCTAGTACCTGATTTTCAGATACTAGTTATCAGTGTCAGGGCTTTCAGACGATCCTCTTCCGAAATTTCTGCGGTGACCTTACGGGATATCTCGATCATCCAAGTGCCACCGGGGCGGTAAAATGACTCCTCCTTTGGACGCACATTGCATACTAATCCTCGCGAACCGCACAACTGCTGCAATTGGTTCAGTTCGTCGTCGCGCACATAGTAGGGGTGAAGTACGATCATGTACGGCTTTCCGCCTTTAATCCAGATGGTAGGGTGATCCCATATGGCTCTATTCGCTTCAGCACGGTCACAATCCTCGCAGCGCTTTTGGTGATACTTCAGACACTTGAGTCCCTGTAGTCTTCTCAGACAGCAATGCCCATGAGACTCCTTCAGCCCTCCATGCATTGCAGCCCACGCCTCCCGCCGCTCCCCGTACTGCTGCAGTCTCATACTTGCCAGCCTGCGTCTTTCTGCAATCTCTTCACGTGTTGCGGTATCCATTTCAGTCCTCCTTTAACAGTCTATTGGCTACCCACGCCATATTATGCTTCCCTCCGCATCCCGTAAAGCCGAGCAGAGCTTCTTGAGTTCGCTTGAGTTGAGGTCGGATAGTGGCGAGCATTTTCTCCGAAAGTGTGTGGCGTTCGGTCATAGTTGATTACTGCGATGTTCGCAGACCTCCCCCGTCCACCTACGGTGTCCACCCCTCTCCGCCGAGGCGGACAAAGAGAGGAGCTTCGTTTCCGATTATTTCAACAACAACTCTATCAGCCGGAAACCTTCCTCAACCCGGACCTTTGTTTCCGGCACCGCCCGCTCATCAAACGGCAGATTCGTTTCGCCTGGTTCGAAGGAGGAGAACAGGGCGAACGGCACTGGGTCAGACGCATGGGTTCTGATGGAAATCGGTGTCACATGATCCGGCACGACCAGGATGCGGAAGCGCTCGACACCCTTCAGGCCGTCCAGAAGCCTTCCGAGCACCCGCTTGTCAACGCTCTCGATCGCCTCTATCTTGGCATCAATGTCGCCATTGTGCCCGGCCTCGTCCGGCGCTTCGACATGGACGAGCACGAAGTCAACTTCGCGGAGGGCATCCAGGGCGTAGTCGGCCTTCCCTTCGTAGTTCGTGTCCAGGTAGCCGGTCGCGCCGGGCACTTTCGGCGCCTTCAGCCCTGCCGCCATCCCCAGCCCCCTGACGAGATCCACTCCCGCAATCACGGCGCCGGTCAGTCCCGTCTTCCCGAAGAAGCTGGGCAGATTCAGCGAGAAGCCCTGGCCCCAAAGCCAAATCATGTTCGCCGGCGGTTTACCTTCGCCGCGCCGCCGCTGGTTGATCGGATGACTATCCAGCAGCTCGAGCGAGTCGAAGACCAAACCGCGAAGAAGCTGCTCGCCGTCACCCTCGGGCAGGTAGTCCCTGATGGGCTTTCCGATGATGTCGTGCGGAGGAGTGGTCTTCACATCGGGCGAGCCGCCCCGCCAGACCATGATGTGCCTGTAGCTTACTCCCGGGTAGAAGGAAATCTTCGTGGTGCCAAGCTTCTCGTTGACCAGGGTTATCAGCTCGCGGGCCTCCTCTGTGGAGACGTGGCCGCCGCTGTAGTCTACCATAGTCTCGCCGTCGGAGCTGACCAGGTTGCACCTGAAGGCCACGTCCTTTGCATCGAGAGCAATCTGCATCGCGGCGGCCTCGATGGGCGCCCGGCCCGCATAGTACTTCCGGGGGTCGTAGCCGAGCAGTGACATGGCGGCGACATCGCTTCCAGGATCCATGCCCGGCGGAATCGTATAGACCGCCCCAACCTTTCCATTCGCGGCCAGGTAATCCATGTTCGGCTTCCGCGCCACCTGCATTGGCGTCTTGCCCTCCAGCTCATCGAGCGGCCGGTCGGCCATGCCATCGGGAACGAGGAGGATGTACTTGATGCCTGTCTCCTGAGACAACTGAGCCTCCTTTAACGCAGAAGAAACGTAGTGTGGGAGTTTGGGGGTGTGGGAGCATCAGCTTGCCGAAAACGTTCGCCCATACCCACACACTCCCATACTCCCATACGGTAGGTTATACCACTATAGAGGTTGGCCTACGATGCGCCGGTACGCCTCGCGGTATTTCTCGCTTGTTCGCTGCACGACCTCATCCGGCAGCACCGGCGCGGGTGGCTGCATGTTGAAGCCGATGCTGATCAGCCAGTCGCGCACGTACTGCTTGTCGAAGCTCGGCTGGGGTCCGCCCGGCGAGTAGGTCTCCGCATCCCAGAAGCGCGAGGAATCGGGCGTGAGCACCTCATCAATGACGATGATCCTGTCACCCAGGCGGCCGAACTCGAACTTCGTGTCCGCGATGATGATGCCCCGCGATGCACCGTAGTCGGATGCCTTTGTATAGAGCGCCGAGCTCTTCTCCACCAGCTCCTGCGCAGCCTTCTCGCCGATGATCCGGGCCATCTCCGCCCGGTCGATGTTGATATCGTGGCCCGATTCGGCCTTCGTAGCCGGAGTAAAGATCGGCTCCGGCAGCTTGTCCGATTCAACCAGGTTGGCTGGCAGGGATATGCCATACAGGTTCACGCTTGCGCCCGATGCGCGAGCCGCCAGCGCCGCATACTCCTTCCACGCCGAGCCTGAGATGTAGCCGCGGACGACGCACTCCACCGGGAAGGGCTCGGTCTTCCTGACGATCATCGCCCGACCGTCCAGGATGTCCCGCAGCCCGTCCGCATCCGGCACTCCCAGCGCGGCCAGTCTGCGGATGATCTGATCGGTGTCGCCGGTGATCAGGTGATTCTCCACCACGTCTTTCGTGAGGTCGAACCAGAACAGGGAAAGCTGAGTGAGCACGCGCCCCTTGTCCGGGATGCCGTTCGGCATGACGACGTCGAACGCCGAGAGCCTGTCCGTTGCGACGATGAGCAGATCGCCGTCGAGGTCGTATACGTCCCGCACCTTCCCGGTCCGGAATTTTTTCAAACCGGGGATATTGGTGGAAGTGATTACCATGTGAGATTCCTCGGTCGCAGCTAAGCATCCCTGCCGCTGTTGAAGCGGACCAGCTTCTCCCAATCGATCTTTCCACCTTTAGAAAACGAATTTAGGAATTCCTGAGTGAAACGATTGACAGTGGTAGTCCATTCGGCTTGATACTTTTCTTTATGGGTTGCCGGATAGCTGCGCATCAAGCGGATCAGCTTCAAGTAGAAATCCGGGTCACCGGTAATCTCCTCCCAAAATGCTTCACCCGAAAGAGTAGAGTAGATACGTTTGCCACCTCGTTCGCTACAAACCCGTCCATAACAGTGCCCCAACAGAGCTCGAAATTGCTTCTTCAGCGTTCGGTTCGAGAAAACCCTATTAGCAGTCATGAAATCTTGCTGGAGTTTCGCTACCTGACTGGAATTGCCCCAGTTAGGCCCTGACTTTATCGAAATTATCGTGTACGCATCCTGTGTTTCGATGACCACATCCATACCAGCACCGCCAGCTGCAACGCCCGAGCAGACAGCTTTGACAATTGGTTCGAAGAATGCGTTTCCGAAAATTGTCTCCTCAGAAGAGGACATAAATGCCTGAAGCAGCCTCTCGACGATTTCTTGCGCTGTTTCAACACCTATAGCGCGGAGCAGATAAGGATTCTTCTTCCTTAGTGTTTCCCTGAGCTTAAGCTCACTTAGCTTTTGGAGACGCTTTTGATAAAATACATCCAGAGACCGATGAATAAGTGCTTCAAGCTCACCTAACTTCATAGACCTCTCCTGATTCTCGGACGGCGAACAAGCTGGGCATGCCACCGCTCGCTTGCTCAATACGTCGTCGTGCGAGCATAACATACTCGGGGTCCATTTCAATACCGATATACCGGCGATCCGACTGGACACACGCGACAGCAGTGGTGCCGGAACCGAGGAACGGATCTAGCACCACATCCCCTTCTAGCGTGAAAAGGCGGATGAACCAAGCCGGGAGGTCCACAGGGAATGTGGCACTGTGACTGCGGTTGAAGCACTCCGTCGGCAAATGCAGGACATTGGTCGGATAGGCTAGCTCTCGCCCGATCCAGTTTGCTATCTTCTTGCCGAAACCACTGCCAACCCGGGAATTGTCTCTGCGTTTATCAGTCTCGCTCAGTTTCCGGAGGCGCGAATGCCTCCACTCTCCCATCGGGACCATGACTGCCCCCTGGTACATGGTAAAGTCCTTTTGACGCGTGAAGTGCAAACACCGCTCCCAAGCATCCCGGAAGCGATTGGGCCATTTGCCAGGATAGCAGTTCTTCTTGTGCCAAATGTACTCCTCGGTCCAAAGCCAGCCCTGCCCGCGCATCGCGAGTATAAGTTCCAACACGTAAGTATGTCTCTCGCCTGCAACCACACGCTCCTTGATGTTAAGAATAAACGAGCCGGCCGGCTTGAGTACCCGCTTTAGCTCCGCAGCGATGGGGAGAAACCAGTCTATGTATTCATCCGGCCTCACTCCACCGTAAACACGCTTGCGTTGATCGGCATAAGGCGGAGAGGTAACGATCAAGTCTATGCTATCATCCGGAATCGTGGGAAGTATTAGCCGACAATCCCCCTGAAAGATTCGGCTTTGTAGTTCCGGATAGGATGCTATGCTGTCGGAACGCCGCATGTACCCCATTCCAACATCACCACCTAATATCCCAGTACTTTGAGCACCGCATCCATCGTCGGTTCGACGACGTCGGGCTGGGTCGCGATCTTGATCGCGCAGTCCGGGTCCTTCAGGCCGTGGCCGGTGAGGATGCAGACGACGGTCGCCGGCTCGTTGAAGTAGCCCTGCGCCGCGAGCTTGCGCACCCCGGCCACCGATGCCGCGGACGCCGGCTCGCAGAATACGCCTTCCAGGTTGGCGAGCATCCTGTAGGCGTCGAGGATCTCCTCGTCGGTGACTATGTCAATCAGGCCGCCGGATTCGTCCCTCGCGGCCACAGCCTGCTTCCAGCTCGCCGGGTTTCCAATGCGAATGGCCGTTGCAACCGTCTCCGGCTTTTCGACAGGATGGCCCAGCACGATCGGCGCCGCTCCGGCAGCCTGGAAGCCGATCATCTTCGGCAGGCGCTCGATCTTGCCGCGCTCCAGATACTCCTTGTAGCCCTTCCAGTACGCCGTGATGTTGCCCGCATTGCCGACCGGTATCGCGTGAAAATCGGGAGGGCCGCCCAGGACATCGCATATCTCGAACGCGCCGGTCTTCTGCCCCTCGATGCGGTACGGGTTGAGCGAGTTGACCAGGGTAATGGGATACTTCGAGGTCATCTCTCTGGCGAGATTCAAAGCTTCGTCGAAATTGCCCTCGATCTGGATGACCTTCGCGCCGTGGATCATGGCCTGGGAAAGCTTTCCGAGGGCGATATTGCCTTTCGGGATCAGGACGATGCAGTCAATGCCCGCGCGCGCGGAGTAAGCCGCCGCCGACGCCGACGTGTTGCCGGTCGAGGCGCACATCACCGCCTTCGACCCCTCTTCCACGGCCTTCGACATGGCCATCGTCATCCCGCGATCCTTGAACGAACCGGTGGGGTTCAAGCCCTCGTACTTCAGGTATATCCGCAGATCGGGCGCGATCTTGCTCGCCAGCCGGTCAGCCCGGATGAGCGGCGTGCTGCCCTCCAGGAGCGTGATCACCGGCGTCCTGTCCGAGACGGGCAGGTACTTACGGTACCGCTCGATCACGCCGATCCTGGCCGGGGATATAGACATTTCGCTTTCAGATAAGACCATCCTCAACTCCTAAAAACCCATCTCTACTGGCAGGCTGCCCTTTCGTTTTTACTGACGACTAACGACTGACCACTGACGACTGTTTTATCCCTCGACTCGGATCCAGTTGCAGACCTCTGCAACTACCGGAAGATCCGCGATCGACTCCATCGCCCGGCGGAAATTGCGTTCTGCGACTGCGTGCGTAACCATCACTATCTCCGCATTGTCCCCACGGAGGTCCTTCTGCATGACCGACGCGATGCTGACATCGTTGTCGCCGAATACGTTAGCTATGCTCGCCAGAACCCCCGGCCGATCGGCGACCAGCATGCAGATGTAGTACCTCGTCACTACCGCATCCATCGCCTGCACCGCGCGCGAATCGAAACATGTGCACGGCAGCCGGCCGCTCGCATTGAAATTGATATTCCGCGCTATCTCTATTATGTCGCCCACGACTGCACTGCCGGTCGGGAGAGACCCAGCGCCCCGACCGTAGAACATCACATCCTGCGCGAAGTCGCCGCGGACGTATATGGCATTGTAGACATCGCTCACGGAGGCGAGCGGATGCGTCCAAGGGATGAGCGTAGGATGCACGCGGATCTGGATCGTCTCGCCACTTCGCTTCGCGATTGCCAGGAGCTTTACCACATAGCCGAGCTCCCGCGCGTACTCGATATCGCGCCGGCTGACCTTCGCTATCCCCTCGGAGTAGACATCATCCACATTCACCCGGTTCGTGAAGGCGATCGAGGCCAATATCGCGATCTTGTACTTCGCGTCGTGGCCTTCGATGTCGCTGGTTGGATCGGCTTCCGCGTACCCGGCCTTCTGCGCCAGGGCGAGCGCCTCGGCAAAATCCAGGCCCTCGTTCGCCATCTTCGTCAGGATGTAGTTCGTCGTGCCGTTGACGATGCCCATGACTTCCTGAATCTTGTTCGCGGCCAGGCAGGTCTTGAGCGGGTGGATTATCGGGATGCCGCCGCCGACGCTCCCCTCGAAGTAGAAATCCAGCCCATGCTTGGACGCCTCGTCGAGGATGTCCGAGCCTTCCTTGGCGATCAACTCCTTGTTCGCTGTGACGACGTGCTTCCCGTTCTTGAGGGCGCGCAGGATGAACTCCTTCGCCGGATGCAAGCCCCCGATCAGCTCTACGACGATATCAACGTCAGGATTATCGAGCACCTGGTTGACATCGGTGGTCAGCAGGCTCTTATCGAACTTCACGGCCCGCTCCGTCGTGATGTCCAGATCAGCGATCTTGACGACTTCCATCCGCGAGCCGACCTTCCGCTCGATCTCCGACTTATTCTTCAGGAGAGCCTTCAGCGCCCCGGTACCGACCGTCCCCAAGCCGATTATGCCGATGTTGATTTGCGGTTTCACTCTGAACTCCTACTTCTACTCACGCCTCGGCGCCCGACGTATCTACTACCAAAAGCACATCACCCTGCTGGACGAGCTTGCCGCTCTCGGCAGGTACCGTGACCACTCGGCCGGCGACCTCTGACAGGACCTCACTAAAGACTTTCATCGCCTCGATGAGCCCGACAGTCTGCTCGGCCTCGATGAGATCGCCCGCCTCAACATACGGTGGAGAATCAGGCGACGGCCGTCTGTAGAAGACTCCGATCATCGGCGACGTGATCTCGAATACGTGCTCGGGAGCCGGCTGCTGTGCCGTCCGTTCCGGCAGCAAGGCCTCGGAAGCGGGAGCGTGGCAGCCCTGAACCTCGACAAGCGCACTCGCCTGCGCCACGGGCGCCGCTGCGGCCGACGACTCAGCCTTGATGGTGATACTCAGGCCATCTTCCTCGACCGCAAGCTCAGTGAGCTGGTTATCCTCTACCAGAGAGACCAGCTTCTTGATTCTGTCGTAGTCAATCCTCATGGTATCGCGGCCCGTCCCCAGTCCATCGTCCAGCACCAAGCAGCCACTTCGGTCAAGTATAGCATCGGGGAACCAGGCGTGTCAATTTCACCGCCCCGGGGTGTGAATGCAACGCGATTATGTCCCCTGGTATCTGCAGAGCGATAATGTCCCCATGGAGAGAGGAGTAATCGCGATCACGCAGAAGGAAGCGACGCGCTACGATGTGTTGAG
>Ga0307380_10002575_pt1 | contig 25615 bp, 24 predicted proteins | sample UN3MG_FD_202239 | JGI IMG/M metagenome (GOLD analysis project Ga0307380, IMG submission 202239) | Soil microbial communities from Risofladan, Vaasa, Finland - UN-3 | ecosystem: Environmental > Terrestrial > Soil > Coastal area > Acid sulfate soil | place: Finland: Risofladan, Vaasa | collected... | reverse complement strand
TCCCGGCGTCTATATGGGAGATGATGCCGATATTACGAATTTTTTTGAGTTTTTTATTTTCTTTCATAAGGACCAGAGGTTTTTTACTTAAAAAAATAAATGTAACATATCACTTATGAGAGTTCAATGAAATTTGTGGCTTAAAGGTAGCGGCTGGGAAAGAAAGAAGGGTACGTTTTTAATTATTTAATTGTTATTTATTTTATTTTAATGATTAATTATTTAAAATATGGGAAAAAAACAAAGCAAAAAGTAAATAAAGCCAAAAGAGGAACTTAATGATTATGGAAATTGTTTTTTTGGGAACAGCTTCAATGTTTCCTACAAAAGATAGAAATCCTAGTGCAGTTTTTATTAGCTATGGCTCTGAAGGGATCTTAGTAGATTGCGGTGAAGGTACGCAGAGGCAGATGAAAATAACAGAGATAAGGTTAACGAAAATAACAAGGATCCTAATCAGCCATTGGCATGGTGACCATGTTTATGGATTGCCAGGCTTATTGCAGAGTTTAGATGCTTCTGAATATAATAAAACTCTGCAAATTTATGGACCAAAAGGGACAAAAAAATATTTTGAAATACTGGGAAAGGGATTTGTTTTTAAAAGAAGTATGGATATAGAAATTAAGGAAGTATCTGAAGGGAAGTTTTTTGAAAATGAAGATTTCCTATTAGAAGCCTTGCCTTTGGAGCATGATATCGAAACCCTGGGATTTAATTTCATAGAAAAGAATAAAAGAAAAATTGACATGAAAAAGGTAAAAAAGTTTGGGATGGGGGAAGGCCCGTTGTTAGGTAGGCTAAAAGAAGGTAAAATCATTGAGTGGGAAGGAAAAAAAATTACGCCAGAAGATGTTACATATATGAAAAAAGGAAGGAAAATCACAATAATAGATGATACATTAATCTGTAATAACTGTTACAGATTGGCCCAGGATGCTGATTTATTGATTTGTGAAGCTACCTATTCTTCTCAATTAGAGGAAAAAAGTAAGGAATATCAGCATATGACTGCAAAGCAAGCAGCCCAGATAGCTAACAAGGCTCATGTGAAAAAATTGATTTTAACTCATTTTAGTGCTCGCTACAAAAACATCCAGGAAATCGAAGAAGATGCAAGAGGTATTTTTGATAATATTATTTGTGCTGAAGATTTTATGAAAATTTACATATGAAACTTGTGGCTATTAAAAGATAGAGTCTTTCAGCTCCTTCTGGAGCTCTGCAGCTATAATCTTCTTCAGTCACCTTTGTTCATTTTTTGCCTGCCCAAAAAACGAACCCAAAAAGGGCACCCCTACGATTTTTCCGGGCGGTCTCAGTTTCGCTCCGCTTCGGAGAAACAGCAAACTCAGCCTTCGGCTTCAGACAGCTGCTTCTCTTTCTCTCTCCGCTCACCTTCAACCTGAAAAATCCTAAAGGGGCTAATCAAAAACTTATAATTGCAAATAAATCAATATAATATATAAGGAAAAAATGGAATATCAAAATTGCAGAATTTTATTGACTTAATCCTTTCTTTTTGATAGAGAAGGTCTGTTTTGGAAGGAGGGTTTTTTAGAAAGCTTTTCATCAGATTTAACACCATATTTTTGCTTTGATAGCAAAGAATTGATTTGTTTTCCAACTTTGATTCCCCTTCCTTTTAATAATCTCATTTGACTATCTTCCTGTTTTTACATCTCTGAATAGCTATGAACCTTCTCTATTGAGGGTTAAGATGTTAGAGCGTATTGTTCATGTTAGAAAATTTTTCCAAAGAAACCTTTCTCCACATCTGTCTCTATTCATTCATTTATTTTATAACAATAGATAGGGGGAGGGTTTTATGGTGAAAAGAATTTTGATGGGAATTATCATATTGGTTTTTTTTGTTGCTTGCTCTTCCTCTTTTGCTGCGGATGAAGAAGGTGCAAGAGGGATTTTCATCGAACCATTCGGGGGTATATTTTACATCAATGCGCCCGACGTCAACTTCGGTGGGAGATATGATTGGGAGGGGGGTTACTCGGGTGGAGAGCATAGAGAAGACGGAGAGGCGCATGGGCCCATTTTTGGTTTGACATTTGGAAAGAGATTCAAAAGCCCCCTTTCCCTTGGCAGGAATAATCGGGTGGAACTCTCAGGTTTTTACAGCAGTGCTAAGAGCACGTCGAGCTCTACTATCATGCCCGTTGGTAATGTTACTGGTTTCATGCAGATTGATGCGAGTCGAGCTTTTGGAGGTCCTGATCATACAGAAGTGAGCATTAATTCCAAAGCTCGGTATTACGGCTTCAGCCTGGTCTTAAAGGGCGACCATAAGGTTGGATTGAACTGGAGCGTCTCGCCCTATATTGGGCCGACCCTGTTTTTCTTTGAGCAGGACATCGATATCTCAGCCCAAGAATTTGGTGGTAAAAACTACCCGTCCACATCTGTGAGCGAGGATACAGAGACCATGTATTTAGGCATCACAGGTGGTGCGGATTTCACCAGGCAAATTTCTGATAGGGTAAGTCTGGTCGCGAATGCGGAGCTGTCCGTCGTTCATGCCAGAAGCGATTTTGATGGTTCTCAGGAGACCTATGATTGGTCTACGTCTGAGTTACTTGCTACTTCCCATGTAACAGATTCTGATGAGGAGGTGGCAGTTCGTGGAACCGGGAATATAAAACTCCAGTTCGATATTGGATTCGGAACTCTCTCTTTAAGCGCTGGGCTCCATTGGCTCAGCTACGTGCCCGGGGTCGTCAATCCGCGTAATTATATCAACTCAAGCATCCCGGATAGAGCCGCGCATATAGAGGACGAGTCATCCCTGATGGTAATCGGCATGGCACAGGTGGCTATACCGTTTTGATGGTTGGGAAGATAGAAATTGAAAAATGAGGACTCGATTTTTTCCTCTCACTTGCCGCATCCCCAAAAAATCGAAAAGGGGGATTTAAAAAACCTGTTCATTTCTTGCTTGTCCAAGAAACGAACCAAAAAAGGGTGCCCCCCTGCTTTTTTAAACGTGATTTTCCTGCAATCGTTCGGCGAAGCAGCAAACTCAGCCTTCGGCTTCAAACAGCTGCTTCTCTTTTCCTCGTTCGCTTGTCAAATCCCTAAAAAGCAGAAGGGGGGATTTAAAAAGATGAAATCTTACTTGGTTGGCGAACCAGCCATTTTTGCCAACTGATTTGATAAACTATAGGCAATAAAGGCTTGACATATTTTTATATTGAGTTGAGGATATTCGTATATTTTCTTCTTGGTGGGAGAAATGGGATATAACGAAGAAGATCAAAGATTGTTCTATAATATAAAAGTTGATGACATTCGTTATACCAAAGAACAGCAATGGAAAACTGTCTATTTTACAGTAATTGCAAATGCTGCGATTATATCCCTAGCTTTATATCTTGGACTTCATGACAAGTGTGAAAGTCAATTTAGTCAAGCAATTCTGCTAACCCTAATTAGCTGTTTTATATCCTGTATAGGCATTATTTTTCTCTGGAATTATCAATTCAGACTTGAGGAATATCGTGCCAGGAAAGAAAACCTTGAAGATGAATTAAAAAACAGACTTAATGTTGATTTAAAAAATAAAATTAAGCCTTATGAGAGAAAAATTAAATGTGGTCCTTTAAGATGTTTATCTAGAAATTATTTCTCTATTGTTTTTACACTGGTAATAATTTTATCCTTTTTAATTTTATTTTTTTTAATTTTAGATTTCACATGGTTAAGCAAAACTTTTTTTATTTCATCAGGATTATTAATAATAACAAACATAATTATTCTAGCAATAAGATCATGTTATAAATATAAATTGAAAGATGAGAATAAAACATTTAGATATAAATTAGTTTGGATATGGAAACATCTTTGTTTGATTATAGCAATTCTGATATTTGTTACTATATTGCTATTGATTTATTTCTTTTTAAAAGATTGTAGACCCATTATAGTTACTGATACGCTGAAGTCGCCAGTTCATATTGAGCAGAAGGTGTAAGCTTCCTAATGGTTTTAAATAATTTTTGCCATTTGATTTGATAAATTAAAGCCCCCTTCCATTTCTACCAAACTATCTGACCATTTACTTCAATTTAAACACTATTGTTTTTGATATATTAGATATTGATATTAGTATTAGTATCAAACCATATCACTATGTTTTTGTGGAAAGCTATACTATTGTCAACTTATTGTCAACCTAGACTTAATTTTTTTGTCAACCACATGGTTTATGATCTGTTCTATGATAGGGCTAATGTTCTCGACTTTCATGATTATATTAGGATAGGCATTTAGAAAGACTCGGAATATTTCATCCGCAAATCCTTGACCAATAGATTTAACGCCTTTAAAATCCAGTATTATTTCTGTGAATTTATCAAGCCCATAAAGCAATCTTTTGGCCTCTGATCGTGAGATATAATCTTTGTGAAAAAGTTTTACCAAAACCCTCGTTCTTTCAAATTTAAAGTCAAACTCTTCTGGTGCAAAATGTGTGAAGATTTTGTCAAGCCTTCTTTTTGAGCTTCTGCTGATACTAAAAACTACCTCAGTTCCTTTAATAAACTTTTTTTCCTCAATAAAAACATCTTTTTTTTGATTATCAAAGATGAGTTTTACTTTATGAGATCTGAAGAAAATCATATCAGCAGATTTTGATGTAAAGAATATTCCTTCCCCAGTGTGTTTTTCCTCCATAGTAGTTGTTTTTCCCTTAATGAGTTCTCCTATCGCGGCATTCTCGTCAGGCAGGTTAAATTTTTTAAAGATTGAATGAAAAATTCCTATTCCAAAATCCCTAATAAAAAAGCGAAACATGTATTCATCAAGAATAACTTTAACATTGCACTTTTCAGAGCCAGAATGCTCAATAGCATTATTCAAAATTTCTGTGAAGGCATAGAGTGCTATATCCAAAGCACTATTGCTGAGTTCACCCTTGAGATTTAGAAGTGAAGCTAATTCATGAAATACTTTATCTTCTTCAAGATTTGACAAAAAATATACTTTCTCAAAACTTTTTATAAATCGGACTCTCTTTTTGGTAGTAAGAGGGCTATAAACTACTCCTCTCGTTTTTCCTTCCTTTATTATTTTATTATTTTTTATTAATTCCTTTATATGTTTATTAAGGGCTTGTCGAGATATCCCAAAGAATTCACATATCTCTTTGCTAGTTGTAGACCCCTTTTCTACTATATAATTAAAGGTTTTTTCTCTTGTATCCATAAATTTTATTATATCAATTGTCAACTTATTGTCAACTTAAAAATAATTTTATTGTCAACTTCCTTTCTTAAAAGTTTTTTCTTATTATGCCCTTTTTATTTTTGAAGTTTATAAGGCAAATTTATTCAATAGGGGGAAACCCAAAAGCCCTCACTATTTCTCTGTGATAAAATTGTGATAGATTTATGATAGTATTATAGAAAAAAAGGAGAAATGTAGTTTATCATTTGACACCTCTGAAACAATTAGGATAATATTTTTTCATAAAAATAATAAAAGAATTAACAAATAATAAAATGGACTCATTTGTTATAAGGGCAATTGCAAAAGAACTCGCTGAAACATTAAAAGGGGGAAGGATATATAAAATCCATCAACCCTATCCAACTGAGCTTATCTTAAAAATAAGATTAAAGGGGGTTTCAAAAAATCTTATTATATCCGCTAATCCAGAATGGCCGAGGGTTCACATTATAAAAGATATCCCAGAAAATCCATTCTCACCCCCTGGTTTTTGCATGCTCTTAAGAAAGTTGATACAGGGGGGCTTTATCATCTCGATTGACCAAGATGGCCTGGAAAGGATAATCTCCATCTCTGTTGGGCTAAAGGATAAGAGATATGAGCTCATTTTAGAGATTATTGGAAAACAGAGCAATATCATATTAATTGATAAAAATCGAACCATCCTGGGTTCCATAAGGTCTATCCCTTCAGATAAAAATAGGCTTTTAATCGGAGAGAAATACCAATCCCCTCCCTTTAAAAAGGAAGACCCTCTTTTATGTGAGGAATCAGAGTTTCAAAAAAGGCTCAAAAGTCAGCTGCCTGAGGGGGAGCTCTGGAAAGATATTGTTAAACATTACAGAGGCATCAGCCCCCTTATTGCAAAAGAGATAGAATACAGGGCAAAAAAATCAAAATCAGGCGATTCATTAGAAAAAAAATTATGGAAGGCCTCTAAGAAGGTATTAAACCTATTTACAGAAGAGAAATTCTCCCCTGCCATATTTATGAACAAAAAGCAAGATAAGATTTTTCTCTCTTCGATTCCCCTTTTGCAGTTTAAAACATGGAAAAAGATTGAATATGATAGCATCAGTGAAGCTGCTGAGAAATACTACCAGGATTCGATGTTGAAATTGAATCTTCTTAAACTGAAAGAGGGACTCCTTAAGAATATAAAAAGAGCAATAACCAAAGAGAAAAAAATTGGGGAAATCTGTGTTCGAGAGATAAAAAAATATAAAGATTGGGAAGTATTCAAGTTTTATGGGACACTGATCCTTGCTGGTCTTTCTTTGATAAAAAAGGGGATGGATAGAATTACACTTAAAAATTATTATTCCCAAAAGCAAGAGCTAATCGAAATCCCCCTTGATAGCTCTCTTAACCCGCAGGCCAATGCCGAGAAGTATTTTAAAAAATATAAAAAGGCACAGAGAGGAATAAAGATTTTAAAAGAGAGATTGAATCCTATAAAAGAGAGAATAAAATCCCTTGAAGAAACAATGAAAAGCGTAACAGATGCTCAGGACTTGAAAGTTCTTGAGAAGATATATGAAGAATTAAAGAGAAATAAGATTGTAAAGGAAAAAGAGAGGAAAAGGGAGAAGAGGACAAAAAAAGCTTTTCCCTACAGAAGGTATTGTTCGAAAGATGGATGGTCAATCTTTGTAGGGAAAAATGCTAAAGGGAATGATTATATTACTACGGTTATCGGGAAGGAAGATGACCTTTGGCTCCATGCTCATGGAACCTCAGGTTCTCATGTTATCATCAAAAACAAGAAAAGAGGGGAAGAAATTCCTCACAGCATATTAAAAAAAGGGGCTGAGCTTGCTGCCTATCACAGCAAGGCAAGGGGCTCCTCCAAGGTTCCCGTGGCCTACACCTTAGTAAAGCATGTAAAAAAGATGAAGGGGAAGAAAACAGGAACCGTATCACTATCCAGCTATAAGACGATTCTTGTATCACCTAAACCAAGTGATATGAACAAATTGAAAGAGATATATTGACTTTTCCACCTCTCTCCTTATAATAAGTAATCTAAATAATGTTTTAAGATGAAGTATCTGGGATAATTTTATATATTGAGTTTTAACCTAAATCCCCTTTTCATAAGATAAAAGGGGGTTTTTATTGAAGCCATTTTGAACCATGATAGAAAATATCAGAAATTTTTCAATCATTGCCCATATTGACCATGGCAAATCTACCCTGGCAGATCGTATCCTGGAATATACAGGGGTGATAACTGAGAGGGACAAAAGAGACCAGTTCCTCGACCAGATGGAGATTGAGAGGGAGCGGGGAATTACAATCAAGGCCCAGACTGTGAGGATGAATTATAAAGGGTCTGTCTTGAATCTTATCGATACCCCTGGTCACGTAGATTTTGCGTATGAGGTTTCCAGAAGCCTGGCTGCCTGCGAAGGTGCCCTTTTGGTCATCGATGCATCTCAAGGCATTGAAGCCCAAACCCTTGCAAATTTCAGCCTGGCTGTTGAGAATAATCTTAAGATTATCCCTGTGATCAATAAGATTGATATGTCATCAGCAGACCCAGAGGGGGTAAAGCAGCAGATTAAGAATATTCTTGGAATTGACCCTGAAGATGCCATACTGACCAGTGCCAAGAAAGGAATAGGAACAGAGGAGGTTCTTGATGCTGTCATAGAAAAAATACCCCTGCCAAAGGGAAATGCAGAAGAACCACTGAAGGCACTCATATTCGATTCATGGTTCGATACTTTTCAAGGGGTGATTATTCTCGTGAGGGTTTTTGATGGAAAGGTAGAAAAGGGACAAAAAATAAAATTAATGACAAATGCTCATACATACGAGGTAAATCAGATAGGGATTTTTTCCCCTTATGCAACCCCTGTTGATAGACTTTCCTCGGGAGACGTGGGCTATATTATTGCAGGAATCAAAACAATAAAAGATACAAAGACAGGGGATACGGTCACTCATGCAGGCAATCCTACGAAAAGACCCTTTCCTGGTTATAAGGAGATCAAACCCATGGTCTTTAGCGGTATCTATCCCATTGAAGGAAATCAATATGAACCGCTGAGGGCTGCCTTAGAAAAGCTCCATCTAAACGACTCCTCCTTTCAATATGAACCAGAGACTTCGCTCGCACTGGGTTTTGGGTTTAGATGCGGTTTTTTGGGTCTCTTACACATGGAGATTGTAAAGGAGCGTCTTGAGAGGGAGTTTCAACTCTCCCTTCTTAATACCTCTCCAAATGTTATCCATAGGGTGACCAAGCCTGATGGAAAGGTTCTTATATTAGAAAATCCTTTTCATTTTCCCAAACCCCATGAGATTTTGAAAATCGAAGAGCCTTTTATCTTGGGGACCATCCTGACCCCCCCTGACTTTTTAGGGAGTATCTTAAAACTCTGTGAGAACAAAAGAGGAATTCAGAAAAAATTAGAATACCTCGATAGCAAAAAGGTAAAAATTATCTATGAGCTTCCTTTAAGCGAGATAATTTCCAATTTTTATGATAGGATGAAGTCCGTTTCAAGGGGGTATGCCTCTTTTGATTATGAATTGATAGGATATAAGGAATCAGATTTGGTCAAACTTGATATGCTGATTAACGGTCTTCCCGTAGACTCACTTTCAACAGTTATTCATAAAGATAAGGCATATTCAGTTGGGAAGGAATTGGTTTTAAAAATAAAGGATATCATTCCCCGCCAGATGTTTGAGGTTATTCTGCAGGCAGCAATAGGCAATAAAATCATTGCAAGAGATACGATAAGGCCTTTGAGAAAAGATGTCACTGCCAAGTGTTATGGAGGAGATATAACAAGAAAGCGAAAGCTATTGGAAAAACAGAAAGAAGGGAAAAAAAGGATGAGACAATTGGGGAAGGTAGAAATACCTCAGGAGGCTTTTATGACGATATTGGAGGTCAGATAAGATAATGAAAAAAAAGACGTGGGTTAGAGAACTTATTGAATCGATTATTATTGCATTAATCCTTGCATTAATCATTAGAACATTCGTTATTCAGGCATTTAAGATACCTTCTGGATCAATGCTCCCTACCCTCCAGATAGGTGACCATATATTGGTAAGCAAATTTATATACCGCTTTAAAGACCCCCAAAGAGGCGATATCATCGTCTTTAAATTTCCAGGGGATGAGAAGAGAGATTTCATAAAGAGATTGATAGGTCTTCCAAATGAAGAGGTAGAAGTAAAGAACAATCAGGTATTTATTAATAATAAACCGCTTCATGAGCCTTATGCCATTTATGAGGAAGATCTTCTATCAAAGAAAAATTATGGTCCTTATCATTTACCAGATGGTCATTTATTTGTCATGGGCGACAACAGAGACAATAGCCTCGACAGCCGCGCCTGGGGATTTTTGGATAAAAATAAGATCAAAGGTAAAGCCTGGAGAATATATTGGTCATGGGATAAGAAAAATTACGGTGTAAGATGGAAAAGGATTGGAAAACTGCTCAAATAGGGCATCTCTCATAAAATTTTCGCAAAAATCCCAACCCCTTCTAAATAAGAAAATAGGTTAACCAAATCTAAAAACCTGCCGATAAGGTATTTGATAATCCTTATATTGAATAATTTAGCGATACATTTGGGATAAGTTCAATTAAAACAAGCAATTAGTATAATGCCAAATTATAACAAAAAAATATTAGTTGCAGAGCCTTCTCAGGCCATGAGAAGAACTATCAGAAACATGTTGAAGCAATCTGGTTATGTCAACATCCATTTATTAGAAACCAGCAGAGAGGCTTTGGAGGTATTAAAGAAAGAGAAGATCGACCTCGTTATTGCAGATTGGAATTTGTCATCTTTATCAGGTCTGGAACTCTTGGAGCGGATAAGAGAAGACAAAAACCTTACAGATGTTTCGTTTCTCATAATAACCACAAATTCAAACCTAGATACAATAGCTGAAGCTGCGGAACGCGGGGTTGATGATTGTCTTGTGAAACCCTTTAAGGTTGGAACCTTTCAGACAAAGATTGAGTTGATATTCAACGGTAAGGATGATCCCTCTAAAGTAGAGTATCATATATATAAGGGAAGGAAATATAAAAATGAAGGGAAGTATGATGAGGCAATAAAGGAGTTTGAAAAGGCCTTAGAGATTGAACCTAACAGAGCCAAAACCTACCAAGCGATTGGAGAAGTCTGCGAGGTTCAAGGCAAGGAAGGAGAAGCTGAGGAAAAATTTCTCAATGCCATGATTTTAAATCCCAAGTTTATTTCAGCCTACAATAGCCTGGGTAATCTCTACAAAAAGAAGAAAAGGCTGGATGATGCCATTGACTGTTTAAAATCAGCATCTAAGATCAATCCTAAAAATGCCAATAGAAATTTAAATCTGGGCGAAATCTATCTGGAAAAAGGGATCGCTCAAGAGGCTCAAAGCTATTTTAAAAAGGTGCTGAGGTTTAATCCAAGCAATACCAAGATAAAATCTGCCATAGGAGAGCTCTATCTAAAAGCAGATATGGCAGAAGAGGCTGAGCGGGTCTTAAAAGATGCTTTAGATATCAATCCAAACGAGATTCACCTCTATAATAAGCTTGGTATCGCCTATAGACAGCAAGGCAAATATCGAGCTGCAGTTGAAGAGTATAAAAAGGCCCTCAAGGTTGACCCCAACGACAAGAACCTCTATTATAATTTAGCGAGGGCATATTGGGAGGCAAAAAATCCTCTACAAGCCATGAAAGAGCTTGAGTTTATCCTAGAGAAGTATTTGGATTTTGAAGAAGCAAAAGACTTGCTCAAAGAGATCAAAAAAAGCAGGGAACCCTCCTCTTGAGTCAGCACAAAGTAGGCAAAAATAGATATAATGATTCTGATTTATGCACCATTTTCCTCTGTCTCAAAACTAAGAATCCTTAAAAGAAAAAATGGTATCAGTCAGTTTTGCATAATCTTCCAAACTCAGTGATTCTCCCCTTCGATTGGGATCGATACCTGCTCTTTTAAGAATCATGTCCAACTGGTTCGTATCAAGAATGTGCCTTGCCCTTTTCAGATTGTTCCTCAGGGTCTTTCTCTTATAAGATAGCGAGGCCTTAACCAGATTGAAAAAGAGCTTTTCATCCCTAACCAATACCTTCGGTCTTTTGAGAAAACTCAATTTGATAACAGAAGAATCTACCTTTGGCATAGGAAAAAAGGAGTCTTTTTTAACGGAAAAACATATATCGATATCAGTATGATACTGAGCGATAATCGAGAGAAAGCCGTAATTCCTGGTTCCATGCGAGGCGTTTATCCTCTCTGCAATCTCCTTTTGAAACATCAATATCATCTCGGTTATTTTTCCATTGTATCCTAACAACTTTATCATGATTTGTGTTGAGATGGAGTAGGGAAGATTTGAAACCACTTTATAGGGTTTTTTTAGGGAAGTATAATCAAAATTTAGGGCATCTTGACAGATTAGCTCAACATTTTTATTACCCTTTAATATCACGCTTAGAACATCAAACAATCTTTTATCCGATTCAATGGCGATAACCTCTTTAACCCTTTTAGCCAATGGAAGCGTCAAGGCACCCAAGCCAGCACCTATCTCTAATACAATATCATCTTTATTAAGAGAGGCACAATCGATGATCTTCTGTTGAATGAAATCATCGACTAGAAAATTTTGCCCGTAGCTCTTTTTGCACCTTAATCTGTATTTCTTTATAAGGGTTTTCGTCATGCTCAAAAGGTCTGATGATTTTTTGTAGTTTGTCACCAGCATCCCATCTCTTGAAAAATAATTTAGATAGACAAATAGATGTAAGTATGGTATTGAAAAAAACTCAAATATATTATAAATATATTATATATGAATTATAAATTAAAAATCCAATTATTTTATAGGAAGTGTTAAGCCATGAGTATAGAACTAGGGAAAAAGGTCTTAGAGATTGAAAGCAATGCTATTAAAGCTCTGATTAAGAGAATAGATGAAAACTTTTCTAAAGCAGTAGATCTGATCTGTGATTGTCAGGGAAGAGTTGTCGTTGCAGGCATGGGAAAATCTGGATTGATAGGTAAAAAGATAGCCTCAACCTTCGCAAGCGTAGGAACCCCTGCTCTCTTTTTGCATGCAGCAGAGGGAATCCATGGTGATCTCGGTATGATTGTAAAGGGAGATTTAGTGATCGCTATATCAAATAGTGGTGAAACAGAAGAAATCATCCAGCTTATTCCTAATCTCAAGAGATTCGACATTAAGTTAATCGGAATTACTGGAAATATTAATTCTACATTGGCTAAACGAAGTGACATCATCTTAGATGTTTCCGTGAAAGAAGAGGCGTGTCCTCTCGGTCTTGTTCCGACAGCAAGCACAACCGCCACCCTGGCTATGGGAGATGCATTGGCTGTGGCCATTATCCAAAAGAAGGGATTTAAAAAGGAAGACTTCGCCATTTTTCATCCCGGAGGAAGCCTGGGGAAGAAGCTTCTTACCACAGTAGGAGATTTGATGCACACCGGTAATGCAATTCCCATCGTGAAGGAAAGTACATTATTGAAGGATATTATTTTTGAAATCTCATCTAAGAGATTAGGGGTAACCAGTGTGGTCAATCATTCAAACGAACTCTTGGGAATTATAACAGATGGAGACTTAAGAAGATTAATGGAAAAAAAGATAGATAATCATATCTTCGATATTAAGGCTTCTGATTTTATGTCTGTTAATCCCAAGACAGTAGAGAAGGATGCACTGGCGAGCAAGGCGCTGCAGATTATGGAGAAATATTCAATCACTTCTATATTAATTGTTAATGATAAAAAGAAACCAGAGGGAATAGTCCATATCCACGATGTCTTAAAGTTAGGGATCGTTTAATTTATGAATGAAGAAAGGGCAAAAAAGATAAAGCTTTTTATCATGGATGTTGATGGTGTACTAACGGATGGGAGAATTATCTATGGTGATGATGGGACAGAGTATAAATCCTTTGATGTGAGAGATGGCCATGCAATAAAATTAGCGAAGAGGGCTGGACTTAAGATAGCAATCATTTCAGGAAGGAGTTCTGACATCATTTTAAGGAGGGTAAAAGAACTAGGGATTGACCTTCTCTATCAAGATGTCCACGATAAAATTGAGGTTTATGAAAAAATCTTAAAAGAGAACAATCTAAAAGATGAGGAGGTTGCGTATATAGGAGATGACCTTGTTGATTTGCCTGTCTTAAGAAGGGTGGGTTTATCTATTGCTGTAGAAGATGCGATTCCTCAAGTTAAGGAGGAGGTTTCACTGATAACAAAAAGCCCTGGAGGACGCGGAGCGGTTAGAGAAGCGATAGAATTTATCCTTATTTCAAAAGGGCTTTGGGAAGATGTTATAAAAAAATATTATTAAAACATTTAAAGTTAATTGTTCTGATTCATCAATAGAGAAACCTTTGAAAATTAAAAAGAGAAATTGAAAGAACAAAATGAAATCTCACGAGATAAGACAGAAATTTTTAGAATTTTTTGAATCCAATGGTCACAAAATTGTCCCCAGCTCTTCGTTAGTCCCTAAGGATGATCCTACACTCCTTTTTACGAATGCTGGCATGGTCCAATTCAAGAATGTCTTTATTGGTGTAGAAAAAAGGGATTATAAAAGAGCTGCTTCTTCTCAAAAGTGTGTAAGAGCCGGTGGAAAGCATAACGATCTTGAGACGGTTGGTAAGACTGCCCGTCATCATACCTTCTTTGAAATGTTAGGGAACTTTTCCTTTGGGGATTATTTCAAAAAGGAAGCCATTAAATTCGCATGGGAGTTCTTAACCGATATCTTAGCCCTCCCAAAAGAAAAACTCTGGGTTACGATATATAAAAATGATGATGAGGCCTTCAATATCTGGAATAAAGAGATGGGGGTTGAAAAAAAGCGCATTGTAAGACTTGGAGAAAAGGACAATTTTTGGGCTATGGGTGAAATCGGTCCATGTGGGCCATGCTCAGAGATCATTATTGATCAGGGAGAGGAGGTTGGGTGTAAAAGGCCTCAATGTAACGTTGAATGTGAATGCGATCGATATGTTGAATTGTGGAACCTTGTCTTTACACAGTATAATAAAAATAGTGATGGTAAACTCACTCCCCTTCCTAAACCCAATATAGATACAGGCATGGGTCTGGAGAGACTTGCTGCTGTCGTTCAAGGTGTAAAGAGCAATTTTGATACTGATTTACTCCGACCCATTATTCAATCCATAGAATCATTGTCAAAAAAAGAATATGGGATAAAAAAAGAACTCGATATCTCTTTCAGAGTTATTTCTGACCACATACGAGCAATCGTTTTTCTTCTTTGTGACGGTGTACTCCCTTCTAATGAGGGAAGAGGTTATGTCCTAAGAAGGATTATAAGAAGGGCTGTTCGCCATGGAAAACTTCTGGGAATAGATAAACCTTTTTTGAATGACCTAGAAAAGAAGGTCTTGGATATTATGAAAAAACCATATCCAGAACTTTTGGATGCAAAAGACTATGTGATTCGTGTAACCCTAAATGAAGAAGAGACATTTGCAACCACCCTTGAATACGGTACCAATATGCTGGAAAAGATTATTGATGATGCGAAGTCCAAGAAAAGATCAGTGATATCTGGAGCTGATATATTTAAGCTTTATGATACCTATGGTTTTCCTGTGGATTTAACAAAAGACATTGCCGAAGAAAACGGCCTTTCTCTTGATGAAGATGGTTTTAAAAAAGAAATGGAAAAGCAGCGTAAGCGGGCCAGGGATTTCTGGAAGGGCTCGGGAGAAAAAGAGATCAGCCCTTTGTATAACCAGCTAAGCAATAATTTAAAAAATACGGAATTTGTCGGATATGACGTTTTGGAGACAGATTCAAAGATACTGGCAATTATAAAAGGAGAAAAAACTGTTGAAACTGCTAAAGAGGGAGACAATGTTGAAATCGTTCTCAATAAGACCCCCTTTTATGGAGAGGCAGGAGGGCAGGTAGGTGATACAGGGAAATTATACAATGAAGAAGTCAATGTTGAAATAACGGATACAAAAATTCCCGTACCCGGACTCTCTATTCATAGAGGCCGTGTTAAAAAAGGAAGCTTAAAAAAAGCGGATATTGTTACAGCCAAAATTGATAAAGAAAGGCGTCAGGCCACTGCTCTCAATCATTCCGCAACCCATATATTACAGGCTGTCCTTCGGGAAGTCCTCGGAGAGCATGTAAAACAATCCGGCTCCCTTGTCGCTCCTGATCGTTTGAGATTTGACTATACCCATTTCTCAAAGTTAACCAAAAAAGAGATTGACAGGATTGAAAAGCTTGTCAATGAAAAGATTATAAGCAATTCAAAAGTTGAAAAGAAAATTTTGCCACTGAACGAGGCCTTAAATGAGGGAGCCATTGCATTATTTGGAGAAAAATATGGAGAAGAAGTAAGGGTAGTAAAAACCGGCGACTTGAGCACTGAATTATGTGGAGGAACTCATATTAATGCCACCGGAGAGATCGGACTATTTAAGATCATCAGTGAGGGTGGTATTGCTTCTGGTGTGCGAAGAATAGAAGCCGTAACAGGCCTGGGAGCCTATGAATATATCAAAAGAGAAGAAGAAGTCCTCCATGAGATTGAAGAGATTCTGAAGGCAAAACCTTTTGAGGAATCACAAAAGGTCAAAAGGCTGGCTGAGTATTCAAAAGAGCTTGAAAAAGAGGTGAGAACCTTAAAAGAGAGATTAACCAAAGGTGAGGCTTTTGACCTTGAATCTAAGATCAAGCTCGTTGATGGTATAAAGGTATTGGCAACTAAAGTAGAACCATTAGATATACCAGCCTTAAGAAATTTCCTTGATAACTGTAAAGAGAGAATAAGATCAGGAGTTGTTGTGATCGCAACGATAACGGATAATAAGGTTGTTATCCTTACAGGAGTTACAAAAGACCTGATATCTCGCTTGAATGCCGGGCGTATTATCAATGATGTAGCTGCTATTGTCGGTGGAAAGGGTGGAGGAAGACCTGATATGGCCCAAGCTGGTGGTAAAGACCCTAGTAAATTAAAAGATGCGTTAAACAGTGTCCATAAAATCGTTAAGAAACATCTCAGTCTTAACAAAAATAACTAACCTTCAACCTATCTAAAAATCAAGATCTTAATTCAACATGATGAGATTAAAAACATATAGCTACATAGGTCTTTTTATCCTTATTGTCTCAGAAATCCTCATGTTTATGGAAATTCAGCCTATAGCCACATGGTTTACTCCTCTGGCATGGTATGGGTATATATTTTTTATTGATGGGATTATCTTCAGGTTAAAAGGAAGTTCTCTTATATCCTCTAGAAGGAAAGAATTTCTATTCATGCTTCCATTGTCTGTGGTATTTTGGCTTATCTTTGAATACTATAACCTGCTGTTAAAGGGGTGGTATTATATAAATTTACCCCATCCTTTATGGTTAAGATATATAGGTTATGCCGTCGCCTTTTCAACCATAATGCCGGGACTTTTTGAAACAGCTGAGCTTTTGCAGTGCTTTCTCAAGTTCAAAAATCTTCAATTTAAAAAAATAAAGATTACAAAAAACCTTCTTTATATATCTATGGTTTTAGGCACACTCTTTTTAGCCTTTCCAATCATATACCCCTCTCCCTATCTCTGGGCATTTGTCTGGTGTGGTTTTGTATTTCTTTTAGAGCCGATAAATTACCTGAGAGGAAACCCTTCCCTTTTTAGAGACATTGAGGATGGAAATATAGAAATCATTTTATCCCTTCTTATCGGAGGTTATCTATGTGGTTTTCTCTGGGAGTTCTGGAATTACTGGGCATATACCAAATGGATATATACTGTTCCCATTACTGAAAACATCAAGATATTTGAAATGCCCCTTTTAGGATTTCTCGGCTTTGGTCCTTTTTGTCTTGAATACTATGTAATGTATTATTTTATTAAGGGATTAAAGCCGATTAAAACCTAGATAAAACAAAAGATGAGAAGGCCTTGAGGACTTAAATTAACATTGACATTTCTTATAACCTTGATATTATAATTTTTTTAAATAATTAAATTAAAACTGAGATAAAAAATTATGCCTCAATTTAGTCTTGTCAATATAGGTGGTAACTTTCAGGGAAATGTCGCTGATATGGTTATGCAATCTGGACCAGTAGCCAAGTTTGTCCTTTTAGTCCTTCTTATATTTTCTATTGTTTCGTGGACTATTATAGCCCAAAAATATCGAATCTTAAGAAAAGCAAAAAAAGAATCCAAGAAATTCTTCAATATATTTACAGAAAACTTAAACCTCACCACAGCATTTATTGAAAGTAAAAACTTAAGATACAGTCCTGTTGCAAAGGTTTTTATTGCAGGATATAAAGAAATAAGGGCACAACAAAAAATCTTAAAATCCCTTGACTCTTCTCAGGACCAATCTAAAAGATTAAATTATCTGTCAGAAAGGATTAGTGGATTAACCAGAACCCTATCAAAAACAATTGCTGAAGAAACGGCAAATTTAGAAAGGACCTTAATTTTCCTTGCTACAACAGGGAGTACGACACCGTTCATTGGTCTTTTTGGAACCGTTTGGGGTGTTATGAATGCTTTTAGAGGTATAGGAATGAGAGGCTCTACAAGTATTGGGGTTGTAGCTCCTGGTATTGCAGAGGCACTTATTGCTACTGCGGCAGGGCTTGCTGTAGCTATCCCTGCAGTGATTGGTTATAACTATTTTGTAAATAGGGTAAGAGTGTTAGCAACGGAGATGAATAATTTCTCATCAGAATTGATTGACCTAATGGAAAAGAATTTAATTAAAACATAAAAATAATGCCATCTGATAAAAAAGATACAACAACCCTTTCAGAAATTAATGTAACGCCCTTAGTTGATGTATTTTTGGTGTTAATGATTATCTTTATGGTTACAGCACCTATGCTCCAGCAGGGAGTTGATGTGCAATTGCCGAGAGAAAGCGCGATTAATATTGAGGCGCAAGAGAGAGATATCGTCACCATTACAAAAGATAAGAGGATCTACCTCAATAATAGAAGAATTACCCTCTCTGATTTATCAGAAAAGCTAAAACAAAAAGCGGTTTTAGATAAAGGAAAGGAGGTATTTTTAAGGGCTGATAAGAATGTTCCTTATGGTTTTGTTGTAAAGGTGATGGCGAACATAAAAAGGGCTGGGATTGAAAAGCTGGGGATGGTTACTGAACCAGCAGAAGGGTAAAGGAGGATTTTTTTGCAGAACGAAGAGTATCCGTCATATCCTGTCTATACCAAGAAAGCCATTCTCATTTCGACTCTATTCCATATTGTTATTCTTTTCATTTTTTTCCTCTCCCCCTACTTCATCAATGGCAATGTTTTAAGACAAAAAGCATACATAGTTAATTTAGTAGAGCTTCCAGGAGATAGGGTGGGAAAAATAAAAACCGGTCCAGAGGAGGCCGTTCCCCCCTTAAAAAAGAAAGAGATCACAACAAAAAAGGCCAAAATAATCCAGAAAAAGCCATTAATGACCTTGCCATCAAAAAAAAAGGTCCTTGCTAAAGAGAAAGTTGTATCAGAAAAAGAGACGATTGCCAAACCAAAAGAAGCAGCGGATTCGAAGACTCCAATAACCACTGCAAAAGAAACACCCGTGAGTGTAACTGCCGGTCAAGGAGCCGTCTCATTAGATTCACCCGTTTTCCCTTATCTCTATTATTTAAAAATATTAGAAAATAAAATTTATGAGAATTGGAATCCGCCTCTTGAAGAAGATTCAGTATCTGGAAAACTGAATAGTGTTGTCATATTTTTTAAGATCTTAAAAAATGGGGAGATCGTTAGCCCTCATGTTGAAAAAAGCTCGGGTGTATCATTCTATGATCAATCTGCCCTCAGAGCAGTCATCTTGGCAAATCCACTTCCTCCGCTACCTTTGGAATTCGAAGAGGAATTTTTAGGAGTCCATATGGGTTTTAAACAAACCAATAAAGGATAGTTATCGATGAAAAAAGGTTTTTTGTTCTTTTTTTTGACTTTTTTCTGTTTAGGCTCTCTTACCTCAACCTATGCTCAAACAGAAGTATATTTGGATATTTACCGAAGAGGTGGAAAAAAGATAGAGATTGCCGTTCCAGACTTCTCTCCAGAAAATGTGTCTGATAAAGCAAAACACCTATCAAAAACAATGGCAGATATACTTAAAGATGACCTGAAAGTATATGGATTTTTTAATCTTATTGAAAATCCCCAATTCCTCAAAGAGATTAGTGATATCGACAATAAAGAAGGAAGGATTGTTTTTAAGGAGTGGTCTCTATTGGGAGCTGATGCGTTGGTAAAAGGAAGCTATTCTATCCAGGACAATAGCCTGACAATTGAATCTCGATTATTTGATGTTATCAGAGGAAAACAGATAACGGGGAAAAAATATTCTGGGTCAAAGGAGACCTTGAGAAAAATGATTCATAGATTTTCTGATGAAATTGTTTATCGGTTCACAGGAGAAAAAGGAATAGCTCAAACGAAGATTGCCCTTGAATCAAAATACGAAGGTCATAAAGAAATATATATTATGGATTATGACGGATATAATATCCAGCGTATAACAGGAGGTCGTTCTCTATTATTATCTCCAGAATGGTCACCTGATGGGAAAAAAATTCTTTTTACCTTTTACAGAGACAACAATCCGGATCTTTATATTAAAGATCTCACAAAAGGAGATGAAAAGCCTTTTTCTCTTTATCCTGGTCTCAATATATCTCCTGCGTGGTCACCTGATGGTAAAAAGTTGTCTCTTGTTCTTAGTAAAGATGGGAATCCTGAAATTTATACAATGAATAGTGATGGGAGTAACTTACAAAGACTGACCAATAACAGAGCCATCGATTCTTCTCCCTGCTGGTCACCTAATGGAAGACAGATTGCCTTTACCTCTGATAGAAGTGGGAGTCCACAAATATACGTTATGGATTCTGAAGGGACCAATTTAAGACGACTGACTTATGAGGGAAGTTTTAATGACCAACCTGCGTGGTCTCCTAAAGGAGATAAAATTGCATTTGTCTCCAAAAGAGAGGGTTTATTTAATATATATGTTATGAGTGTTGATGGAAGAAGTATACGTCAGTTAACATCTCATTCAAGAAGTAATGAAAGTCCAGTATGGTCACCAGATGGCAGATTAATAGCATTTAGCTCAACCAGAAAAGGTAAAGTTCAAATATTTTTTATGAATGCGAATGGTACCAATCAAAAGGCATTGACATCCCTCAAAGGAGGGGGATATAATCCTGCTTGGGGACCCAGAACTGATTAAACATAAGAAAGGAGGTGATATCTTTGATGAGGACTTTTACACGTTATTCGATTATTTTTGGAATTATCATATTACTGGGGGTCTTTACTGGATGTGCTAAAAAAGCCCCTATTGCTCCTCCACCAGCTCCTGCACCTGAAGTAAAACCCACACCACCTCCTCCACCTGTCCCAGAAGAAAAGCCAGAGATAAAGGTAGTAGAAGTGAAAGAACTTCCTGTAGAGGCCACTGCCAGAGGTCTAGAGTTTGAATTTAGTGCAAATATCAACGATATTTTCTTTGATTTTGATAAATCTCGTATAACTGATGAGTCAAAAGAGATGCTGGAAAGGAATGCTGAGTGGCTCAAAGAGAATCCAAATGTGAAGGTGATGATCGAAGGCCATTGTGACGAAAGGGGAACAATTGAATATAATCTAGCCCTTGGAGAAAGAAGGGCGTTAAGCACTCGAAATTATCTCGCAGCTCTTGGAATAGACCCTTCTCGCATCTTTACAATAAGCTATGGCGAAGAAAGGCCCTTTGAATTAGGTCATGATGAAGACGCATGGGCTAAAAATAGAAGAGCTCATTTTACAATACAAAAGTGAAAAGGATTATTATCTGTTGAGGACCTTAACCTTTGTTAAGGTCCTCTTCCGCTCTAATCAAGAAAAGGAAAAGATCCTGATAAAAAGAAAATTTGAAATTTATAAAATTTCATGCATTATTATTCTAACCTTATTTTTAGTAGGATGTGTTCCAACAGAAGACTCTGTGAGTATACAAAATGATCTCTTAACGATTAAACATCAGTTAAAGTCTCTACAGACCAGCGTTGATATGACGAAAACTTCAGAGTCCAAGAGTGAGATTACGAAAATAAGGCGGGATCTAGAAGCCATAAAGAAGAACCAAGCAGACATAAAGGCTGATATCGGAGAACTCACAGAAAATAATCAGGTCTTTAATTCTAAATTGGACGAATTTAATTTTAGAATAACACAGCTTTCACAAGAGATTGATCTGATACAGGTGAGACTATCCCATCAAATCAAAGATTCAAGATCTCAAATACCAGAAGATAAGGCAGGCAAGGACGTTATTGCTATTTTAGACCCTGCTGACATATATCGAACCTCTTATAATGATTATCTGAAGGGTAATTATGACCTTGCCATATCTGGTTTCCAGGAATATTTAAAAAAGTTTTCCGGTTCTGAAATGGCAGGAAATGCTCAATATTGGATTGGAGAATCTTATTATAGTCTAAAAGATTTTGGAAAGGCTTTAGAGGAATTTGATAAATTAATTAACAATTATCCAAAAAGTAATAAAGTCCCCAGTGCTCTCTTAAAAAAAGCTTATAGCTATATTGAACTAAAGAGAACAAACGATGCTAAGGAGCAATTGAAAGATTTAATAAAAAGTTTTCCTCTTACTGCAGAAGCAAAACTTGCCGAGGGGAAATTAAAGTTCTTAGAAAAAGACTAATGGAGGACATCTTCTATATCCTTAAAAGAGATGTCGCCTTCTCTGATTAATAACAAATGATTCTCGCTTATATCAATAATAGTTGATCCCCGGCTATTCTTTAACGTCCCCCCATCTAAAATGAGGTCTATTCGGTTTCCCCATTCCCTCATTATATCTAAGGCATTAGTAAGAATTTGTTTTCCTGATATATTTGCACTGGTTGATGTTATAGGAAAATTGGCTCTCAGCGATAGATTTCTTGCTACAATATGGCTAGAAATTCGGATACCAATCTTTCCCGTGTCACCCAATAAGATATCTGGCAATTTAGGGGATGCTCTCAATACAATCGTCAAGGGACCAGGCCAAAATCTATCAATCAATTTTTCTAAATGTAAAGGGGGTCTTTCTATCAGTTCGAAAAGCTGATCTCTATCTCCAATGATTACCAAAATTGGTTTTTTTAATGATCTCCCTTTGATTTCAAATATCTTCTTTACAGCTTTTTCATCATAGGCATTTGCTCCGAGTCCATAGTAAGTCTCAGTAGGATAGGCTACAATTCCTCCTTTCACAATCACTTCTACGCCTTGCTCAATTGCATCAAGATCTTTATTTAGATCTGATTCAACTTTTAATATTCGGCTCATGCTTTTTACTTGGGTTTTAGGCTATTTGCTTTCAACTCTACTTCTTTAGCCAATTTCTTTTTATACTTCTTAAGCCTTTCCGCTATTTTGGGATCCCTAAGAGAAAGTATCTGTGCAGCAAATATACCTGCGTTTTTTGCACCCGCCTTTCCTACAGACATAGAAGCAACAGGGACACCACCAGGCATCTGAACCGTGGATAGCAAAGAATCAAAGCCCTGAAGCGGTGAGGAATCAATCGGTATGCCGATTACAGGAAGGGTTGTCTCCGCTGCAATAAAACCTGCGAGATGGGCTGCTGCTCCAGCACCTATAATAAGTATTTTGAACCCTCTCTTTTTAGCATTTCGTGCATAGTCAATAGTTCTCTTAGGAGACCTATGAGCAGAAGAGATTGTCAAGTCATATCCTATTTTAAAAAAATCTAATATCTTTGTGGTTTCCTTTATTACAGGGAGATCAGATTCGCTTCCAATAACTATTCCTACTGGTTTATTCATATTTATCTCTCCTCAATGTTTTTAAGAACACACTTTTAAGAATATGATTAAATATCACTGACTTATCAGTTTGTCAAGACGTTATCGATATCGTTAGCCAAAATGCTTTGAATTTTTTGCAGTTCTGCAATAACATTCACCAGCTATTCTGATGATTTATTCTGAAATAAAATTTCTAGTTCATTGCCGGTCTTAACTTTCTCAACCTCAATTTCCAAACAGGGACGAAGAAATTCTTTCTTCCAGACATCATCAACAATAATATAGTAAAAAGCACTCCTTGGTGATAGAAGGGCTTTCCTCGGTATCCCAGCTTCTGTGATTGGCTTTTCATAACCAATGATGGTTCCCTTTGGTATCCATGCTACTCCAATAATTTTACCAAGTTGTCTTCCTCTAAGATGAGGCGGACTGTCTGAACCATGATATGCTGTTTTCTCTACGTTTTTACAGTAAAAAATGTCAGGGTTAGGACAGAGATTCTCCCAGTCCTTCTCATCTGTTGCAAAAGATAATGGGGATAAAAAAGACAAAATAATAAAACAAGTAAGAATTTTAAACATCATTATAAATAACCTCTTCTTAGTATCCAATTGCACAGCCGTCTTTTCTGTAGTCCGAGCCTCCAAGAAGAACATTACTTTTCGGATCAATGATAATGGCTTGGGCCCCACCAAATCCGCCAAGACCTGTTTGTTCAGCAGGAATAATCTCATGCCCCATTTTGATTAATTCTTTCCTTGTCTCTTCAAGAATAGCATCCTCAAGGCATACCTTTTTCCCTTTTATATGACGAAATCGTGCTGCATCAACCGCCTCCTGTGCATTCATATTGAAATCGACATTATTTATGACGACCTGAACATGACCTTGAGGCTGCATATCTGCACCCATCACACCAAAGGACATATAGGGCTTGCCATCTTTAAACATCATGGCCGGTATATTGGTGTGAAAGGGTCTCTTATGCGGCTCAATGCAGTTAAAATGGCCCTCTTCTAAAGTGAATCCAGATGCCCTTGCCTGAAGGCATATGCCTGTCCCGCCTACAGTTACACCAGAGCCAAATTTTTGAAAGAGACTGTTTATATAGGATACGACGTTACCTTCCCTATCCACAACTGTAAGATAAATCGTATCTTTGGATGGGGGAATGCCTGGTTCAAATCCTTCTGAACCCCTTTTTGTATCTATCAACCTTCTTCTCTCCTCAGCATATTCCTTTGATAAGAGCCACTTCTCAGGTATATCGGCAAATTCAGGGTCTGCAATATATTTATTCCTGTCTGCAAAGGCAAGCTTCTTGGCCTCTATGAGGATATGGAGGAATTCAGCAGAGTTGTGACCAAGTGATTTCAGATCAAATCCTTCGATGATATTGAGCATCATAAGAGGGGTTAATCCCTGAGTATTGGCAGAGATCTCATAGATATCGAATCCCCTGTAATTTGTCTTTACCGGCTCAACCCATGTTGAGGTGTGATCCTGAAAATCCTTTAGGGAAAGAAGTCCTCCATTCTTCTCGGAGAATTTAACGATCGCCTCGGCTATCTCACCCTTATAAAAGATTTCAGGTCCGTGCTTGGCAATCTTCTTTAAGGTATGGGCAAGGTCTTTTTGAACAAAGATCTCTCCAGCAGAAGGCGCCTTGCCATCCTTAAGATAGGTCTTCTTGGAATCAGGATGCTTTAAGAGGAGCTCTTCGTTTTCCTTCCATTCCTGTGCAATAATCTCGGTTACTGGAAACCCTTCTTCAGCATAATGGATGGCAGGCTCAAAAACCTTAGCAAGGCTCATGGTTCCATATTTTTCTAACGCCAACGCCCAGGCATCTACAGTACCCGGAACAGAAATAGCCAGCATGCCGTGATTGGGAACCTTATCAAGCCCTTTTTTAATAAAATAGTCCCTCGTAGCTTCATAGGGAGCACGGCCCGTTCCATTAAGTCCCTTGAGCTCCTTTGTCCTTGAGAGGTAGATCAGCATATAAAGGTCTCCGCCGATTCCTGTTGCCATAGGCTCAACAACATTCATTGCCGCAGCGCTACAAATCGAAGCATCAATGGCATTTCCTCCTTGCTGGAGAATCTGAATCCCTGCCTGGACTGCAAGGGGCTGGCTTGTTGCCGCCATCCCCTTTTTCGCCATGACAACAGAGCGGCCTGTGGAAGAAAGCATTTGAAAGGTTCCTTAGATTGTCTTAATTATTGGTGCCGAAGGGGGGACTCGAACCCCCACGGGTCTCCCCACCACCCCCTCAAGATGGCGTGTCTACCAGTTCCACCACTTCGGCATTTAAGGTTTGAAATTGATTTATTTATAATGGATTAGTCTTTTTATGTCAATATGAAAAATTATGTAAGGATTTGTCAATAAGTGGAGGTCGTAGTTTATCAAATAAGTTGGCAAAAATAGAATAGGATTCTATCATGAGCTTTTTTGCTATTTCACTTTTTGCTTTTCATAAAAGCCTTCT
>Ga0307380_10002574_pt1 | contig 25621 bp, 21 predicted proteins | sample UN3MG_FD_202239 | JGI IMG/M metagenome (GOLD analysis project Ga0307380, IMG submission 202239) | Soil microbial communities from Risofladan, Vaasa, Finland - UN-3 | ecosystem: Environmental > Terrestrial > Soil > Coastal area > Acid sulfate soil | place: Finland: Risofladan, Vaasa | collected... | reverse complement strand
CCGGGTGAGCGGCTATCTCGAATCGGTCAACTTCACCGACGGCCAGCTCGTGAACACGGGCCATCTTCTGTTCGTCATCGAGCCGCGCCCCTACGAGATCGCGCTCGATTCGGCTAAGGCCCAGCTCACGCAAGCCGAAGCCCAGCTTGAACTGGCCAAGGTGCAGCTCGAGCGCACGGCGCAGCTTCGCAAGAACGACTACGCTTCGCAGCAGACCTATGACGAGCGTGCCGCCGAGGTGAAGAGCGCCACGGCCTCGCGCGACAACGCGGTGGCGGCCGTCAACCAGGCGCAACTCAATCTCGACTACACGCGCGTGCTGGCGCCGGTCTCGGGCCGCGTTGGGCGTCACGAGGTCAGCATCGGCAATTTGGTTATGGGTGGAACCGGCGAGACTACGTTGCTCACCACAATCGTCTCCCTCGATCCGATCTGGCTCATGTTCAATGTGAGTGAAGGCGACGGCATGACCTACAAGCGCCTCATCCAGAAAGGCGAGGTCGAGTCCGCGCGCAGCAATATGATCCAGGTCGAAGGTCAGTTGATGGACGAGAAGGATTGGCCCCTGAAAGGCAAGATAGACTTCGTCGACAACCAGTATGACCGCTCCTCCGGCACGATCCGCGTTCGCGCCTCCTTCCCCAATCCGGACCTGTTCATCACGCCCGGCCAGTTCGGCCGGGTGCGTGTGCCGATGTCACAAGAAAAGCCCACCATCCTCGTGCCCGATGCCGCGGTGGTCACCGACCAAGCGGTGAAGCTGCTTTTCAGCGTGACCGAGGACGGCACCGTGGTGCCGAAGCCGGTCGAGCTGGGGCCGGTCACGGATGATGGCTTGCGCATCGTCAGGAGCGGCATCACGGCCGACGACGAGATCATCATCAACGGGCTCTTGCGGGCACGGCCGGGGCAGAAGGTCACGCCGGAGCAGGGCGAGGTGAAGCCGCCGGCGGCCGCGCCGCAAAGCCAGAAATGATGGGCCGGTCGCGGCAATGAACATTTCCCACTTCTTCATCGACCGGCCGATCTTCGCCGCCGTCATCTCGATCATCATCACGCTGGTCGGCGGCGTGGCGTATTTCGGCCTGCCCATCTCGCAATATCCCGAGATCGCGCCGCCCTCGATTCAGGTGACGGCGCAGTATCCCGGTGCCTCCGCCGAGATCGTCGCCGACACCGTCGCCACGCCCATCGAGCAGGAGGTCAACGGCGTGGACGACATGATCTACATGACGTCACAGTCGACCAGCGACGGCTCCATGGCGCTGACCGTGACTTTCAAGCTCGGCACCGACCTCGATACGGCGCAAGTGCTGGTGCAAAATCGCGTGGCCATCGCCACGCCGCGGCTGCCCGAGGAAGTGCGGTCGCTTGGCGTCCAGGTGGTCAAGCAGTCTCCCGACTTGATGATGGTCATCCATCTCAGCTCGCCGGACGATAGCCGCGACCTGCTCTACATCTCCAACTACGCCACCTTGCACGTGAAGGACGTGCTGTCGCGCATCGACGGCGTCGGCAACGTCACCATCTTCGGCGCCCGTGACTATTCCATGCGTGTTTGGCTCGACCCCGAAAAGCTCGCGGTGCGCGATCTCACGGCGAGAGACGTGGTCACTGCCCTGCGCGGCCAGAACGTGCAGGTGGCTGCCGGCGTTATCAACCAGCCGCCCGTTCCCCAGCCTGGCGCGTTTCAGCTCAACGTGGAGACTCAAGGACGCCTCACCACGCCGGAAGCCTTCGGCAACATCATCGTCAAGTCAGAAAGCAATGGACGTGTGGTCCGCGTGCATGACGTCGCCCGGGTAGAGCTCGGCGCCGCTGACTATAACCGTAACGGCTATCTCGACGAGCGCGTGGCGATTCCCATGGGCATCTTCCAACGCCCCGGATCGAATGCCCTCGAGACTGCGGACCAGGTCATTGCGGCGATGGAGGAGATGTCGAAGTCCTTCCCCCAGGGCCTGAAATACGACATCGTCTATAACCCGACCGTGTTTATCTCGGACTCCATCGAGGCCGTGATTTACACGATGATAGAGGCGGTGATCCTCGTGATCCTGGTCATCGTCATCTTCCTGCAGACGTGGCGCGCCTCGGTTATCCCGATCGTCGCCATCCCCGTTTCGCTCATCGGCACTCTGGCGGTGCTGTCGGCGCTGGGCTATTCGCTCAACAATCTGTCTCTATTCGGCCTTGTGCTTGCCATCGGCATCGTGGTCGATGACGCCATCGTCGTGGTGGAGAATGTCGAGCGGAACATCCGCGAGGGGCTCTCGCCGCGCGAGGCCGCTCACCGCAGCATGGACGAGGTGGGCACCGCGCTGATTGCCATGACGCTGGTGCTCTGTGCGGTGTTCATTCCGACGGTGTTCTTGACCGGAATCCTCGGTCAGTTCTTCCGTCAGTTTGCCGTGACCATCGCCACGGCGACGCTGATCTCACTCATCGTTTCGCTCACGCTGAGCCCGGCACTTTGCGCGCTTCTGTTCAAGCCGCATGAGTCGTTCGAAAACCGCAAGACCATGATCTCGCGAGGCATTGGACGGTTCTTCCATTGGTTCAATGTCGGCTTCGACTGGGTGTCGTTCAAATACGGCGCGCTCACCGGCCGTCTGATCCGCGTTGCCGGTATCATGCTCGCAGTCTATGCGGGTCTTATCGGCCTGACAGTCTTCCAGTTCCGCGCCGCGCCGACCGGTTTTATTCCGAACCAGGACCTCGGTTACCTCATCAATATCATCCAGCTGCCGCCCGGCGCTTCACTTTCGCGCACCGATGAGGTGGCCCGCAAAGTCACGCAGATCGCGCTGGATACACCCGGCGTGGCGCATGCCGTGCCGATCGTTGGCCTGGACGGCGCGACATTCACCACCTCGCCGAACGCAGCCGTCGTATTCACGCCGCTCGACCCGTTCGGGGAACGCGCTGCGAAAGGCCAGAGCGCGCAGTCCATCTCCGCCGCGCTCAATGGGGGCTTTGCGAGCGTCCAGGACGCTTTCATCATCAGCGTGTCGCCGCCACCGGTGCGCGGCATTGGCACGACCGGCGGCTTCAAGATGCAGGTGCAAGACACCAAGGGCGGGCCTTTGGCCCAGCTGGAGCAGGTGGCGCAGACTATGGTCGGCGCAGCCAATCAGCAGCCCGGTCTGGCCAACGTGTTCACGACGTTCAATACGCGCACGCCGAAGGTCTATGCCGACATCGACCGGGTGCGCGCCGAGATGTTGGGCGTGAACACAGACGACATCTTCCAGACGTTGGAAATCTACCTCGGCTCGCAATACGTCAACGACTTCAATTTCCTCGGGCGGACGTACCGCGTCACGGCGCAGGCCGACGGCGACTTCCGCCAGGACCTGCACGCCATATCCGAACTCAAGACACGGAACGCCTCCGGCGAGATGGTGCCGCTCGGCTCGGTGGCCTCATTCCGAGACATCACCGGCCCGTATCGCGTGCAGCATTTCAACCTCTATCCGGCCGCCGCCGTGCAAGGCGGCACGAAACCCGGTTTCTCGACCGGGTACGGACTCGAGACCATGGAGAAGCTGGCAGGGGAAAACCTGCCCGAGGGCTATGCATTCCAGTGGACCGAGCTCGCCTACCAGGAGAATCAAGCGGGCAATACGGCGATCTTTGTGTTCGGCGCGGCGGTGGTCTTCGTCTTCCTCCTGCTGGCCGCGCAATACGAGAGCTGGGGACTGCCGCTCGCCGTCGTTCTCATCGTGCCCATGTGCCTGCTCGCCGCCGTGAGTGGGCTCATGCTGCGTGGCATGGATGTGAACATCCTGGGCCAGATCGGCTTTGTGGTGCTGATCGCGTTGGCGGCGAAGAACGCCATTCTCATTGTCGAGTTTGCGCGACAGAACGAGGAGGCGGGCGAGGACCGCTTCCAGGCGGCGGTCGAGGCCGCGCGGGTACGCTTGCGGCCGATCCTCATGACGGCGCTCGCATTTATTCTTGGCGTGGTGCCACTCGTGATCGCCACGGGCGCCGGCTCGGAGATGCGCCAGTCCCTTGGCACCGCCGTGTTCTTCGGTATGCTCGGCGTCACGGCCTTCGGGCTCATCTTCACCCCGATCTTCTACGTAGTGGTGCGAAAGTTCGCGCCCGTGTCCAAGGCCCATCCAAGCGAGCGTCCAACGCCCGCCGAATAGGCTCTGCGTTGCCGAAACGGCGGTTTGCAAGAGCAAGAGTTGCCCAAGCGTGGGGCGTCGGACTATGATGGCTAAAAATACGTCGCCAGGACGGAAAACGCTGTAACAAGAGGGCGTTCAGGAGCGCATAACCGGGATGGGTCTGCTTGCCGCAAACCAATAAGACACTCACAGCCGAAGCAAAGGCGGGCGAGCCAGCCGACCTTTACCGACATTTTTTCAACGAAATGCGAGAAGCTGACGGCACGGTGCGCCCTGCTTATGCGGAGCTCGCCAACCTTCTCGACAATTCTTCCATCGAGTCCCTGGTTACCAAGCAGCATGCGGCCGACGAACTGTTCCGGCGCTTGGGCATTACCTTCGCGGTCTATACCGAAGGCGGCTCAACCGAGCGGCTGATCCCGTTCGATCTGATCCCGCGCATCCTCGATCGCTCCGAGTGGGATCTCGTTGAGCGGGGGTGCCTCCAGCGGGTCAAGGCCATCAATATCTTCCTCTACGACATCTACCACGACCAGGAGATCTTGAAGGCAGGGCTTATTCCGCCGGAGTTGGTGTTGCTCAATGCTGCCTTCCGGCCCGAGATGTGCGGCGTCGACCTCCCCAATGACGTCTACGCCCATGTCGCCGGTATCGACCTGATCCGCACCGGCGAGCGTGACTTCTTCGTGCTCGAGGACAATGTGCGCACGCCCTCCGGCGTGTCCTATGTGCTCGAAAACCGCGAAATCATGATGCGGCTGTTTCCCGACGCTTTCGACGGGCAAAGCATTTCGCCGGTCGGCAATTACCCGGAACGGCTGCTTGAAAACCTGCGCGCTGTAGCGCCAAGCGGCGCTGACGATCCGGTGGTCGTGTTGCTCACCCCCGGCCGATTCAACAGCGCCTATTTCGAGCATGTGTTTCTCGCGGAGCAAATGGGTATCGAACTCGTCGAGGGCGGCGATCTCTTTGTGCGCGACGGCGATGTGTGGATGCGGACCACAGAGGGTCCCGTCAAGGTCGACGTCATCTATCGCCGTGTCGACGATGAATTCATGGATCCGCTGGCATTCCATCCGGACTCGATGCTTGCGGTGCCGGGTCTCCTCTCGGCGATCCGCTCGGGACGCGTGGCGCTGGCCAACGCGCTCGGCACCGGCGTCGCCGACGACAAGTGCATGTATGTTTATGTCCCGCGCATGATCGAGTTCTATCTTGGCGAGCACGCCATCCTCAACAATGTGAACACCTATATGCTGCGCGAACCCAAACAGTGCCAGCACGTCCTCAACAATCTCGAGAATTTGGTGGTCAAGGAAGTTCAGGGCTCCGGCGGCTACGGCATGCTGATTGGCCCGGCTTCGACCGCCGAGGAGCGCGAAGCCTACAAAGCGCGCGTCCTGCACAATCCCGACAACTACATCGCCCAGCCGACCCTGTCGCTGTCGACGGCGCCGACGCTCTGCGGCGACAAGATCGTGCCGCGTCACGTGGATTTGCGGCCCTTCGTGCTCTCCGGCAAGGAGACGAGCGTGATCGCCGGCGGTTTGACGCGCGTCGCCTTGCGTGAAGGCTCGCTCGTGGTCAATTCCAGTCAAGGCGGCGGCACCAAGGACACGTGGGTTCTGGAGCGCTGATATGCTGAGCCGCACCGCCGATAATTTGTTCTGGATGGCCCGCAATATGGAGCGCGCCGAAAACACCGCGCGCATGCTCGACGTCAGCTTCCGCATGTCGTTGCTGCCGTCGTCGTTGGACCGGCAGGCGCAGTACGAGCCGATCCTGTCGATCGCGCCCGGCGATGGACGCTTCGATGAGCTTTATGACACGCTCAGCCATGAGAACATCATTCGCTACGTGGCGCTCGATCAGGAGAACGCCGGCTCGATCTGTTCGCTTATCAAGCTCGCGCGCGAGAATGCCCGGGCCCAGCGCTCCGCTATTTCCAGCGAAGCGTGGGAGAGCCTGAACAGCACCTGGCTGCAAGTGCAGAATCTCGATTACGAGGGGCTGACGCGCTGGGGCTATCGCGACTTCTTCGACTGGGTGAAGGAACGCTCCCATCTCTTCCGCGGTGTGGTGTTCGGCACCATGCTGCACGATGACGGCTTCCGCTTCATTCGGCTCGGCACCTTCATCGAGCGCGCCGACAACACCGCGCGTATTCTCGACGTCAAATACCATGTGCTGCTGCCCGATACCGAACAGGTCGGCGGCTATGTCGATTATTATCAATGGGGCGCGCTGTTGCGGTCCGTTGGCGCCTTCCGCGCCTATCGCCGCGTTTATCACGACATGGTCTATCCTTGGCGCATCGCCGAATTGCTGATCCTTCGCGAGGACATGCCGCGCTCACTGCATCACTGCTACGAAGTGGTGGTCTCAACGCTGGAAGATCTCGCCGGCAAGAAGCAGCTCGAATGCACACGGATTGCCGGCCAAACCTACGCCCTGCTTCGTTACGGCCGGATCGACCGGATCTTCGCGGGAGGTCTGCACGAATTCCTGACCGAGTTCATCGATCGCAACAACGACCTCGGCCTTCAGCTACAAGAGGACTTCCTAATGGTGCCCATGGTGATGGCAGAGGCGGTGTAGGCAACCATGTTGATCCGGGTCGAGCACGCGACATCCTACGACTATTCCGAGCCGTTACTCGCCACGACGCAATATCTGCGCATGACGCCGCTCTCGGGCAGCACCCAGGCCGTGGAGAGTTGGGCGCTCACCTGTCCGGGCGCCTCCATGACCCAATGGCAAGATCAGTATGGCAATGTCTGCCACACCCTGACCCTGCCGAAGCCGGTCGAGCATCTCGATATCAAGGTCAGTGGGCTGGTCCGGACGCGCGACACAAATGGCGTGGTCGGCACGGCGTCCTCTGAGCTTCCCTCCATGCTCTATCTTCGCGACACGCCCTTTACAGTTGTGACTGACACGATCCGCGACTTTGCCGGGCGCTTTTCGCCTGAGCCCAAAGAGAAACTCATCCAGACGCTGCACGAGATCATGTTGGCTGTCGCCGACGAGGTTGCGTATCGCCCTGGCGACACCGATGTGCGGACGACGGGGGCCGAGGCGCTGGAGCAGGGAAGTGGCGTTTGCCAGGACCAAGCGCACGTTTTTTGCGCCGTCTGCCGCTCTTTGGGCGTTCCGGCCCGCTATGTCAGCGGCTATCTGAGCCACGGGTTCGGCATCGAGGCCCATGCGGCAAGCCATGCCTGGGCGGAAGCCTTCGTTGACTCTCTGGGCTGGGTTGGTTTCGATCCGACCAATCGCGTGAGCCCCAACGAATCGTATATTCGTACTGCCGTCGGCCTCGACTATGCTGAGGCCAGCCCCTTACGAGGGGTTCGCGCAGGGGGTGGCCTTGAGACCATGACTGTCAAAGTGAGTTTTCCCAACCAGCAACAAACCCAGTGAGGGGCCGCACGTGACGTACTGCATCGGCATTTTGCTCGATGAGGGGGTGGTGCTTGCGTCGGATTCGCGTACGAATGCCGGCGTCGACCGTGTCTCCACATTTCGCAAGATGTTCAAGTTCGAGAAGCCGGGTGAGCGCTTTTTCACCCTGCTCACCGCAGGCAACCTTTCGCTGACCCAGGGGGTCGTCAGTCAGATCACCGAATGGCTGAACAGCGAAGACCCGGAGCGGGATCTGTTCGCCGTGAATTCCATGTTCAGCGCCGCGCGCGTGGTCGGGGCGGCCTTGCGCGAGGTCCACAAGACCGACGCCGGCTATCTCGAGCAGCACGACGTAGACTTCAGCGCCTCGTTCATTCTCGCGGGCCAGGTCAAAGGCGGTCAGCTGCGCCTCTTCATGATCTACGACGCCGGAAACTTCATCGAGGCGATGGGCGACACGATCTATTTCCAGATCGGTGAGGTCAAATACGGTAAGCCGATTCTCGACCGCATTATCAGCCGCGACATTAGTCTGAACGATGCCGCCAAGTGCGCTCTCATCTCCTTCGATTCCACCATGCGTTCCAACGTGTCGGTGGGCCCGCCCCTCGACCTGTCGCTCTACCGTCGCGATTCGCTGGCGCCCGCCTTCACCGTGCGGCTGGAGGACGACGATCCCTATCTGCAAGCGGTCCGTGAAGGCTGGGGAGGGGCCATCTACAAGGCCTTCCACGACATCATCCACGATCCGGGCTGGAAGATCTGAGCGCGTATCGGCCTGCACGGCTCGCGTACCGCTAACGATTATACAACCGGCTTGCGCTAGAACCCTTCTCGGCTAAGAACCGGAGGAGATTTCGCGCGGCCCATGAGCATCCATATTCATCACGTCGAGCCTGGCGGGACCGTTGACGACGAAGCGGCCCTCGAGCAATTCCAGAAGCAATGGACCACCTATCAGAAAGTGGTCGACCATGACGCGCTCTCGCATAAAGAGATCGGGGACATCCTGCATAACTCGCTCATGGCCGTGCCCAAACCATTCAACTTCTTGGATATTGCCTGCGGCGACGCGGGACAGATGAAAGGCGCACTCCTGAACACGAAGGTCCGCCACTATCAGGGCATTGATCTGTCGGAACCGGCGCTCGAGCTTGCCGCCAAACACCTGGCTGGCGTCCCCTGCGACGTCGAGCTCGACCATTCCGATTTTGTCACGGCGCTGGCAGCGCGGCACACGCCGGCGGATATCGCTTGGTGCAGCCTCTCCATTCACCATCTCCGCACCGATGGGAAACGGGATGTGTTGAAGGCCATCTGCGGCTCAACCAGCGATTTTCTGATGCTCTATGAGCCAACCTTCTTGGACGGCGAGGATCGAGAGAACTATCTCAAGCGCTTTCGCCGCGTAAATCACGCCGCCTGGACCTTCCTCACACCGGAGGAATGGGCGCAGATCGACCACCACGTCACGACATGCGACTTGCCGGAGACCGCGGCGACCTGGATCGCGCTTGGCCGCGAGGCAGGCTTTGCTCAGGCGCGGCAAGTGTATCTCGACCCCACTGGCTTCTACGGCCTTTACCGCTACGATCGGTAGCGCTCGGCTCTACCGCGTAAGAAAAGGGAAGACCCATGCCGCATGCAGGACCGCTTCTGGAGGAGCCTCTGCCGCTCTCGGATCTCCTGAAGATCGGGCTGAAGAACCGGCCGAACGATCTCGCCGTGAGCTCCATGGAGGCCGTGTTGTCCTGGGCCGATCTCGACCAAGCCTCGGACCGGCTTGCCGCCAACTATCTGGCGCTCGGCCTGAAGCCGGGCGATCGGGTCGCCTCGCTCATGCCGAACCGTGTGGCGCTGATTGCCCACTACGTCGCCTGCTTCAAGGCGGGCCTCGTGCTCACCCCGCTCAATTATCGCTATACGCCGAAGGAGATCGATCACGCGCTGGATGTCAGCGACGCCAAGATCATCCTGACGCATGTAGAGCGCGCCGAGGACATTGCCGCGAGCAAGGCGGCGCGTTTGCCACTCGGCGTCATCTGGTATGGCGCGGAGGACAATAAGCAGCCGAGCATCGAAAGCCTCATGAAGACAGAGCCGAAAGATCCGGCACTGCCTCAGCCGGAGCCGGCGGCCATCTTCTTCACCTCGGGCTCCACCGGTCCGGCCAAGGGCGTGACCCATACCCGCGAGTCCTTGGGCTGGATGTTCGCGAGCGCCGCGCAAGGTTTTGAGATCACGCCGAACGACACGGTGCTGCCGGGCTCGTCCTGCACCCATATCGGGGGCTTCACCTTCGGCATGTCGGCGCTCTCGGCGGGCGCCCGCTTGCTCATCGCGCGCGGCTTCGACCACGAAGAAATCGGGCCGCTTCTGCGCATGGCGCGCCCCACGCTGCTGTCGATGCTGCCGACCGCGCTGCTCCACCTCATTCGCGAGCACGACATGACGACGGCCGACTTCAACTCGCTGCGGCTCGCACGTTCGGGCGGCGACAAGGTTTCCGCCGAGCTGGAGAAGGAGTTCATGGCGCTCACCGGCAAGACCGTCAACGAGGGCTACGGCATGACGGAGTTCGGGCTCGCCGCGCCTAACCCGCCCATGGGCGTGGACAAGCTCGGCTCGATCGGCCTGCCGGGCCCCGGCTTCTTGTTTTCCATCCGCGATGACGATGGCCGCGAGCTGCCGCAGGGGTCGGAGGGGCGCCTATGGGTCCGGACGCCGACCCAATGCGCCGGCTACTGGAACGACGCGACGGCGACCGCCGAAGTGATCGACGAGGGTTGGTTCGACACCGGCGACGAGATGAAGATCGACGAGGACGGCTACAACTGGTTCTGCGGGCGCCGCAAGCAGATCATCGTGCATGACGGGTCCAACATATCGCCCCAGGAAGTCGAGGATGCATTGCATCTTGCTCGGCTTCGTCCATCTGGTGCTGTTCGCGGCCTATTTGGTGCTGGTGTTCAGCCGGTAGAGCGCCGGGCCTAGCCCCATTTCTTGCCGAGCTCATCGAGCCCCGCGCTGGCCAGATCTTCCGGGCTCATCACGAGCTTGAGGTCGCAATCGGCGTTGAACTTGAGGAAGAACGGCTCGAGGAACTTGGGGAGGTCCGACGCCTTGGCAATGTCGACGATGAGGACCGCGGTCCGTTCCCCGCAATCGTCCGTAAGGTAGGCAGCTTCGGGTTTCAACTCCGCCAGAATGCTTTGCATGAGCGGTCCAGCTTCTCCATTGCGCACGACATCGTTAAAGGATTCTGTGGGGAAACGCGCAGTCAGCATCATTCTCATCGGTCGCCCTCCTTGCGGGATTGATTTCGGTTTTCGACGCTTACTCTAGCACCGCGATTGCCGCAAAGAGACGACAGACCTAGTCCACGATCATGGCCTGCAGCGTCTCCAGGCGGTCGGCCTCCTTTGCCGGCTTATCCCAACGGATGCGGTGGATGCGCGGGAAGCGCATGGCGACGCCGGATTTGTGACGCGTGGAGCGATGGACCGAATCGAACGCCACCTCGAACACGAGCTTGGGCGCGACCTGGCGTACGGGGCCGAAGCTGTCCACCGTGTTGGCACGCACGAAGCTGTCGAGCTGCTTCAACTCCTCGTCGGTGAAGCCGAAATAGGATTTTCCCACCGGCACCAGTTCGGGCGCGCCGTCCGCGCCATCGCGCCAAACCCCGAATGTATAGTCGGAATAGTAGGACGAGCGTTTGCCGCTGCCGCGCTGGGCGTACAGGAGCACCGCGTCGATCATCAGCGGCGCCCGCTTCCACTTATACCAATGGCCCTTGGGGCGCCCGGCGAGATAGGGGCTGTCCCGCCGCTTCAGCATCAGCCCTTCGATGCCGGTCTCGCGCGCGCCGGCCCACAGCGTCTCGAGCTGCGCGATCGACTCAAATGCGATGATCTCGGAGACATCGGTGCGCGCGGGCCCATGCTTCGCATGCCAGGCCTCAAGCCGCGCCCGCCGGTCCGCGAAGGGCAGGGCCCGCAAATCCTCGTCGCCCTCGAACAGGAGATCGTAAAGACGGATATGGGCCGGGTGCGATTTCAGCATCGCCGCCGTCACCGTCTTGCGATTCAGGCGTTGCTGGAGATCGTTGAACGGTGCCACGGCGTCCTCGCGCATCACCAGGAGCTCGCCGTCGAGCACCACGCCGTCCGGCAACGCCTCGACGACGTCCGGAAAAGCGCCGGAAATGTCGTCGCCCGTACGCGAAAACAGCCGCTTATCGCCGCCTTGGCGGCTCGCCTGGACGCGAATGCCGTCCCATTTCCACTCGGCCACGAAGTCCGCTGGCGTGATGGTTTGAAGCTCCCGATGGTCGATCGCGTGCGACAGCATCAGCGGCCGGAAGACAGCGCTCCCGCCGGTATCGGGCCGCGGGCCTTCGTCCGCGAGCCACGCGAAGAGCGGCAGGTAAGGCGGCGCAACCCCATGCCAAACCTCCTCGATGTCGGTGAGCGGCTTGCCGGACCATGACGCGAGCGCCGTCTTGGCGAGCCGCCCCGACACGCCGACGCGCAGCGCGCCGGTCAGAAGTTTCAGCAGGGCCCAGCGGCCCGTCGCGTCGAGCCGGTCGAGCCAGCCGGCGAGAAGCTGCGGAATTTCCGCCGGCGCCGCCTTCTGTACCGCTTCCACGACGTCGACCAGCCGCGGCGGGTCCGCATCCTCATTGCGCGCGGGCCACAGCAGCGAGATTGTCTCGGCGGTATCGCCTACATAATCGCGGGAGAGCTTGAACAGCACGGGATCGACGCGGGCATCCAGCATCTCGGCGAAGATGCGGCGGAAGGGCACGCGGAAGAACAACCCGTCCGTCAGCGCGGCCAGCGCGTAGCCGCGGTCGGGATCCGGCACAGCCGCGAAGTAGTCCGCCATCAAACGGAGCTTGTCATTGCGCGACGGCGTATAGGCGAGCCGGTCGAGAAGAGCGGAGAAGGCCTTCACTGATCGTCATCCTCGCGGCCGATCAGTGCCAGCGCCCTCCCGCGCTTGCCCGTCGTCTCGATGTGATGCAGAAGCGCCTCCTCGCGGCCATGGGTAACCCACACTTCGCGCGCCCCGGTCTCGGCGATGGTCTCGGTGAGTTCGCGCCAGTCGGCATGGTCGGAGATGACGAGCGGCAGCTCCACGCCTTGCTGGCGCGCACGGGCGCGGACCCGCATCCACCCCGATGCGAACGATGTCAGCGGATCGGGCAGCCGGCGCGCCCAGCGGTCGGCGATGGCGCTTGGCGGCGCCAATGCGATCGCACCTTTGAGATCGTCGCGGGCAGCCCCGGTCGCGGGTTTGAGCGCGCCGAGCCGTACACCGAAGGACTCATAGAGATCGCAGCAGGCCTGCAACGCCCCATGGATAAAGATCGGGTGCTCGTAGCCGGCCGCGCGTAGAAGCGCGATCACGCGCTGCGTCTTGCCGAGCCCGTAGGCGCCGACCACGTGCGCGCGCTCCGGAAATTGTTCGACGGACTTGATGAGCTTTGTCACTTCTTGAGCTGCGTCGCCATGCTGGAACACCGGCAGCGCGAAGGTCGCCTCGGTGATGAACAGATCGCAAGGCACGAGCGTGAACGCCGTGCAGGTCGGGTCTTCGCTGCGCTTGTAGTCGCCCGAGACGACCGCGCGGACGCCCTGATACTCGATGAGCACCTGCGCGCTGCCGAGCACGTGGCCGGCGGGAAATAGGGTCACCGTCACGTCGCCGATTGAGAGCGGCTCGCCGTAGGCTACGGTATGCGGACGCCGGGGCGCACCGTCGCCAAGCCGCGCGCCCATAATGGCAAGAGTCTCCGGCGTCGCCAGCGCCGCGTCGTGCCCGGGCCGCGCGTGATCCGAATGGCCATGCGTGATGATGGCGCGGCGGGCGCCGCCATGCGGGTCGATGTGAAAGCCGCCGGGCCGGCAGTACAGGCCCTTGGCATCGACCCTCAGCCAATCTTCGAAGTGATTGGGTCTCATTTCGTCTGTGGGGAACAAAACACGGATTCACCAACCATGGATTGAAGTGTAACGGGTTGCACGTCGCATGGTTGCCAGGGCCCTGGCGGTCTCCCGCCTAAGATGTATCCGAGGCAACAGCACGCGAGTGGTCGCCGTGCAGGGGGGACAGTCTAGCAAGCGTTTCATCCGCACGCCGCGGCGCCGGGGTGCTGTGGACGGCTGCCATGTTGCTTGCGGCGCTGGTCCAGCCGCTTCATGCCGAGCCCGAAGCGCCCCACACGGAGATGTTCACGGGCTTCGAGGCCAGCGACAACTACGCAAGCGGTTATGTGGGCGGGGGCTATGCCTTCGGCAAGGGACTCTACGCCCCGGGGTGGCGGGTCCGGGCGGTCGGTGCTTATGGCCAATATCACTATGACGGCGTCTTGTTCGATGGTGCCGACTATGTGGGAACGACCTTCGATGGTCAGGTCGGTTTCGCCGCGGCGCTCGCCGGCTATCAGTTCCGACCGGGTGCGGTCATCGTAAAGCTCTTCGCCGGCATTGAAGTGGACGACCAGCACATCGCGCCACACGATCCGAACAATACGGTGCAGGGCACCGAGATCGGTCTCCGGCTCCTCGCCGAGACTTGGTACGACATCTCCTCCCGCTGGTTTCTCTCCGCGGACGCCGCCTATGGCACGGCCTTCCAAGAATATTTCAGCCTCGCGCGGGTCGGCTTCCGCGTTCGTCCAAAGCTTTCGCTCGGGATAGAAGGCGGTGCGCTTGGCAATCAGGAATATGACGCGGGGCGGGCGGCGGCTTCGTCCGCGTCAACCTGCGCAAGCTCGAAGTCACCGCCTCCGGCGGCTTTACCGGCGACTATCTCATGGAAGACCCGAGCGGTTATATTTCGCTCGGGCTCAACCGGACATTCTAGGCGTAAGGCTTTTGAGGAAAGAGTGCACTGCCGGCCCCGCTCCGGCAGTGCTTTTGCATTCTCAACACCGTCGTGGCTCCGAGACGAGTCTCAATGCGGCGATGTTGTACTCTGGTCGTGCATTCTGTGCAGAGGTGTCCCGGGGCATACGTCCCTGGTGACTCGCTCCGACAATCAGGATGACATGAAGACGACGAACAAGGCAAACCTGAGTTGCCGCTTACCCGAATTTTCTTCGAACCGCCGCCGCCCTGACGGCAAAGCGGAACGTATGGAGCCTACGGTGACGCCTGAGGAGTCGCCCCTTCCTCGACCGCCTCTTTGGCCTTGCGCGCCGCTTCCCGCGCGGCCTCCGCCGCCTTGACTTCCGCGCGCCACGCGGCAAAGCGCTGGTCGAGGGCGGCGCCGTTCTCGCTCCACCAGCCATCGTCGAACTTCAGTGCGTTCTGGAAGTTTTCCGGCGCCGTAGGCAGGAATTCCCGCATCTCGACATTGATAATGGGGTGCTTGCCAACCATCGACAGGGCGGATTTGCGCATCGGACCGTAGGCGATGAGCCGCGCCTGCGCCGCAAGCTGCGCGGGCGCCGTGGCGAAGCGGATGAAACGCATGGCTTCCTTCTTGTTGTCCGAGGCTTTGGGAACCGCCCAGGCATCGATGTCGTAGATCTGACCGTCCCACAAGACGCCGATGTTCCGGTCCCCGACCGCCGCGCGGAAAATGCGGCCGCTATAGCCGGCGGCCATTGCGGCCATGTCCTCAAGCAGCCAAGTGATCGGCTGCTCCGCCTTGTCCCAGAGAAGAACGTGGTCTTTGATCTTGGCAAGCGCCGCGAACGCGCGGTCGGCCCCTTCCGGCGTTGCGAGCTCGCTATAGATGCTCCCGGGCGGAACCCCGTCCGCCAGCAGTGCGAGCTCCAGCGTGTAGCGTGGGTTGTTGGGGAGTGCACGCTTGCCCGGGAAGCGGTCCGTATCCAGCAGCGCGCTGATTTGCGTCGGTGCGCCTTTGGCGAAGGCTTTCCGGTCGAAGGCGACCGCGGTTGACCACGCCACGCTTGCCACGCCGCATTCCGACACTGCGCCGTTTAGGAAATCCTCTCCGGCGCTGGCGCCATCTGGCCCGGCGTCGAGCGCCGAGACCTCGACACTCTCCAGCAAGCCATCCTTGCACAACGTATCGAGCGTGCTGGCCGAGACATCGACTAGATCGACAGGCGTGCCGCTGCCGTCGATCATGGCTTTGAGCTTGGCGGCGTTCCCGTCATAGATCTCGGTGGCGATCGCGGTGCCGGTCTTCTTGGCGAAGGGCTCGAAGAGGGCCACCTCCTGCGATCGTCCGTAAGCGCCACCCCATGTCGCCACGCTAAGCGTGTCTTGCGCGTGCGCCATCGCGGCGGCGGCGCAGAACCCTACGCCGAACGCCACGGCAAGCAAGCCGGGACGGTGTCCGGCGGCGAAGCGTCGATGAGGCGGGCTATGGCGTTGGCTGGACAATATCTGTGGTCTCGGTCGGGTTCGGGTGGGTTGAGAGCTAATTTGGCGTGGCCGAGCGGCTACCGGAGTTTGTCTTGGGCGATCCGTCTCCGAGGGTAGGGGATGTCGCCCCTTGAATCTGGGGTTCGATGAGAGAGCCTCGTACGGTGACCCGGGACGGGGTCTCCATGACGAGCTGGGAAGCGCTTAAGGGAGAGACAGGATTGGCGATCGAGAGGTCCCAATCAAGGGTTTGCTTCGCCATGTCCACACCGCCGGAGCCTAAAATGATGTCCTCCAGCGTCTGCATGCGGAAAGATTGGCACCAAATATGGCCCGCAGAGAGGCTGCAGTCCGCATCCAGCGAATCGAACGGCGTGCTCTCCTGGTGGCTCCACCCCTCCTCCGGAGAGGCGGTGCCCTCGGCGAGGGCGGGAAAGTCGATGGGGACCGTGCCGCTCTTTGCCGAGATCTGGAGATCGCCCACAAGCCCTCGGACGAGGTCTGCGTGCGTGCCGCCACCGGTCGAAATGTCGAGTTTGAGGCTGCCGACCCCTGTGAGGGGTAGGCCGATCGCGAAGGGCTCGAGACAGGTTGCGATGGTGATATCGGAGAGGGTGGCGACGACGGTCGCTTCGGTCCGTTCGCTCGAGAGATCGAGGCCCATACGTCCGGCCGCTTCGCCGCCGCACAGATCCAGCTCGCCGATCTCGATCGAGAGTCTTCCGTCCCTGGCGGTGAGGGTGAAGCCGCCTCGGCCGAGTTCCATGCCGGCGGCCATCACCTCGGCGGCCGAGATCCGCAAATCCGCATCGATATATTTGAGCAGCACCCAATCGAACGGCTTCCCTTGCGGGTCCGCCTCGCCCCCGCCACCGAGATAGGGGTCGAGAACCAGCGTCTCGAAGGCAAGCGTGCCGTCGACCTTTGGCTGCGCCGCGGCGGTGAGCGCTAGAAGGCCAACCGCCGCGTTGCCGTCGAAGGAGAAGGTGCCGTCATCGAATGTGAGCGTGGATGCATCCCAATGGATCGTTCCCGACGCGCCGAGGTTCTTGAGACTTTCACCAGCGGGGAGTGCGAACCCGACCCAGTTCAGGAACCGTCGACCGTCGGGGACCGTGGTCTCCATCTCGCCTTCACCTTCAAGCGTCTCGGTGGCGCGAACGGTCCCGGAGAATCGGGCCGTCACCGGCTCGGAGGTTACCTTGAGGGTGACTGGCGCCGTCCTGCCGCTCTCCGTCTCCGCGATCCTGCCGCTGTCGATGGCGAAGGAGACGGTCTCGCCGTTGAACCTGAAGGAGCCGAGCGCGTCGAACGCGCCACGTCGGCCGCGGGCATCGACCCTGACATCGAGCCCATTGACGAGGGGCTCACCGGAGGCCGTCTTGATCGTGCCGTTGCGGATGCGCAGCGCCCCAACCGGCGGGTCGGTCAGCGCCTCGATCAATAGCATTTGCGCAGTTTCGTCTTGGGGAGCGGTGTCTTTCAGCGTGATTGTCGGCTTGCCGAGCCGAAGCGCGTCCACCTTGATCCGGCCCAGCAGGAGGTCGGGAAAGTCCAGCATGACCTTGAAGTTGGGCGCCGAGATCGCGCTGACCGCGGGAAGCTTGCTGGCGTTGGTGAGGACGAACCCCCCACGCAGAGCCGGCGGGAAGTAAGTCACCTCCACGGGCTCCGTCAGCGTGATGGTGCCGCCGGTCCACACCGAAAGGGCGGCGGCCACCCGGTCGCGGAGGTCTGAGGAGGTCCCAAGCTGACGGGAGAGCAGCACCGCAAGGCCCGCGATGACGACCACACCAAGGGCGACAAGAAGCCATTTCCAAGAAAGTTGGCGCGGCTTCATACCGACCTTTCCACGTAGCTGATTGCGCGAGGGCCAAACACGCCCCGGCCGTTCCATGCGACCGCCGCATGCATTGCTTTCATCTAGCCCAAATTGTACAGGCCAGGCGAGCCCAACCCTCACATTCTCTTGGGTTATCAAGAGATCCGCAACGCCCATTCGGGCTTTGTTTGAGCGGCGGTGGCCCGGCCTACCGAAGCCCCTGGCCGGCTGTGAGCGATAATCCCGTGAAGCAGCAGGACGGGCGCCAGGCTCACGACCACGATCGTCAGTGCCGACAGGCCTGCTTCTTCATAGCGGTAGAGCGAGGCCAGGGTGAAAACTTGGGTCGCGAGCGTATCGAAGTTGAAGGGCCGGAGGAGCAGGGTGGCCGGCAGTTCCTTCATGGAATCCACGAAAACGAGCATGGCCGCGGCGCCCAGGGCCGGCCTGAGCAGAGGAAGATGCACGCGCCGCAGCATGTCGCTCGCCGTGGCACCGAGTGTACGGCCCGCGGCATCGATATTACGGGAGATCTTGCTCAAGCCTGCCTCGACCGCGCCGAGCGACGCCGCCAGGAAGCGGATCGTATAGGCCAGGACGATGGCGAAGGCCGTGCCGGAGAACAAGAGCCCGGTGGAAACGCCGAACAGCGAGCGCATCGCCGAGTCGATGCTGTTGTCGAGCCCCGCCAGCGGAATGAGTAGTCCGATGGCGAGCACGGTTCCCGGCACCGCGTAGCTGATGGCCGGCACGAGGCTCGCCACGTGAATGAGCTTCGAGCGCGTCTGCCGCCGGCCATAAGCCAGCACCACGGCCCAGGTAACGCTGAGAACCGCGGCGGCGAACGCGAGCCCAAGACTGTTGAGCGCGGCTTGCCAGAACGCCGGCGACAGGCCGGAGGAAACATGGATGGTCGCATCGCTCACCAAGACGCCCGCGGGCAGTACGAAGCCCACGAGGAGAGGCAAGAGGCAGGCGAGCATCGCAAACATGCCCTTCGCCCCGGACAACGTGTCCTCGGGCAAGTCGCGATACTTGCCGGTCGTATGGTGAAATCGCCGCCCGTGCCGCAAGGCCCGCTCTATGAGCAGCAGCGTGAACACGAAAGCCAGCATCACGCAGGCGATCTGTGTGGCGCCGGCGAGGCTGCCGCGATCGAGCCAGGTGTCGTATACGGCCACGGTGAGCGTGCGCACACCGAAGAACTCCACCGCGCCAATGTCGTTCAAGGTTTCCATCAGGGCGAGCGCAACACCGGCGGCGAGCGCGGGCCGGGCGAGCGGTAGGGCGATCTGCCAGAAGGTCTGCGACGCGCTGCGTCCAAGCGTGCGGCTAGCCTCGATTACGCACACCGACTGCGCGATGAAGCTCGCCCGTGCGGTGATGTAGACATACGGGTAGAGCACGGCGCTCATCACAAAGATCGCGCCGCCAAGACTTCTGATGTCCGGGAACCAGTAGTCTTGCGCGTTGCGCCAGCCAAACGTGCCGCGCAAGACCGTCTGCACCGTGCCCGAATAATCCAACAGCTCGAGAAAGCAATACGCGATGATGTAGGTGGGCATGGCCATCGGCAGCAGGAGCAGCCACTGGAAATAGCGGCGTCCCGGAAACCGGTACATTGTGACCAGCCAGGCGGTGCCGGTGCCGATCAGCAGCGTGAGGACGCCGACGCCGAGCATGAGCCCTAAGGTGCGCCGGACCGCGCCCGGGAGCACATTGGCGATAAGATGCGGCCAGGTATCACCGCTCGGCTGGAGGGCGATCACGGCAATCGCGATAATCGGTGCCAGCGCGATGAGCGAGAGGATCAGGGCCGCGGCGGACCAGCCGAGAGTGCCGCTCTCGGAGAGCCGGGCGAGTCTCCTGCGGAAAGGCGCGTTGTCCCGTGGCGGGCCGGCGGTGTCGTGCTCAGGGCCGGCCAGCGAAACCGTCTCCACGGCCTTTGCGATTGCCCGCGACGAGCGCCGCCACGGCCTCCTGCGATAGGCACTGGTCGGCTTCGTGCAGCGCATCGGCGAAAGCGTTGGCCGCATCGATCACGGGCTCCACCAGCTCGGAGCCGGTCAGCGCCAGAGCGCAAGCCTGCATGGCGGGACAGCGATGATGCTGCGAGGCAGCGATCAAAGAGATCGCCATACATTCGTCGGCGCAAAAGCCCGCGCAGCCGAACGGATAATATTCGATCTTGCGCGAGGCCGATGACCGCACGGCCCGCACCCAACAAGCCAATTCCGTCACCGCAAGCTTTGCCCGGGACGCTCCGAGGATGCGGTTATATTCGTTCCAGCCATTCTCCCAGTACGCGATATCGCCGGTGTCATAACCGGCGAGCCAGCACCGGAAGCCCACGCCGACCAGCCATTCCGCGCCACTGCGTGCCGGGATGACAACCTGCTGGCCAGCCTGCTTGTCGATTTTTTTATGAAAGCTCATCGTCGTCCCCTCATGAGCTTGGCCCCTCATCAAAGCCAACCTTGTCCACGAGCTCGCTTGCCGTCTTGCGCAAGGCCACGATCTCGTTGAGCGAGATCGGGTCCGACTTGAATGTCCCCCAAGACTGCACGAGCTCCGACCACGGAACCCCTTCTTTTACCGGGTATTCGTTGTTCACTTCGGCGTACATCTCCTGGCCTTTGTCGGACGCCAGAAACTCCACCAACTTGATTGCATTGTCCTTGTTCGGCGCGTTCTTCGCCAAGACGGCGCCCGACACGTTTACGTGCGTGCCGCGGTCGCTCGTGTTGGGGAACAGCATGTTGACCGAGTTCGCCCATTCCTTCTGCTCCGGGTGCTTCTCGTCCGTGAGCATCTTGCCCATGTAGTAGGTGTTGCCGATGGCGAGGTCGCATTCGCCGGCATAGACGCCCTTGACCTGAAGCCGGTCGTTGCCGGCGGGCTTGCGGGCGAGATTGGCTTTTACGCCGCGCAGCCACTCTTCCGTCCATGCTTCGCCGTGATGGGCAATCATCGAGGCGATCAATGCAATGTTGTAGACATGCTGGCCAGAGCGGACACAGATCTTGCCGCGCCATTTTGGATCGGCGAGTTCCTCATAGGTAATCGCCTTCTGCCCCACCCGCTCCTTTGAGGCAAAAACAACGCGCGCGCGACGCGTCAGGCCGATCCACTCGTTGTTCTCGGCGCGATACGTCGATGGAACCGCGTCCGTGACCACCTTGGATTCGAACGGCTGGGCGATCCCTGCGTCCGTAGCCTGAGTGAGATTGCCGATGTCTACCGTGAGCAAAAGGTCGGCCGGGCTGTTGCGCCCCTCGGCCTGAATGCGCTCGATCAAACCCTTGGAGGCGAAGATCACATTGGTTTTGATGCCGGTCTGTTCGGTGAACTCCCGAAGCAGCGGATCGATGAGATAGGGCTGCCGGTAGGAGTAGATATTGACTTCGCCGAAGTCCTCGGCGTGGACACCGGAGTCCTCGGCGCGGACAAGAGAGACCGCCAAAGCAGGAATGACAATCGCGAGCGCCGCGGCGCACGCCAGTAACCAACGCATCAAGAGCCTCCAATGGCCGGGGTTCAAGGCCCCGGTATCGGACTGAAAGAGTTTCGCCGTTCCGGCTTGTGTCGAATAGCTATTATCTCGCTTAAGGCTTGGGCTCAGGTGCTGTCAACAAGATTATCGAAATGGAACTAAACTTAGAAGCCTTCTAATTAGTGAAGATACATTAGAAACGTTCGAGGATGATAGTAATAAATCCCGAACGCATAGTAGAACAATGGAAAGCCACGCAATAATCTGACTTTATGCAGTGATTTCGCAGCTGCGAAGGTGAATGACGTTGACGTCTGATGGCCCGCTTAGGAGCGGAAGAGCCGCTCTGCCGGAAAGATCACGTCGGCCGCAGTGCCCACGCCCGGCTCGCTGGTCAGCTCCAGTCGCGCGCGGTTTGCATCCACCAGCGCCTTGGTGAGCGGCAGCCCGAGCCCCGTCCCGGATTGCCGGCGCGGGGCGGTGTCGAGTTGGTGGAAGGGCTGCATGGCATAGGCGATCTCGTTATTGCTCATACCGACGCCGCTGTCGCGCACCCGCACGCGCAGCTCGCCCTCCACAATTGTGCCGGACACGATGACCTGTCCGCCCTCCTTGGTGAACTTGATGGCATTGGTGAGAAGATTGAGCAGGATCTGTTTGAGCCGTCTCGGATCGGCGACCACGAGAGGGAGATCGTCCGCTAGCGAAGTCCGAAGCACGATACGCGAACGCTTGGCGAGCGGCTGCAAGCTGGCGACGCACGTTTCGACCACCTCGCCCACGTCCACCGCTGTGAAATCGAGTTCGAACTTGCCGGCCTCGATCTTGGAGATATCGAGCAGATCGTTGAGCAGGCTGAGTGCATAGAGCCCGCTTTGGTGGATGTCCTCTGCATAGCCCCGGTAGCGCGGGTTGCCGATCGCGCCGAAGCGCTCCTGGAGCATCAGCTCGGTGAAGCCGATGACCGAGTTCAGCGGCGTGCGGACCTCATGGCTCACTTTGGCGAGGAAGTCGAGCCGGCGGGACGCAGCATCCGCGTCGCAGTCGGTTTGTAATGCCGGCACGGCAACGGCCGCGGGCTGGGGCGTAGACGGCTCGGCGTCTTGGACAGGCGGCCCGGCGTCTTGGACGGCCGGCGGCTCGGGCTCGAAGTCCGACTGATCGATGAGCCGCACAAGGGTGGTCTCCGCCGCGGCATCCAGCGTCGAGACTGCGAACGCCAATTTGAGGCGGCGGCGCGAGCGCGTGACCGCATCGACTTCGCCGGTTCGCCCGTCCTCTTCGGGGTCGTGGAATAGGGCCGCGCCCCCGGGCAGGATGGCGTCGAGGCCGCCCGCTGCCATCAGTTCAGACGGAGACCGGTAGCCGAACGCGTAGGCGAAAGCGCTATTGGCATAGATCAGGGCCTCGCCCTTGAGGAGGCCGATCGCCGCCGGCATCGCCTCCAACAGCACCTCGAGGCTTTCCGGGGCGAGCGTCAGCGCGGTCTGAGGATCCATGGTCTGTGGATCGATGGTCTGAGGATCCATGGGCTCGGCTTCGGCCCGAGCGTCTCCCTCCGACCCAGAGGTAGGAGCCGCAGCACCCGGACCGAGCAACACGCGCCCTTCGAGCGCCCGAGCAATATGCTCAAGCGCCTCGCGGTCTTCGTCTTCGATGCGCCGCTGCAGTCTGAGGTCGGCCATGGTCGGCCCCGATGACATACTCTATGGAGCGCGCGTCCTGCGCTTTCACGCACGATTCGGCTCGGCCACATGAACACGCCTCTTGGGGCGCCTACTCGACTCAACCACTAAATTTAGGCGAATTCGATCTGATGCATAGGGCGAAAGCAAGCGTTTCGTCCACAGGGCAAAAAAGCGGCGGCTTTAGGCAGAATGCCTCTTGAAGCATCGCAGCGCACCATTTATATTGCAGTGCAACAAAAAGCGGCGACCAAAGGTGAATCCGCGTTCAGTCTCGATATGTCGAGACGAGGAGATCAACAAAGAGGTGCCATGATGACCGAGCCAGCCAAAATTCCAGAGACCCCCCAGGAAGCGGTCGAGGCGGCGTCGGAGACATTCGAGTCCGTAGCTAAGGAGTTCGATGCTCTCAAGCTCGACACGACCGTCCCCGAGAGTGTCCGCGCGCTTGCTGAAAAGACCGTGAACCAGACCCGCGAAGCCTATGAGCGCGGCAAGGAATCGCTCGAAGAGTCGATCGATGCGCTTGAGCGCTCCTTCGATGCCGCGGGCCAGGGCGCGACCGCCTTCAACCGCAAGCTCATCGACATCGCCCAGCGCAATCTCAATTCCGGCTTCGACCTCGCCAAGAGCTTGGCCGGCGCGAAGAACTTCGCAGAGATCGTCGAGCTTCAGTCCAGCTTCATCCGCAGTCAGTTCGATGTGTTTGCGAGCCAGGCGGGCGAGATTCGGGCGCTCACGACCAAGATCGCTGCCGACACCAGCGAGCCGATCAAGGGGCAGGTAACGCGTTCCTTTGAGGCCGTTCGTAAGACGTCGTAGAGCTATCCTAGCGCCGTGGTGCAATCATCCGCCACGGAGCATCAGAAAGTGGCGTTGCGTTCAGTGCGTATGTGCGTAACTGCTAAGGCCCGGGCCCACCGCCCGGGCCTTTTGTTTGTTCGGGTCCTTGCTTTTCGAAAGCGATCGTGAAATCAGCGGAACCCCGAAAATATTTGACCCGGTCGCAGCCCGTTCCGCCCTGCTTGCAACGGGTCGGGCCTGCCCTTAGGTTCCGGGCATTAAGGCTGCCTGTGCCGCTGTAGCTCAGTTGGTTAGAGCGCTTGATTGTGGATCAAGAGGTCACTGGTTCGAATCCCGTCAGCGGTACCAGTCTTTTCAATAACTTAACAACCCACCCGACGTCGCCGTTTTGGCTTAAGGTAGCCCTCTAGGTAGCCAGCGGAGCCCTAATAAGGAACCCGAAGCCCCGGGGAGGTGTTATAATGATTTTAGATGTGATGGTTTCCCTCCCATCACTAAGGGTCCCCCATAAGGAACCCGAAGCCCCGGCTCTCCCCCCGTGTCCGGGGCTTCTTCTTGTCCAGGAGTCTGGGCAAAGAAAAAGCCCGGCCCCCCGGACCCGGCTTTTCCCCCTAGCAAACGCTAGTTTCCCTCGTAAGGTTCGCGCGCTCCGAGGCCACATTACAGTCACGACCGTGGCGATTGTCGGGCACCCTTCGCGCAGAAATGGAAATAGGTCGTGCGGTGTTGCTAAAGGGACACTAACGGCTTCTGGCAGCGCGCACTCTTCGCTATGCCGCGGCTGCACCTTCGAGTCTTTTCGACCGATCCCGCCAAATAGCCCTCATAACATCCAACACGTCGGCGTACCGATAGACGGTGCCACTCGACAGCTTCTTGCCAATTGTTCCGGTCCACACGAGGACAGAGTCTTCACGTTCTGGATGTGGAGTGAATTCTGCCCCAGTTGGCGTGTGGACGACCAAATCGTCTCTGACCTCGAATTGGTCTCGCGTAACCTTTGCGTGCGCGTGCATCGTCGTAACCCCCAGGCGTTGCGCTTAGCGTGGCAATGGTAGGACCATTTGAGTGTGTTGGAATTAAGTATTGATTACCCCTAAGGCTGCGCACTTTGAATGTTATGCCCAGCTTTGCGTGGGGAGCCAATGAGGGAGGCTCCCATGACTTCAAGACGTTTCCCAGCACCCTGGCAGGTTGAGCAGATACCGGGCGGCTACAAGGTGCTCTACGCAACAGGAGACTTCTAATGTCCGATGGAGAAATGCTGAGAGCGATGAGGGACGCGATTATATCCGCGATGACACACGAAGGGCCCGCCCCACACGGCACCGTTTGGCCCGCTCAAACAATGGACCCCACGGAAGCTCATTTTAGAGCTAACAAGGTAGTCGAAAGTCTGAGCAAGGCTGGTTATGTAATCAAAAAGACGGATCCGAGCGCGCCATAAACGCGACATGCGCGCGACAAGCCTAGCCCCTGACTGCCATTCTTGCGATGCTGATCGCGCGGTGGGAGAATCAAGGGAGGCTCCCATGAAATCACGCCGTTCAGGAGACTGAAACACATGAAATTTATGATTTATTGTGAGATTGATCCTGAGAAGCGCGACGAGAACGTCGCGAGGCTCAAGGCATCGGGGCCGGGCGTTCCGGAGAATGTCAAACTTGTGAGCATCTGGTACTCGGCAACCATGCTGGAGTGCTGGTGCGTCGTAGAAGCAGAAGATGCGACCTCGCTGGGTAAAATCCAGAAGCATTGGACCGACCTGAATTTCAACCACATCACCCCAGTGCTAACCGAAGACGAGGTTCTCCAAATTTTCACCTAGACGTGAGGCTGAGAAATCACGCCGGTTCCCACCACCCCGGACGGTCGAGCAGATACCGGGCGCGCTTGATTTGCGTCAAAGCGACAACGCGGCTTCC
>Ga0307380_10002571_pt1 | contig 25639 bp, 43 predicted proteins | sample UN3MG_FD_202239 | JGI IMG/M metagenome (GOLD analysis project Ga0307380, IMG submission 202239) | Soil microbial communities from Risofladan, Vaasa, Finland - UN-3 | ecosystem: Environmental > Terrestrial > Soil > Coastal area > Acid sulfate soil | place: Finland: Risofladan, Vaasa | collected... | reverse complement strand
AGGTACAGCAGCCTCACCAACACCAGCGGCTACGGCAACTCCAACTCCGACACCATCGGCTACAGCAGTGACACCAACACCGACAGGCACAACTGGGGCACCAGTGACTCCATCACCGACGCCACTGTAATTAAAATAAATTTAACTTGACAGCTTATAATTTATTTAGTATCATGCTGGCTTCACACGTGGAGTTGGCATATGCCTTTGGTGGTAATGAGAAAACGGACGAAGAAAGAAAGAGCAATTGAACTTTATGAAAAAAGTCACCATCTGAATGACGAACAGATAGTGAGGACATTTATTCATGAGTTAGAGTTACCTTCTGAAAACGCGGCCCGAACACATATTTCTGTGTCTAAGAAAGCGTTAGCGTCTAAGCTTAATATACAATTTAAACAACGAAAGGTTGATCATCGTACAACCAAACGTGGTAAGGCCATGGACCTTTTTAATAAAAATCCACACCTTACACGTAAAGAGATGATGAAATTGTTCATTGATAAACTTAAAATGAGTCGAGATAGTGCTGCAACCCATTGTAGCATGTGTATTCAAGAATATGTAGGTACGAAGCATAATACTATAGTGTGATAAAGTAGTTGCTTAGTACGTAAATATGATGTATAATGATATATATTATATGCGTCTGTAGTTTCAATTGGCAAAATGAGAGCCTTCCAAGCTCAGGTTCACGGTTCGAGTCCGTGTAGACGCACCAATTATGCGGGTGTAGCTCAGTTGGTAGAGCACAACGTTGCCAACGTTGAGGTCGAGAGTTCAAGCCTCTTCGCCCGCTCCAAATGTTACTAGAAACTTTAAAAAGCGTTAAAACTCATACAGTTGCAGAAATTGCCAAAAAGCATGATATTGATATCAAAGTTATTGAAAATCAGCTTAAAAAGGGAATTAAAGTAGAACTGGAGCACACGACGAATAAATCCGAGGCTAGAGAGATAGCACTGGATCATCTTTTTGAACTTTCTGATTATTATGATAAACTAAAGAAGGTAGAAGGCGAGTGAGATTACATGAAGCAAAGAAATTGGACGATGAGATTATCAAGGCTAAATTAGTCGAAGAACTCATTTGTGCTTCATTAGTCATGGTTACACAGGTTCATATATGGCACTGGCAAACAAAATCATACGCAGCTCACACAGCTCTAGGTAATTACTATGGTTTCCTACAAGGAGAGGCTGATCTACTAGCCGAAATCTTTATGGGTGGCGGTGCCACCTTCACCTTCAGACAGCACAAAGAACCTACCAACTTTGTTTCCATTGCCGATGTTAAGGCCCAATTGGAAAACTATAAAACTGCTCTCTCTAAAACAGAAACAGAGCTAATGAAAGATGAGAACGCTCCCTTCCATTCCGCAGGGGACACTCTTCTTGGAATCATCAAAGAAACCGATAAGTTATTGTATTTACTCAATTTAGAGTAAAAAACCGGTTCACCCATTTTTTAATAACGTAAATAGTTATAATCTATTTTACAAAATTATGGGAGAAACCACATGAATAACGACTTTTATACTAGATTTTTATACAAAATAGCTGGTGTTGACGAAAGAATGATCAAATTATCAGGTGTAACGTTAACCAGCGAAAAACTTTTCGGATTATTCCTAGGAAGAATCACAGTTACGACGAAATTCAATAAAGTTACGGCGATATTCAATAAAATATCCAAGTGGCTTGGTTTATATTGGAATAAAAACAAAAAAGAGAAAAAGCTTACGGTTAAGGACCACATAGAAGACTTACAAGGTCATATGCATACTGTGGGCGTTCACACACGTAAAATTGATAAAGAATTAAGTGAAGTTCAGCGCCGATTAGATGCATGTGAACGTGCTAATATACCAGAAGAAGAACCTAAATCTCTTATGGATATACCAGAAGAGGAACCTATTGTACTGGAAGAAGTGGCAGGTAAACAAAAGAGTGGGAGAGTATCTACGATGGTTATAGATGATAAAGAGACAATTACCCGGACAGATGGAACAGTTGAAACTGTGAAATCACATACTAAGAATTTATTTGCACATAACGGGTTTACACTTGAACCGATAATGACTTAATAACAAAATAATATAAAAGTGTTGCGTTATATGATTGGATGTGTTAGAATTGCCCTTATAATAATAATTACAAGGGCAATTTATGATAGATTCAACCGATATTACAAAGTTTGACAGGAATGAAATCGAATTACAGGAGTATTTTTTATTCTGCGTGGTTATAGCCGGAAAAACCTCTACTATACAAGCAAAGAAGCTGGAAGAGTTTTTAGAACCAGCATGGTTTAAAAAAATGACACCATTTGAATACATAGATTATCTAGTTGAAAAAAATCTTCTACGTGAGATGGTATGTGATGCAAAGCTTGGCCAATATAATAGGTTGACTAATATATTCAAACAGTGTACAATGCTGAACTTAGAAACTGTCACACTAGATGAATTAGAGAGTATTCCGGGGATTGGACCGAAAACATCAAGGTGTTTTATGTTACATAGTCGCCGGAGACAGAAGATAGCGGTATTGGATACCCATATATTATCGTGGTTGAGAGATAACACTGATGATGTTACTATTCCAACATCTACTCCCCAATCACCTTCTAGATATAAGATGATCGAAGGTTTATTTCTTAGTGAAGCAAAAAAACGAAGGATTAGTCCCGCTAAGTTCGATTTAAGGATTTGGAATAAGAGGGCTAGATTGACAGCCTAATGCCCCTGAAGCATAAGTGGTGATGCACGAGCTTCGTACGCTTGGGAACCCAGTTCAATTCTGGGTGGGGGCTCCAATGAAACATGAATGGCGTATTATAAAATTACACCCCGCATCAGCTACGTATAGAGTGTGTTCTAATTGTAAATTAAAACAAACAAGATACGCAAAGCGTATTAGAGGTGTAAGAAGATTATACTGGACACCAGCTAGGAAGTGTGTATAAATATCATTATTCAATAGGAGAACCAAATGGTCGATCTTTATGAAACATTATCTGTTATACGCACATCATTACTCAATGCGGTGGCAAGTAAGTATATTGATGGTGGGACGCCACTAAACATAAACGTTATCTTAGATTCTATCGTTGATGAACTTTTTAATCATATGGATTTTATGGAAGAAATTGTACATCTGAAAGAAGAAGAATTAATAGACCTAGGTTTTGGGTGGTTACATGGGAAGTATAAACTTATGTTGTTCCCGGTATGGTTGTACCCATTCATTCCAAATGGAACTATGTTGACTGGCATTGATGGCAGTGACATTATTAAAGGTGAGGGTGAAATAATCATCTACGGTGATCACTGGATATCTGTTGGTCTAAGTTTTTAAAATAATGCTTGACACAACGTATACAACCATGTATAATTCGCGGAATTCAACATAAGGAAAATTTATGAACTATAGTAAGCAATCAGCAAAATCGAAATTAACCGGCTCGGAAATTCTGGATATCAGGCATTTGCATGACAACAAAGGTTTCAACGATGCACAGCTTGGAAGATTATTTGCCGTAAGTCGCAAAACTATCTACAACATTGTAGGTAGAAAAACATGGAAGAGTATTCCTACGCCCGCAGTAGCCCGAGGATTCAAAGGCTATACCATTTACCCCGATGGACGAGTGATGTCCAAGGCAACTGGTAAATTCATCCCCCAATTTAAGGGACGTAATGGTGCGTCGGTACGAGTTAATACGTCAACTGGCGTCAGGACAACTGTACCAGTAAGTACCCTGTTGACCAAGTATAGATAAAGAAATACCCCCAGATGGAACGAAAAGGGGTCATTTGACCCCTTTTTTATGACAAGATATTGATTTTCTTAAAGAAATGATATATTATTAAAACAAATATATTGCCCCCTACGGGAGGGCTGGAGGATAACATGACTAAGTATACAAATAAGGTAGCACGTACAGCAAATGAAACACCACAGACAGTTAAGGCTGTTGAGAGTCAGGTGCTAGACAATGCAGGTGGATTCACATTTGCGGTTGATGCGTGGGCTCGTCTTGATCGTTTCGTTATTTTGGGTTCTGATCGTAATTCCTATTACGTAGATTCCCGAACATCTACAAACGAGAACTATGAAAACATAATTACATGCATTAAGGAAAATGGTATTCGTGCGGTTAACCGTATCGTAGAACTATCTGATGCTGGTCGTGCACCAAAGAATGCTCCCGCTGTATTCGCATTAGCTGTGTGTGCAGCATTCGGTGACAAGATCACTAAGGAAGCCGCATTCCGTAACATGCCGAAGGTTGCACGTATTGCAACAGATTTCTTCTCATTCATCAACGACTACAAGTCTCTTGGTGGTGGATTCGGTGTTGTTGCCCGTAAGGGTATCGCTGCTTGGTATCAGGATAAGGAAATTTCTAATGCTGCATTCCAGATCATTAAGTATCGTCAGCGTGACGGTTGGACACACCTTGATGCAATGCGTTTGTCCCACGTTAAGCCTCGTAATGAAGCTGAGGACAACCTATACTCTTTCGCTAAGTCATTAGCTAAGGGTGGAACAGCATATAACATTGATATTCTTCCGAGAATCGCACAGGGTTACTTGGCTGCACAGACAGCATCTAAGGCATCCGAGATTGTTAATCTGATCGTTGATTACAACTTACCGCGTGAAGCTATTCCGACTGAGTTCCTCAATGAGGTTTCTGTTTGGGATGTGTTGGCACAGAACATGCCAGCTACCGCGCTTATCAGAAACTTGGGTAAGATGACTGCTGTAGGTACATTAGCCGACATGAGCTATAATACGAAGTTGGTTGTTGAAAAGCTTAATGATTCCGAGTGGCTTAAGAAGAGCCGTCTACACCCGGTAACCATTTTAAATGCATTGTATGTGTACTCTAAGGGTGCAGGTATGAGAGGTTCATTGGTGTGGTCACCGGTACGTCAGATTGTTGATGGCCTTGATGCTGCGTTCTACGGAGCGTTCGATAATATCAAGCCTACTGGCAAGAAGATTATGCTTGCGTTGGATACCTCTGGTTCCATGGCAGGTAACTACGGTGGAATAAATGTTGGTTTCTCTCTACCTCCACGTGAAATCACAGCAGCAATGTCTATGGCAACTGCTCGTGCCGAGGAAGATTATATGGTAACATATTTCTCCTCTGGTCATAGTGGAGGCCGACTTGGTGGGAACTCTAGTATCGCACCATTGGATATCAGCCCACGTCAGCGTTTGGATGATGTTGTTAGTAGAATTAGTAATCTACCTTGGGGTGGTACTGATTGTGCATTGCCAATGACATGGGCGTTGGAACAGAAGATTGATATTGATACATTTGTTATCTACACGGATAATGAAACTTGGGCTGGTAAGATTCACCCATTTGAAGCTATCAAGCGATACCGTAAGACGATAAACCCAGAAGCGAAGGTAATCGTATGTGCTACACAGGCTACGAGTTTCACTATCGCTGACCCATCTGACGCTGGTATGATGGATATTGCGGGTTTTGATGCGAATGTCCCAGCGTTAATTTCTGATTTTGCGAGAAATTAATAAATAAAGGTTGAAAGGGTATGATACTTGTGTTATACTCTTTCTTTAAAGAATTGATACTGTCGAAAGGATCATGGGTTATCACTGTAGAAGCGACCGCCTGAAAGGGCTCTCCCATTCCTACCCCTTACAGATCATTTTAAAAAATTTTAGAAATTTGAAATATAGTCGCTGGAAAAGGGTTATCCCACGCTGATGAACACGGTTCGATTCCGTCACGGTTGACATGTTGGTTGTCACTTAGCTCAAATCCCTAGCCGATACCTTACTAATTTCAGATATTAACAGAATAGTTGACACTGTCGATAGATTTAGGTTATCACTTTTATGTAAATTCCTATTTCACTAACTTACAGGTCAATTTTAAAGAACGTGAAGTATAGTCGATAGTTAAGGGTTATCTTACTCAAAATAAGGGTTACGTCGGTTCAATTCCGGCTGCACACCGTAAGGATGTGTATTGGCATGTTGGATTGCTCCTATATCCTTGCTGCTCCTTACTAACTTCATTTATTTCAACAGGGAGGTTCTGAATGGCCGATGTACGTATTACATCCATAGACCAACTACAACTGGGCATGTTTGTTAAGCTCATTGATAGAGATGACAATGGTCGTTTCTCCCACACTGGTAAAATTACCGATATAAATATAGATACCAAAAAACCTAAAAAGATAGAACCCGGCGAAGCTGGGTTCCGTCGTGACCATGTTCATATATTTGATCACTCATTTGAAATGCTAACCATGGAAGGAACTATGGGATTTGAGATGGGCGTCCTCGACGATAATGATTTGTATATAACAACAGTTAAGCCACCGGGGTGGGCTAAGTTCGAAAAGAACCCATCTTCATTCAATGAAGAATCTACGAAGCCTTTAGTACCCATAAAGACGAAGAAGGAGCTTGTTCTGGCGCTTGTTGCAGAAAACCCACGTAAGGGTGAGGGTGCTCTCCTAAAGCTTGCTACGAAGACTGTAGGAGGTTCTGAGGGACAACTACGAACTTATATTAAACTAGGTTTAAGTAAGAAGTAACTCGGGCACTGTTTCCATCTTATGTTCAAACGCAACACACGCCTCGCCACCATTATTAAGCAACGTGTTAAAGTCATCTAAGTTTAGATAGGCAAACCCATCTTCACCCCAAGACCGACCCCAACTGTTCTTCATTCGTATTAACCCCTTGCTTTCATCAACGCCATTGAGTATGTAAGCGTGGCCACCCTGAATGGAACCACCTATGTTGATCCTACCCTTACGGTCAGGTTCACTCATACCCGAGTACCAGCGTGTACCAACAACCATAGGGCCAATGTATTTAATAGTCTTAATTACATCCTCTATGGTTTCTGCCCATCGGTACGCTTTAACAATATTGAGATGATTTAGAATCTTAGCACCGGCACGTACAGACGTTCCATCATAGTTTTCCCCGGGCCACTGGTCATGTAACTGGCATAGGTTATAGAACGCTTGGGGATTATATACCGGCTTACTACGACCTTCCGTCAATGCATCCTGTATCACAGGGCCATCTTCAAGAAAGTGCATCCAAGCAAATGCAACACAATGAGGCATTGATCCTTGATTACCCCACCAACCATCTGCCCACCACAATCTACGCTTGAAGTCTGGTAGACCTTTAATTGATTCAGATGTTAATACAGAAGATACTGGGAAGTTCTTATCCCGCTCATCTAATACTTCAATACGACCTAGTGTGAATTGGTTGCTCATTTTGTTGTTCCCTTATTATTGTTCTTTGTAATGTATTTATCACATGCTTTTTTATGATTGATCGTAATGATATTTACTAGTGTATCGAAATCCTCCGGCATCGCAAGTGTTTGCATTTTCACAACATGCTCTGGCGCTTCATTACCAAAAATTTGCTTGAGATATCGTTTAGTTACCTTCGGTTCATATGCCACAAATACATTTTGTTCTTCTTTAGTGGCACTGGAATTAGTTATAGAAGCACTGAATCTAGTACAAATTATCTCTCGTAAATTACTCCCAGTATCAGTATTAGGGCTTACTGTCTCTACTTTATCTAGTAAATTGAATAACTTATTGTAGATTGTTCGCTTTGTTTCTACCTCCATCCACGGGGGAAGGTCCAGACAACGCATAATAATGACGGCCAGTTTGGTCTTGGCGGCATCGTGTATATGATCTACTACGGGAGAATTATCAGAAAGTGGCTTTAGCTTATTGACGCTAGTGGTTATGATCTTAGCCGCGTTACGTCTACGCTCACGCTTCTTCCATTCTTTGTATACTTCGTTAATATCAAATATAGCATCGCCAATAATTTGAGATGCCTTTTTCTGGTTTTCTAGTAATGTCAGGGTTTGTATTAGTTCCATACCCTTATTTATCTATATCTACCATTAGTCATCTTTGTTTTGCTGTAAAAATCATTTGGTTTTTTACTAACCCACTTGATAAACTTCCGCATATCAGGATTTTCTAGTAAACGTTCGACTGTGTGGTAGTGTCCGGCCAGTTCGCTCTCAGTCCAAATACTATGTATTTTGTTGTGGCATATAGAGTGAATTGTTATCTTATCGGTATGTTTGCCGTTTTTAGCCTTTGGGATTAAATGGTGTTGATTAACAAATTTATCTTTTATCATTGGGCGATTGCAAATGACACACACACCAAGTGAATCAGTGCCCATTGTTCTGTACATACATTAGAGTATTATCCTTTTGTTCTTGCTATATAAATGCGTAATGCCTCTAGGAAACTGTCGTCATACGTCGTAAAATCCTCTTCAGTTGCCTTTGTATATTGTAACACAAACGCCTTGAACTTATCAAGGTCTACTTTATGTTCAAGTATAAGTTTAACTATCTCAGTCTGCGTAGACTCGCTGATTTCCACTTTAAACGTTGTTCTGATAAAACTAACATGGCCATCTGAATGAATCTGGGTTGTGTATACCGGTATTTTTTCATTAGCTTTAAGCGCATCAAAGTGGTCGGAAATGGCCAAATATTCAATTATATCAGCATCTTTGACTATCGTAGTGGCTATAGGTATCATTTGTCTCATAATGTCTAAAACCGCATCCCGTTCGTACTTAATAGCTTCCATGGCTATTATAACTCGACCCATTCTGGTAGTTTCAAACATATTGATGGAATCGCTTGTTGTTGACATAAATAACTCCTTCTGCTAAATATCAATAGTATTTAGACATTTATAGAAGGTGTGCTCATGGATCAGTTTCCAGAAAAAAGAAAAGATATAGAAAGCTTAAACAACCGGGTAGATATTGAACCGGTTGCTCATGTTATACAACGCGTGGTTACTTTCCTTATGACTAAGGCTATCCATGAAGGTAGAAAGCAGGATAGATTTAATCCCACTCAACTAGGGAATGTTTCTTTCTTTTTTACATATAATAATATTACAAAGGAAACTAAGTTGTCTTTCGATAAACACCCATCGCTGTGGAAAGTGGAGGAGCTTATGTTTGAAATGCTTAACATGGAAGCGGAGTTTATGATGGAGAAATACGCAGATGAGGATGCACTAGATAACCCATTCAGGTATTAATTGAATTTTTCTCTCTTACTCTGAGCACGCAATAGGATTTTATTAACCCTGCTTATGAACTTCTGTCTAGCAGCGCCGTAGTTACCCACTCGTTGCTCACTGGGAACCCTATCAAGGCCATCTGGATCATTCCTGAAGGCAACATAGTATTTAACAGCAAACTCACCCTTATCAGTTAATATCCCCCCTTGATTTAAAATACCACGCTCCTGCATAGCACGTAACTCTTGTTCTGGAATATTACCCCAGTTCTTAGCCAGACTACGGGTTCTTGGGTTTAAAAAACGATTAAAGAGTTTCCCGAATATCTTTTTCTCTTCATTGGATAAACTCTTAACTATTTTCCTACCTTGTTTAACTGGGGCTGGCATCCAATCGTTGTCACGCTTGAGGTGTCCACGGGTTAGGGCATCATTAGCATCCGCCCGTTTAAAAACATAATCTAACTCCGGGCCTGTATTGTCTTTAAGCCATATAAAAAATGGTTCTAATTGAGTACCAAGTCGCCCTTCGTCATTAAGTAGTTTGAGGGATTTAAATTTTTCTACATTTTCAGGTGAAATGTTGTGAGCCTTTTTACTTATTTTCTTACTGGCGTAATTCATTAACTTAGAGATACCCTCATATCCCAAGGCATCCCGGGTCTCGGTGTATCTCTTATCGAATACTGCCTTAAGGTTGGCTTCTAGAATTACAGATAGCTTCATATTAACTCCCAATCACATATATTTATGCAACTAGGAGTTATTAAATCACATTCTCCCCGGGAGTGTCTTAGCTATCTGGATGCCAGTGATTGCCTGTGTATATCCAGCTCTAACTTCTTCCGTGGGGTGATATGTGAATATAACGGCAGATTTTCTAAGTGGTAAGTTAACAGCACCGTTTTTACGACTATCTACTTTTCCAATCGCAGGATGAACAGCAGCACCGAACGCAATGTGTAGCTCACCTGTGTTTTGGCCTTGTTGTGGCATAACCACAAGTACATTCTCTACGTGATATATCTCGTCTTCTTCGCTACTAACCGTACAGATATAATCCATACCATTTATCATTTTAAATATTACTACTTCGTTCATGTAATTCTCCAGAATTAATTATACTTCTATTTATAAGTCATTTTGTAGGTGTATCTCAATGAAATCACGGCATTCGGAAAATACCGGGAGGTTTACCGTTACTTCCTCATCACCACGACCATATCCATACCCATAACGGAAAATCGGTGGTAAATCCCTATTCCAGTCAACGGGTGGATCTAACTTAAGTAAAGCCTCGATAACTTCTTGGTTTTTTAATCCTTCACAGGTCTTATGGCCCAAATGTTCCTGACCGGTAGACTGTATAGAATTCCGAGTACAATCCTGCTGTCTCCAGATGAAGTAATTTACAACTTCATGCGGAGGTAGTGTGAATACCCGGGCATCAAAAAATGCTAATTTCTCGCCATCAGATATACCCAAGTGTTGGGCGTATCGGTTGAAATAACCAGTGGCCATACTAGCTGAAACGCTGTTGATCTTATTTACAGCCCCACCAAACCACGCGTCTGTATCAAACGTTGCATAGTCTTTGAGTAAAATAGAGATTTCATCTGATTGACCAAACGCAAATACAGCACCTTGTATTTCATTAACAAGCAGCGATGCCGTTTGTGCCATAGCAGCATAAAACCGTTTATCAAACGGGCGGTCAAGTCCACGCGTCCACGTATGAAACGCCTTACCGTCAAGCCTTATGATAGCTGGAGTTTTTTTCATGAGAGCTGTTTTGTAAACACGCTCATACTCCTTCATTCGATCACCTAAATCCATTACTTTCCATCCATATATTCCACTGTTCTTGTGTAATGCCAGCAAGTCTGGCACCCCCTGCTACATCCGCACACCCTAAACAACCACACATATGATTATCATACTTCCCGAAACACCACCGCTTGGCCCACTGGGGGTTCATACGCAATAAGTTATTTAAGTATGTATTTGCGTATATTTGTGAAAAGCTTATCTCGTCCATTTATCTGGCACTGTGAAATTCTTTCAAAAATGCAACAAGAGGGTGACCATCTTCTGAATCTGTAGCCTCTAGGTATACACCGCACATACGCTCCTCTGCCACATCAGCTACTAGCTCTGGCGTAACAATAATACCAAACGCATCAATTTGATTGAAATTGTCAGGCTCACGGAAAGATGCGAACGGTAATCCATACTTTTTGGCCATATCCTTTGCACCGCTCATAGTAATATCAAACTGCTCACCACCACCAGCACTAAGAATTCTAACCGTCTTATGGTTACAAGCCCAGTCAACCACCGAATCATGCAGAGACGGTCTTTGATGTGGCAGTATGACATGGTTATCCCCCTGCGGGTTCTGAACAAAAAATTCAACCGCTGTGTGTAGAGCTTGGATGCCCTGCTGCATCGTATTCAAATATACATGAGTAAATATGTACGCCGCTGGTATAATTTCATACATTTGAGTCACCTTTTAATAAATAGTTATAAGCATTATACAATATATAAAATATGAATGCAAGCCTAGGAGCTTATTATGGAACATCTTGTCAAATTGTTAAACGAATACGGTATTAATTGGGAAGCCGATGATAATATAGAAATTGATGGTGAGGACGATAAGTTCGACTTTAACCTATCCGCCCCGGGGGGTGAGGACGGCATGGACGATGAGCCTGATATGGACGGTGAGCCTGATATGGACGGTGAGATAGTAGGTGATGCCGGTGATGATGAATTCGGTGATGATGAATTCGGTGGTGATGAATTCGGTGGTGATGAATTTAGTGATGACGAGATGGGTGGTGGAGATGATGTAGAAACCCGATTAAACGATGTTGAAGAAAAACTCACTAAAGTCCTACAACAATTCGCACAAGTTATAGCCCAAGATATGGACAACGATGCCAATGCTGATGAATTCGGTGGGGATGAGTTTGATGCTGGCCCAGACGACGAGATGGGCGGTGATGAGTTCGATGCTGGTCCAGACGACGAGATGGGCGGTGATGAGTTCGGTGATGATGACATAGGTGGAGATTTAGATACAGAAGGTTGTAATATATTAGATGAAGATGACCCTGATTTTGATGACGATGAAGAAGATGACAGTGCATATGATGAAGAAACCGAAAGACTATGGCAAGAATTAAATAAGAGAAATCACAGCAGATTGAACTCCATGGGAAATAGGCGTGGCAGACGTACTATGGATGAAAATGACCCCGATTCCGACCCCGATTCCGACCCAGATTCTGATTCTGATGAATTTGATGACGACGATTGGGACATGAGGGATGAACGTGATCCAAGCCATGATGATCTCGTGGATTTAGGGGATGATGAAGAAACCCACCACAGTGCATTAGATATAGACAGAAGATTGAGTCAGGACGATGAAAAATTTGCTATGCATAGACGACGCGTAGATAAACTAAATTCTGACAGGGAAATGGCAAGACTTATGCGTGGCGAAAGTGTAGATAATGATATACCACGACCACCAAAGCAGTCGTTTGTAGATTTCCTTGCTAGTAAAGCACCGGTTTAATACCGTTTAACCTCAAGCACTTTATATATGCGATTACCCCCGTAGCCATAATCGTATGGTTCTGGCAAACACAGGGCACATAGTCTATTAAATATACCAGTGCCCACATCCATCCAGATGCGGTTATTTGGTAAATCAACAAGTGGACCGTTCTTTTGTATCATATGACCATGAACAATTACCTTGTTTAAATTCTTATATACAGCGGGGTCTCTGCTTTGATCCCACAGACAATATTCTTCTAGTTGTTTATCCAGTGGCACCCCCTCATGCACCCCCGCATGTACGAATACGTAATCATCATCCTGTGCAATGATAGGAAGCTTTTCCATCCAAACAACATAGTTATCCAGCGCCCCCCTTTTGAATTCTTCTAAGGTAACACCAAAATCAGCGAGAGTAATATCACCGCCATTGTTTAACCACACGGCTTCACCCATCCAGTTGGTAGGATCACGACGAGTGTTGATCATAAGTGCCTCGTGATTCCCACGTAGCATTACATGTTTCAATGGAACATCGCCAATCATACCATCTTCTAGACCCATTACAAAGTCTAAAACCTTATCACTTCCTTTATTACGATCAATGTAATCCCCTAAAAAGACAATAGTTGCACCATAGCTGGGATCAATTCCACCCATAATTTCAGCCAGTATCTTATCATATAGTGGGCGTAACATGTCGTAGCAACCGTGTATGTCGCCTATTGGAAAATACATTTTATTTCCTTTTTATCTCCATTCATCCTAAATATTATAGCAGCCTGTATAGTTGTTGTCAATGGCTAGGGAGATTGCTATTATGTTAGATTTAAAGTATAATATAAAATGGTTAACTAGCCTACCTGTGGTAATCAAGGCCATAGATGTTTTTGATCTGTGTTTCTCTGTTACTGTACTAGCCACAGCGTGGATAATGTGGTTTTTGATGGGGGTTGCTGCGGCTTGTATAGTAATTCCAATATTTATGTTTGGGTTTGGTGTTTGGGGTGTGATTGAATTATTTAAAAGGGGGATAAAATATGCGAATGGACATAAGGGATGTAGCTGAACAGGAGCGATATCCCTTACAGGAATTTGTGGAGTTCTGTAAAAATAATCTTAAGAAATATGGATTGTTTATAACCCCATCTAAAAATATAACAGTATCGTCAATAGGTCTTGAAGATTTGAAATGGGCATTTGTCCTTCATAGAATTAAAAAATTAGCTGGCACTTAAACTATTGATCTTATTGCGTAGCATCCTTACTATACTATCACTCTCACCAGTCTTACGTAGACGTTCTAATATATCAGCATCCTCTCTGTCAAATTCAAGATACTTTAAATTATCTTTCTCACTATAGTCAACACCAAATTCACCTACTAATAAACCACCACTATCCCTAACTTGTACATTGATAACGTTTTCCGCAGTCGTATCTTGATCCATAGAAAACTCAAATGGACCTATTTTGCGAATTGTGGCTGTGGTTGCTATTGTTTCTAGTAACATTTCTGAATTATCCCATAATATTACTATTTATGGTTTATCGGGAGTCTCGGGGATAATACGACTCAACAAATCAGGGTCGGAACTAAGACTATCTGCAATCCTAGTTGCCTCTCCAACTGAAACAGAAGAGCCTATATGTATATCAAAGAAATAACTCAATCCGGCCTCACTGTCAACAATGAGAGTACTTAGGCTACTGGCAAACTTTGGGTCTTCCGGGTCTTCTTGATTGTTAGTTGTAAACAATATCTTATTAGCAGATATCTTAATTTTCATATCCGGCAACATGGGTTCTAAAATACCCTTAATGACATCAAGGTTACTATCATAATTAATAATGAATAATTTGGAAAAGTCCTTAACGGGTAGTGTACCAGTTGTTTCAAACTTAATCTTCATTATTTGCTGGGGATCATTCATGTATGATGTCTTAACCATGATAAACATTGTTGTTGCCAGCTTGAGAGTAGGTAAGTTATGAGGATCAAAACTCAAAATATCCAGTATGGTCTTTAAGTTAGCATCTTCATGTGCCCGGGCTGCTATTATTGTTTCCTTATCTTTAACAACATCAGGGTCAACCTTATACTCATCAAAATCAGCATGAATACCCTTAACATCATCATGTGTGAATATCTTATGGAAATTCCCCTTTAAGAACGATATAATGTCCAATTGTTTGCTAACACCACCCACCTTCCTGTCAGCCTTGACCATTTTAATCAATTCGTTGTTAGGAATGATCGTCATGGAGCAAGGAAGTATCTCACTGAATGAAGAATGGAACACGGGGGGTAATAAACAAATGTCTACGGTACCCAATCGCCTGTTAACTACAAATGAAATTGCACCATACGCATCATATACCTGCTTAGGTAGCACACGCTTTAGATACTTTCTAGCCAATACATTAAACAATGTGGCATTCTTTTCTATTAACCATGCATCTCTATCAGATACAATGGCATATAACCCCATAATCTCCAACGCTTGGAGAGTTTTTACTATTGGCATATGCTTGGCCTCGACATGCCATTTAAGTGGTCTGATAAATCTCACACATAACCAGAACAGCAGAGATTTTAAAACTAATTTCTCTTCTCGTTCTACAAAATTTTCTTCGATAACCGCACCCACAACATTAGTTTCAGTCATACATGGATTTCCTTGCTGGTTGTGCTGGTGTATTATCCATCCGACTGTTCCCAGTATCATCATAATCAGATTTATTAATTAACTTTTCTGGTACTGGATCTTTCCTATTTTCATCTATTGCCGCAAAACATTCAAGGTCAGACACTATTTCTTCAGCAGCGGTTGCTAAATCGGAATCACATATTAATAGTCGATTGACAACAACCCCCATTAATATATTAATGTCAATATTATTTCTACTAATGATACTCTCATGCCCCCCATTGAGGACATAGCACTCAGCAATTGAAACAATCTCGGTCATTGATAGATCATCTGTGTTAAATTTAACATCCGCGTAAGTGGCATACCGGGGGAGGTTAATATAAAAATCATTTCCTATATCATGTAAAAATGATTCCACGTCATTATTGGCCTCTACTTTGGTCATAGAAGCCTGTTTGGTCTTCGTTCTCATAACCTTTATTTTACCTTTCAATGCCATAATTATTTCCTTATCTGAATATTATATCAACATCAAGACTTAACGTCAACTTGCAATTTCTTTAATTGAAGTTTAATTGCTTCCCGTTTCTCTTCCAATGACTCATCTAGCAACCAGAGCCCGGGGATGATAATTTGTTCGGTTATAATGGCCCGGGCATTATCATCGAAGCTACTATCGTTATCATCTACCATATAATCAAACGAAACCGCATTACTATGACAAGCCAGAACAATTGTGTCCGTATCCTCACTATCGAGTATCAAACATCCTCTTGGGAGTGATTTCTGTACGAACGCCGCTATTTTTTCATTAATTGTAGGCGGCGGCACTGGTGTAAATTTTTTACTTAATTCCTTAAGCCAACCCATCTAAATAGCCCCCTCTGGTAACTCATAATTAAATAATGATATCTCAGTTTCACACATCACTCGCACCGCATCCTGAAACACTGTGTTACGTACTATTTCGCGTTGCAAAGTTTTTTCGTGCTTTGTTTTTTTGTTTTCGTGGAATATTATACCGGGTCTGAGTCCCATAATGGTAAACACCCTTTTTATTTCATTACGAATATCTTCAAAATCCATAATCATTAAGTTATCAGGGATGGCACCATTAACTTCTATAGCCCTAAAGAAATTCTCAGACACGTTGTTAAAAATGTATTCCTCAATCGGAACAAAAGTTCTCTTTCTGTTTTTGGGTATGCCTTGCCACGCGAATTTATCATGTATGTACAACGACGCATACCGTTCCCAAGGATTACGGGCTACAGTGAACATGTGATATTCACTTAGATCACGCCTCTCTGAATTTGGAGTATTAGGCCCCATGTACTTATTGTATAACTGGGAAAGACGATGGTGGGCCCCAAAACCAGAATCTGGTTCTCCCACTGCCTTATTTGCAGCAAGCAAACGATCAATGGTAGTTCCACCCGTTTTTGGTACATGTATAAAAATTATCTTCGGATCATGTATAATCATTCGGCAAGTATACTCTGTTTATAAAGCTACGTCAATGATTAATTACCGTTATAACGTCGTATGTCACCCGGATCAAATACAACGTAGTTGGAGGCTTCTGGGTGGTTTTTATCTTTGAATGTGGTACCAACATATCCCATGTACGCTAAGAACTCAGAGGCTGCTTTACGAGAGCCTAGAGCGTACCCTAACCATGTGTAGAGCATATCATTAGTAGTGTCTGCCCTATACGACTCATCGTCCATATACTCTGAACGATAATCCTCAAGGTGATCCTCAAGTTTGTCCTCGTCCATATCAAGGTCTTTGAATTCACCATAGATAGCATCTATCATACCATCATCAACGGCATCAAATTCGAAATAGTCACCACTGGGTATTGTAAATTTCTTTATTACTCCATCACCGGGAGCATAGTCTTGAGCTACTTCTCTGTTTGTACTAAAATAGAAGCCCCAACCACCCTTATCCAAACCACTAGCACTACCAATCTTATTAGCATCGAATTTATCAAATTCCTCCGCCGAACCGTGATATACATTTATGCCTTCGAAAAGGAATATCGTTATTTCATTGAGCTTCATTGGTCCACGTCCTTAAGTACGGCAACTGGGATTCGTTCATCACCTAGTTGGCGTGCGGCCATTACCCGGTGTAACCCCTCCTGTGAAAAATCCATTTCTCCATGGTAACCACGGTAATCCAGTATAGGTAGATGAAACTTAACACCATCTTGCATCATTTTGGCATATTTGTCAACAATGGCTGGATCTCTACCAGATTCTATGTTTCCAGTCTCCCCAACTGACCTAAACCCCTCTTTACACGCATCAATGTACGCATCCGGGCTCATCCACTGTAAAACACCTTCCTTTTTCTTACGATCACGGTGATAATCCTTGGCGGTGAACATTATTTCATCAGGAGTGGGTCTTCCCGTAGTTGTGGTATCGAAATGATTAGATTTCTGTAAATCTTCTAATAACATTATGTTTTACCTAAAAGTCATTCTTACTTAGGCCACGACTAGCATATGGGTTCCTTTCTTCCCAATCTGCTGCATCATTCTCATCATCTGTTTCTTCAGCCCATTTATCAGCAGCAGCACTAGAAACAGCATACTTCTCAAATGCTCTAGCAGGGTCACGTGAAAGCATATCTCCAAATGCCTCAACATCATCCAGCCCGACATAAATATCCTCTAGTTCGGATGTGAGATTGGCATATCGTTTACCAGTTGATAGCCGTTGCGGAATGGCGGCATATATACGTTTAGCATCACCCATGGCATCTAAATCATTTATAATGTCATATACATTACTAAATTCGGAATCCTTTATAGATGATATTCTATCACCCCGGGCATCACTATCTAATTCGGATTTCCTCGGAAGATCATCATCCCAATCATCAAATGCTTCCCCCACCGAATTCCTTTGGTTAGATATATCATCCCAGAAGGTGGCAATATGATCTACATCCCAGAATATGTCTTTCAGGGTTTCCCCCATCTCATAACCACGTCTAGGGTCTTTAAGTGCGTTCATAACAAACTTACGAGCAAACGTCTTCCAAATATAAATGTTATCTACACCGACCTCTGGGGCATTCGTTGCTATCTTTTTATATCTAGGGTCTTTGGGGGTTAAGCCAACACTCAACATGGCATTACGTGCCGACAGATAACTGGCATTAATAATGTCACGGATATATTCTTTATATTTATCTTGCATTTGTGGGGATGCTTTACGTAATAAAGCCCTATAATCAGTTACTCCATTAGAGTTGGAGTGGAACTTACCTTCTAAGATTTGACACAATTTCATAATAATACCCTCGGCTGAAGATATTTATACGGTTTTCTTATATTTGTTCGTTTCTGTCGTGTATATCATGAGCGGATTACGCTCTTCTTAGCTGGAAGTGCCCGTTTAAAATAGATTATAATAGAAGGATTGCCCGTAGGCATCGACGGTCTGTGGATATGATATGCTTCCCACCCTGTCTCACCGTAAGTGTTTGCCACCGAATCAATTTGATACGGCGTACTAACTTCAACACTTCTATATTCGTATCTAGGCATCTTTAGATTTAACTTTGAATTTCAAACCAATTACCTTTGCTATCTTGCATGACCTCTTTACCACACTTACTACAGGCGGCGTGAATACTACACCCATCAAACCTTTGAATTCCCGCTCTGCCGTTATGCCATCCCAAGATATCACAGGAATAATGTGTGCCCGCAACTAGGTCATATACCAATATAGCTAATAAAAGAATGCCCCCACAAATGACAAAAAACGCAAATAACAAACCTATGATATCCACTGGACCCATAATATTCTCCTAATTTCTAAACATTATACACAATTAAAGGATGGTTGTCAAACTATATTAACATCACCGAGTAAACACTAATTCCAGTGCGGTATCTTCAGAAGGAGTATAAAACTCCTCTGGGTAATCTACACTTACTGAATGTAAATCTTTCAAGTAAATTACCCGGTCGCCTTGAGTAATATTGGCAATATTAACCCAAAGAGGAATAACTGTAAAATCCTCCTCGAATAAAACACCAAGTAAAGACGCATATACCGCCGGGGTACACATCAGGATAATAGTGGCAGTTAGCGTATGTACGCCGCATATTATACTTATCGCATCATATTCAAGTTCTATACTACTGGGGCTCTCCCCCAAACAATCAAGTGTTAGTGCATTCATCATTCATTCTCCTGCCATTAGTTTATCTGAACCCTTCTTTGAAGTATCAAACTTCGCATTTATTGATCTAATCTTAGCTGGATCAAATACAACGGCAACATCCGAATACATATCACCATCATGTATATCTAACCCTATTATACCATCATAACCCTTACTCTTCGCTACCCGCTCTGCTAACCTAAAATCATCCATAGATTTAACAACTAGGGGATTCTCTAATGCCAGATAATAGGCTCCTATCTTTTCATCATGGTGAATAACATCACCCTTGCTAGATGCATTATGTTTGTCAACTAATTCCCTAGCGGCATCCTCTGCTTCTTCCTCACTGTCAAATGGCCCTTTGTTTATTTCACCAACCAGAAAATAATATTCAGCTTCTCCATACACCGCAATATCATCATATGACCAGTCTTCATCATCTTCCCTTTCAGCATGTTCAACATCCGAATAATACTTTGCTGCTTCCTCATCACTACTAAAATAAAAACCACCAGATGTATTGGTTCCCACAACACCACTACCGGCATACTTAAGATCAAACTTCTTAAAACCACCTACCTTACTTCCATGATACCACACCCTGCTAGTATCAAACCCCATAGCCTTAGCCCTAGATAATCTAGATGCTTTATCCATCGGCAATTGTTGTAATTCAGATAGTTTCATTTAAACCACCTGATCCCTTTTTCGCTGGATCGAATTTAGCATAGATGGACCGAATGCTATCTGTGTTAAACATTGCAATTGTATCTTTCTCTGGAGTCGCGTCCTCAAAATCATCCACATCTTTGTAACCAGTAATATAACCAATAGAAAAATCATCACCATCTTCATCAGGATCACCATCATCGTACAGGTTCAACGTATCATAAGTTTCACCCCTAATCTTCTCCTTCTCCCATTTTAATGTCATCGGAGACCTTCTCGGCCCACTCCAAAAAATTGTTTGCCCAGTCTTCGTTAATTCTTCTCTATTGACTGACCCCCTGCCTTCCCAATGCATCCCGTCAAAGCCAGCCGCTTCCAACGCCGCTCTAAGATCAGGGCCTCTAGCGGTTTTAGCATACTTTTTCATATCTGTCCATGTAGCCAATTTCTGTAATCTTAAATATACTGGGGTTATAGTATTACCAGTATTGGGATAAGCAGAGAACTCCGTTGGTGTATGAATAAACCAATGTGCAGAGAATGGGGCATCAGGATCACCACCCGGTAATCGGTCATTATCAAACCCCTTACCTTCTATCCCACCAGTATTGGCATGATACCAAACCGTAGACGTATCAAACCCCATAGCCTTAGCCCTAGATAATCTAGATGCTTTGTCCATCGGCAATTGTTGTAATTCATGTAGTTTCATCTTTTCATTTCCCGTATGTCACTAGAAGTGGCCGTGGAAGGATCAAACGCGGCATGTATAGATCGTATATCACTGGGCTTGAATACAATCATAGAACGGTTAGATTCGTCGCCAGTTCCATCTCCTTCACCACCGCCACCACCCATGTTGATATATGTCATACCATCATACCCCTTCCTTAACAACCCCTTCCTTACATCACCAGTATTACGAAAATTATCAAATTCTTCTCCAGTAAATGGACCGTAATCATCATCAACAAGATATTCTCCCAACGTCTCCATATCCCACTGACCTAAATCACTAACAATATCAAAGGGGTTTTTTAATGATAAGAAAACAGGGTATATGTTGGATTCATCTTCTGGATCATCGTCTTTTAATCTATTATTGGCTATCTTTGAGGAACCAAAATGTATACCCAACTCACCAACATCTACATCAAAAGCAATTATATCTGAACTGCCTGTTTTAATGTTGGATGAACCATGATACCAAACCGTATCAGTATCAAACCCCATAGCCTTCGCCCTAGATAACCTAGATGCTTTGTCCATCGGCAATTGTTGTAATTCAATTAATTTCATCTATTCCTTTTCCTTGCGGGCTTTTGCAGCCTTCTTAGCTACCTTATTTTTCTTAGCCTTTTCCAACTGCTTTCGCTTTTTGTCATTCTTCTCGTTATTTTCCTTTAACTGTTTCAAGTCAAGGTTCATTGATATTGAAAACATAATCCCTCCATTGCCTCTGATATGTTTCCAGAAGCAGCCCTTGTTTCATCAAACTTAGCATATATAGATCTCACTTGATTAGGGGTGAATATTACAGCATCTTTCCTACTCACTGGAACATCCGTAAAACTATCCTCAACAACTATGCCGTCATATCCCAATCCCTTTAAATAATTAGAAAATTCTGGAGCACTACCATCAAAATCTACAAACTCAGTTTCAAGATCCTCATAACTATCAAACATTACAGGATTCTTCATCTTAAGGAATACAGGGTAAACCTGTGGCTGTGCATATTCATAATCACCTAACCTATTTGCAAAATGATCGGCAACCTCTGGACTCTCAGTAAACCATGTACCTAAATCAGCTAAATGCCCCGTATCTGATTTATCATCTGAACCATGCATACTTCCAATGGGATCACCATATTCATCCGTCTCACCGGTCCCATGTAACCAAACCGTAGATGTGTCAAACCCCATGACCTTAGCTCTCTTAAACCTAGATGCTTTGTCCATCGGCAATTGTTGTAATTCATGTAGTTTCATTTAATTACACATAAAGTAAGCGTTTCTCTAAATTATTTTTTCATCGAGGATAATTACGGGTATAAGTCGTGCCTTTTAACTTCAGCGTCTATTTCTTTCAGCCGAAGTCATTGAAGGATGGCCCTTATCTGACCAGTACTCTCTGTTCTCCCTGCCGTCGGAAATATACACATCGGCATCCTCTTCACTAGGCCCCTTAACCGTATACTTTTTAATGGCACTTTCAGGATCATTCTTAACCATGTTAAAAAAAGCATCACCATCTTCCTTACTTATACCTACTTCTTCAAGGCTAAGGCCACCATGTATCTTCTCACACATGGCATCTATGGCATTATATTCTTGGCCTAGAAATTCCATACCACCGGACTTTAATACTTCCGCAACTTCAGTATGATCACTATTCCATTCCTCCTGAAAGGCTTTAGCCTCATCTTTATCTATATCCCAACCATCGGATGACATCAATGATGTAAAAAAATCAAGATCCCATTGACCATCGGGCAATTTGGAGGTATAGTCCCATTCTGTTAATAAGTCTTTAAGTTTCATTATTATATCCCATGTGTGTGTATGTTATTATTTATACCATGCGGCTGTAATTGGTATGCACCAAAGGTTATATCTTCTATAAACTGCTTAACCTGTGGTGACATATCTTCATGGTCATCTTCCCCATTGATCCAGACCTTGCCCTTCTATCCAATCCTGAACAACGGCTTCTATATCTTCCTTATCTGGTCCAAACACAACATACTTGGAAAATGTGTCCTCACTATAACTGGCGTATTTTACAAGAGTAGCAAAAAACTTATCAAGATGAACCTTCTCTATCATAAGCTCTTCAATACCTAAACGTTGACCAAATTTTTTCTGTGCAACTCGTTCGGCTAGATCGTCGTAGTACTTCCCTGATTTAGTATTATACCACTCAGTGTCCGATATCCATCCCTTTGCTATTAATGCATCCTTCAGTCCAGTGTGAGTTTTATTCCATTCTGATGTTAACTCATGCTTTAAAGACTCTGGGTCTTCAACCTCATCCGGTATATACTCATCAAAAAAATCTGGCGTTACATCCGCGTCAGGCCAGTTGATATCTCTTTCAAGTATAATACTTCTAATGTCCTTCAATTTCATGATCGTGTTCCATGGTTGTATATGTCTTTATTTATACTATCTTCCAATTGTCGGGGGCTACTCCCTCCATCATATTAGTAGAATTCACTTTATCAGGGTCGAATGCGGCATGTATAGAACGAACTCGATGTGAAGATTCTGGACCTAGAGCAAGTTGGTCTCCAATGTAATTTATATTTCCTTCGGGATCATCAGGACCATAGTGACCCTTGTCATATATTTGTCGTACTATGAGAGACGAATCACTGTATAACTCCGTTCCCTTTATATCAAAGTTATATGGCGACCATCGACCATCTTTGGATGGGAACTCTATGAGTCTACCATAATTAATAAAGACTGGATATATAATAGCACCATCTTCAATTCCCGAGAAACTATTGGCCACATTTGGGTTGGTGGTGAAAAACATAGCATAATCTGGATTACCAGCCATCCTACCATTATTACCTATCACATTTCTACGTGTCCCCCGGTACCATATAGTAGACGTGTCAAATCCCATTGCTTCCGCTCTGGTATATCTGGATTTTTTATCCATTGGAATTTTTTTAAATTTTTGAATATCTTTATATTTCTCTTCCTTAGTACGTAAGTCTGTATCCCTATATTCTTCCATTTTGTCTACAAAGTCATTGTATGTACTAAATCTCTCTATGGGTACTATTCTATCAGGATATTTCTTATATAAATAACCGTGTTCGTCTATTAACCTTTTGGTATATTTTAGATCCCCCGTCCAGTACCTAGAATACGTATCACTTGTACTATCCGCATACCAACGCACAACAAGTTCTAAATTATCAGCACCAACTGTGTCATATATTTGTTTAATAATATTTTCAGGGGAACGCCCAGTATCGTGTGTGCCCCGAACCGCTAGTTCAATTGCATTACCGTACTTTTGGGTTAGCTTTTTGATATCAGAGGTAACAGATTCTAATAATATTTGGTTTAGTTTCATTTACCACCCTCTCCCATTTCCCTTGGCGTCTGACATATCAAAGATAGCGTAGTCACCATTGGATTTTCTTCCTATGTTGTTATCCTTCACATCTAAATTATTTATACCATGCTTCTGTAATTGGTATGCACCGAAGCTTATATCTTCTATAAACCGCTCAACCTCTGGTGACATATCATCATGATCATCTGGGTCTACTTCTGTAATATCTCCGTATTCCGAGTAGTTCATTGCCTCAGCATATAAATCCTCTATACCAGTGGTATCTAAATACTCCATGTGTATTACATTACCTTCCACATCATAAATCTCTACTACATTGTCTAGTTTTTTACCTGCTATCATAGAGGCAAATTTTAATTCTGTGTCATCTCTGGTTGTTTTAAGGATGGTGTCTGTTTCTGTGACATAAGCATGACCCATATCCCCGCTTCCTTCCCACGATACTTCACCCAGTCCATGTTTTCTAGCATAGGCTTCTATTTCAGGTTCTGTACTCTCACTTATGTCACATAGTTTCATTATCCATACCTACTGTTTATTTCATCATCAATGTCTGCTTCGGCTGATCTGCGTGATATGATGAATATGTTGTTACCATCAAATACCACCCGGCTGAAGGGCTCCCCACTACTAGATGGGTCCATCATGTCAACCGCATCATAACCCAGTGCTTCCGCAGCGTGTAATACATCATTCTGATAGTCTAAATAAAATGAATTAGATTCATTCTCATATGCGTTCTGCAACCACTCGTAATCTTGCCATTTCTTTTCCACGTCATTTTCAAACTGTGATAGTAATTTACCATTATGAGTATTCTTAACCCAATCGTAAATTTCGGCATCATCTAAATTTTCCCAATTCAACACATCTTCAACCTCATCATTAGGATCATCTGAAAGACTATTAATCCATTGAACAACCTCCGAGACATTAGCCTCATACATGGCAGCAATAAACTTGTACGCCTCCTCTTTATCATACTCAGGCTCAGACTGAAACATCTCCTGTGCTATTTCTACCGGAATACCCTCTGTAATATCTAACACCTTATCCACTTTTAAAATAACACGGTAAATATACCCGTCGTTTGCCGTTGTACTATGATCATTAGAATAACCCTTGGCTGTGTCGGGGTCGTGTGTAACAAAAAAACCATAGCTGGTACGTTGCTTACCAAAACTATTAAACTTCTCGGGACTACCATGATACCATATTTCAGATTCATCAAACCCCTTAGCTGCTGCCTGCTTTAATCGTGACTGGTATGTTGATAGCTCATTCAGTTTCATCAGTTTCATCCATTACTAGGAATATTTATACATCATCACCAC
>Ga0307380_10002570_pt1 | contig 25654 bp, 24 predicted proteins | sample UN3MG_FD_202239 | JGI IMG/M metagenome (GOLD analysis project Ga0307380, IMG submission 202239) | Soil microbial communities from Risofladan, Vaasa, Finland - UN-3 | ecosystem: Environmental > Terrestrial > Soil > Coastal area > Acid sulfate soil | place: Finland: Risofladan, Vaasa | collected... | reverse complement strand
ATAAAGCAATACTCCAGAGATAAATGGGAGAAATACTGGAAAGAGAAACTTGGTATCAAAGGCTATTTTGATATTCAGATCGAGGCAGTTGAATTATCATGAAGCCTCAACTTTTGAACGTTACCAACCAATTACATCGGAGAGATCATTCAGCATGACTCCTCATATCATCTCTGGTCGCCTCCTCCTGCGAAGGAGAAGTGGTACCTTATCACCTCCTTAGATGATTTCAGCCGTTTTATCCGCTACGCTACCTTGGTAAAGAAAGAAACCTCGTGGACGCATATTCTTGCTCTACAGACGGTGGTATTGACCTATGGGGCGCCCTTTCTCTACTACGTCGACTCACACTCCATCTTTCGGTTCGTGCAAGGCAGAGACTCCCTTTGGCGTAAGCATTATACCCTTACCGACGAGGCCGATCCCCAGTGGAAGCAAGTGATGGGTGACTGTAACATCAAGGTGACCTATGCCTTATCTCCCCAGGCCAGGGGAAAGATTGAGCGGCCCTATGGCTGGCTACAGGATAGACTTATACGAACATGCGTACGGGATAATGTGACCGATATACGACAGGCTCAAAGCGTGCTCAATCGTGAGATCAACAGATATAACTACAAACAAGTCCATTCAACAACGCGGGAAGTTCCCTACTTTCGTTTTCAAAGAGCATTGCAAGAGAAGCGGTCTCTGTTTAGGGAATTTCAACTCAGGCCACTGTTTCAATCGGTCAAGGATATCTTCTGTCTGCGCGTGGAGCGAACCGTTGATCCCTACCGAAGGGTATCCATTAACAACCTCCAGTTGAAGGTGAACAATGCAACTCCAAGAAAAAGGGTAATACTTCGTGGTTACCCTTTAAACAAAAACATCTCTGAGGTCAGATTCTGGCGTGATGGCAAACTTATCGATGTTCAGAGAATCAAAAATAGTGATTTAAAAGGGGTTCACTTTTAAAAAATTCCTAACAGTAAAAATACAGTTTACCAATAAACCCATCACGATCACTGGGAAGGAATATTTCTTTCTTGGATTTAAAAATCTATGAGCGCATCTGTGCTGGAAAACTTTTAACGAAGGCTACTTAGAAAAAATCTCTCTATCGTTTTCTTGATCTTCAAAATGGGAAGTTTACCCATCGGTATCTTAAGGAGGTATTCATATTTTTTAAATCTCCCGCTAACATGCCAAGTAAGGCATGAAGCACCTGCTTTGCTGGGGGTTTGAAGTATCGATCAACTTTCCAAAAGAAGCACGAAAGATTAATATGATCACCTTTCCCGAACGACTCCTAAAACCGATTTCGGTGTAGCCAGCTTCCCTCTGGTCGGAATTTTTTCGGGCCGGGCTCTTGGGCTGGAACCCCAATGGAGATTGCAGCTGCCAACTCCATATCTTCAGGTGCATGCATTAGCTTATTAATCTCGCTTACTGCATCACCCCAATAAAAAGCAATTTTTGTTCCCAAACCCTCAGCCACTGCAGCAAGGAGCATATTTTGGATGCAACACCATGCCCCTTGAACCTCTGCGGTTCCCATACTGTGATAGATTAGAACTAGGCTCGAATTTACAAATGAGTTCTTTTGTATCTTAGCAGCTCCTTCTTGTTCAGGAGAAACCTTCTGTCCCAATGGTTTTCCTCGGTTTAAACGGTATTTTACACTACTAATCTTCTCAATGAGTGCAGAATCATCCACGATAATAAACTCCCAGCTTTGCCTATTCCCTGGCGAAGGGGCCTTGGTACCTGCAATAATTATTCGCCTCAGCTGCTCCTCTGTGGCAGGGCTTTCAAATTTTTTAATGGTCCTCCGATTCTCAATTGCCTCATAGATATCCATAGTATTAATCTCCTTTCCATGAAAAATAGAAACCTTATCGGCTCTTATAATTTTAATTTCCTCACCCTTGGCTATTACTTTAAGGTAACCTGCTTCCCTGTTCGGGCCGATTCAATAGCAGCCCGAATATAACCCAAGGCAACCAATGCTCCATGCCCGTCTGTTTCTGGATGGTCTCCTGTGTTAATACAATGGGCAAACTCGTTAATCTCTTCTAAAAAGGGATCAACTTGTGGGAGAGGGATATCTTCCGCCTCTTTTCCCTTTTCGACGAGCACCAATCGGGTATAATGACTTATGTTCGCCGTGGCTTTGAGATACTCATCAAAGGGCAAATCAGGAAGAGCAATAGTAAGCTGGAGATTGGCTTTGGTGCCATAGATATACATCCAGTTAGCCTTGCGCGAAGCGTAGTTGGTACCGAGATATCCCAATATACCGGAATTGAAATGGCACACCGTTACATTCACATCCTCAACCTGCGCCGGAATATAGAGTTTGTTGAAATAGGCAAACACCGCCTTAATAGGGCCAAAAAGATAATTGAACACATCCACATGATGAATACCCATGGTCATAAGCGATCCAGCAGGACATCCAGAGTCATCTCCGTACCAGCGAAATCTATCAGGAGTCAATTCAAACCCGAGATAATTGGACATATTGGCTTCAACCATGATAGTTTTTCCAATTACACCTTGCTCAATAAGCTCCTTTACCTTTCGGTTGCCCGCATTCCGACGACGATGATGTCCAACCATGAGGACAACACCGGCCTTGCGACACACATCGATCATCTTCTTTGCGTCGGCAATGGTATTCGCAATGGGTTTTTCCACGTAAACGTGCTTTCCCTGCTCGGCTGCCTCCACTGCTTGCTCAGCATGCACAGCGTTGGGGCTTACCAGAAGGACTCCGTCAATGTCGTCTCTTTTGATAAGCTGCCCATACCTCTCTTCTTGGTCACAGCTAAATTTTTCGCTGAATCTCTTGCGGTTCTCAGAGACTGTATCGAAGCAGGTAATCAGTTCCATATTGGTGCTTCTCCTCACTGCATGGGCAAGGATATATGAAAAGCTTCCACATCCAACAATGCCTACCCTTACCTTATCTTTTTCATTCATCTCGACTGTTTCCTATATACATATACCGGTGAATACGCAAAGAATTTAAAGCTGTGCAGATCCTTCTGAGGTATTTGATATACAATGTTCTTTTTCTAGAGGCATAAATAGCACCTCTGCGCCCGTAATACATAGCCTTCTCCTGCAAAGATTTCTGCTGTCTAGGAAAAAAGGATGAACTTTAAATAGTTCGCATAATATCTGATCCTTCTAGCCCGACTATAGGCATGCTAACGAATATCAGGAACACTTTGAATTGCTTAAATAGTAGAGCTTCCATATCTTGATTTCTTATATCAAGCCGTCTCTACTCTGTTCAAATTAGTCCATAATTAGAACCACGCAGTACCTAACACTTTGAATCGAGTTTTCATTAACATTAATAGCACCTTTAGAATATCACAAAATTTTTTGCGTGAGCTAATAGTCTCCTTATTGCACCCTTCTTTTAGAATGTTCGTCAGGATACTCTATCTTCCCTAAACTAAAGCAAAAGGATAAGATTCTATTCTTCCAAGATCTCAGATATCTTTATTGGTTTACCTGACTTGGCAGAACGAATCACAGCCAGAATTACCGCCAGAGCTTGCATCCCCTCTTGTCCGCTTACCTCAGGAGATCGACCACAACGGATACAATCGGCGAATTCCTCCATTTCCTCTAGTAATGCTTCTCCAGATTTCAGATCAAGCTTAATTCTTTTATGCTCCCCTTTCGGCTTCAGGTAAAGATCCGAATAATGGTCTGCATGATTCCAGTCAAATCTGTACTGCCCTGGTGCTTGAGATCTACGTGGTGGAAGGTCTGCAGTAAAATAAAGATTAGCTTCAGTTCCATAGAGGTTAAAATAGTAGACCCAAGGTGTGACAAAATTCGACCCTAAATAACCTAGGGTTCCCGATTCAAACTCAAAGATCGACATGCCTGTATCTATTATCTCGGCACTAATACAAAGCCTTTGTAAGTACGATGTGACGGATTGGATGGGCCCCAGTAGATATTGAAGTGTGTCGGCGGCATGAATTCCATTGGTCATAATAGGACCTCCAGGACATTCCGCCTCATACCAACGCCAAGCCTGAGGAGTTAATCTGAACCCTGCGTTATGAGAGAAATTCGTTTCGACCATAACGGTCTTCCCTAGGCTCCCTGTCTCCACCATATTCTTCATCTTTCGATAGGCGGCAAGCCTTCTCTGATTATGGGCAACTGACAATATGACTCCATTCTTATGGCATGCCTCAATCATTCGCCGGGCATCAGAAATTAGATTGGCAATAGGCTTCTGCACCAGTACGTGCTTCCCATGCTCCGCAGCCAGTATTGTCTGCTCAGCATGTAAAGAATTCGGACTCACTAGAATCACACCATCAATATCACTTCTCTCGAGAACAGCTTCGTAGTTTTTTTCATAATCACATACGTACCTCTTGCTGAATTCCTCTCTTTTCTCCGGAATTATATCAAAACAGGCGATTAGTTCAGCCTTTTTACTCCTTTTAACAACATCGGCCATATCACCTGAAAAGCCTCCACAACCAATGAGACCTACTCCGACTACATCATTCTTCATCTCAGATACCTCCCTGCTTAGTCAGGTATTTCTCGTCTTACAATAAGTAGATACCTTTTGGGTTAGTTAACACTATCCTACTCACTTACATGGAATCAATACACGGGCTATTTAGGTGCATACCTAAATGTAAAGAGACGTACCTCATTTCTACACAATACCGTTACACTAAAATCTATTCTATGTGTGCTTTCCGCAATTTTATTTAGTGTCCAAGGCATTCCTCTGTTTCAAAATTGCCTAAAGCACTCTCTGTGTTCCATTGTTTTATTGCAAAACCATATCATTTCATCTAGATTTTAAGTAATTGATCTCATCAAGAATAACTACATAACAGCTTAACTCCACTTCGCCCCAGGATGCTTTAAGCACGTAAAAACACCTGAAAGATGCGTTGGCAATATTTCATAGACTTCACAAGATCATTCATTAACTCCTATTTTTCACCCTCATCTACCCAAGGGCAGAGTCAATTCTTCTTAAAGGCAATCTATCCCTCATAAAAAACCAATTAACTCTATTATTCATCAATAGCAAATATATGAAATTACTTAATATATTGATTATTCTTACTTTGTTTACTTGCCACGATACGCTTTTTTTCTCCCTGTCGTTTTATCCAGGGGGTGAACATCCCTTAGAAGCCGGTCATCAAAGGGTAAGGTTGTGATTATGTCAGGCCTTTCCATATCAGTCACAAAGAGCTGGTTTTCTAGCCTGAAACCACCAATCCCTGGGATTCCAGCGTAGGGTTCGATACTGAAGAGCATGCCTGGCTGAAGAGGGATAAAAGCATCGGATGCAAGATTTGTTAGCCATGGTGGTTCCCAAGGTCCTGTGCCAGCGCCGTGTCCGCCAGATAGAGCATCTGAATGGGGATTCTCCTTTGAGTCGTTTAGATGTTTAGCGATATCGGCATTAGTTTTACCAACAACAGCTTCTGCGCTGGCATTAAATAGCGTGTTATAGGACTCTTGGTGGAGGTCGATTTGTTCTTTGGTTGGCATGACATCGCCACAGATATATGTACGGGTAAAATCACCCCAATAGCCGTTGAAGCAGGCACCAATATCCACAATTACCATATCCCCCTCTCGAATAATACGGTCAGAGGTGAATCGCCGATAAGGGGCTGTATAGGGGCCAGAGCACACAATGTTAGCACATTGACTCCACTCGCTGCCAAGCTCCGTGAATTTATGCCAGGCGATAGCCAGCAATTCACATTCCTTCACTCCTGGTCGTAAATTTTGTAGAAGTAGCTGAAAGCCTGCCTCGGTAATCATAGTAACGATCTTCTGGCACTCGATTTCGTCCTTTGTCTTGATTATCTTCGCTTCGTATAGGATTGCTTTCCCGTCCACAAACTCCGCCTTGGGAAAAAACTTTGGTAACCATTGAGAAAGGCCCACCGACCAGAAATCAACGCCAATTTTTCCTTCGACCAAGTTACCCAGCCTTGCAGTTATTTCATCAGCCCACTTTTTGGTGGTCATTTCTGTTCGAATACCAGGTCGGGGCATAATGTTTTCAGCTTTTATCCATGGCATGCGTAAAAGAGAATGGTAATAATCCAAGGTACAGAGAATAGGATCTCCGCCCCTCGGTAAGATCACACCCGCCAAGCCAAAGTATGCTGTAGGAGTAAGATGCGATCGAAAACCGGTCAAATACCGGACATCTTCTAAACTGAAGATAAACAGTACGTCAACACCTGCTTTTTCCATCGCATCCTTAGCCTTTTGTAAGCGTTCACGTCGCATCCGATCAAAGTCAATGCGTTCTTCCCAATCAACTCCCATCGTTCCAAATTCTGTCATCTTTCTTCCTCCCTATTCTAATGTTAGAATTAATGTTTTATAGAGTTCTAGCTATCAACGGCATAAAATTCATACCGTTGTTCCTGTAACATCAGAGTATATTTTTTTGAACTCATCGTCGGTGAGCCAGCGCTTGAGCTTTATGGAGAGTTCCTTGACTATGGCGAGGATCTCCACTACCTGCTCATCAGAAGGTATGGGAAGACCAAATTCTAAGGCCTTGAGCATGATGGAGTACTTTCCGCTCTTTTTCCCTAACACCACCTCTGCTGCCTTGTCACCGACAATCTCATAGTTGAAGAACTCTTTGCGTCCCATTCCTGGCATATTCCGTTTATCCCACATCCATTGAGTGGCAATGCCGACCTCTACCTGTGAGGTGAGAGATCCTACAAAGGGCTTATACCAATCAGCGCGGGAAAACTCCTTGACCATAGCCGACAGCTTCTTAAAACCCTGGGTCTTGATACCCGTTTCAACTCCGAGAAAAGCTTTTGCCCCCAGAACACATTCATCGAGCGAGGCATTTCCTCCCATGCCGTTCACACACGTGTGCACTATCTCTGCCCCTGCGGTGATCCCCGCTAAAGTCGTGGCAGTTGCCAAGCCCCAGTTATTATGACAGTGGATCTCTATGGGGACTGTCACCATTTTTTTTACCTGGGCCACGAGCCAGGCAAAGGCAGGGGGATAGGCATTGCCCCGGGTATCCACAATCGCAATGCTATCTGGCTTACCCTCTTCAACCACTGGGATAATGAGTGTACGAAGCAGTTCAAGGTCGGCCATGGCACTGAACATGAGGAAAAAGGTCACCTTAAGGCCGTTGGATTTGGCATGCTGGATCACTTTCGCGACAGTCTCCACAGCTTTTTCACGGCTACCCCATATTTGCTGAATCAGAGCATCACTCGCTGCCATCTCGATCACACCGCGGTGGACCTTGCATTTGAGAGCCTTGTCAACATCATCCATGCGCGCTCTGAGAAAACTGGCAATCTCAGCATCCTTGATCTCTTTCACCATCGTACTAATAGCATCAGCATCCTCTGCTGAGACTGCGACCATCCCTCCCTCGATGCGTTGCACACCGGCTTCCTCCAGGGCATGGGCTATCTTCAGTTTTTCTTCCTTACGAAAGACAACCCCTGGAGTCTGCTCACCATCCCTGAGGGTAGCATCATGAATGGTGATGCGCTCTGGGAGGGTCCAACCTATCCTAATCTCTGGTTCATAGCAGTATTTGCTGATTGTCCATTTATCAGGTACTTTCCAAGGAGTTTCTCTTGTCACTGTACTAGTCATAACCATACCACCTTTCTTGATTTCTAATTGGTTTTATCCAGATCACAAAACTCTTTCAACAATTGAATAACTTTAAGATAAACCTTGCTATTATTTAAGAATCCATTTTGAATGGATTTGGGTTCTTATTGCTCACTGAACCAGGAGAAAATCATGCATATCCCATCTGCCGATAGAATTTCAAAATTAATGGCATCTATTTCTTAGGCTATATAGCAGGCAACTATCCTTAGAACTTTTGCCAGAGCCTAAACCAATGCGCCTATTTGGCTGTTTCTTTACATCAGGATTGGCCAGAGTTGGAGGCCATTGATTTTGTAACGCTAAAACTACAGCCTCTGCAGCCCGCTGCTGAAGCTCCCTAATGCTTGATTCAGAGAAGTAAGCGCAATGTCCGGTGACCATGACTTGTTCAAGGTTTAGAAGCGGATTCTCGGGGTTAGGGGGCTCAGGATCCATTACATCAAGACAAGCTCCAGCTATCTCCCCATCGGTAATGGCTTGATAGAGAGCATGTTCATCAATGAGACGGCCCCGGGATGCATTGATGATATAGGCAGTGGGCTTCATCTTTTTGAATTCCTGCAGTCCTAGAATTAGTTCTGTGTCTGGCGTTAGGGGCGCATGGAGCGATATGAAGTCTGATTCCTTCAGGAGATATTCAAAGTCCACTGGCTCGGCACCCTTCTTTAGCACCACTTCAGAAGGCACATAAGGATCATAAACGAGCACCCGCAATCCAAAGGCTCTAGCCTTTGATATTACAAGGCTACCTATTCTCCCCATACCCACTAAACCCACAGCCTGCTGGTTCAGTCGGCAAATGTTCCCACGCACTGCCATTATTTCCTTGCTCCCAGCCCAAGCGCCTGCGCGGACCGCCTGAGTAAGAGGGAAGAGTTTGCGGGAAAGGGCGAGAATACAGGCCATAGCATAGTCTGAAACCTCGTGAATACTGGCATCCACAACAATCGCTACAGGTATTCCCTGCCGGGTGGCTTCTTCTACGTCGACATTGTCACACCCAATACCCATCCTACTGATTATCTTACACTTAGTCATGGCACGTATAGCTTTTTTGGTATAAGGCTCAATGGGACCAACAATCACTGCATCGGCGTCAGATACATGTTCTATTATATCATTTTCGGTTTTCAGGGATGCCCGAACAAGCTCAGTCTCTACTTTGGCAAGCAACTTCTCGGCTTCAGGAAGTTCCGCGGCAATTCCTGTCACTACTTTGTTAATCATAAGAAAGACTCTTTTCGGGTTTGAAGTTAAGAAAGATTTCCTTTACTATAGAGCATATAGATCAAACATGCCCTCCCGTTTTTTTTCTGTGGCTTCAGCATGTGTTTGTGTCAGACTTTAAACGATATTTCGTTTTAAAGTACTATGTCAAAAAAGATCAATTTATCCAAAATTGAATCATTTCTCAAAACCTTAGCAAGCCAGCATCAATAAATTGTTTACTTATCCCATGGGGGGTTCTACTAATACAGTGTCCTCCTTTCTTATATTTCCAACAATAGCTTCAACAGCAATCAATTCAGCTGTCTCGGTGTCAGAGAGGTTCATGAGGCCGTGTATCTCACCCCGGGGCACGAAAACAAAATCCCCTGGCTCCACAACAAATTCTTCCATTTCGTGATCCGGCCCGATGAAACAGCGCAAACGACCTTTTAATAGGTACATCCCAGCATCAAACCTAACATGATAGTGACGTTGATTCCTGCCCCCTGGGGGTATGATGACATGGGTCACTGTCATCATTGGATTCTCTACTGTCCTTGAGCATATACCTCTCTTTGCAGTCAATGGGGGCTCATATCCTTTTTCAAACTCTAATTTTTCTCCTCGGATAACCTTTGCCTTTCTCATGTATTTTTGCTCCTTTCAGGTACTTATATATTATTTAGATCCTCTATATACTGTAAAAATTAATGATAAAGATGGGGATGAATATCCAGCCTTTTGATAACATTTCCTCAATTTTTGAAACCAATAATAGATAGTTCTCTTCACAGAAGCTCACTGGTATATCATATCTTATCGCCAGCCGATTTTAGATACCGCTGTTAAAAACACCATTGGCTAAGACAGCTGTGAATCGAGTGTCAATATCTAAATATTAGTGAGTTCTCGTAGGTTTTCTATTTATCCCATAGGGGTTCCACTTTAACAGTTTCTGCCTCGTCCGCATGACCCACACCGCAATAACCTCCTAGTATCTCGGCTGTCTCGGTATTAGATAGATTCATTAGACCGTGAATCACGCCTTGGGGCACGAAAACAAAATCCCCTGGCTCCACAACGAATTCTTCCATTTCGTGATCAGGCCCGATGAAACAGCGCAAACGACCTTTCAATATATAATGATAAGCATCACACTTGACATGGTAGTGACGTTGGTTCCTGCCAGCTGGGGGGATATAGACATGGCTCATTGTAAGCATCGTCTTTTCCACAGTCTTTGAGTTTATACCCCTATGGACATTCAAAGGGGGTTCGTAGTCCTTAACATTCTTTAAATTCTCTGGTTTTAAAATGGTTGCCATACCTTCTCCTCTCTTCGTTAATAGTAGGGATTTTCCGATCACCCAGTATGGTGCTAAAAATGTAACTTCTAGCTATATTGAAGTGATCTCATCTCCAAAAAATGTAAAAAACTTTTTTATCCTGTGCACAACACAGTGTACTACAAAAAATTTACTAAGTTCTTTAAAATTACACGCATGCTTCACCAGATATCCTTCCGCAACAAACGTTTTCATAGGCATGCAAGGCTGGAACCGCGCATAACCTGACTTTTGAAGGGTATATAGTTCTTGTTTTCTCTCGGGAGGGATTTCATTACCTAATTTCTTCCCGACTATCTCCATAAACTTCCTATACCAGTTTACATCCTACCTATTTAGTGTCATTAATTAAGTCAGATATGGATTAAAGCGACATTATCTCTGTACGTTTCAACCGCAGTTAAATTGTCTACTATCCCACAAAGGTTCGACGAATATGGTTCCTGACTCGTCTGCGGTTCCTACCCCACAATAGGTAGCAACCAACTCTACCGGGACGGTATCAGAAAGGTTTATAAGGCCATGAATAAAACCTTTCGGGTAGAAGAAAAAATCCCCCTGCTCTACAATAACTTCTTCCATTTCGTGATCAGGCCCGAAGAACATCTTCAAACGGCCTTTAAACACGTACCCCGCAGCATCACAATTTACATGATAGTGACGTTGGTTTCTGCCACCTGGGGGTATGATGACATAACTCATTGTCAGCTTAGATCCCTCCACCGTCTTTGAGTTTACCCCCCTATAAATATTCAACGGTGGCTCAAAATCGTTAACAAACTCTAAGTCTTTTGATCGAATAATCTTTGGCTTTCTCATACATCTCCTCCATCTAAAAAATTCTAACTTTCTACGCTTATTTTGAAAACAATCTTTTAAGGAAGGGGGTTTTTGGTTTTTTAGTTCTTCGCTACTTATTCATCAAGGTATTGCGTATATTAGTAATCACAATCTCTTGTTCTTCTAGGAACTTAGCAAATTTTTCTCCGCCCAAATATTTAATCTCTTCATTCAAGCGCGCCATAAATCTTTTAAATGTTTTATCTTCAAGACAAATCTTTTCCATCGCAGTTCTGAGTTTTTGGATGATGGGCTGTGGCGTTCCACTCACTGCGAAAATCGCATTGAACATATAACTCGTAATATCAAATCCAAGCTCTCTCAGTGTGGGGACTTCTTCGAGACCTGCAAATTTTACCCTTTCGTCGGCGATTACCGCCAAAGGTCTGACCGTGCCAGCAATAATGTGTGGAGTCGTTGTCGCGGGTAAAGACATTATTATATCCACGTGTCCACCCAAATACATCGTTAAGGCCTCCCCTCCTCCACCAGTAGGTACATGGGTAAGCTGAATTCCCGACCGTTGCTCTAAAAGAGAGAAAAGGATATGCTCATGGTTATACATCCCTGAGCTGACATATTTAACTTTTTTAGGATTCTTTTTAGCGGCATCTAAAAAATCCTGGAAGGTTTTCCATGGCGAGCCCTTTAATACACTGATAATCCAAGGACTCGCACTGATTCGGCAGATGGGTACAAAATCCTTAGATTTGTAAGGAATTTTTTTAAAAATGGGGTTGACGAGTACGGCTGTAGCACCTCCTATCATAATTGTGTAGCCATCGGGTTTAGATTTTGCCACGTAATTCGACCCGATCACTCCAGATGAACCCGACTTGATTATAGGTATCATTGGCTGTCCCAAATATTGATTAGCCACTGATACAACACCCCGCATAGTTAAATCGGTGCTCCCCCCGGCGCCGAATGGATTGACAATTTCAACCGGTCGGGTAGGATATTCCTCTGCAGCATGCCCTAAGACAGCCGAAAAATTGGCTAAGATAGCCATACTAAAAGCAATAAACAAGATGTATGCTCTCCTTCTCATTGTGGACCTCCTTTTGTATTAGTGCAAAACATAACACAATTAAATTTCTTTCAGAATTTCTTATCTAATAACTATAATACTATTTCTATGAGAATAGCATTGGGCGTTGTCTGCTTCCTCATCATTCACCCCCTTCCTTAAAAGATTGTTTCAAAGTACGTCCAAGATTTTAATCATATTGTGCTAATACTTTTGTACTCGACAGCTCCATTCATATAATTGATTGACATGTCTGCAGCTCTCTTTACATAACATTCCACCGTAGGGTTTGGAATCGATTCACCCTGCTTCTTTTCAGGATCCCTTCACTCAATTCCTGACATTTGGCAAGAACCTTTTCTTCATCAACGGTCTTGATCTCCCAATCTTCCATCACAACTCTTCCATCGATGATAACGGTTTGAACACTGTTGCCGGAGGAGGAATAGACCAGATTCTGTATAGGATTATAAAGTGGGATCCATTCTGCCCCTCTCATATTCACTATAACCACGTCCGCCTTCTTTCCTTTTTCCAGAGAGCCGATTTCGTTTTCCATGCCCAGAGCGCGTGCCCCATTAATGGTAGCCATTTCTATAGCTGTCTCAGCTCCCATCACATTGGCATCACCCCTAAAATCCTTGAAAAGGACTGCAGCGAGATACATGACTCGAATCATATCCTCGAAGTTAGCGCAATCGGAGGTATCAGTCCCAATGGCTACATTCACCCCTGCATTCAGCATTTCGGGGAAACGACCTGCAATGGACAGACCATAAGCTAGCTTCAATGCCGTGGCTGGACAGTAGCATACATTAACACCGTGTTCTTTTAGCATTTGGATTTCTTGATCACTGACATGGACCATGTGAACCAGAACAACATTCGGCCCTAAGACTCCCAAGTTATATAACTGCTCAACTGGCCGCATCCCAGTCCTTTGTAAATTATCATACAGCCCCCAAATACTCGCTGCGAGATGCAAATTTAGTACAACTCCGTAGTGATCTGCCATCTTCTTGGATTCGACGATGAGCCTATCTGTGCAGCGGCCTGCGCCTACAATGTTTACGTGTGGCGTTACCCGTCCATCGGCAAGCCCACCCTTGTATTTGCTTACAAATTTCTCATTTAGCTTGAGGCACTGCTCCGTGCTCTGAACCAAAGAAGAATGTCCCAGGGCTACCTGATCAAAAACTCGCCTCCCAATGACCGCCCTCATGCCAAGCTCTGCCACTCCCTCAATCACATCCTCAGGATTATAAGAACCGGCTTCGAGAACACTTGTTGTTCCGCTCCTTAAGGTTTCAATCAATACAGCTAGTCCACCCCAAATTTCATCTTCTTTGTTTACCACGGTCGCAATATTGCTGTGGACCCAGTTAGACCAGCGGAGCCCTTCAAAATTTTCAGGTGAGAGGCCTTTATGCATATGGTGATAGAAATGTATATGAGAATTCACTAGCCCTGGCATAACTAATCTATCTGTTCCGTCTATGACCTTTGTTGCACTATACATTTTGGATAGTTCATTGCTCTTCCCGATGTCTTTAATCTTATCTTTCTCAATTACGATAGCACCATCCGTGATAACTCGCCTATCCTTATCCACAGTAAGGATTGTTGCGTTTTTAATTAATATGTCCACCTGTACTGTCATTGGTTCCTCCTTTGTCTTATGATTTCTTGATCATTCAATGAGTCTTCCATTTCCAGGCCTGTTCTACCTGTTAAAAGTTAGAGTCTTTTATATCTCTTATGTTTCTAGAGGGTCTGAATTTTCTTACCACCATCCTCAGTTCGCCCTATTTCTAAAAAAGTAAAGTACGGTATCTAATAAAAGGTATTAAACCCCAGGGCAAGCCCTGGACCTTTTTTTTTAGCGGCAATCCCGCTGCAAGCGGACTGGGTATTACAAATCATTATAAATTTTCGCCCTCATTCCCTTTTTCTTGTTTCAGTCACTGTCAACCATCTTTACTATGGCTTGTCTACGTTTTTTTGTGAAGACAGACACCGATAAAATCAATAGAGCAATTATTAAGCACGAAATTGAAATGGATCGTGTAAAAAAAATTGATAAGCTTCCCTGAGAAATCAAAAGAGATTGGCGCAGGGCTTTCTCAATCATGGGCGCTAAAATGAATCCTAGTATCATAGGCGCGGGTTCATATTCGAACTTTCTGCAGAGGTAGCCAATGATCCCAAAAATGAGCATTACGTAGACGTCAAACGTGTTATAGTTCATGCTATACGATCCCATAATGCAAAATAATAAAATCAAGGGAAAAAGAACCCAATAAGGAAGCCTCAACACTCTCACCCACATGGGGATGAGAGGAAGATTTAAAATGAGTAATGTTACATTTCCAATATACATGCTTACTACTACACCCCAGAAAACATCTGGATATTGGCTGATCAAAAGAGGTCCGGGCTGCAATCCATGAATCATTAAAGCCCCTAAAAACAAAGCCATGCATACATTTGAAGGGATACCTAGAGTAAAAAGGGGAATAAAGGAGCCCGTGGATGCTGCATTATTAGCAGATTCTGGCCCAGCAACACCCTCGATCACACCTGTGCCAAACTTTTCAGGATGTTTTGAGAATCTCTTTTCAACGGCATAAGAGGTAAAAGAAGCAATCGCTACTCCACCACCTGGTAATATTCCTAAAAAGAAACCTATCAAGGTGCCTCGAAAGATTGAAACAATAGAATCTTTCCAATCTTTTAAACTGGGGAAAAGACCCTTAATCTTTTCTTTAAAAACTGTTACATCCACTGATACTTCCAGGTTTGTTAAAATCTCAGCAACACCAAAAAGACCCATACACATTGGTATTACACTTATGCCGTCTTGCAGACTTACGATTCCAAAAGTAAATCTTGAGCACCCCGAAATAATATCAATTCCAATTAGACTTAAGCATACTCCTAAAACGGCCATGATAATTGCTTTGAGCATGGAGCCACGGGCAAGATATGTCACAAGGGTTAATGCTAGAACCATCAGTGAAAAATATTCAGGAGGGCCGAACTTCAGCGTCACCTTCGTCAAGGGTTCTGCCACAAGCATCAGGATCACTACCCCAAATGTGCCCGCAATAAAAGAACCTATAGCTGCTATTCCCAACGCAGGACCTGCTCTACCCTGACGCGACATTTGATAGCCATCCAAACATGTCATAACGGTTGAGGTCTCTCCTGGAATATTGATTAAAATAGAGGTTGTGGATCCCCCATATTGGGCTCCGTACCAGATTCCAGCCAGCATAATAATGGCGGACGCTGGGGCCATTCCATATGTGATAGGCAAAAGTAATGCGATAGCCCCCGCTGGACCGATTCCCGGAAGAACACCAATGAGAGTCCCAACGAAAACCCCTATAAAACAATATAATAGGTTTATGGCTGAGAAGGCGACTTGGTAACCTAATAAAAGATTTTCAACTAAACTGCCCATCGTATTCTTTCACTAAAATAGGTGTGTTAATACCCCTCGTGGAAGCTGACATTTAAGCCAGACGGAAAAAATGAGGTGGCTCAGGATAATTGCGCTAACTGATAATATTAGAGGCATCAGCCACCTTTTTGGATTTGTGAGCCTGAATAAAAGGAATAGGCACAGCAATGTGGTCAGGATAAACCCTAAGACTTCCAATAAAAAAGTATATAAGAACAAAATTAATAACGTTAATGATGGAATGTAAGAAGTCTTCCATGCCTCTTTTCCCAATATATTTCTTTCTTTTGCCTTTTCATTTCTCTCTTCTTCTTGTTCTTTTGAAAAGGTGGAAAATATTAAGATCGACCCTAGTAGCGATAACAAAGATCCTGCTAAGATCGGGAAAAATCCTGCATCAGGATTATGAAAATTTCCCACATTATATTTGATTCCTCCAATGAGGAAAAAAATACCTACAATAATCCAAATAAACGCACTGACTCGATCAAGTTTTTCCATGAAAGCTCACAAAGCTAGCTTCAGCTCATTTCTATTGTTGAGATGGTACTGAAAATTATTTTCGAAATTTCGAAAGATCTGATATCTAATATTATTGTTTCATTGAGCCAAAAGGCTTAGAAGCATAATCAAAAATAAAAATAGACTAAATCATAATCAGCGAGTTATGTTAGAAAATTACCATAGTTTCTTCTGTAGTTACTTCAGTTGCGGAACCATATCTTATCAATTTACCTTGAACTACATTCATAAGATTCTTGGCCAGAAGGGAATGTAGATGGTCAATGTTTTGAGTCTAAATGGTATTGTTAAAAGATCTTTCAGGAAATTAATTGATAAATAATTTATATTGTTCTGACAATCTGTTTGTAGGACCATTCTAAAAAATAAAAATAATCATGTCAACAATAAAATGCAATTCTTTTACAGAAATTTTCTTCCTTTAACCTCGACCTTAGCTTATTCTCTTGAAAGGGAAAATATATCAGCAAGCTAAACTAATTTATGCATGTCCTAATTACCAGACCTAAGAGCTATTTAGGGTTATCCTAAAGCAGTCAGCAGAAAAGATGTGCGCTCCCGTTCAGCATGCCAAGCATATAAGATAAGCCAAGTTAAGCAAGAATGGCTCAGACTTCAATTCATAAAGAATACAGGAGACCATAAAAAGACGGATATCTGAGTGTATACATGATGTTATTTCGGAGCTATCCAGGTTAAATTCTTTAAAATTTAACTTGGAATTCCCCGCTGCATCATGGGATGATGCCATATTAAAGTCACGTTCCTTTCTATTGGCGGAGCAAGAGCGAAACCGACGCGATACCCCTCTGCGGGGGGTGTTCATTATTAGATATCTCCCAGGAATCTGCTGCATTTCGTGTTATCTCCACAATCGCCAATGCGTATTTATTATGCCTGGATGGAACGGCTTAATTAAGGATTGGAAGGTTCCTCCTGATATAACGTGCTCCGCACTTCGGAGCGCGCGTCTGTTGCTTAATGAAGAATTGAATTTATAGAAGGGCATTTGGCACATATTTTTTAAAGTGTAGGGCATCTTAAAACAATTTAGTTGTATTGGAGACTTTTCTTGTTCATGATGATATTTAATATAATTTTCAGCTAATTTGATCAGCTCTAATTAACTGAAATTAAAGCACGTACGCACTTAGCATAAACATAACTGGGCAGGGCTAAATGTTTGGCTCCTCATAAGATTTTGTGGGATAAAATAGACTTCTGAATGTCAATAAACCTTTGGCATTTTCAAATAGTGAGACAGTTGAGGCCCTTTGGACATCCGCTTAATACGGAAATCTACGAAGGAAGGCTGCAATTTCGAATAAAGTTCAATAAGTTACATCCTGGTTTGCCTGTTTTCTGAATTCACGAAGATCTATCGGCACTGAGTATGTCTCTTCTATGTGGTTTATGTCCAGGTCTACATGAAACTTTCTTTCCACTATGTGAATACAATCCTAATTGGCCTCAAGAAATAGACCTTATTTCAATTGGTTAGATGGTACTCTCTTAAATATTGACCCACAAATGCGTATGAGGAGCCAAATGTTTTTATCTTTCTGTTGGCTTCTTTTTGTCTAGGAATCTTTTCTTATCTTGACCTTTATTCATTTGGTGCTGACATTATAACCCTTTTTCGAATCAGCCCGCTGATAAATGTAAAAATCACAATGGCCAATAAGACTAGTCCAATAGGCCTGGACAAGATGTTTTCTATTATATCGCCTTGAAAGACAAGCATTGCCCTCCTAAGGTTTTGATCCGCCTGACTCCCTAGGATAATCCCAAGAATCATTGGCCCAGGCGGGAAGCCAGTCTTACGCATTAGGTAGCCCAATAAGCCAAAACCAAACATCATGTAAACATCAAACATCTCTATTCCTTCAACAAACGAGCCAATAACGCATAAGAGGGTAACCATGGGCAAAAGGAGTGTCTTTGGCAGTGCAAAAAATTTGACACTTGGCTTGATAAGCGCAAAGGCGCCCAAATACATTGCAAAGTTGGCAACGATCAGGGCACCAAAAATAAAATAGAGTATGCCCGGTTGTTCCAGTTGGATCGTAGGTCCTAAAATGATCCCATGCAAGCCAAGTGCAGCAAGAAATGCAGCAGACGTTGTGCTTCCTGGGATGCCAAGAACCAATGTTGGTAACAACTGACCCCCAATGTTTGCATTATCTGCCACTTCGCAACAAATAACCCCTTCAAAGCTTCCCTTAGAGAAGTCTTTTTTAGTAAAGCGTTCCCCTAAACCATATGAGACATAGGTAGCTGAAGCCGCTCCGGGCCCAGGGATAATCCCTGTTAATAATCCAACAATAGAAGAGCGGATGATACTCTTCCAGTACTTGAATATCATACTTAGGGGAGGGAACACCCTGCCAACCTTTTGTGGCAAGATATACGGTGATGGCTCAGATAGTGTATCGAATACCTCTGCCAGGCCAAATAAGCCAATCATGGCTGGGATCATTGGCAGACCTGCGCTGAGATAAACATTCCCAAATGTGAACCGTTCATAACCGTGGATTAGCTCCCTGCCCACCATTGCAAAAAGCAACCCTACCCACCCAGAAATCCATCCCTTTAGGGGGCGTTCTCCCGCGGTCAGGGTTCCACTTATGGCCACTCCCCACAGCATGAGCAGGCCCAACTCCCAAGAGGTAAATTTAAGGGCGAATTCGAGGGCGACGGGAACAGCCAGGATTAGTAGAAAAATTCCCATCCAATTGCCAATCATAGAAGCTGTAATGGCCGTCCCCAAAACAAGACCTCCAAAGCCTTTCTTGGCAAGTGGAAAGCCGGCCATCTGTTCCGGAACATTATCAGGGGTCCCAGGTATGTTGATCAAGGTCGCTGTTATAGCTCCGCCAAAAACAGTACCAGTAAAGACACCAAGCATAAAGCAAATGGCAACATCTGAAGGCATTGAAAAAGTTAGACCCACCAAAAGGGCCATGCCCATTGTAGAGGAAAGACCTGGCATAGCTCCCCAGATAATCCCTAGAAGTGATCCTGAAGTGTTAATCATCATTAGATAGGGGTTAAAGGCCATAGAAAAAGACCACATCGACATCACCTTTGCCTTAATTATTTCAAGTACTAGACTTGTGCAAAAAACAGCTAAAGTGTTAAAAATATTATATTTAAGTTTTAAAAATAGAATATAATTATATTTCAGTATCTTTCATAAGGGAAAAAATCTTTGTAGGCTCTTAAAATTACAATACAAATAAAACAACCGCTTATTACATTTAGAAGGTCGTACTTGGCTCTCCGAACAACTTCTGGTCGCTTAAAGATGCACAAGTTTAGTCAAGTAGTTAAGATACCTGTACAACCAATCGAAATTGTAATCTCCTGGCATAAAGGTTCCAAAGAATACTCTAAAAATATTACACATGAAAAGAGGTACTGCTATAGAGATAAGGATGATTTTCAGCCATCCTCCCTCTCTCCAGAAAACATAAAGGGTCGGAGCTAGGTAGATAAAAGTAGCAAGCTCAAAGGGGATCCTCTCAATTAAAACAAATATGTAAAATGCTATTGATATAATAATCCACAGTGTTCTTTTCGCTTTCACACGCTCGCTTGTAAATTGGTTAATTGAAAAGCCTCTTAATTTGGCTATCAACTGAGAAAGGCCCTCATTCCTTAATGAGGAGGCAAAAAGAGAAAGGGCCATAAAAAAGGTGCTTACTGAAAGAAATAGAGGAAATAGGCCTGGGGCTGTAATCCAACCCTCAGGCCTAGGCATTTTTAATGACCAGAGGGATACTCCAATACTAAGCACTATCAAGATGATTGAGATTATGAAATCAATCCCCGCCATAGAGTCTTTTCTTGAATCAGCTTCTTTAACAACCTGGTCACCCATTTTTCCCTCCGATCCTTTCTCATCATTGCTATCTATTAGTCCGACTTAATCCGAGGTTTGTATCCCTTTGGTGGCCACCAAGTATCAAAGCCTTCTGGCCTTGGAATGCCCAAATCAACTGGATTTGCCTTGACCCCTTCTACTTTCAGATCCCAAAGTAACCAGGAGGTCACACTTTCACGCAGTGCTGCCATTCTGTCAGCATTTCCCCCCACCACAATTTCCTTGAAGAAAAACCTCTGCTTCATAAGGGTATCATATTCAGGAGAATTTACTGCAGCTACAAAGGCACTCTTAATCTTTTCCAACGCTTCAACAGGCACCCCTCTTTTTACAGCTAGGGTATATTCGGCCCCAAACGGAGCCCACTTGGCTAATCCAGGCACAAAATCTGTAACAGGCCTTATGATTGTTCCATCCTTGAGTTGAATGGGTTCTTTAACGAATACGACAAGATTTCTTAATTTTCCCGCCCGAATAAATTCTATATGTTCATGAAGACCGCTACTCACCACATCTACCTCACCATTCAGGCAGGCAAGAGTCGCCAGCGCTCCCCCATGATAATGGACATTACGAAATTTGGTGTTCGTCTCGTTCATTATAAGCGCGCTGGCTTCATGCCAGACCCCACCTGGAGCACAGCCATAGCTCATTTTAACGTTATTGGGATGCTTACGTGCTTCATCAAGAAGATCGGTAACGGTTTTGAACGGAGAATCCGATCTAACAGACCATGAAGATACTGCATTCGCACATTTGTACCACTGCCAATCTTTCCATCCAGTCGTATTGGTACGGCCCATAGGTCTAGCCCACTTGAAAAACTCCACGCCTAGTAACCACCAATAGCCGTCGGCAGGTTTACTTTGGACAAAATCCATTGCCAAAGAACCACCACCCCCCGGTTTATTTATCACTTTGATGTCGACCCCAAGATGTTTCTCCATCGCCTTTGCATAGGTTCGGGATACTGTATCGCATCCACCCCCGGCCGAGGAACAGACGACACCAGTAATTGGTCTCTCTGGCCATGCAGCACCCACTTGCGCTGTCATCAAAAATACTATAACAGTGGCAACTAGTGCGAAAGAGGTTGCTTTCATAAAGGTTTTCATTATAAGCCTCCTTTAATAATGATTAAACTTGACCAAAAATTATCTCACTTATAAAAAGATCAACTATTATCGTATAGAGCGCAATCCCACCTCCTTTCCCTAAGTTAATTTTTAAAATGCGAATACGAAGCTTTTATAGGTCCCAAGAAAATTTTATGATTGACACAATCAAGTTCATTCATACTAATTTTCATGCCGCCGACGTTGATGGTTAAAGCCGCATTGCGGCTGAAAGCACCTTCAACTGATTGGTAAAACTTCTATAATTACTCTAATAAAAGGTATTAAATCCCAGGGCAAGCCCTGGACCCTGTTTTAAGCAGCAACCCCGCCGCAAGCGGTTGGGGTATTAAAAACCTTAATAAAGCATCAAATATGACAGAATTCCTTTCAATGTCGGCCTAACAGGTTACATTCAACTTCGCCAGACTGGTTAGCCGCCAGAGGCATTGCCTACTCCAGGGGTAGCTCTACAAATATCGTGTTCGCCTCCTCTATGCTGTTCACGCCAACATAACAAAAAACAACTTCTGTAGATTCTTTGTCCGAGAGATTCATAGCTGCGTGTATTTCGCCCGCTGGGATAAACACGAAATCTCCTGGCCCCACCTCGAATTCCTCCTGCTCGTGCCCTGGCCCCAATAATAAGCGTGCGCGACCTTTTATTCTGTACACTCCCACATTGCAGTTAACGTGATAGTGGCGTCGATTCCTTCTCCCTGGCGGTAAAACAGTGTGGCCCATTACCATTTTTGGGACCTCTACCGTCTTGTTGTTTATGCCAAATCCAATGACAAGTGGCGGCTCATAAGTCTTATTCTCTTTTAAACCCTCTTTCCGGATAATTGTTGCCATAATTTTCTCTCCTCTTAGGAAACGATAATTTTTTTCGTATTCTTGCGGCATACCATGCTAATTACTTTCGTGCTCGATAGGTCTATTTTTATGCTAAATTGAAAAGCCTGCAGCTCTCTTTACATAACATTCCACCGTAGGGTTTGGAATGGGTTCACCCTGCTTCTTTTCAGGATCCCTTCACTCAATTCCTGACATTTGGCAAGAACCTTTTCTTCATCAACGGTCTTGATCTCCCAATCTTCCATCACAACTCTTCCATCGATGATAACGGTTTGAACACTGTTGCCGGAGGAGGAATAGACCAGATTCTGGATAGGATTGGGATGGGGGATCCATTCAGCCCCTCTCATATTCACTATAACAACGTCCGCCTTCTTTCCTTTTTCCAGAGAGCCGATTTCGTTTTCCATGCCCAGAGCGCGTGCCCCATTAATGGTAGCCATTTCTATAGCTGTCTCAGCTCCCATCACATTGGCATCACCCCTAAAATCCTTGAAAAGGACTGCAGCGAGATACATGACTCGAATCATATTTTGATAGTTAGCGCAATCAGATCCGTCAGTGCCCAGGCACACATTTACCCCTGCATTCAGCATTTCGGGGAAACGACCTGCAATGGACAGACCATAAGCTAGCTTCAATGCCGTGGCTGGACAGTAGGCTACATTGACTTTGTGCTCTTTAAGTATTTGAATTTCTTGATCATTGACGTGAACCATGTGAACCAGAACAACATTTGGCCCTAGGACTCCAAGGTGACTTAAGTGCTCAACCGGTCGCATCCCGTGCTTCTCTAAGCTATCTAAAATCCCCCAAATGCCCCCTGAGAGGTGTGAATTTAATACAACCCCATAATTATCCGCCATTTTCTTGGATTCCATATAAAGCTTATCTGTACACCGACCTACTCCTTGAATGCTTACATGTGGTTTCACCCGTCCATCGGCGAGCCCATCTTTGTATTTGCTTACAAACGCCTCATTTAACTTTAGGCACTCCTTTGTAGTCTTAACAAAAACGTCCCCCATGGGCTGTCCGGGGATCACCTGGTCAAAGGTTCGCCTGCCCATCACTGCTCGCATTCCAATCTCGCCAACCGCCTCAATGGTATCCTCAGGAAAGTAAGAGCCGGCGTCCAGAAAGGTAGTTGTTCCACTCCTTAATAATTCTATCATTACGGACAACCCGCCCACAACTTCTTCTTCCTTAGTCAACACTGTCCCGATGTTGCTATGTGCCCAGTTAGACCAAGGTGGACCACAAAGGTTCTCAGGAGCGACACCTTTATGTATTTGATGGATGAAATGCAGGTGCATATCCACTAGCCCTGGCATAACTAGCTTATCCGATCCATCAATAACTTTCGCTGCCTGATACTTTCTAGTCAATTCATCACTCTTCCCAATGTCTTTGATCCTGTCTTTTTCAATAACAATTGCGCCATTTGTGATAACTCGTCTATCCTTATCCACAGTAAGTATTGTCGCGTCCTGGATCATTATGTCTACTTTATAAGACATCTCCACTCCTTTCTTTACTGGAGCAAACAGTAATGATGCTGATACCCATGCTCCTGACAGATATAATGGTTAACATTCATGCCATAGGAAGAAATCTTTTGGTAACTCCAAAAATAACTATGGCCAGCGGATACCAATCGCTTCAGCTCAATCTAAAAAAGAAACATATTTCTTTATCCACCAGAGCCATTTACTCTAAAATAGAGAAGATCTGATTCCCAACTCGTACCTCATGGGTTTTCTTTTTTTTTAGAATGTCTCCTCAGCCTATCCAAAAGTGTAATTTCAGCGACATTTAAGTGTTCTTTCATGGCCTCTCGTGCACCCACAACATAATGGGACTCAATAGCATGAAAGATTTTCTTATGTATCTCGTAATTTCTTCTTCTGTGTGCCATTATTTCTTGCTCTGATATTCTATCATCTTGCTGTAGTATCGAATGATATTTGTGTGTTTGGAATAGCAAACCAGCAATCATACCATATACTTGGGTCAAAACTGAATTATGCGCGCTTTCTGCCACGCACAAGTGAAAGGAAATGTCCGAAGCGATAGATTCTTCTAATTTGTCGGTCTTGATTAAGGTCTTTGCCGTTTTCTTTATGTCTTTTTGATTTGCCCGCTCCGCCGCCAAACCGGCAAGCTCAATTTCCAATAACTTTCTTGTCTCAAAAACCTCATGAATCCTAGTTTGGCTACGAGATAGCCAAAACATCGGAAGTATTTCATCGCTGGGCCCACAAATTATGATACCCTTTCTGACCCGGCGAATGAGACCAACGGCTTGCAATAATTTTAAAGCTTCTCGTACTGAACTTCGTCCAACATTAAAATGTTCAGTCAATATCCTTTCAGAGGGTAATTTTTCTCCTGACTTTAGGGCACCAGATCGGATCATTGATATGATTTGATCTGCAATATCATTGGAAACAGTAGTTTTGATTATTGGGTTGAACATCATATTATTTAATCCGAAATTGGTAATATTAAGATTATAATTTTGATTGACCAAGAAAATAATATTCAAAAATGGTCTGACAATCAGTTTATGTGACAGATATTAAATAATAAAAATACTTCTGTCAAGAATAAATTTACAAAAAAATTTACAAAATACATCACGATCTATACTTTCTGGGGTGAACCCCATTTATTGCACAAAATGTGGTAGATTATTTTGACAGGATTATCCCCCGTATGATGGAAAGAAGGGATCATGTCATCCTAGGTCAGGCTTTGGCGCAGATGATAGCTGCCGAATGGATTAGGAAAGAGCTGGAAAAAGTTGAACAAAGTTACATGGCTAAGATTCTGAATATGACTGGTGCTTATAACCTTTAAGGATTGAGACGACCTGAAAGGTCAAACTCAATCCAATGTTCAAGAAGCCCTGCATCAAAGGGATCAACTATAGGATAAAGCTTGTAGAAGGATGAGTCGGGCTAGGCCTGAAACAAAAAGATGAGGAGGGTAGAGAAAGTAAAGAAATCACTTGAATTCGACTATCCCCGCCTACAAGGTGGGGCATTACGCCGAATTCATGGCTATCACCACCGTGATTTCGTAATTTGATTGCAAATTTATACCATTCATCCCCGTTTACAAAACGGGGTATTCTGGTTAAAGTTTCATAAATTATGAAGAAAGAGCAAGATTTGAGCGTACAATACATAAGAAATCGATCGTTCTTTGAAAAAATGATAGTTACATAAAGGCGCTTATCACTTGTAGGGCACAGTTCTCCTGTGCCAATTCATCCGAAGGAATCAGCGAAAGGCCATACGACCATCTATGAAACAATGAGCACGTGATTGATCGTATCGATCGGTGAATAGATACGCTGGCATAATAAAAAGCCGATATTTCAATATGCCGCCGCAGTCCGGACAGGTGATAGGAGATGGTGGCTCTCTTGTGTGTTTTGAATGGGTGAGTGAAAAGCCGAAGGATACCTCAATCAGTGATGAGATTATCCCTAGGAGCCTGTCGGACTTTATCAACCTAAGCTCTTTGTAATTTTGCAACAATTAATAATATTTTTGCATAAAGTTTATCACTCCCAATTGACTTGAAAAAATATTTCCACTATATTTCTTTCATCAACAATATTGTTATAGATGCTCTCTATGAGCAATAATTAAACATCGAGCATGTGAGGCTTTTATGAAAATA
>Ga0307380_10002569_pt1 | contig 25661 bp, 30 predicted proteins | sample UN3MG_FD_202239 | JGI IMG/M metagenome (GOLD analysis project Ga0307380, IMG submission 202239) | Soil microbial communities from Risofladan, Vaasa, Finland - UN-3 | ecosystem: Environmental > Terrestrial > Soil > Coastal area > Acid sulfate soil | place: Finland: Risofladan, Vaasa | collected... | reverse complement strand
CACGAGTGTTTCGGCCCGGCGCGCCTACAACAAGCATCTCGCGTCGGACCGCGCCGTTTGCAGGATCCGGGGTCTTCGTCCACGGTAGAGAGCATACCCGAGGATGCGCCTCTCTCCCACGCCAGTACTGCCGAGGCCGGCCGGGCGCATCCAGAGGAGTCCAGTGCGAATGCGCCGGCTGGGGCCTCATCCTCACCAAGCTCAATGAGGAGCAGCGGCTTCGCGCCGCCGAAGGGCATGGCGCGCACGCCTTCGCTGGGCGCGGTAGGGAACTGCCGGGATGGACCGAGTTCTCACTCGGGGATGCCGCCGGCGTTGCCGCCGTCTCGCCTCTGGTGCGCTCGGCCTTCGACAACGCGGCACGCGAGAGTGGATAGCCCGCCGCAGGACACAGTCCGGCAACGCCACAAGAGGGCGCGACGCGAAGTCCAGAGCCGAGTCGACCGGGCGGTGGTCCGCACTCCCGAGAGGGTCCCTCAAGAGCCCGTGGCGCTCGCGCGCTCAGCCCGGGCGGCCTGAATCGGGACCGTCGATCGCGTCCACGCTGGTCGTCCCGTTGTCCGCCACTTGCGGAGTCCACTGAGCGCCGTCCCAGTAGCGGTGCGTGTGACGACCGCTGGGGTCCGCGTACCACTGTGCGGGCGGGAGCGGTGCCGAAGGGAGCGAGGGCTCGGGCCCTTTGGTCGGCGCTTCGAGCGTGAACGGCGGGTACTGGTCGCTCAGCCCCAGCGCATAGCCGCTGACCCGCGTCTGCCAGCGGACGACACCCGCGACGAAGTCGAACATGCCGCGCGGGAACCTGGCGCTGAAGAGGATCACCCACTGCACGACGACCCAGAGCACGAAGACGGCGATGCCCAGGAAGAACAGCATGAAGAAGTGCGGCAGTGCGGCGATCTGGCGCAGGAGCAGGCCGGCCCCGGCGTTGCTCGAGAAGTCGTAGCCACGTCCTGTGGACGCACCCCCTCCCGTGTCACGCGCGAAGTACACGGTCAAGGCGATGATCGCCGCGATGAAGACGACCTCGACGATCACGGTGAAGAGCGCGTAGAGGCGGTTGCTCTGCGCCGGCCGCTCCGCCACCACGTCCACGGGGTAGTCGTCGACGGGCTGCAGGGTGAACGGCGGGTAGCGGTCGCTGAGCGAGAGCATGAAGGCGCAGACCCGGGTGTTCCAGCGCAGCACCCCGGTCACGAAGGCGAACATGCCGGCTGGATACTCGCCGGTGATGACCACCGCCACCTGCGCGACCAGCGCCACGAAGAACTGGGCGATGCCGAGGAAGATGAGGACGAAGAAGTGCGGGATGAGGGCGATGAACTTGATCAGCAGGATCGTGAGCGTGGCCCATCCACGTGAGCTGCGTTCGGGGTAGTGAGCGCGGATATCGATGGGGTAGTCGTTGAGAGCCATGCCGCCCTTCCTCAATCGGTTACTGGGTTGCGCCGCGTCCAGACGGACCAGACGATCAGCGCCATGCACGCGACTTCTACGGCCGCGAAGAACACGTAGTGAGGAGTCAGCGACCCGCCGCCGACGACGAACGCGGTGGTGACTACCGCGGCAGCGGTGTTCGCCCAGCGGTTGGGCTCCGGCTTCAGGACGCGAGACGCAAAGATCATCGCGATCGGGATCTCTATGAGGATCGCGAACACCAGCAGCACCCCTGGAGTGACCTGCACGCCCGCTTGTCCGGCCCACAGTTCCTGCAGAACTCCAGGCTTGATGAAGCTCAGGATATCCGCGAAGACCATGTTGAACATGACCACGATCCAGAGTGTCGAGAGTCTCGTCCCCATGTCCTTCATCACGTCAGCTCCCCCCTGAGCGCGTTGACCTGAGGAGAGCCTACGGCCGCGCCCGCCGCCGGTCGTCACCCGCAGGGCTGAACCTGGGGTCACCCATGGGAGGACTTCGGCGCCGGCGCATGCCCCTGCGGGGGGATGCCGCCGGCGCCGGAGGGAGAGGGCGCCTCGATTCAGGCTCCGCCTCGAGCCGGGACGCAGCGCGTTGCTGGTGCGCAATCGCAAGGGCGGCCGCTCCAGGACCTGTGTTTCGCCTCCAGGCCTTGAGGGTGGTTCTGCCACCTTCAGTCAGCGAGCGAAGGCCTGTGAGCGTGTTCCCGGGAGCCGAGCGGGGAATTGCATAAGGCATCTCTGTCCGTGTCGAGCGAGGGGGTGACCATGAGGCGCACCTTGGCCGCGGTCGAGCTGGCCAGCGGCGTGCGGATGCCCTACATGGAGCAGGGCGATCCAGCAGCATGCGCGGTCCTGCTCGTGCACGCCGTGGGCGACTCGGGGCGCGCCTTCGAGGCGCTGCTCGCGTACCTGCCCGACGCCATCCACGCCGTCGCCCCAACGCTGCGCGGTCACGGCGACGCCAGCCGACCGGAGTCTGGTTATCGGTCAGCCGACTTCGCCGGCGACCTCGCGGCGTTCATGGATGCGCTGCGCATCGAGGCGGCCGTCGTTGTCGGGGCCTCCAGCGGTGGTCAGGTCGCCCTGCGGCTCGCCCTCGACCACCCCGAGCGCATCCTCGGCCTGGTGCTCCTCGGCTCACCGCTCAGGCTCAGCGACAAGCCCGGCGTGCGCGAGGCCTGGGACGCGACGCTCTCGCTGTTGGAGGATCCCATCGACCCCGGCTTCGTGCGCGACTTCATCGAGTCGATAGTGGTGCAGCCCGTGCCAGAGGCCGTGATCGAGACCCTGGTCCAGGAGAGCCTGAAGGTACCCGCGTTCGTGTGGAAGGCGACGATGTCAGCCTTGCTCGAGGACGATCTCTCGCCCCGGATCGGGGACGTCGCGGCGCCGACGCTCGTGGTCTGGGGCGACCAGGACGCGATCCTGCCGCGCAGCGAGCAGGAAGCCCTCGCGACGGGGATCCGAGGAGCACGGCTCCTCGTCTACGAGGGCGGGGGTCATGCCTTCTACTGGGAAGACGCAGAGCGCGTCGCCGCCGACCTTGTGGCCTTCGTGGGGTCTCTGGACGCGAGCTAGGTCGCGCTCCCAATTCGACGCTCGCTCCGGTGTTTCGGACCCTGCGCAAGATCGCCTCGTGCTGCGGCATGCCCGGTGGTCACGACCGATTTCGTCGGCACAGCCCCGCGCCGGCGGCCTCTTCGTGCGTTCCCGCGCAGCAGGCTTCCTGCAGATTTGGCAGCCCATTGGCAACTCGTGGTATTCTTGCCGGGCCGCAGGAACACAAAGTACCTGTAAATCGGCACAATGCCCTCGTAGCTCAGTGGATAGAGCACAGGTTTCCTAAATCCGCAGCTTGGGGTGCTGATCGGGGTACTTCGAGGGTGACTTGGGGTCGCTTGGCGACAGTCCGCTGGCGCCCCAAGCCTGTTCGAGCCTGCGGTTCCCTGCAGAATCAGCAGGTTCTTGGCAACTTGCCGGGGACGACCTGCAGCGATCGCAAGTCTGGTGCAGTGTGGCGATCGTGCCGATGTTGGGCTGCTGAGGTAGAAGTAGTTCCCTCAGAGTGAGCAGCGACTCCGCCGCTGGCTATTGCGGCTGCCGCCGTTGCCTCTGCTCCCGGAGCGAGAACGTCCACAGGGAGTCAACATTCGGCCCGTAGCGGCCTCGGCGATGCCACGCCAGGCGCCGATCACGAGCGCCCCGCTTGCCCCCGCTGCGGCTCCTTCCTGCACGCCGGCTACGCGCCGGATCCCAAGAACCCCTTTGGCCTCTGTGATCCATGCAATGCTCTCGTCGCATCGTGCGCGCTCTCTATGGACGGGATGCGCGAGCCGGCGCTCGCCGACGCCAACCTCGTCGAGCTCCTGCAATAGACGACCGTGCAGAGAGTGTCGAGATCGGCGTGCATCGTGGCCTCCGGGCAGATGGTGACTCAGGCACCGCCGGCTTCGCCCTCTCTGCTTTGCTTTCCTTGGAACAGGCTAATCTCGTGGAATCCATCATCTGGCGGCCTGGTACGGCTGGAGTCGACGGCCCCGCGGCGCGACCGCCGTGCCGCTCGGCACCGAGCGCGCCGGGTGGCCGACCGCAGAAGGACCGGCGCACGCTGCGCGTGGGGACAGACGAAGCCGGTCGTGCCGCCGCGGCCACGTGGTCCGAATCGCCGGGAAGAGTCCGGGCGCGACGGGCCTGGATGACACCAGGCCGGCCGCACCGCGGCCCGCCCGCCGGTCCGACACGCTTTGCGTGGCCTCCGTTGCGGAGGCGTCGCGCAATCAGGCCTGCTGCTCGTCCGCCGGCGACGCCGCCGGCGCTCGCGCAAGGAGACGCCGTCGGTCCTCCGCCCGAAGCGCGTGCGCCAGCGTCACCTCGAGCATGCCCACGATCCCACCGAAGACGATCGTCGACAGCACGTCGATCGGGACGGAGACCAGCGGCGTGTCGAACCAGGAGTAGCCCTCGAGCAGCCTGACGGGCACGCCTTCCAGCGCGAGGGGAATCGTCACGGTGATCGCCACCAGCAGGAAGTGGCGCCTCGTCAGGCTCACGGAACGGCGCAGCGCCGCAAAGACGCCGAGGCGCTCGCCGGCGAGCACAGGCCCGACGATCGCCAGGAGGACCAGGACGATGAAGCCGGGCACGATGAAGAGCGCGAACCCGACCAAGGCCACGACGGAGACGAGGATGCCGGCGACGGCGAGCCGGAGGACGGGTCGCCGTCGTAGCACGGACCGCAGAGGGGTCTTGTCGCCCTCCTGTTCCGCTGCGGCCAGGCCTTCGATCACGCCACCGAAGATGGTGCTGCCGACGATGATCACGATCGCCCCCATCGCGAGACCCGTCGCAAACAGCGCATAGTGCGTAGCGTCGCGAGCCTCGTTCAGATTCTCGGCCAACGGGGTCATGAGGCTCGAGAGCACATCCAGAGGCACGAAGATGATCACGGCGGCCAGGGCGACCGCCCCGAACCGGCGGCGGTACGTCCTGATTGCCGTTGCATAGACGCTGCCGATCCGCGGAGCGGCTACGCCCTGCCGTACCTGATGAGACTCCGAGGTCTCGACGGTCACTGCCTCCGGTGTGCTCCTCATGCGATGCGCTGCCTCGCTCCGGAGTCGCCAACATGCGGTGCCGATCGGCACCGCATGTTGGCGACGATGCAGCCCGGCTCGGCAAAGCGGCCCAAGGACCTCCGTGTCACATGGTGCTCGTGAGGCTGCCGTCGCCCGGCCTGGGCTGTTCCCTACTGCCGAAGCACGGGAAAGGGCCTACTCCTCGTCCGGACCGGCGGCCTCGGCCTCAGCCTGCAGCGCGTCGAGGTCGCTCTTGAAGACCGCGGCGTCGACGATCTCGGTCTCGGCGCCGGGGTAGGTCTCGAGGAACCAGGCCGCGAGCGGCTCGGCGTCGCCCTCGGGCACCAGGGCGAAGATCGCGGCGCCGCCGTTCTCGACGAAATCGCCGAGCCCGTCCAGGGCCTTCGTCTCTACCTTGCCCTTGAACATGTAGTGCCGGCCGACGTAGTAGCCGATGATGCCCGGGATCACGCCGAAGTAGAGCCCTACGACCGTGCCGATGAGGCGATAGTGGTTGCCGTAGTACTTGGCGTGGACCTTGCCCTTCTTGTTCTTCCAGAGGCCCAGCACTTCGACATAGTCGGTCTCGCCGGCCTCGTGCCTCTCGTGGAGCGTCTTCCACGCATCCTGCGCGTGCTTCTTGTCCTCTACCTTGAGTCCCACCACTCTGACGTCCATGTTGTAGTTCCCTCCGCACTAGAATTGGCGTGGCATTGTCGTAATTTCCAACTTCAGGCCAGTGTAAACTTGTCGCGAGACCGGGATCGGGCGGCTGCGGAGAGTCTCGCCCGCAGATTTCCCGCATGGTAGGTTTCCTGCAGATTTAGCAACCTTTTCGCAACTCTGGTATTCTGGTCCGGCTGTCGCAGAGGAAAAACCCCTGCAAATCGGCACAATGCCCTCGTAGCTCAGTGGATAGAGCACAGGTTTCCTAAATCCGCACTCTCGGGTGCTATTTGGGTGCGTTTGGGGTCAATTCGGGTCCATTTGAGTTCAGGGCCCAGTCCCTCCGGCCGAGTGCGAGCCTGCGGTTTCCCGCAGATTTAGCAACTTCTTAGCAACTTGCCGAAGGCGACATCGGCGGCACCTCTTCGCCCGCGGCGGGTGGCAAGTCACCGGCTTCGAGGCGCTCACGGTTTCGGCATCGGCCCCTCGACGGCTCCCTTCTGGGAATCCCCTCGTGATCGCGTGCGAGCCTACGAGAGTGGCCTGGGTGGCCGGCGCTAGTGCAATGTCTTGAGGTAGGCGAGCAGCCCGGTCCACTCCTGGTCGGTAAGCTGCCACTGCGGCATCGGCCACTGCAGCTGACTGCCCTCCGGGTCGACGCCGGTGGTGATCGTCCTGCGCAGGCCGGCGTCGGTGTAGGTGACGTCGCGGGTGCCGTCCGGCATGAGCATGCCCTGCGGGTCGGTGAGGTTCGAGTAGGTGATGTCCGGGCTCGTGAACTGCTGCGTCGTGAGCCCGTGCCCGTCGGTGCCGTGGCAGCTGGCGCAGCTGAGGCGCATCATGCCGCCGCCCATCATGCCGCCGCCGGTCGGGCCCTGGCTCTCGCTGCGCGGGACGGGCCGGCCGTCGGGGCCGATGCCCGACTGGAAGACGGCCTCCCCGATCGCGAGCGGGGAGACTCCGGTCGCGGACGACGAGGCCTGGCGATGCGTGCCGATGGCGATCACCGCCACCGCGGCCGCCACCGCGACTGCGATCGCGACAAGCGCGATGACGAGGCTGGTGTGTCGCGAACTCGCCAACGGCTCAGAGGTCACCGAGCTTCTGCAGGTACTCGTCGCGCTCGATCTCGCCAGAGGCGTAGCGGCGCCTGACGATGTCTTGCGCCGACTCGGTCGCCACGGCGGCGGCGCTGGGCGCCACGAACTGAGCCGCCTGCGGCTGCGCGAGCTGTGCCTGCGTCGCCTGCGGCTGCGCGAAATAGCGCACGAAGTAGATGATGGCGATGACCGCCGCCACCACGAAGACGATCATGAACAAGACCATCACCCAGCCTTCCCAGCCGGCGCCATGGCCGCAGTAGTCGTTCCCCATCATCGTGTCGTAGCCTCCCGGCTCATCGTATTCACCTGTGGACGCATTCTCAGAGGCCAGCAGCCGCGGGCGTCAGCTCTGGCCGTCAGTAGCCACCCATCATGCCGGCGCCGTCGCCCGAGCCACCCATCATGCCGGCGCCGTAGCCGCCGGTCGCGCCGCCGCGGGGCGTTGCCGCCGGATCGACGCCGTACTTCTTGAACAACTCGCCCATGTCGTTCCAGTGTTCGGCGCGCAGCTGGTCGAGTGCGGCCTGTGCGGCAGCGGAGTTCGAATCGACGCCGTACTTGTCGAACCAGGCCTGCATGGCGGCCTGGTGCTCGGCGCGCTGGGCCTGCATGTCCTTCCAGGCGGCAGGGTCGTTCATGAGGGCGCCGCAGGCGCCGGGGACCACGCTAGGCGCCGCAGTCGACGCGGCGAAGGCCACGCCTTTCGCGGCGTGCGTACTCGAGTGCTGCGTGGCCGCGAAGGCGACGGTCGCGGCGCTGAGGGCGACGACGAGCGCCGCCGCGCCGATCCAGAGCATCCTGCGTCTCATGGTTCTCCCTTGTCGATGTCAGGTTGGCGAGCGTCGCGAATCAGATAGCGCCCGACCGAACTGTTTAGAGTGTACGCGCACACTTTGAAGAACTTGTGATGCTGTTCTGCTCGTGTTGTGAAGCCGGGGTACAGGCGGCGCCGCGCGACATGGGACGGCTCATGGGCGAGGCTCTCCGCGCCCACCTGCCCGCGATTGCGCGCCGTCGTTCGCGAAGCGGGACCTGGAAGGATCTCGACCAGGCGGCGAGGTCTGCGCCGGGCGAGCCCACGCGCTAGATACGCCCGCCGGTCCAAGCGGATCCGACGACTCCGTATCTCACCGGTGTGCCAGTCCGGGCCGCCTCGATGGTCCGGCCGCCGCCGACGTAGATGGCGACGTGATAGCTGTAGCTGGCGTTGCCGTAGAAGACGAGGTCGCCCGGCTGAAGCGCGTTCAGCGGAACCGGCGCGCTGGCGTGCTGCTGGTCGGTCGCCCCGTGGGACAGCTGGATACCGATCTGCGCGTACACGTACATGACGAGGCCGGAGCAGTCGAATCCTTGGTTCGGGCTGGCGCCGCCCCACACGTAGGGGATGCCGAGGTAGCGCTGTGCGATGGCGACGACCTCGGGATGGCCTGGGCCTCCGGGGTCTACGGTCGGCAGCGACGTACCGTTCCCGCCGCCGCTCGAGGTCTGCTCAGCTGCAGCACTCGCGGCATTGGTCGCCGCGACCGCAGCCGCGGCGGCGGCCTGCTGCTGCGCCTGGAGCCGCTTGATCTGGGCCTGAAGGCCCCGGCCCTCGGCCCTGAGCCGAGATTCGAGCGCGACGATCCTGACCTTCTCCGAGGCACGCTTCTCGACGAGCTGGGCGGCGACCTTGGCGTCGGCGCGAAGGGCCATGCGTCGGTCCTTGATGTCCTGCCGGTACGCCGCCACGGCCTTGATCGTGTCCACGTCGCCGTTGCCGAGGCGCTGCATCAGATCGAACTGTGCGACCAGATCGTCGAAGCTGCGCGCCGAGACGACGGCGTCGACGATGCCCGATGAGGGCGCCTTGTAGAGGGCCCGGGCTCGCGCCGTCAGTTGCTGGTTCGCGAGGTCGAGCTTGTGCGTCGCTGCCTTGAGCAGCCGCTGGTTCTCCGCGATCCTGGCCTGAGTGGCCTGCAGGCGCGACTGCGCCTGGTTGTAGTCCTCGACGGCCTTCGAGACCTGCACGCCCACGCTCTCGAGCTTGGCCTGCACCTCGCGCAGGCGGGACTTCTTCGCCGAGACCGGCGACGCCTGCGCCGGGGCCGCGATGATGACGAGCATCAGGGCCATCGCGGCCCCAAAGCAGATTGTCCGAGATCTCCAGGTCACACGGCTCCTTCCGTCGCTTGCGCAGCGGAACGCATGGTACGGGGGCGGAATGAAGGCGGTGTGAAGGGGCTCCGGATGCCGGCGGAGGGCGCGTCCCTCGCCCGGCTTCACAGGGTCTTCATCCCGATGCTCGATAATCCCGGGCCCAATGAGTTGTCGTCCGAGGAGAGCACGTACCGTATGCGGCGGCGATGGGCCCTCCTCAAGCTCCGGCGCCAGGGCAGCCGAGTCCCAGACGGGTCTTTGAGGACGAGTCAGACACCCGGGACCGATGCGTAGGCCCGGGGAGAAAGGACAGCCCGTGTCCTCGCGCGCATCCAGTTCGCTGACCACCATGCGCATCGGTGTCGCCCTCGCGGCGGCCACGCTCGAGGTGGCCGTGATGGCCTTCTTCGGCCTCACCGAAACGCACCACGACATCCTGGGCATCATCGGCGCCTTGGCCGTTCTCATCGCCGTCGCCTCGGCGGTACTCGCCGGCCCGCTCGTGGGCTGCCTCGCCGCGGTGGTGGGCGGGATCGCCTTCTCTGGCTTTGTCACTGCCTGGGGGGACACCGCACCACTGACGGCTACGGTCTTCTCCGTGGTCATCTGGGGCTTGTCTGCGAGTCTGGCCGGGATGGTGGCTGAACGCCTGCGGCATCAGCGGGCTGCGCGACGCGCCGCGGAAGAAGAGGCGGCCCTCCTTCACGCGCGGCTGGAGGCCAGCCTGCTCCCGCATCTCGAAGTGCGGCATGGCGACCTCGATCTCATCTGGCGCTACCTGCCGAGTGAAGACCGCCTGGGCATCAGTGGTGATTTCTACGATGCCGCTGACACGCCGGACGGCAGACTCGCGGTCGTGATCGGCGACGTCGTCGGCCACGGACCGGATGCAGCCGCTCTGGGCGCCATGCTAAGAGCGAGCTGGCGCGCCCTGGTCCTCTCAGATGTTGCAGAGTCAAGGTTGGTGGCGACGCTCGCAGACGTGCTTGCCGGAGAGGTGTCCTCCCCGGAGGCGTTCGCAACGCTCTGTCTTGCATGGTTCGAGCGTGACGGTTCACGTGCGACGCTTCTGCTTCTTGGACATCCGGCGCCCCTTCTCATCTCAGGAGGGCGTGTGGAGCAAGTCGCGCTGCGGCCCTGCCCGCCCTTGGGCTTGGCGGGTGCCGGCGAGTGCCGGACGACCAGCCTCGTGCTGCCGCCGGCGTGGAGCCTGCTGCTCTACACGGACGGGCTGATCGAGGGGCATCTCGGAGACGCTGCGCAGGAGCGGTTTGGCCTGGAGCGGCTGGTCGTCCGGCTTGAAGCAGAAACCAAAGATCAGGCGGCAGACGAGTTGGCCGGGCACGCGCTCGACCGCGTTCTGGGCGCGGTCATCGGGGCCAATGGCGGTCCGCTGCCTGATGACGTCGCGGTACTGTGCGTCTCGAAGGCTGCAGGCCGCGGCGACTCCGCAACGCCGCCGTGCCTCATAGCGAAGGCCCCGACGGATGTCGGGGCCTAGGCTCGGATCGCTTTGCTCGCGGCACTTCCGCGGGGCAGCTCAGAAGAGATCTCGTCTCTTCTGCTCGAACTCAGCCGCGTCGATCTCGCCAGCGGCGTAGCGCCGCTTGAGCACGTCCGCGGCGCTCTCGAGGGACACCTGGGACGCATGCGGCGCCGAACGCGCGGCCGTAGGGCCAGCCAGCGCCTTGACGCCCCAGATGACGAGGGCGACGACGCCGACCCAGAAAGCGATCATGCCGAGGTACATCGTCCAGCTGGTCCAGCCGCCACCCCAGCCCGACATCATGTCGTAGAAACCCATCTCGTTGTCCTCTCTGGAGACCGCCGCCGCGTCTGGCAGTGCTCACAAGTCGTTGTATAGGCAAGATGCCCCGCGGGTGTGAAGGCGCCGTGAAGGACTTCTGCCCATCTTGTGACGGCATGCAAAGCCGCGGGGCCGGTAGTGCACCCCGCGGCTTCACTCAGACGGGGATAGGCAGGGCCGGCGCGCCGTCGTGCGCCGCGCATGTCCGCCTCAGCGAGTCCTGCGCGGCAAGTGCCTAGCAGCACCCGTGCCCCTTTCGACTGCCGCCCTCACCCGCTTGCCCGTGGCCTGCTTGGCCTCGGGGTTCGGTCTGGCCCTGCTCGTCCGGGTTCGGGGGGCTGACGGCGGCGCGTGCGTGCGCCGCCTCGCGACTGCCAAGGCCGACTCGGAGCATCAGGAACACGACCGCTGCCGCGACTGCCATGAGGAGGATGGTACCGAGACCCATGCGCTCTCGCCTTTCATCGGATGGCCGTTCGTCTTGACCAGATCATGACCGCCGGCGGTGAAGAGGCGATGTGGTGGGTCTGTCGTCTCCGTGAAGGCGGCGATGCCGGCGCGCCGGGATCACGACCCGAAAGACGGATCCTGCGCCCGGCTCGCTCTCGACCGTGATGCGACCCTCGTGAGCGCGCACCAGTTCCCGGACGATCGAGAGGCCGATCCCGGCGCCGCCCTTGGAGCGCGAGCGCGACTTCTCCCCGCGCCAGAAGCGGGTGAAGACGTGCGGCAGGTCCCCGGCCGGAATCCCGATGCCGGTGTCGGCTACGTCGAGGATGGCCTCGCCCTCGGAGGTACGCACGCGGACCCGGACGCTGCCGTCGGCGTCCGTGTATCGCAGCGCATTGGAGAGCAGATTCACGACGATCTGCTCGAGGCGCTTCCGATCGCCGTCGACGACGGCCGGCCGAAGCTCGGCGTCAAGCGCGACCCCTTTGTCGGCGAATCTGTCGGCGAAGAGGTCCCGCTGCGCCGCAGCGACGGCCGCGAGGTCGACCGGCTCCCGTTTGATCAGGAGCCCGGGGCGCTCCGCGTCCGCCAGGGCCGAGAGGTCCTCGAGCAGGAGGGACAGGCGAACGGCCTCCTCGTGCATGGCGGCGAGGTTGGCTGCTTCGTCGGCGAGCACGCCGTCCTGGGCAGCCTCGATGCGCGCCAGAAGCCCCATCGCCGGGGTGCGCAGCTCATGCGAGAGGTCGGCGACGCTCTCCTTTCTCAGCTCTTCCTCGTGTTGAAGCGTCCCGGCAAGGCTGTTCAGTGCGCGCGCGATCGCCCGCATCTCGTCGTCGCCGGTCTCCGTGAGGCGTGCGCTGAGATCGCCTGCCCCCATGGCTTCGGCGCCGGCTCGTATCCGTCGCAGCGGGCGCGACAGTGTCAGGGCAAGGTACAGCGCGATCACGAGCGCGACGGCCGCCGAAGTGACTCCGGCGATGAGATGCATGCGGTTGAGTTCTTGCCGGAGTCGACTCTCCTCCGCGGTCAGGAGCCGGCCATTCGACTGGCTGACCACGACGCGCCCGATCTGGCGGCCGTCGACCATCACGGGCGCGCCTGCTGAAGCTCCGGCCTCAGCCGGCTTGCTCGGCGGGAGCGTCAGGACGGCCTGACCGGCATCTCCGGTGATCGCCACCGCAAGATCGTCCACTCGCGCGAGGTGGCGCAGGGTCGTAAAGGCGGCCTGCGTCCAGCCGCCACTGTCAGAGTAGACGACCGCCGCGACGTCGCCGAAGTGCGTTGCCGAGCGGGTCAGCCGTGCATGAGCGGCGGACGCCACGTGGCTGTTCAGATTCAGATTGGAGTAGATCGTGGCCATGTCGGCGGCCAGCAAGGCCACGCCGACGAAGGCGATCACCAGCCGGGCGCGCAGGCCCAGGCGCGGAAAGCGGCTCACCGTTTGACGAGCCTGTAGCCCGCGCCGATCACCGTCTCCACGTAGCGAGGGTGAGCGGTGTCCGGCTCGATCTTTTTGCGCAGGTTCTTGACGTGCACGTCGATGGTCCGCTCGTAGCCCTCGAAGTCGTAGCCCTGGACGCGATTGATCAGTTCGAAGCGCGAGTAGACGCGGCCGGGATAGCGCGCCAGAGTGACGAGCAGCTTGTACTCGTTGGGCGTGAGCTCGACGGCCTTGCCGTCCCGGCGCACCTCGTGCCGCACCGAGTCGATCGTCAGCCGCCCCTCGTCGAAGGAGAGTATCTCCACCAGCGGCGTCTCGACGCTCTGTGTCCGGCGCAGAACGGCCCGGACTCGCGCCACGAGTTCGCGAGGACTGAACGGCTTCACGAGGTAGTCGTCGGCGCCGGAGACTAGCCCGGCGACTCGCTCGTCTTCGCTGGCCTTAGCCGTGAGCATGAGGATCGGCACGTCGGAGCGGCTGCGGACCTCGCTGCAGATCTCCTCGCCGGAGATGTCGGGCAGCATCAGGTCAAGGACGATCAGTGCCGGCTGGATGCGCTCGGCGAGCGCGAGGCCTTCAGAACCGCTGCCGGCGACGAAGACGTTGTAGCCGTCTCTTTCGAGGTAAGCCTCGACCACCTCGCGCACCGACGACTCGTCGTCGATGACGACGATCTTGTTGTTGTCGCTCACTCGTCTCTCCCTTTGCCACGCCTCGCGCGTCCAGTCAAGAGCGCAGCGTTCGTCTCACGCTGAGGTCCCCGTCAACGGCCCAAGAGCCCATGAAGCCAGGGAGCGAGGTCGTCTCGCGCCCTAGGAGCTCAGGTCGCGCATCTTCTGCTCGTACTCCGCACGATCGATCTCGCCCGCCGCGTAGCGCCTCTTGAGGACGTCTTGCGGCGACGCGCGTGGTCCGGTCTGCGGCGGGGCGGATCCGGTACCGGATCCGCCGGTCCCCGAGCCGCGCACCAGGTAGACGATCGCGACGATCACCGCGATCACGACCACGATCACCAGAAGCGTAATGATCCAGCCGTTCGAGCCCATACCGCCCCAGTTGTCCATCATTCTCGTGCACCGCCCTCATTGGCGTTCCTTGCGAGGAAGTCAAACTCGGTATGCCACGCACTGCGTCTTGTCACTCGTACCTCGTGGTCAGAAGCGGTTCACGAAATCGATGGCCCTTCTCAGTGCCATGCGATCGTCGCGGCTCCTGTCTTCAGCTCCCCTTGGAGCCGAGGTCATCTCATCACCTTGCTTGCTCTTCTCTACGTCTTCAGCGTGCCCCGATTGTGTGAAGGCGGCGTGAAGCGGGCGGGCACCTCAGCGGAGCGGGAAGAATCCGGCATCGCTCAGCGCCCGCCAGATCGGCTGGGCCGCGATGCCGAGTGCGAGCAGAGCTGCTGCGGGTACGTACGTACCCACTCGCGCCCATGGACCCATGCTCACCTTGACCTCCGGTCCGGGCTCGCCCAGGTAAACCGGAGCGAGAACGCGCAAGTAGTACGCCAGCGACAGGACGGAGTTGGCCGCTGCGAGGATCGCGAGCCAGAGATAGCCCGCTTCGATGGTGGCGGCGAACAGCCCGAGCTTGCCGACGAACCCGGCGAGCGGGGGCACGCCGACGAAGGAGAGAAAGGCGACGACAAGCGTGGCGGCAAGCCAGGGCCTCGTCCGGGAGAGGCCGGCGAACTTGTGGCGATCGGCGAGCCCTCGCAACTCGACGACCACGCCGAAGGCCGCGAGATTGCCGAGCGCATAGGCGCCGACGAAGTAGATCAGCGACGGGACGGCGAGGCCGCTGCGCCCGAGGGCGACCACCGCCATCAGCGCGTAGCCCGCCTGCGAGATCGAGGACCAGCCCAGCAGGCGGCGCACGTCGTCCTGGCGCAAGGCCGCCAGGTTCCCCAGCGTCATCGTCACCGCCGCGAGGACGGCGACCAGCGGCCGCCAGCCGACGTCGGCGGCGGGCAGGGCGACGGCGAGGCGCGCCAGCACGATGAGTGCGCCCACCTTGGGCGCCGCGGTCAAGAACGCCGCCATCGGAGCCGGAGCGCCGTCGGCGACGTCCGGCACCCAGGCATAGGCGGGAAAGGCGCCGATCTTGAACGAGAGTCCGATGGCGATCAGACCGAGGGCGACCGCGAGCGCCCAGCCGTCGGCGTCGCCCAGCGGAGCGCTCCAGGCGCCGAACAGGGTGCTGCCGCCCAGGCCGAACAGCAGCACCACGCCGAAGAGCATGAACCCGGTCGCCAGTGCGCCGAGGAGGTAGTACTTGATCGCCGCCTCCTGCGAGCGCACGGAGCGGCGATGGTAGCTGACGAGCACGTAGCCGGTGGCTGAGCTCAAGAGCACGCCGAGCACCATCTCCATGAGATCGGTCGCACCCGCCAGAAGCACGGCGCCCAGCGCCGACAGCAGCAGCAGGGTGTACAGCTCGCCGCGGCGCGGGTCGGTCGCGAACCACTCGTAGGAGAGGAGCACGGCGAGCGCCGTAGTCACAAGGATGATCAGTTTTCCCCACACGGCGGTCCCATCGATGGCGTACGTCCCGAAGAAGGTCGTTGCCCCGGCGACCCCGACCACGAGCCACGTGGACGCCGCCGAGGCCGCGAGCACCAGCAGGGACAAGTGGGCCGCGAAGCGCTGCGCCCGGCGCGGCGCGAAGAGCGCGAACAGCAGGATCCCGAGCGCCCCGACGACGAGGACGATCTCCGGCAGGACCGAGCGAAGCGACATGCCACCGGACTGCATCACCTGGCCACCACCGCCCTGGCGGTCGCATCGATCACGTCGATCAGCCAGGCGGGGAACACGCCGATGATCAGCGTCGGTACGAGGAGCGAGACCATGACCGCGGTCTCGACCCGGCTGAGGTCGGGCATCGCCTGCCAGCGCTCACGGAGCGGCCCGAGGAACACCTTCTTCAGCATGCGCAGGAACAGAGCCGCCAGGATCACCATGCCGACGAGGCTGATGACCACGAGCGCCGGGTAGACGGCGAAGGCGCCGACGAAGATCTCGACGTCGGAGACGAACTGGGCGAGACCAGGCAGGCCGAGACTGGCGAACGCGGCGACCACGGTGGCGAGGCCCATCGTGCGCACGCGGGCCGCGAGGCCGCCGAACTCGTCCATCTCGTAGGTCCCGGCGCGCGCGTAGATCGAGCCGCTGATCAGGAAGAGCGCGCCGGTTATGAGCCCGTGACTGACCATGCCGAGCGTGGCGCCGTCGAGCGCGATGCGTCGCGCGTCCTCGGAGCCCAGAAGCAGGCCGCCCGCTGCTGCGATGCCGAGCACCACCAGACCCATGTGGGCGATGCTCGTGTACGCGATGAGGCGCTTCAGGTTGCTCTGCGCGAGGGCGACCAGCGCCCCGTAGATGAGGCTGATCACCGCGAGCACGGCCAGCGCGAAGGCATAGCGGCGGAAGGTGTCCGGCATCATCTGCAGCGTGATGCGGATGAACCCGTAGGTGCCCATCTTCAGGAGCACGCCGGCGAGGATCGCCGATCCGGGACCGGGAGCATCGACGTGCGCAGGCGGCAGCCAGGTGTGCAGCGGCACCAGCGGCGACTTGACCACGAAGGCGATGACGAAGCCGAGGAAGATGAGGCTGGCGCGCAGGCCGCTACCCGAGAGCGGCGGATCCTGGATGATGCTGATCATGTCGAAGGTGTGCGGCGCGGTCGCAAGGTAGAGGCCGATGATCCCGAGGAGGAGCGCCAGCGACCCGGTCAGCGTGTAGATGAAGAACTTGATCGCCGACCGGGCCGCGTCGCCGTGCCCCCAGATGGCGATGACGAAGTACATGCCGACCAGGCTGAGGTCCCAGAAGACGAAGAAGAGGAAGAGGTCGAGCGCCAGGAACACGCCCAGCGAGGCCGCCTCGAGGAAGAGGAAGAGGCCGTAGTAGGTGCGCTCGCGGCCGCGCAGCTCGAGCGGATAGGCCATCGAGACGGGGAAGAGCAGCGCGCTGAGCGCCACCAGCGGCAGCGAGAAGCCGTCCACGCCGACCTTGTAGCCGACGCCGAGCGCGGGGATCCACGGCACCGACTCGATCATGCTCGGCAGCGGACCGCCCGAGTAGCGCAGCCAGACGATGATGGTGAGCGCCAGGGGGACAATCGAGAGACCAAGTGCGACGCGGCGGATGAGAACGGTGCGCTCACGCGGCAGGAAGGCCACGATCAGCGCGCCCAGGAGCGGAACGGCGATCATGGCAGTCAGCATGCGCGAGCCTCCGTGGTGGACGATATGGGTTGGCGGGCAGCGGTCACGACGCGACCGCGGCGGCGACGACGGCGATGACGACGCCGACGGCGACGATGATGTAGTAGTCGTGGACCATGCCGTTCTGCAGGCGCCGGACGGTCTTGCCGGCCCACCAGCTCGCCTTGGCGGTCCCTTCCACGGCGCCGTCGATGACGACGTCGTCCCAGAGGCGAGAGGCAAGGGCGGACAGCCAGCCGGCCTTGGCGACGCCCCAGACGGCGGCGTCGACGACGCGGTCGTCGAAGGTCATCGCCCGTGCGGCGAGGCGAACCGCCGAGCTCGCCGCGCCCCACACGCCGGCGTCGATCACGTGGTCGTCGAAGCGCCGCAGGGTACGAGCCACGACGAGGACGGGCTCGGCGACCCCGCGGCGCACCGCCGTGGGCAGGCCGAGCCAGTCGGCCAGCTGCGCCTGCGCGCGGACCGGGACGCCGAGGGTCAGCAGCCGCCCGCTCCGCGAGAGCACCCACACGAGAGCGAACGCCGCCGCGATCGACCCGAGCGAGGCGGCGAGCTGCCACACCCGCCCGGCCGCGAGCTGCCCACCGGTGAGGCGCTCGAGCGCTGCCTGGGCGGCAGGCAGGGCGAGCACGCCGAGAAGCACCGTTCCCGCCGCGAGGAATCCGATGGCCCAGACCGGGGGGCGGGGCGTCGTGGGCTCCGGGCAGTCGACCGTTGCTGCGCAGGCTCCCAGAGAGGGGACGGTCGCGAGGCGCGCCGCAGTCTGATCGGCGCGCGGCGCCGCGCGTCCGGCGACGAGCGCCGGGCCGTAGCTGAGCGCGAAGATGCGTCCCGCATACAGCGCGCTCAGGAAGCCGGCGATCAGCACCCCGGCCCCGAGCAACGGCGACCAGGACGCTGCGGCCGCGAGCACGAACTCCTTCGAGAAGGCGCCGCCGAGCGGCAGCACGGCGGCCAGCGCCAAGGCGCCGATGCCGACGAGCACCGCGGCCACGCGCTGACCGCGACCCAGCCGCAGCCGGCCGAGTTCGCCGGTGCCCGCGAGGCTGAGGGCAAGGCCGGCGCCGAGGAACAGCAGCGACTTGAAGAAGGCGTGCGTGACCAGCTGCGCGGTGGCGGCGCCGACCGAGCCGGCGCCCACGGCGATCAGCATGAGCCCATACTGCGCCGTCGTGGAGGCGGCAAGCGCGCGCTTGAAGTCGGTCTGCAGCAGTGCGACCACGCCGCCCGCAAGGGCGCTGACGAGACCAAGGCCGACGACTGCCGGGCCGAACCAGGGGACGGAGCCGAGCGCGGGCTGCAGGCGGATGAGGACGTAGGCGCCGGCTGCGACCATGGTCGCCGAGTGCAGCAGGGCGGACACCGGAGACGGGCCCTCCATCGCCGAGAAGAGCCAGTAGGAGAAGGGCACCTGCGCCGACTTGGCGGCAGCCGCGAGGAGCACGCCGGCGGCAATGAGGCCCAGGGTCGCGCTGTCGGCGCCGGCGATCGCCGCGAAGGAGAGCGAGCCCCTGGCAGCGTAGGCCGCGCCGGCTGCGACGAACAGGCCGATGGCGCCGAAGCGCACGGTGACGAACGCCTCGAGCGCAGCCTGCGGCGGCTTGACCTCTCGCCAGTGATGGGCGATGAGTGCCCATGAGAACGCGGCCACCAGCTCCCAGGCGATGAGCAGCGTCAGCAGGTCGGCCGCGACGAGCAGGAGCTCCATCGCCCCGACGAACGCGACGAGCAGCCCGATCAGGCGGCGCAGGCCCGGGTCGTCGCGGTAGACGCTGCCGGCGAAGACGACGATCGGCGCCGCCACGACGGGGACGAGCACGACGAGGATCCGCGCCGCGCCCGTGACTGCGAACTGCAGGCGCAGGGGACCGCCCCACGACAACGAAGCCGCGGGTTCCAGCCAGGCAGCGGCCAGCGCCGCGGCCGCCAGACTCGCCAGGAGGGCGGCGCCGACCGGCGTCGAGGCGCGGCGCGGCACGGCCGCCAGCAGCACGAGTCCGCCGAGGACGGGGATGAGGATGAGCGGCCAGATCATCGCTCAGCCCTTCAGCCGCCGGAGCTTCTCGGTGATGTCGGCCCTGCGCACGCGGTAGATGCCGATCACGAGGGCGAAGCCCATGGCGGCCTCGACGGCCATCACCGTCAGGAGCGCGACGACCAGCATCTGACCCTTGGGGCTGCCGCCGGTCGTCATCGCCCACATCGTCCCGCCGGCCAGGATGGTCCCGTTCAGCATCAACTCGAGCCCCATCATGATCATCACGAAGGACTGCTGGCTGAGGGCTCCGTATACGCCGATGCCGAAGATCGCGGCGGCCACGACGATGAGTGCCTGCAACGTCATCGGGGTCCCTCCTCGCCCGGTTCGTCGCCGGCGTCTGCGGCGACGAGCTGCACCGGCTCCACCGAGCCCTCGTCCGCGTTGCCGAAGCGGCCGCGGGCGCTGCTGATGGCGATGGCGGCGATCATCGTCGCGAGCAGTGTCACGCCGGCAGTCTGGAACACCAGCATGGAGTCGCCGAGCAGTTCCACGCCGAGCTTGCGCGTCGGGTCGACGCCTCCGGGCGCGGGAGCGGTCGGGAACCGGGCGAAGAGCCCGAGGGCGGCGATGGCGAGGAACGAGACGACTCCGGCCACGATGGCGACGCGGTTCCGGTGCACCATCGTCATGGGGTTCAGGCCCGCCGGGTTCATCATGAAGGCCACCATGAACACCGCCATGATGGTCATCTCGCCGCCCATCATGAGGATGAGGATCAGCCCGAGGAACTGCGCCTTCATCAGCACGAGGATGACGCCGACCGCGGCGAAGGAGACCAGCAGCCAGTAGGCCGCGCGCACCATGGAGTCGGCACGAAAGACGCGCCAGCCGCTGAAGACGGCGAGCGCCGCGAAGGCCCAGAAGGTGACGTCGAGGATCATCGCGCGGCCACCAGCGCCTGGATGCCGGCGATGAACACGTCGAGCAGCGAGAGCGGTATCAGGATCGCCCAGGACGCGATGACGTAGCGCTCCGTCGGCACGCGCGCCACCAGGTGGCGAGCTCCGACCAGCAGGACGAGGAGGACGAGCGTCTTGGCGATCATCCAGGCGGCGCCCGGAAGCAGCGGGCCCAGCCAGCCGCCCAGGAAGACGGCAGCGCCCATGGCCGAGACCGCCACCAGGATCATGAGTTGCGCGATGCGCCAGAGGATGCGGCTGACGCCGGAGACCTCGAGAGAGCTGCCGCCGGCGAGGTCCTCACCCTCGGGCAGCGCCAGCGGGCCCCAGAAGGCCAGGCCGAGAGCGGCCATCAGGTAGAGCGGCAGGCCGAGCGGCTGGCGGACGACGTTCCACAGGTTCTCCTGCGAGAGGACGATCGGGGCGATGGCGAGGGACCGCGCCGGAAGCGCCGCTGCAATCAGCACAACGGCCAGCGGGATCTCGTAGGAGAGACCCTCGGCGATAAAACGGTAGCCGCCGATCATCGGTAGCGGCGAGTTCGGCGACCAGCCCTGCAGGAACACGGCGACCACGACCAGTGCCATCGCCGCCCCGAAGAGGACGATGCCGTTGGCGACGTCGGCCGCCAGCAGCCCGGGCGCCAGAGGCACGGCGGCGAGTCCGACGGCCGCGAGTGCGGCGAGCAGCGCCGGCGCCAGCGCCCAGGTCTCTGCGTCTGGCCGCTCTGTCGTGGTCCTCGCCTTGAGCGCGGCGGCAGCGCCCCAGCTCAGGGGGGCGACGAGCGCCTCCAGCGGGCGCACTGCGACCCCCGCCACGGCGCGGGCGAGGACGATGTCGACCCAGGCCGCGATGTACACGCCGACTGCCGCCGCCACGGCGACCGAGAGCACCGCCACGATCACGCCGAGCGCGCTCACGACGGCCCAGCTCCTGCCGCGGCCCTTTGTTCCGACGGCTCGACGACGCCGACGTCGAGGCTCACGATCGTGGTCACCGCGTCGCCCCATTCCATGCCGGCCAGCAGCTCGGGCAGGAGCGCCACGAGTCCGGCGCTGGGGGACGCATCCGCTGCGAGGGGCCCGCGCGGGCCCTCGGCCACTCCGGAAGGCGTCGATTCGGAGGTCCCCGAGCGCTTCGCAAGCTGCAGCGACTGTCGCGCTTCGGCGACTCGCAGCCGCCAGCGCGCCAGCGCGTCGCCCTCGTCGCGGACCACGGGTTCGAAGCCGAGCCGCTGGTAGGCCGGATCAAGGCTGCGCGCGTCGCGGTCGTCCCCCGAGGCGCGGACGACCGGGCCACCGGGCAGACCCTCGGCCTGCGCCCCGGTGACCACGCCGACGTGACTCGTGCCCCAGCGCAGACTCACGTTGCGGCGCAGCCAGCGATCCAGCGCATCGATCGAGTCCGCCGATTCCAGGTCCAGCCCGAACGCCAGCTTCAGCACCCGGAGGCCGTAGGCCTCCAGCCCGCTCACGCGAAGCGCCTCGGCAAGCCACGCGAGATGGTGGCGGGCGCGGGGGAGCTCGAGCTCTGCGATCGGCACAGGCCGCGTCAGGGCGGCGGTGAAGGGAGAGTCCCCGGCGACGGCAAGGCGGGCGGCGTGCCCGCGAGGACCCGGCGCGCCCAACGGAGCTTCGCCGCCGGACGAGCCGGCGGCGTCGGCGATGGCGGCGGGGATGGTCACCTCCTGGATCACGTCTCCCTGGAGCTTCACGTCCAGCTGCAGCCCGGGGGGGAACGGCGGCAGGAACGGGCCCACGCGCACGAGCATCTGGTCCAGCTTCAGGCCGTCACGGTCATCGGCCCTGCCGGCCAGGGGGCGCCCGTAGGGGACGCCGCCCGTCATCCCCGTCCCGCCTTGCCCGAAGGGCCCGACCCCGCGCCACGGCGCCGGGTCGAGGTCGGGCAGCACGTCAGGGCTCGAGGTGACACGGCGTCCAAGCAGATCGTCGCGAAGGCGCCGGCACGTGAGGGCGATCTCTCCGGGCTCGCGCACTATGACGGCGTCACTGGAGGGCCAACGCCCCGGGGCCACGCCGTCCGGCGACCAGACGACGACCCCTCTTGGCGGTGACATCGCATCGTGGACGGCTGCCGCCGCTCGCAGCATCTCGTCGTCGGACCGGCCCAGCACCAGCAGCACGTCGGCAGCACGAGGGCTGTCGACGATGGCGAGAAGGGGGTCCAGCCTCAGCCAGGGCGCGACCTCTTCGGCCTGCGCCCCGACGAGCGGGAAGCAGCGCGCCGGAGCGCTCGCGGCCAGGCGCGCGATTGTCGCGGTCAGGCCCACTCGAGCGCCCGCTCCCGCCAGGTGTAGAGGATGCCGAAGAGCAGGATCACGATGAACATGAACATCTCGATGAGCGCGATCAGGCCCTCGTCCACGAACACGACCGCCCAGGGGTACATGAAGACCATTTCCATGTCGAAGGCCAGGAAGAGCAGCGACATGGGGTAGTAACGCACGTGGTAGCGGTTCCAGGCGTGCGTATCCGGCGACCGCCCCCCAGTGAACGGCACCCTCGCGGGTGCCGTCGACGTCCTCGGGGACAGGCGCCGTTCGGCCGATCGCAGCACAAGGAAGGCTGCGATGGTGACGAAGAAGATCGCCAGCGTGACTGCGACGCCCTGCATCGGGATCCGATTCAGACGTAGGACTCGGGATCTTCTTCGAACTCCTCCTTGCAGTCCATGCTGCAGAAGTAGTACGTCTTGCCGTCGTGCTCGACGCTCGCGACGGCGGTCTCCGGCTCGACCATCATGCCGCAGATGGGGTCCTTCTCAGCCATGATCGTTCCTTTCGTATTCGGTCGGTATTGGATGCAAACCTCGATGGTCCAGGCATGGTCTTGATGCCGACAGGGCCGTCACCTCCCTACGAACCGTGCGACGGTGGCCACCAGCTCCTCGATCTTGGCGTCGCCTTCGCCCCGCTTGATGCTGTCGCGGACACAGTGCCGCACGTGATCGTCGAGAAGGCCGATACCGACGGCGTTGAGCGCGGCGGACACGGCGTTCAGTTGAGTGAGGATGTCGATGCAGTACTTGTCCTCATTCACCATGCGCCGCAGACCGCGGACCTGCCCTTCGATCCTGGTCAGCCGTGCTTCCATGTCCTCCTTGTCGAGCGCGTATCCGTACATGCCATCCTCCTGGTCTGCCGTTCACATACCGTAGGGGGGTAGGGTGCAAACGGTTGCAGTGCCGTCTTCACAGAAACAACAGACCGTCTTCATCGCCGCGTCACCAGCAAGGCGAGTCTGAAGCGACGGGAGCGCTGTGGGAGAAGTACTGGCGCGCTCGTCCCAGGGCGCTGCCGACGAGCCAAGAGCAGGACACTGCGACGCCGAGCCAGAAGGCCGCCGTCCTGCCGAAGGGGGGCCACTGATGCTCAGCGCCCATCTCCTTCATCGACCACCCTTCAGCCAATCCCTCCCAGGCGATGTGCGAGAAGATCGCAGCAGCGAGAAGCATGGCGGGCGTACCCGGCCGGGGCCGACGCTCCGACAGAAGCAGACCTCCGAGGAGCGCGACGGCCACCGGCAACGTCTCAAAGTGGCCCCGCTCGTGCAGTCCGACCAGCCTCAGCCACTCTCCAGAAGGGTCCTTCCCGCGAAGGAGCCGGTTTACCAGACCCAGGTGCGGGACCGTGACGAACCCTACCCGCACGACATGCCAACCGTTGCTTCTCACCACGGCATGTCCAGGTAGGCCGAACCAGGTAACGAAATCACTACGTACCTGCCGCGCGCCGACGACCGAGCCGTCGTCAGTCTGCGCAGGCATCGAACGTCGTTCTCCGGACCGGGGCGTCTTCAGGTCACAGGTACGCGATGGGCGCCTGCGGAGGCATGGCATGCGCGGGCCACGGTCAGATGTTCGCGGCCTCCGCTGCCGGTTCGGACTCGGCGAACAGCGCGGTCGACAGGTAGCGCTCGCCGGTGTCGCAGAGCACGGTGACCACCAGCTTGCCCTTGTTCCCTGGGCGGCTCGCGACCGTATACGCGGCGAAGGCGTTCGCCCCCGTCGAGACGCCCACAAGGACCCCCTCACTGGCCAGCTCACGGGCGAACTGGAAGGCCTGGTCGTTGGTGACCTGGACGACCTCGGCGTAGACGTCGGTATCGAGGATCTTGGGCACGAAGCCGGCGCCCATGCCCTGGATCTTGTGCGGACCAGGCTTGCCGCCGCTGAGCACCGCGGAAGCGGCCGGCTCGACGGCCACGACCTGGATGCTCGGCTTGCGTTGCTTGAGGACCGCGCCGACCCCGGTGACGGTGCCGCCGGTGCCCACGCCGCTGACGAAGATATCGACCTTGCCGTCGGTGTCCTTCCACACCTCTTCGGCGGTGGTCCGGCGGTGCACATCCGGGTTGGCGGCGTTCTCGAACTGCTGCGGCATGAACGCGCCGGGGAGCTGCCGGCTGAGCTCGGTCGCGCGAGCGATGGCGCCCTTCATGCCCTCCGAGCCCGGGGTCAGCACGAGCTCGGCGCCGTACGCGCGCAGCAGGCTACGGCGCTCCACGCTCATCGTGTCCGGCATCGTGAGGAGGACTTTGTAGCCGCGCGCGGCGGCCACGAGCGCCAAGGCGATGCCGGTGTTGCCGCTGGTGGGCTCCACGATCGTCGTTTGCTTCGGATCGATGAGGCCGTCCGTCTCGGCGGCCTCGATCATCGACAGGCCGATGCGGTCCTTGACGCTACCGCCTGGGTTGAAGGACTCGAGCTTGCCGACGATGGTCACGCCGGAGCGCTCGGAGACTCCGCGGAGCTTCACAAGCGGCGTGCCCCCGATGAGCTCTGTGATGTTCTCGGCAATCCTCATGTGTTTTCTCCTCTGTCATTGCGCGGCGGACCGACAAGTCGGCCCAAGGGACTGGGTCGAGCCGCTTCAGTTGTCGCGCGAGGCGGACATGGCGACGTCGGGCAAGGCCGGTGCGCGTGCGTGCTCGCCGTGGGCCTGCGAGAGCCGATCAGGCCGGACGGTAGCCTTCGCCCAAGACGGCCCGGCGGCAGGCCCTGCAGGCGGTGACGTTGCGCCCGCCGCCAAACGGCGAGACCAGCCTGCAGTATTGGCGCTTGCCGACAAGCGAGGTGCCGCAAAGCGCACAGCGGGCCTCATCGATCCTCGCAACGGGGACAGCCTGGCCGAGCGTCGGGGAGGCTGCGTGCGGGTCGACTGAGCGGACGCGGCTCGCTTCACTCATGCCACGCCTCCCTACGGCTGGGGCGGCTCTTCATGTCCCCGCCGCCGCCGGGCTTGTCTGCTCGAACATCCTCGCGCGTACTCTGCGAGGCTCCGTGGCCCACCGAGTGCATGAGGATCAGGATGCCCAGTGCGCCGACGAGAAGAAGTGCGGTTGCGATGCTCATGGCCGTGGCCTCCTTCGAGTCGTACCGTGGTGCTGTGGCCACTATCGCCGGTGGGCGTGAAGGTGGTGTGTGGTGCGTCTATCGTCTCAGTGAAGCCAGTCCACGGTAGCCCTGATTGCCGACGGCCACGGACAGTCGCGCGCGGACCTGCCGCGGGGATGGACGCTCTCGGCTGCGCTCGAGATCGACGGCGCTCCGTCACTGAGAGTGGCGTGGGCTGCGGATCGGCAGCAGTCAGGGCGATGGCGGCAGCGCAGGCGACGAGCAGCGCGCCCGCAGCGAGGATGATGGCGGTCGCAGCCTCCATCCACGGAAGGACAATCACCGCGATCAGCGGTGCGATGCACAGCCACAGGAAGCCGGCGAGAACCAACGTTTCGAGGGTGAGATGCTCTCTGGCCAGCATACGTGCCGCGTGGGATTTCATCTCTTCGATTCTTGCTTTCGGCAAACGGTCAATCGCGAGGCTACGCGGGCGACGTGAATGTGGTGTGACGGCAACCGGAGACCCTTCCCAG
>Ga0307380_10002568_pt1 | contig 25661 bp, 31 predicted proteins | sample UN3MG_FD_202239 | JGI IMG/M metagenome (GOLD analysis project Ga0307380, IMG submission 202239) | Soil microbial communities from Risofladan, Vaasa, Finland - UN-3 | ecosystem: Environmental > Terrestrial > Soil > Coastal area > Acid sulfate soil | place: Finland: Risofladan, Vaasa | collected... | reverse complement strand
CTGGTGGGCCACGAGGACGGCGGGCCCTACACGCTGCGGCTCTCGCTCGCCGACAACCGCCTCGTGTTCGCCGTGGCCGATGTCCACCACGCGCCGCTCAAGGATGTAATGCTGTCGCTCTCGCCCTTTCGCCGCATCGTGAAGGACTATTTCCTCATCTGCGACAGCTATTACGCCGCGATCAAGACCCAGCCCGCCTCCAAGATCGAGGCCATCGACATGGGCCGCCGCGGGCTGCACGACGAGGGCAGCCATCTCCTGTTGGAACGGCTCAAGGGTAAGATCGCCGTCGATATCGCCACGGCACGCCGTCTGTTCACGCTTCTTTGCGCGCTTCACTGGAAGGGCTGATCCGAGGTGAGCGCGGGCGATCTGCCAGGCGCGGTTCTCTTCGCCTGTAGCCGCAATGCCGTTCGCTCGCCCATGGCGGCCGCCATCCTCAAACACCTCGCAGGCAACCGCATCTATGTGGAGTCCGCCGGCGTCCGCCCCGGCGTGCCGGACCCCTTCGCCATCGCCGTGATGGAAGAGATGGGCATCGACATGTCCGCCCATGTGCCCGTGTCGATCGTCGATCTCCACGATCTGAGCTTCGATCTCATCGTGACGCTCGCGCCCGAAGCCCAGCATAAGGCGTTGGAGCTCGCTCACAGCTACGCCATCGATGTGGAATATTGGCCGACGCCAGACCCCACACTGGCCACCGGCGCCCGCGAGCGAATCCTCGATGCCTATCGCGAGGTGCGCGACCGCCTCTTTGCCAAGATCAAGCAGCGCTTCCCGCTGGCCGCCGCCGGCGGTGTGTAAAAACTGCCCGGAACGGCACGCACGGCCATGCGTTTCTCCTCATGAACACAAGGAGAGAGTCATGCCCAGCGAAGCCGAAATGATACAGAAGTTCTGGAACGCCCTGGAGTCCGATCGCACCATGATGCTTGGGCTGCAAGGAAACGAGGACGTACATCCGCGGCCCATGACCGCGATGGTCGAAAATGACAGCGGCCCCATCTGGTTCTTCACCGCCAGCGACACTGAAATTCCTCAGGCGCTGAGGTCCTCGGCCGGCCGTGCTGTCGCGACCTTCGCTTCGAAAGGCCACGAACTCTTCGCGACGGTGCATGGCGGGGTGTGCGTGGACAACGACCGGTTCAAGATCGATGAACTCTGGAATGCCTATGTTGCCGCGTGGTTCGAGGGCGGTAAGGACGACCCCAAAGTCACCTTGCTGCGTCTCGACCCCGAATACGCCGAAATCTGGCTCGACGAGTCGAGCTTCCTCGCCGGCATCAAGATGCTGCTCGGCGCCGACCCGAAGGAAGAATACAAGGACAAGGTCGCCGAGGTGGGCTTGCGCTGACGCGCGGCCTAGTCGTTCGCGTCGACGAATTTCTTGAGATCGGCGAAATCCATCACTGGCGCGATCTAGTGCACGTTGAGGTCGGTCCACGGCTCGAAGAGCTTCATGACGGCCTCTGCGGTATCCGCCTCGAAGATGCACCAAGTTTCTTGCTGAGTGAGCGCGATCCACGCGCCGATCCTCTTCACGCCCTTTGGCTCGACGATGCCCTCGTCTTGGAAGCGGGCGATGCTCTCGTCGCGGGATTCGGGATCGATGGTGACATAGCAGACGAACAGCATGGCTCTCTCCTGGAATTTCTCGACAAAGCCGTGCCGTCAGAGCTCGGCAAAACAGAGGGAGTTTACAGCATGTCTGTTAAACAAATTTGGCTAAGCGTTCTCCGTCAAGAATAGCGAAGCGCCGCATCGGCGCCGGCATCGCGGAGGAGAATATGGGCATGACTTTCAGCAAATTGACGAAACGATCCTCCCTTGCGCTGGCGCTCTCAGGCAGCCTCGTCGCGCTGTCCCCAATCGCTCAAGCCTGTACGCGCGCGCTCTACGCCGGTACCGACGACATGGTGGTGACCGGGCGGTCCATGGATTGGATGGAGGACATTCAGACCGATCTCTGGGCCTCTCCGCGCGGCATGACCCGGGGACGGTGCGGCCGGCCCCGACTCCGCAAAATGGACTGCGAAATACGGCAGCATCATCGCCTCGGGCTATAACGTCGCCACCACCGACGGCATGAACGAGAAAGGGCTGGTCGCGAATCTGCTCTATCTGGCCGAAGCCGACTACGGCAAGGACGAGGGCAAGCCGCCGCTGTCGATCGGCCTTTGGGCGCAATACGTGCTCGACAATTACGCCACCGTGGATGAGGCGGTGAAGGGCTTGCGGGCGCAGCCCTTCCGCATCATTGCGCCGACCCTGCCGGACGGCTCGGCGGCCGATCTGCATCTGGCGATCTCCGACCCCAGCGGCGACTCGGCGATTTTCGAATACCTCAAGGGCGACCTGGTGATCCATCACGGCAAGGAATACGTGGTGATGACCAACTCGCCCTCCTACGACAAGCAGCTCGCGCTCGACGCCTATTGGAAACACATCGGCGGCACGAAATTCCTCCCCGGCACCAACTCCGCGCCCGACCGTTTCGCCCGCGCGTCCTTCTTCATCGGTGTGGTGCCCCGCAAGATCGACCCCAACTTCATCTCCGCGGTGCCCGAGAGGGACTTCGCCAACCAGGCCGTCGCCAAAGTGACATCGGTGATGCGCTCCGTCAGCGTGCCGCTCGGTATCACCACGCCCGACGAGCCCAATATCGCGTCCACCCTGTGGCGCACGGTCTCCGACCAGAAGAACAAGGTGTACTTCTTCGACTCCGCAACAACGCCGAACACGTTCTGGGTGCCCCTGGAGGACCTGGATCTGTCCGAAGGCGCCCCCGTCAAGAAGCTCCCGATCGCCGGCGGCAAATACTATTCGTGCAACGCCGCGGCGCATTTCGTGGAGGCCGCGCCCTTCCAGTTCATGCAGGCGGACCCGGCCACGAACTGACCGAAACCTGCGCTGCGCGGGGGCCTCTGGCGCCCCCTGGAAGACAAGACTCCGCCGCCTTTTGTCTCTAGGTTAGGCCGCCCCGGCGCCGAAACGGCGCTCCCGGGGGATCAGCCAGTTCGAAGGGGACGATGTTGAGACGGATTCTGTTTGTTCTTTTGGCCCTCGTCATTGTTGGCGCCGGGCTCATCTTCGTCGCCCCCTACTTCATCGCCACCGACGACCTGCAAAAGAGGGTGCTCGCCCAGGTGGAGAGCACCACGGGGTATCGCGTGCGCGTTGACGGCCCGATGCGCATCGCCTTTTTCCCCTCTCTCGATCTCGTGGCGAGAGAGGTCGGTATTGCCGAGCCGGCGGCCGGTGGGTCCGCAGAGTTCATCACCGCGCGCACCCTGAAATTCGGCTTGCTGGCGAGCGGCCTGTTGAGCGGCAAGGTCCAGCTGACGGACGTCGAGCTCATCGATCCGGTCATCACGCTGCCGCTCCCGGAGGGTGCGCCGAAGACCTCACAGACTGAGGACGACGATGCGACCGAAGCCGGCACCATGCGCAAGCTCAGCCTCGACCGGCTCATCGTGCGAAACGGGACCGTGGTCCTGCCGCCTTCCGACGACGGTGCGCCAGGAGAGCAGATCACCGCGCTCGACGGCGAAGCGTCGCTCCCCCAGGCGAACGGTCCGCTCACCTTCGATGCGTCAGCGAACTATGACGGCGACCGCGTGACGGCCAGTGGCTCGATCGGCAGCTTCGCCCATTTCGTGGAAGGCGGCACAGCCCCGGCCCGGCTTGCCGTCAGCGCGCCGTCCTTGCTTCCGCACGACGTCACGGTCGCGGGCGCGGCCTCCAACAAGGAGGGGGTGTTCTCGCTTGCGCAGATTAAGGCGCAATACGGGCCGCACGCCCTGACCGCCGGCAATGCCATCTATCGCGACGACACCCTCACGGTCACCCAAGGCACGTTCGACGGCACACCCTTCTCGGGCACGGCGAGCCGCGCCGGCGAGAAGCTCTCGGTGGACGTCGAGGCCGCGCCGGAAGGAAAGCCGCTCCGTGTCACCGGAGCGATCGGGACGCTCGACCGGTTCCTCGCCGGCCACGAAACCTCCCTCGAGCTGGGCGTCAATGCGCCCGACCATCTCCCGGCGCCCGCGTCGCTGGCGGGCAACGCCACGTACAAAGACGGGACCTTTACGCTGTCTCGGTTCAATGCCGTCTCTGGCGAGGACGCCATGTCCGGCGCGGCCACATATCACGATGACGTCGTTTCGCTGAGCGACGTCACGGCGAAGCTCGGCGGCCGGACGATCACCGGCGGTGCCACCTACCAGGACGACACGGTCAATCTCGATGTCACCGTCGACCTCGACGGAAAGCCCGCCAAGCTCGCAGGCTCGATTACCGGCATCGAAAAGCTCCTCGATGGCCAACCCGCGCCGATCAATCTCGCCATCGATGCGCCCGACCATCTTCCCGCCAAGGCGACGGTCGAGGGCGCGGCATTCTACAAGAACGATACCCTCGTGCTGAGCGAAATCTCCGCAGTCTTCGGGCCCAACACCGTGACGGGCAGCGGAACCTATAAAGATGACATGCTCGTCCTGGATCCCTTCACCGCCACGACCGGCAATCAACGATTTTCAGGCGCGGTGACGGCGAATCTCGCAGGCGATGTGCCCAGCCTCAAGGCGACCCTGACGGGGACATCGACAGGCAACGCGGCGGCCGCCGCGCCGGTCGCGGCGACGCCGAACGCACAGGACACAGAGGCCGAGACCAGAGCAGCACCCCCGGCCCCGACCCCGTCCACGCCGATGGCTGTACCGCCGGGAGGCGCCACGGAAATCGCCGTCGCACCACCACAGGCCGGTAGTAAGGCCAACAGTGAGGCCGGCAGCGCGGCCGAGAGCGAAACCGCTGCTCCAGCCCCTACGCCTACGCCCGCGGCGGCGCCACGCCAGCGCGGCATTGGCTGGCGGTCGGAGAAGCTCGGCGTCTTGGCGTTGAAAGGCGTCAATGCCGATGTTGATCTGACGCTCAATCAATTCGTCTACGAGAAGATCCGGATCGGCGCCGGCACGGTCAAGGCCACGCTCGTAGGCGGCAAGCTCGACGTCAACGCGCCGGACCTCAAAGCCTATGGCGGTGGCGGATCGCTGGCGCTCTCGATCGATGCCAGCGGTGCGGCGCCCGTCCAGCGTCTCAAGGTCTCTCTCGCCGGTCTCGATGCCTATCCCTTTTTGCGCGACGTCGCCGACTTCACCACCATCGAAGGCAAGGCGACGCTCGCCGCCGATCTCACCGCGAGCGGCGACAGCGAGCGCATCATGGTCTCGAGCCTCAACGGCACGGCGAGTTTCGATTTCACCGATGGCGCACTGCGCGGGCTCAACGTCGCCAACATGCTGCGCACCCTGACCACGGGCATTCTCACCGGTTGGCAGTTCAAGCGAGAAGCCAAGACCGTCTTCAACAAGTTCGACGCCAGCTTCAAGATCGCGGGCGGGCAAGCGGCGACTGACGACCTGCGGCTCCTGGGTCCTCTTGTCTCTGTCGGCGGCGCAGGCACCGTTGATCTTCCGGCGCAACGCCTCAAGTTCCGCGTCAACCCCTTCATGCTTGCCAGCGTCGAGGGCCAAGGCGGCAAGAACAACATGCTCGGCTTCCCGGTGCCTATCGCCGTCACCGGCCCCTGGGACAATCCGGCGATCTATCCGGACATCGTCGGCGTGCTCGAAAATCCGGTCGCCGCGTATAATCAGCTCAACACGCTCGGCGGCGGCTTGATCTCCATGCCAACCAATCTGCTCGGCATCGATACGGGTGAGGGCGGGCTCGTCGAGAAGAGTGTGGCCGTCCCCACCGCCATCACCAAAGGCGTGGTCGGCGGCATCGGCCAGATGCTTGGCGTGAAGAAGAAGCAGGCGCCGCCCGCGACGCCGAAGGCTGTTCCCGCCGAAGGGGCCGCTACACCGCCGCCGCCAAGTGAGGCCGCAACGGCGCAGCCGGCACCGGCCCCTCAACAGCAAGCCGCACCAGCGCAAGAGGCTGCGCCCAAGCCGCAAGAGCCGCAAGCGGCACCCAAGGAAAAGCAGGCCGCGCCGGGCTTCGGCGGTGCCTTCGGCAACTAGCACAATCTCAGTGCTGGTGGGGCAAGCGCATCTCGAACTTATCCCCGCCCGCAAAACCTGCCGCACAATGTGCCCATCCCTGCTTCATGAGGGATGCGGTGCCATGGACCGGCCTGACATCGTGGGGCAGGGCTGCGGCGCCCGAGGTGGCGCGGTAAAGATGGGCTGATCTCGGATGCACCATTACCGATAGGCCCGGACCACCGCGCTGCGGCTAACGGACCAGCCTCGGGGGTCTCTACTCCGCCCGCCTGCGCTGTAACGCGTGGGCCTTCGGGTGAGGCATGCGATCCCTTTAGCCGCATGTCTGTGCCACAGGCGATAAGCGGCGGTATGAGGCTCTAAAACATCGCCGCGGCGCGGGGCGTTTAGGACCGCCCCTCTTTTTTGAGCTCGTGCGCAATGCGGACCTTTCCGCCCCGCGCCGATCCCTTACACTCTCCTTCGCGGGCGACCCCCGGCGAGACGCTTTGGCGCGGTTCGCCACAGGATTGCCCGAAAGGGCTATGCTATCAGCAGGGAACGACCCTTGGGGCCCCGCCGTTTTCGGTATATGCCCGTAGGACGAGGAGCTTAAGCCATGACTGAGACGCCGAGAAATGGGACCGGACCGGCGCCCGAGCCGCAAGACGAGGATTTCAACTCCGACGAGGCCATCGAGACCGCGGCCCTGGCCGGCGCCGCCGCCATCGAGCGGCTGGTTGCCGAGCGCAACAATTTGCGGCAACGGGTCATCGCCCAGCAGCAGGAGCTTGCCTCCATGCGGGCTATGAACGAGGACCTGCGCCGCCGGCTGTTCGCCATTCACCAGCGCTATGTCGATGTGGCCAAGCGGGTCGTCGGCCAGTTGGAGCAGTTCGACGGCACCATCCGCGAGGTGCTTCAGCCGGGCGCGCAAGGGGCACAAGGGGCAAATGGCGCCGCTGCGCCCCGGGATGAGAAGCCGGCCGCCGCCCCGAAGGGGCTGGCCGAGCGGTTGGCGGAAACCGCGCCCCCGGAGACACCCGCCGACCAGCCCGCCACGCCGCAGACGAAGACTTGACCCGCATGAACCTGTCGCCTGGGGGCTTCGATATAAGTCAGAAACGCCCCTCAAACTCCTTGATTTTGGGCCGATGCCCGACCATTCTCCGCGGCAACCGGCAGATGCGGAAGGAGCCTTATGGCGAAGGAAGAAATGCTCGAATTTCCGGGAGTGGTCACTGAACTACTCCCGAACGCCACCTTTAGGGTGAAGCTCGAGAACGAACACGAGATCATCGCCCATACGGCGGGACGGATGCGCAAGAACCGGATTAGGGTGCTTGCTGGCGACAAAGTTCTGGTCGAGATGACACCCTATGATCTCACTAAAGGTCGGATCACTTACCGGTTTAAGTAGCAAGCTCAAGCTGAAGCGGAACGATCCCGCCAAGGCTGAGGCTGCTGTTCCGGTTTATCAGAAGGCGCCGCCCAAGCGGCCGCCGCGCCGGCGCACGCCCACCCCTGGCTCGAGCTTCCGGCCCAAGCTGGTCCTCGCCTCCGCGTCGCCCCGCCGCCTCCAGCTTCTTGAACAGGCCGGTATCGCGCCCGATGCGCTGCGCCCGGCCTCCGTCGATGAGAGCGTCTCGAAGGGCGAAGTGCCGCGTCATATCGTACGCCGTCTGGCCCGCGATAAGGCCGAGGCCGCGCTCAAGATCACCAAATCCGAACCCGAATTCGCCAAGGCTTTTCTGCTGGCCGCCGATACCGTGGTGGCCGTGGGGCGCCGCGTGCTCGGCAAGGCGGAACTCGAGCACGAAGCCGCCGATATGCTGCGCCTGTTGCGTGGCCGCGCGCATAGGGTGCACACCGCCATCTGCCTGGTCACGCCGGAAGGGCGCTGGCGCGAGCGCGTGGTGGAGACGCGGGTCCGCTTCCGCAACATTTCCGACCAGGAGATCGGCGCCTATCTGGCGAGCGGCGAATGGAAGGGCAAGGCGGGCGGCTACGCCATTCAAGGGATTGCCGGCGCCTTTGTCGTCAAGCTGGTTGGCTCATACACCAATGTCGTGGGCCTGCCGCTCACCGAGGTGGTGAGTTTGTTGGCGGGAGAAGGCTATCCCGTCACGCTGTTATGGCTCGCCAAGGCGGAGGTGGAGACCGAGTAACGCCGGGCGCGGGCAAGCCGGCAGACCCGAAGGCGGTGCCGCGCTGTCCCGTCTGTGGCAAACCTGCCGTCCAAGCCCATCGGCCATTCTGCTCGAAGCGCTGCGCCGACGTCGATCTGGGCCGCTGGCTCAAGGGCGGCTACGCTGTTCCCGGCGATCCGGTCGCCAAGATCGACGGTGAGTTGGGCAAGAGCGACGACGAACTGGAGTGAGAGACAGACACCATGACCTTCACGTGCCCTTGGCCAATGCTGAAGTGCAAGTCGAGCTCAGCGCGCGTCTTGCCAAGGAGTTTGGCGCGCATCTGACCGGTATTTGCAGCCTGGCCAATGAGCGTCGCCAAGGCCTGAAATCCCGGTCTCGACAGGGGCGGGCCGATTTCCTATAAGCCAGGGCCTTGCGGGCACGGGCGGCTATGGGAAGCTCCTCACGTGTCCCTGCTTTTTGGCAGGCCCAGGTAGCTCAGTTGGTAGAGCAGCGGACTGAAAATCCGCGTGTCGGTGGTTCGAATCCGCCCCTGGGCACCATTAATTCAATAAGTTAGTGTTTTGGTCTTTAGCGCAGTCCAGCCTTAGGTAACGCCTAAGGTAACAACTGCTCAAAACGATGCCACGGCGAGCTCCAAGCTTCGGTGCGCCGCTGCTCCTGCAGCGCGTTTTATGCGCCCGAGGAGGCCTGGACGATGGGAATAAACTGCATGAGGACGTCAGCTTAGGAGCGTAAACCGGACTTCGTGATCCGAAAGCCCCAAGGTCAGCTTTTGACCCAAAGCAGACTTTCTAATCAAAAAGCGAGCCTCAACTTATGCAAGCACCGCAACAGACTTTCGCGTCAAGCTTGCATTAGGTTTGGATAAGGCCTATGGTCTTAGGCACGCCGACCTTAGGCGCTGACGGTAAGGACCACCGTGCCGACTCCGTGCACGCCCCCCTTTTCCGAACATCTCAGCACGTCGAGCACCATTCACGGTCGAGGCCCGCGGCTAGCCCTGCGAAAAATCGCCTGTGCTTTAACCCCAAGAGGCAATCATGACCGCCACCCACAATCCCCAAGCGACCGCTGACCAAGCCCGCGCCGCCTATCGCCACATGACGGACCAGCTCGGTTACCTCGGTCTCGACACCGCCGTTCCGGAGGGCGTGCGCGCGCTTGCCGAGAAGTCCGTGGCACGGACTCGCGAGGTCTATGACCGCTCTTTCGATGCTTTCGATGCATCCGTGACGACGTTCGAAAGGTCCTTCGACGCCGCCGGCCAAGGCGCGACCGCGTTCAATCGCAAGATCGTCGACATGGCCCGCCGCAATCTCGATGTGAGCTTCGACCTGGCCGCGAGTCTGGCGGGCGCTAAGAACCTCGCGGACATCGTGGAGCTCCAGACGGCCTTTTGGCGCAAGCAGTTCAGCGTATTGACGGCCCAGGCCGAAGAAGTTCGCGCGATGTCCACGAAGGTCACCACCGATGTAGCGGAACAGATCAACTCTCCAATTGCGTGTGGCGCAAACCGAGCGGCGAAGGCGCATTGAAGTCGCGCTGGAGGTGATGAGTTCAACCCATCGTTTGACGACGGTCCTCTTCAATGACGACGCGGACAACCACTAAGAATGTCACGTTCCGCCGACCGTTCTACCTGAAGGGGATCGATCGGTCGTTGCCGCCCGGGGACTATCGAGTGGTGACGGAGGAAGAGCTCATAGAGGGTCTGTCGTTCTCCGCCTACCATCGTGTGTCGACGGTGATCTTCGTGCCGGCGCCGTCCGGATCAGCGGTCGAGATGGTGACCATTGAGCCTGCGGATCTCGAGGCGGCACAAGAGCGGGACGTCTCCCTGCCCCGGTGATATCAGCGGAGTCGCCGGCGCAAGAGGCTCTTTCCAGCTCGTTCGGGGAAAACGTCAGCGGCGCTTCTTGGATAGGCCCTTCTGGGAGGGATTGCCGGGTGGGGGCTTGAGGCGGCGAACGGCGAGGCGGGCGGCGGCGGCGCCTTTTTCTTGTCCTGCTTCGGCTTTTTCTTTTCGTGATTGCTCTTGTGCTGGCCTTTAGCCACGGGGGTGGCTCCTTTAAGGGCGGTTCGAGAAAACGAAACCGAGGCCGCCGCGCGGGCAGCCTCGGGCAATTTTTGCGCTTAAGCGCCGGCGCCGATCTTGCGGCCCTTCAACACGGCGTCCACGTCGCGCTGGGCCTGGTCCGGCTTGATGTCGTACTTGGCCGAGACCTGGCTCACCAGGTCGTCCTTGCCCTTAAGCGCCGACACATCCTGTTCGGAGAATTTGTCCCACTTCGCGCGGATGTCATTGAGAACGGTCTGCTTGTTCTCCGCGTTGTCCTGGGGGTTTTCCGAGGTTTTTGTCGCTGCTGAATTTTCCATTATTATTGTCTCCAAATATGAGGAAAGTGTCTTTTGAATGATTATCGCTTAAAATACATCACATGTATGAGACTTGTAGAAGAAAATACTAGCCCAATATAAAATATAAATATTTTTTGCGGCCTTAATTCAAACGCGTGACTCGAATATGTGGCTTCTTCATCCGTTTTATAGAAAGAGATAAAAACAATGGTGCAAAAAAGTAAGATGTTTAGTTTCGACGGCCCCTTTCCTCATGTTCTGGTTTTTAGCACCGGGCTGACAATACTTTGTCTCGCCGCAGTATATATTGCCTCGTCCCTGGTCTTAAACTAAGGCTTCCCAAGCTTGCCTCAGGTGTCAGCTCTTGGCACTTAGCGGACTTCCATGGCGGCGTTGAGCATGTCTGCTTCTGAGGGGTAAGCGGACAAACCAACTGCAGCCGGCCCCTTCCGCAGGGCAGCCGATTTGCAGCGGGCTCGACCCGCTATAGACAAGTTTCTATGTCTTTAATGGTGTCGAGACTGAGGGGTTCCGATGGATTTCGTTTCAAGAAGCTAGAGAGCTTCGCTCCCAGTCGCCTGTGTCCGGATTGCGCCAGTTTTCCCATATCCCTGCTAGGCCGAAGGGCGAGCCATCCTTCATCGCGATTGCATAGGGCTGCTTAGCCCTCGCGCCCTTGATCGCGTGCCACTCGAAGAAGCCATCAACTGGCACAATGCAACGTCGCCTAGCATATGCGTCACGGAACATCGGTAACTTAGCGATGGTCGCAGCCTTGGCGTTGATAGGCTTGCGACCACCCTTGGGGTCTTGGCACCAGTGCGGGATTAGTCCCCACTTGATCGGATCGAGTGAGCGCTCGCCTGTCTTGTGGTTCTCTCGGATGACCAGCAATTCTTGGCTAGGCGCAGCATTGTAGCGCGGAGGGACATTGCCCATTCGGCTATCGCTGACATCAAGACCATCAACAATGGCAAGGCGTAGGGGGCCCGACCTCTGGATGACGCGGCCACACATCGATCAGGGAAAGCTCCGAGTTGTTGCTAGAGAGACGTCTCCTAATTAACCACATTCCTGAAATGCCGTCGTTGCTAACATTTGAGAATAGGTGGTGTTGCTAACCTTGTGGCGATGAGGAGCAACGTCATGGGTTACAAGGCTAGATGCATGACTGCGGTTGTCGGATCGGCGGCGACGCTATTCATCTCGGGCTGTGCTATCGAGTTGCCGAAATCTGCTATGCCGGCGTTCAGGCTGACCCCGCCAGTGGAAGCTGCGAGCACGCCTAATCCCGACACGAGCGAGCCGATACAAGCTGTCTCAGTGAACCAGTGATCGCCATGACGAATACTAAGGATGCTAAGCTCGAAGCGACCCGCGCGGAAGTGAAGGCTCTCAAGGCAAGAATGTCCGCGCTCGAGAAGCTCCTAGAGCGCATCGTTCGACAGAAGCCGGTATCCGAAAGGCAGCTAGAAAGGGTACTGCGGAGCCACGGTTTGACACCGAAGAGTGCTCGCCGCTGATCCGAAGGTGCCTGTGAAGGGTGAGGGGGCTGTGCGCTGCAGCGGGCTTCAAAACAGAAGAAGCCCGACCGATGCGGCAAGGCTCCTCCCGTTCCCTCAAATTCCCCCGAATTTGATTGGATTACCTGAAGGCCCAAAAAGGGCAAATCTCAGGCGGCAGTGGGTCGCCCACAATAAAAAGTGCGACTGTTGCCCGAAGGCAACCGTACGCCACTGGTGGCTTAACCCCGCGACCAAATGGCCCGAAAATTGCCTATTGTTAATTTTACCGACGGTGGAGGCGGGCGTAATCTGAGACACCGATGGGGGTTTTCCCTCCCCCCATCATGGTTCCCCCATTTGGAACCCGAGAAGCCCCGTCTCCCCCCGTACGGGGCTTCTCTTTTGCCCCCTCCAAAGTGCCAACTTTTGGAGACCGAGAAGTTCCCGCTGGGGCTGCTCTATGCCTGCTCGGCCCAAGCGAAGCCCCCTGCGCGAGGGCACAAGTGCGAGTGCAAATGTCGCGCCCGAGTTAGTGCTCTCGTCATACTCCTCGCCTAAACGACGCTCACAAAGCAGGACCAAAATCAGGGGACCAATGCTCTCAAGAGTTAAACGCGATCTCGACCCACTCGATCTAGAGGTGGTTGAGAGGGCTTTCGAGGCCGCTTCAGACGCGATCAAGTCATTTCTTGTCGGAGAGGAGTATTGGACTTTCCCCCCATGAAGGCTCTGGTAAATTTCGCCCGAAATCCCGAAAACATAATTCAAAACAACGTCATGAGAGGACCCCAGGTCACAGTTACCCGAGGAAGCAGCAGACGGCTATCACAGGGCTCAGCCGATCAAAGGCGCTCTCACATTCGATGAGCATCTTCAGGGCGGCAAAACACACCTGGGCCCCACGCGGGGCTCGGATCTTCCTTGCGCAGTTCGCTCGAAGATTAGACTTTGCTCACAAATACCGGGTGCGCTCGGCGGTGAGTTAATCTATTCCTCTGTTCTCATTCGTTTGAATTGTTCGAGGTACAAGCTAATGACCAACAGACCAAATGACCCACTATCGCAATGGACGGAGTGGCAGAAGCAGGCGTTCCAACCCTTCGCTGCGCTAATGGAATGGCAGAAGGCGTTCCAGTCCGTCGCTGAGCAAATGACGGGATGGCAGCGCGCCTTCCAACCCTTCGCCGCGCAAATGGCCGAGTGGCAGAAGATGTTCCAACCCTGGGCCTCCCAGATGTCCGAGTTCCAGAAGACCTTGCAAGCCTTTGCGGGTCAGATGGAGAGCATGCAGAAGTCTTTTCGACCCTCGGCCGCACAAATGGCCGAGTGGCAGAAGGTCTTCCAAGCTCCGACCGCGCAGATGTCCGAGTTCCAGAAGACCTTGCAAGCCTTTTCTGGACAGATGGAGAGCCTGCAAAAGTCCCTCCAGCCATCTGCCGCCCAAGTGAAGGAGTGGCAGAAGATGTTTCAACCATCTGCGGAGCAGATGAAGGAGTGGCAGAAGATTTTTCAGCCACCTACCAGCCAAATGAAAGAGTGGGAGAAAATTCTCCAACCCTTAACCACGCAAATGCTGGAGTTGCAGAAGAATTTGCACGCCTTTGCTGCTCAGATGGAGAGCATGCAAAAGGATTTGAAAGAAATGTCCGGAAAAACCGGAGAGGCTCGGAAACCTTCAGGCCGACGATCCACGCGCTCGTAGCTCAGCTTAATCCTTAGCCAAGCACCCACCCCCCCGACGCCCGAGAAGCACGTCTCACTCTTGCACAAAAGGCGAGTTGTGCGCATCGTGGCCAGCTCGAAAAAGAGCATCGCCATGCGCAATCCACGCAGCAGATTTCATTCCATTCTCATCGATCTCGTACACCAGATCACTATAGAAAGTTGTCGAAGGCAATGATCGTCTCTGCTGACTGGCCTTGAGAATGGATTGCATATAGCCGAAGGGCTCCATCCACCGAAGGTGCTCAACTAAAATACATGAGCATTTTCAGGACCAATGAGCATCTTCGTGTCTTGATGCCCAAGACCGATATATCGTCATTGGCTCGGTAGATAGGTCTGACGATCCGGGCTTGCCTACCATGCATATTCGCGACCATCGTGATTGAAGAACATACCCGAATGCGATGGTCCGAAGCCTTCGATTAGGCGTCTTAGTCTGGTCACGCTCTCAGCCGGGGTTAGGTTTCCATGTGGCCCGCCCATGTCGGTCTGTACCCAGCCTGGATTGATAACGAGGCAAGTGATGCCGCGCGGAGCGAGATCGATTGCTAGACTGCGCATCACCATGTTCACAGCCGCCTTTGAGCTGCGATAGGCAAATGCGCCGCCAGAGGTGTTATCACCAATAGAGCCCATACCGCTGGTAAGGGTGACGACGAGCTTTCGTTCACTTCGTGCAACGTTTTCAACAAATGCCTCTGAGACCCGCAAGGGTCCCATGGTGTTCACGTCGAGCACCTTCGCCCAGGCGTCGTAATCGATGTTACCGATAGTCTGACCTCGCGGTCCTCCGACCCCGGCATTGTTGAGAAGAAGGTCAATCGCTTGCCCGTCGAGTGCGGCGGCAGCCGCCTTAATGCTGGCAAGATCGGTAACATCAAGCGCCAAGACCTGCACGTTTTGATCGCTTGCATCGGCAAGTTTGCGCAACTCCGAAGCCGAGTTTGGATTGCGGCATGTCGCGTAGACTTGCCAACCATCTGCCGCGTACTGCCGAGCGAACTCCAAGCCCAGACCGCGATTAGCTCCAGTAATCAAGGTGCTTGGCATCTCATTCTTGTCCTATCTGAGCCAAAGCCGTAATTTCCTAAAAGGGAATGCGTTCTGCGAGTGAAGCCTGTCCGATGTCAGCCAGGGTCGCCACGGCGCGCCAGCCGTATGATCGGTCAGGATAGCTGCCGGTGTAACGCCCGGCCATCCCCGCTACGAAGGTGTTCAAATCCACCGAAGGTGCTCCCCTATAAAGCATGAGCATCTTCGCGTGCGAAACCCGCAGTGGCAGAGCCTAGCCCCTGTCAAGATTTCGGCCTGTGCCGCAACCTAGCGTCATCCCTAAGCCGACTTGGCGGAAACTTGGCGGAAATAGCTACTTCGTTCTCCCGCCGTTACCCATTGATCCCCGATCATACTTAGTCGAAATGATAGAACTGGTCGTTCAAGTACTTGAGGAGTTCCTGCATTTCGCTCTTCGATAAGTCCGCCTTTGCCATATGAGTGCAGCCGACCAACTGCTTTTCAAGCGCATCCAAAGACTGAACAAGTCGATCCTTGCGGGTGTAGATGTCTGTGTTGTGGCATCCCATGCAGTTGGCGTCGTGCAAGCGCTTTCCCTCGGTGGTGTCGCCCGGCAAGGCGGCGGCGTAAGCACTCGACATCAGCAGTATCAAGAGGGTTAAGCACAGGGTGCGTCTCATAGTTTGCCTCCCATGCGCGGTTGCGAAGTCGGCGTTGCCGCGCGGTTCCATGCGCTCAGTGAGTGGGACACTCGCGCCAGAAAGCATAATGATCATATGGGAAGACTGACTGTCCCACTTTTCGCTAAGTCATTGATTTAGCGGAATTGGCGTAGTCCGCCCCTGGGCACCAGCAATTGCAAGGGCTTAGAGAAAAAATCCATGTCGGGCCAGAGAGTGCAAACTCCGACATAAACCCATTGATTTTCAACGACTCCAAACGCCTACCCGCTACCCCGTCCGACATGCGTCCGACATAACAGAGGGGACCGAGGGGGGTTAGAACCCGCCATGGCTGACCTGGCCGAAACCTGTGACCGCTGCAACGCGCCGCTGATCGAGATCGATCACTACGGCGAGCGGCTGCGCGGGTGCCTCGACTGCAACCGGTGGATCTGGTGCGGCAGTAAGAAGAAGCTGAGACGGAAGCGGCGTAGGGTCGGCCTCAATTGAGCGCATAGCTTGTGCTAGCGTCCTCTTGGGATCGGGTGGAAGCCAAAGTTTGCTTACCCTAGCGGTGCTCTGGCAGCCCGCGCCCCGAAAACTGAGTGTTCTGTGTAAGCTGACTGTTCTGTGTAAGGAAGGCCCCCACAATCTGTCGGGGCCTTTTCTTTTGCCAGCTCGGCGAGGGCTTCTTAAAAGAGGCTCCCATGAAATCACCACGCCGTTTCCCGCCACCCTGGACGGTCGAGCAAATAACGGGAGGCTTCAAGGTGCTGGACGCGAACGGTCAGGCTCTCGTCAGTGGCTAGGAATTTCGACTGCTCACGGTGCGAGCAGGCTCATGACATCGCGCCGTTTTCCACTCCTAACTTAATATCGCGGCGTTCCGAAAGAGCCTAAGATACCCCTGTGAGGCATTCAGGCCTCTTGTTAGGAGTTTCCCTCATGAAAAAGTATTTGCTTGCAGCAGCGCTCGTCGCAACATTTGCGGTTCCCGCCTCAGCTGCCACCTTCTACGTCATGTTCGACGAGTCGACAAAGACATGCTCGGTTGCGACGACACCCCCGACCGAGACCGAGAAGTTTAGTATGATGGGTCAGTACGGCTCCGAGGAAAACGCCAAAATGGCGATGGCTGGTATGATGAAATGTAAAAAGTAGTCGTATGAGATACTTCGCAAAGGGCGTCGGCTTCGGTCGACGCCTTTTGTATTTTAAGCTGCGTCTTGCGCGGGGGAGCCAATGAGGGAGGGTTCCCATGACATCACCACGCTGCTTCCCACCACCGTGGCGCGTCGAGCAGATACCGGGCGGCTTCAAGATCTGACGAATTGTGAGAACTGTACGAAGAAGCCCCGGCCAAAGGTGGATGACCGGGGCTTCCCCTCTCAGGCTAAGGAGACCCCCAGTTCAGGGTGAACCCGAGGGACCGACAGCGTACCGAAGCGCTAGACCAAAGTGGACTCACTTACCGTGACATTCTGTAACACCGTTTCCCACCAATCCGCCCCTGGGCACCATTCCCCCCGCCCCCGCCACCCTATTTTTCACTTGTGTTGTTTCTTTTTTGTACCCCAACATGGCGGCGCAACTCGTGGAATTGTTCAATCGAGGAAATCGAAATGGCCAAATTGTTTGCCGGGCTCTTTGCAGCCGCACTGTTGATAGGTCTTGGTTCTGCCCCGACGCTCACTTACGCCCAGGACGATCCGATGGAGGACGCCGAGGACTCTATGGATACGGGCGATGAGTCCATGAGTGATGACTCGTCCATGGAGGAAGACTCCGGTATGGACGAAGCTCCCACGGATCCCATGGAGGAATCCGAGGCGAGCGAGTAGCCGTCTCATCCGAAATTGGATAAGAAAAAAGGGCGCCAGCTCCTCGGTTGGCGCCCTGTTTTTTTGGCTCCGTAGGAGATAGGGGTTGGACGGGCAGCGCCAAGGCAAGTTCATCGGCTTCATAGAGCGCTACGATTATGCCTGGCGCGCGTCGTTCCGCACGCTAGCGCCTGGAGCGGTCTTTTCGCAGGAGGGCGAGAGCAAGGTGTTCGCCACGGAGGTGGAGGCTGTGAAGTGGCTCCACGAGCAGGGCAGCGAGCTTGGCTTCGATTCCATCACGATGAGGCACGAGACGGATCCGCGTTAGCGAAAGGACTCGATCCATGAAGGGCATCACATCGATCAAGGTCTGGCTTGCCGCCGGCCTTCTCGCGGCGCTGACCAGCAGCGCCAGCTTTGCTGGCGACTGGAGCGGCAAATACCGGACCGAGGACACGAAGGGCAATGCGTTCGCCATCACGTTGTCCGGCGATGGTACAGCCGCTGGCGAAAAGCAGGGCCATGCCCTCAACGGGACTTGGACGGAAGAGGCCGACGCCGCGGTGATCAAGTGGGACACCGGCTGGACCACGAAACTCAGCAAGGACGGCGACCACTACAAGAAGACGGCTTACCGCGCCGGAACCGCGATGCAAGACGACCCCACCCACGCTACCCGCGCCGAAAAGATCGAATAGAGCTTGGTGCCCCACTAAGCATTTCTAAACATCGTCGCGTAAGACTTCGTGCGAACCGCCGCCGCGAGGCGTCGTCGGTTGCTTTTCCACGCGAAGGTAAAGGCGATGAAGAAAACGCCGGCGAGAAAGCGTCATTTCCAAGATCAACGACGTCTTGGCCATGCGCATCACCATGCTGGTCGGCTCGATCTGGGCGTTCTATGCGTTCTTCATATTCGGCCTGACGCCCATTCTGTGGCCCGAATACGAAACCCAGATATTGTACTGGTCGAACTTCCTCCAGCTCGTATTCCTGCCCGTCATTACCGTGGGCACGGCCATCATGAACCGCGACTCGGAGCGGCGGGCGATCGAGGATCATCAAACTCCCGCCGGGAATTCGATCTGCTGCAAGACGCGCACGACATGCTCAACAAGTCCCTTAAGGAGATTGGCGTGGGCGTGCGCGAGTTGCTTGTGCGCTCCAAACACGAAGGCGCCGTGGAGCCGAGTGATACGGCGAAAGACGCAAAGTCGGCTTCAGAGAGTTAAACACCCATCACGGCCAGCCTCGCCTGCCAGATCCGCGTATCACCGAGGATGAACAGCACGTCGTTCTTATGCCCGCCGAAGGTGAAGTTCGCTCCGCCCGGCGCCATGATCTCCCCCAGGAGGTCGCCCTGCGGCGTCAACACCTGCACGCCGGTTCCTGACGACGTATACACGCGGCCGCGTGCATCGAGCTTGATGCCGTCCGGACATCCAGGGCTCACCACGGCGAAGAGCCGGTCGTTTCTCAAATGCCGCCCCTTGTGCACGTCGAACGCCCGGACATGATGGGGGAGATTGACGAAATAGGTGCCCGGAGCCTGAATGGCGCCGGTGTCGGTAATGTAGAGCACGCGTTCATCCGGAGAAAAAGCCAGCCCGTTCGGCTTGTTGAAGCTGTCGGCGACCACCGCCGTCTCGCCCGTTGCGGGATCATGGCAATAGACATAGGCGCCCACGTCCGGCGCGGGCTTGAAGCCTTGCACTTCGCCGTAATTGGGGTCGGTGAACCACACCGTGCCGTCGGACTTCACCACCACGTCGTTCGGTGAGTTGAAGCGCAAGCCCCGCCATTGATCGACGACCGTCTCCAGCTTGCGGGTTTTGAGGGTCATGCGGCTGATGCGGGCCGGCTCCGCGCGGGTTCCCTGCTCGCAAATCACCAACCGGCCCTCGCGGTCGAGGCACATCCCGTTCGCCATGTTGGATGGCTGCCGCACGGTCTGGAGCGTCTCCGCGGTGAAGGGAAACTTATCGCCCCCCAATTGCAGACGCATGATGGCGATGTTCTTCTGGCCCGGCTCCGGAACGGTCGTGAAGTAGAGCGCATGCTCGGAGCGAACATAGACCGGCCCCTCATGGGCATTGGTCTCGATCAGCACGGGCCGGCGAAAGTCCTTGCCAAGGACCTTCCGAAACGCGCCGCGGTAAACGGCGCAGGTCGCGCTATCGTTCTGTCCTGGAGCTTGAGCCATGTCTTGTCTCCTCGCCACCGATCGTAGCGGAGCACTGTTTTCGAACCATGAACCCCCGCCGGCGCATTTGTCCGGGACTAGAGAAGAGGCGCCACGACCTTGGCGACCGCCGAGCCCAACTGCGTCTGCCCTTCAGGATCGAGATGTACGCCGTCCACGGTGCTGACTTTCGTCACCTGTCCGGCGTCGAGAAACAGGGCCCCAAAGCGGGCCGCGATGGTGGCGTATGTCTCTGGCAAGCCGCGCGACGTCGCCTGGCCGCCGGCATAGAGCAGGGCCATCTCGGCGCTGAGCGAGCCGAGCGGGGGAGGGGCGATGAGGATGGTCTGGGGTGCCGCGCCGCCCGGCCCGGCGAGGCTTCCATTGACGGCCCGGAGCAGGGCGCCGCAATTCATGGCGATCCTTCCCGGTGTGAGCCCATAGCAGGGCGCGCTGTCATTGGTGCCGAGCATGATAATGACGATATCGAGCGGGGCGTGCGCTTCGAGCAGCGGCGGCAGCATGGCAAGTCCGTTGCGATTGGGGCGCGAGGGATCATCGGTCGCCGCGGTGCGGCCGTTCAACCCCTCTTCGACGACCCGGGCACGGGCCTGAAGCGCCTCCTCGAGCACGCGCGGCCAGCGGGTTTCGGGGGCAAAGCGCGAGCCATCCACCGGGTTGTAGCCCCAGGTGATCGAGTCCCCGTAACAAAGAACGGACTTCGCCACTGTCTGGTCCTCAAGAGGCGCGAGCAGATTTGCGTGCGCGCCGCTTCTTGCGTTGCTCGTTGGCATCTTCGTGGAGCGCGGCCATGAAGCCAACCCCTAAGGCGACAAGAACCACGGCGAATGGCAAGGCCGCCGCGACCGCCATGGCTTGCAGCGCGCCGAGTCCCCCGGCCACGAGCAGCGCCGCGGCGACCGCGCCCATGCCGATGCCCCATTGCACGCGCTCCAGGATCGGTGGCTCCGTATGCCCGCCACACTGCATCGTAGTGACCACGAGCGTGCCGCTGTCGGCGCTGGTGACGAAGAAGATGGCTACGAGAAGCGTGGCGGCCCCGGCGATGATCGTGGCGAAGGTGCCCGTCTGCAGGAAGTCGATCATCGCATAGAGCGACAACGCGGGCGTGGTCTTGGCGATCTCTATGATAGCGGGTCCACCGCGGGCCGCTGAAATCGCCGCGCCGCCCATGATCGAAAGCCAAATGAAGGTGATCGCGGTCGGCACCAGCAGCACGCCGAGAATGAAGTCCCGGACGGTGCGCCCGCGCGAGATGCGCGCAATGAACAGGCCGACAAACGGCGTCCAGCTGATCCACCAGCCCCAATAGAAGGTCGTCCACGATGCGCTCCAGCCCGTGTCGTCCTGCGCCGCCTTGTAGGTGAGCCAAGGTAGGTTGGTCAGATAATCGCCGAGCCGGATGGTGAAATTCCGCAGGATCGGCTCGATCGGGGCCGAGATAAGCACCACCACGAGAATGAGCGCCGCGAGCCATATATTGGCGAGAGACAGGAGGCGGATGCCGCGATCGAGACCGGAACTGACGGACAGCACCGCCGCCCCGCAGATCACCGCCACCAGCAGCAGCTTGTGCTCCATCGAGACATGCCAGCCGAACAGGCGGGCGAGCCCGGCATTGATCTGATCGGCGCCGAAGCCGAGCGAGGTCGCCAGCCCAAAAACCGTGGCGACGATGGCGACCACATCGGCGAGTTTGCCTGGCCAGCGTCCGACTCTGTCGCCGATCAAGGGACGCATGGCGGAGCGCACGGTCAACGGCGCGCCCTTGCGAAACGAGAAATAGGCGAAGATCAGCCCGGCAATCGCGTAGAGAGCCCAAGGCATGAGCCCCCAATGAAAGAAGGTAATCTCCATGGCCACGCGGGCGCGCACGATGCTCGAAGGGTTGGGCCCCCAAGCAGCGATCAGGGGGTTGCCCGCGTAATGGTTGAGGGGTTCGGCGATGGACCAGAACACGAGCCCGATGCCCATTCCGGCCGCAAACAGCATCGCCGTCCAGGAGAGCCAGCCAAACTCGGGCTTCTCGTCGTCGGCCCCGAGCCGCACGGAGCCCCAATGGCCGATCGCCAAAACCACGCACATGATGAGCGCCGCCGAAACCACGGCGCCGTAAAACCAGCCGGCGTAGGAAGAAATGAAATCCCTCGCCGCGGCGAAGCTTTCGTTGGCCAACGCCGGCCAGCCCACCGTAACGATGACGAAGGCCGCCACGACCAGCTTGGCGCTCGTCGGCACGCCGATCGTGCAATGGGCGAGCGGTGGTGCCGAGCCGCTGTCGCGGCCAGCCTCCATTAGCCCGCCTTTCGGAAGTGCATGATGCCCCAGGCGAGCAAGCCGCCTTCGGCGCCCGAGACCCAGTGGCCGAGACCCTTGAGCATGCGGTCGATAAAGGCGTCGCTGGCGTCGAGCTCGTCCCGGCGTGCGTCGAGGTCCTCACCGATGCGGGCGTAATGCGTGCGCATTTGGCCGGTCAGCTCCTCGACTGAAATCTCCTCGAAGCCGCGCGTCGAAAGCTCGTCACGATAGAAACCGAACGACGCGAGATCGGGGAGGTGGATGCGGTCGTAGATCGGCTGGAGCGCATCCTTGTTCCGAAGCGTGTCGGCCTGCATCGGGTCGGTGAAGATAAAGTCTCCACCCGGCTTCAACACGCGCGCGACTTCGTCGAGCACCGCTCTCCGGTCCGGCGCGTGCAGGATGGCGTCCTGGCTCCAAGCCAAATCGAACGTCTCACCCTCGAACGGCACGGAGTCGAACGAGCCGTCGACGACGGTGATCTTGTCGGCGAGCCCGGCCTCCGCGGTCATGGCCCGATTGCGCTCGTTCTCCACGGCGGAGAGGTTGAGGCAGGTGACTTTCGCGCCGTATTCGCCGGCGAGCACGCGGGCCGCCCCGCCATAGCCCGAACCAAGGTCGAGCACATGCTTGCCCTTGAGGGGTCCGGCCTTGGCCGCCATGCGCTGCACGGTGCGGCGGCTCGCGGCGTTGATATCGGGCCCCTCATCGTAGAGACCGACATGGATGTCTTCGCCGCCCCAGATGGTGCGGTAGAAGTCATCCGCCTCGTCGCTGTCATAGTAGTCGCGGGCCAGCGCGATGGTCTGATCAGTCGCTACCATAGCTCTTCTCCGCAACGTGGATGAAGAAGTCGGGATTGGTCTCCTCGCCTTCCTCTTGGAAGTCGCCATAGGAGTGGATCTGCTGGAACCCGGCCTCGCGCAACAGCTTGCGCGTGTAGTTCTTGCGCAAGGGGAACATGTTGAGGTTGTGCCGGGAGCCATCCGGGAAGGTGTACTCGAAGCGGGCAAGACCCTCGTCGACATGCACCGGCTCGGCGGTGACCTGATCGCCGCAATAGTAGAATTTGTGCTTGCTGGCGAAGCCCTCGTCCAGGATGCCGTCATAATTGCGCTGGTCGAGGATCAGAATGCCGTCATGCTTCAGCGCGGCGTAGAATTCGGCTAGCGCGCGCCTGCGGTCGTTCTCGTCGAACAGATGCGTGAAGCTGTTGCCCAGGCATATGATTGCGTCGAACTTGCCGCGCACGCTCTCATTGAGCCAGCGCCAGTCCGCATGGATGGTCTTGAGCACGACGTGATGCTCGCAGCCATTTTCAAAAGCCTTGGCCAGCATTTCCGCTGAGCCGTCCACCGACGTCACGTCAAAACCGGCCTTGAGCAGCTGCACGGAGTGAAACCCCGTTCCAGTTGCCACATCGAGCACGCTCTCTTTGTCGCGTGCCTTTAAGACATCGATGAAGAAGCGGCCTTCACTTCTCGCGCGCTCCTTCCAATCGATGAGTTCGTCCCACTTCTCCACAAAACCACGGACATATTCCGTAACGTACTTATCAGTCTCCCGAATGGAGATCGGATTATCGCCGTAGTCTTGGCTTGTCTTAGGAACGAACAAACTTCTCGTTGCGTCCGAGATGGGTTGCCTCCCTTTCTCCAGGAATTAGAGCTGTGCACCGGCTTTTTTGAGTGAGCGAGCCTATAGCACCAACCGACGGCGCTGGCCACCCAACCGATGGCAGTCATTAACGCGCGAACACTACGTTTCCGCGAAATGGGCGCGCGAAACTGTGCCAAATCAGGGATTTATGGCTAACGAGACAGCGGTGGTGTGACGCGCCACACTGTATTTCCAACGTCGTCGGCGACCAGCAATGCGCCTTCTTTGTCGATGGCCACCCCGACCGGGCGCCCATGAGCTTTGCCTTCTTCGCTCAGAAAGCCCGTCAGGACGTCTTGAGGCTTCCTCGCGGGGCGCCCATCCGCGAACGGCACGAAGATCACCTTGTAGCCGCTCGGCGGCCTCCTGTTCCAAGAGCCGTGCTGGGCCACGAAGGCGCCGTCGCGATGGCGCTCCGGCAGAAGCGTGCCGTCGTAGAATGCAAGTCCGAGCGATGCGGTGTGCGGCCCGAGCGCATAATCCGGCACGATGGCCTTGGCAACGAGGTCGGGGCGCTGCGGCTGCGCTCTCGGATCGAGATGGTCGCCGTAATAGCTATAGGGCCAGCCATAGAACCCGCCGTCCTTCACGGTGGTCATGTAATCGGGGACGAGGTCGCTGCCGAGCTCGTCCCGCTCGTTGACGGTGGTCCACAGCGCGCCGCTGTCGGGGTGAAAGGCGAGGCCGACGGGGTTGCGAAGGCCCGTGGCGAAAAGGCGTGAGGTGCCTGTGGCGAGATCGATCTCATGGATGGCGGCACGGCCTTCCTCGTTCTCCATGCCGCGCTCGCCGAGATTGCTGTTGGAGCCGACGCTGGCATAGAGTTTGGCGCCATCGGGGCTGGCCACGATGTTCTTCACCCAATGGAGATTCAGAGGCCCCGCCGGCAGATCGGCGATCTTTTCGCCCTCTGTCGTGATTTCCGTCGCGCCGTCCTCATAAGGAAGCGCATCACCGAGTCCGTATTGGCCACGTAGAAATCGTCGCCGATAAGCGCCATGCCGACCGGCGAGTTGAGGCCGGTAAGAAACGCCGAGCGCGTCTCCGCCACGCCATCACCGTCGGCGTCGCGCAGCAGCGTGATGCGGTTGGCGCTCGGGAGATCGGCGCCCGCCCAGCGCATGCCCATCTTCATGGCCCAACCCATCAGGCCGCGCGTCGCCTCAGGCTGTGGCGGCGCGGCCGTCTCCGCGATGAGGACGTCGCCATTGGGCAGTACGAATAGCCAGCGTGGATGATCGAGCCCTGTGGCGAAGGCATTCACCGCAAGCCCCGGGCCCGCCTTCGGCTTCGCCCCGTCCGGCCAGCCTTTGGCCTGTGCCAGCACCACGGTCGGGAAAAATGTCTGCACCGGCGGCGGCAATTCGGGGTCGGGACCGGTCCCGGCCTCGACCGGCAAGGTCGCCTCGTCGCCGCAGCCTGCCAGGGTAAACAACAGGAGAACGAGGGTGAGAAACCTTGCAAGCCGCCGCTGCATGGTCAGAGACCTTCTATTTTGGATGCCCGCTTCGGGCTGGCACTATAGCGCCTGGAGGGTGGCAAGCACGCTTCGTCTCCCGCGCCGGGCGTGGGACAAAATGCCGTGACCGCTGCTCCAAATCGTTGCCGACAACCCTGGTATCATTATGTAGTGATTGCTAGGATTGTACCTACGCCCCCTGTGTTCGGTTGCCCGTTTGAGGTAGCTTCCTCCCCAGAGAGCCTTGCTGCGAGTCGCCCCCCACCATGCGATCGGCAGGCTCGCCGCTTTGAGAAGTAGCGATGCAGCAGAGAAATCGAGGCGCGAAGCGCGCGGCCGTTGAGCCGAAAGGCGATGCCGAAGCGCTTGCCAAGGACTCAAAGTCGGCGGAAGGCAACGAGGCGACGGCAAAGGCCCCTGCTTCGAAGCCGGCCGGCACACCGACGCCGCCGAAGACCCCGGCCTCCGCGCAGCAAGGCGGCCGAATTCTGTTGATTGCCCTTGTGGTGATCGCTCTGGCCGCGATCGCCTACCGCTACATGGTGGTGCCGCAGACGACAGAGCAGGCGGCACCCGCGACGCCCCCTGGACCGCCCGTCACCGTGGCCAAGCCCTTGGTGGAGACACTTCGGGAATGGCGCGACTTCACCGGCCAGTTCCAAGCCCGGGAATCGGTGGAGATCCGTGCCCGGGTGAGCGGCTATCTCGAATCGGTCAACTTCACCGACGGCCAGCTCGTGAACACGGGCCATCTTCTGTTCGTCATCGAGCCGCGCCCCTACGAGATCGCGCTCGATTCGGCTAAGGCCCAGCTC
>Ga0307380_10002567_pt1 | contig 25697 bp, 20 predicted proteins | sample UN3MG_FD_202239 | JGI IMG/M metagenome (GOLD analysis project Ga0307380, IMG submission 202239) | Soil microbial communities from Risofladan, Vaasa, Finland - UN-3 | ecosystem: Environmental > Terrestrial > Soil > Coastal area > Acid sulfate soil | place: Finland: Risofladan, Vaasa | collected... | reverse complement strand
CACCGCCTCGCGCAGCAGCTCCAGGTAATACTGGTAGTTGGCGAGGGGGACGTCGGGCGGGACGCGGTGGTCCACGGTGGGAATGTAGCCGCCGCGCTTGGCCAGCGGCGGCACCTTCGACATCACCTCGTGCTCGATCGCCGCGCGGTCGCGGGCGAGGGCGTGCTTGTCCATGTTGCCGATCATCAGCAGCTCCGGCCCGAAGCGCTGCGCCATTTCCACCGCGTTCGTCCCCCACACCCCGACCTCGAGCGGGAACATGACGTTGACGCCTCCCTCGCGCCAGGGCAGCACCAACTCGTCAATCTTGCCATCACAATCCACGATATTCACATCTACCCCGTGCGCCGCCAGCAGCCCGGTGATCTTCTGATAGCGCGGCACCATGAACTCGCGGAACATGGCGGGTGAGATCAGCGACGCCTTGTTATACGCCATATCCTCCCAGAACAAGGCGTAGTCGAACTCCACCTCCGACAGCGCGCGCTCGATGGTGCGACACACGAAGTCGGCGATGAAGTCCATCATGTCGTGCATCAACCGGGGGTCGTCGTGGAAGCACATGCAGGTGTTCTCGACCCCCATCCACCCGCGCACCCAGCCGAAGAAGCCGCCGCCGGTGATGCCCAGCGGGTAGTCGCGGTCGCGGTAGGAGGCCGCCAGTTCGCCCCAATTGTCCGGGTAGCGGGCGGGGTCGTCGGGGTCGTAGCGCTCCCGCATCGCCTCGAAGTCGGCGCGGTTCTTCACCGGGAACTCGATGAAGGTGGGGATGCTGGTGCCTTGCTTGGAGCGGCGGCACAGGACGCCGTCGGTGTTGCGCAGCAGTTGGGTCTGCTCGTCCTCCTCGTAGATGATCTCCTCGAAGTGGGGGATCATGCCCAGGCTGATCGGCGCCGCGTGCCACTGCTGGTCCATGCCGAAGAACTCGTCGGTCGAGACCTCCTCGGGCAGGCCCTGCTTGTGCCATTCCTCGAGGGTTTGCGTCCAGAAGCCGAAGTCCCAGATGGGGAGGCGGTCCACCGGCTGGTAGTGCATGGTGCGCACGAAGCGCTCACGATCGGTCACGGGCTACCTCCGGGCGGGCGGTATCGGGCGCAAGCCGCGCCGCGCGAGTACGGATTATAGCGGTCCGCGCGCACCCAGTCAAACGCTACCCGGGGCGGTCCCATCGCGCGCCCGGCTCACCTGCGCGATGCCCACGGGCTGCCGCGCATCACGAATCGCCACGGCTGGTCGCAGCCCGGCTTGACGCCCACGCGGGGGCGCGCCGCGATGCGGTCGTCCGTCACCGCGCCGCCGGGCTCGATGCGCAGCGGGCCCCGGGTGAGGTCGGCGCCGTTGTGCATGATGCCGATGCCGAACGCCTGCGTCAGCTTGCCGGGTCCGCTGGCGAGGTTGCGGTCATCGCCGATCCCGCGCCGCAGGCGCATGAGCTCGATGCCCGCCACCGGCTCCACCGCGCGGATCAACACCGCCTCGGCGACGCCCTCCTCGCGGGTGACGACGTTGAGGCAATGGTGAGCGCCGTAGATGAAATAGACGTACGCGTGCCCCGGCGGGCCGAACATCTGGCGGTTGCGCGCGGTCATTTTGGCGACCCAGCGCTCGCCCTCGCGCCGCACCGCATGACACGCCGGGTCGCCCTCGAGATAGGCCTCGGTTTCGACGATGCGACCGCAGACGCGCCCCTCGGGGGTATCGTGCACCAGCACCTGCCCCAGCAGCGCGCGCGCGACCGCGATCGTGGAATCCCGGTAGAACGCGCGGAACCGGGGTGAGCGTCTATTTCCCACGCTGCGCATTTGGCTAGGCGGCTGTGCCGTCGCCACGGCGGCCCGCAGGGCCTAGCCGCCTGCGCAGGCGCCGCCGCAGTTGCGCCAGGGGCAGGGTGTTGAGGACCTGCGGCGGCTCGGCCCACCCGCGGCGCGCGGTGGCGACGCCGTAGGTGATGAGCCGCAGATGGTCGCAGTCGTGGGCGTCGGTGTTGATGACGAGCTGGACCCCCAATTCCTTGGCGCGGCAGATGTGAAGGTCGCGCAGGTCGAGGCGGTCGGGGTAGGCGTTGACCTCCAGCGCCACCCCCAGTTCGGAGGCGGCGGCGAGCAGGCGCTCGATCTCCACCGCGTAGGGATCGCGGCGGCCGATGATGCGCCCGGTGGGGTGAGCGAGCGCGTCCACGTAGGGATTGCTGATGCCGTCAATGATGCGCGCGGTCATGCTCTCGGCGTCGAGCTTGAACCCCGAGTGCACGGCGGCGATGACGAAGTCCAGTTGCGCCAATACCTCCTGGGGGTAGTCGAGGGTGCCGTCGCGGCGGATGTCGCACTCGGTGCCGGCGAGCAGGGTGATGCCTTTGATGCGGCGATTCGCCGCCCGGATGTCGGCCGCGTGTTGCAGCAGGTCCTCGTCGAACAGCCCGCCCGCCATTCCCACCGAGCGCGAGTGGTCGCAGATGGCGAGATACTTGTAGCCGCGGGCGCGGGCGCTCTCGGCCATTTCCTCGATCGTGTGATGGCCGTCGGTGCGCTTGGTGTGCACGTGCAGGTCGCCCTGGATATCCTCGACCTCGATCAGGCGCGGCAGCTCGCCGCGCTGGGCGGCCGCGATCTCGCCGCGGTCCTCGCGCAGCTCCGGCGCGATCAGCGGCAGCTCAAGGGCGGCATAGACCTGCTCCTCGGTGGCGCCGGCGATGCGCTGCTCGGTGCCGACGTCGAACACCCCGTACTCGCTGATGCGCAATCCCCGCCGCGCCGCCAGCTCGCGCAGCCGAATGTTGTGCTCCTTCGACCCGGTGAAGTACTGGAGCGCGGCGCCGAAGCTCTCCGGCTCCACCACCCGCAGGTCCATCTGCGCGCCGCTGTCGCCCACGACGCTGGTCTTGGTCGGCCCGCGGGCGAGGACGCGCTGCACCGCCGGCAGCGACGCGAAAGCGGACATCACCGCCTCGGGGTCGGTGGAGGTGGCGAGCAGGTCAATATCGCCAACGGTGTCGCGCATGCGGCGGAGGCTGCCGGCAGGCTCGATCTGCTCCACCGGCGCCGCCAGTCGCAGGTGCTCGATCACTTCCATCGCCAGCGGGTGGGCCTGGGCCAGGGGCAGGCGCGCCTGGTGCACCCGCAGGCGCTCGATGCCGCGCAGGATATTGGCCTCGGTGCGCTCGCCGAAGCCCTTGAGGCCGCGCAGGCGGCCGTCGCGCGCCGCCTGCGCCAGCTCGTCCACGCTGGTGATGCCGAGCTGATCGTGGAGTATCTTCACTGTGCGCGGCCCCACCTCGGGCACGTTCAGCAGCTCGGCCAGGCTCGCCGGGAACTGCGCCAGCAACTCCTGGTGAAGGCGGCAGGCGCCGGTGGTCAGCAGCTCCGTGATCTTGTCGGCGATGCTGGCGCCGACGCCGGGGAGGTCGGTCAGCGGGTGCTGACCGATCACGGCCGAGAGCTGGGTGGGAAGGTTTTCGATGGCCTGGGCCGCGCGCTGATAGGCGCGCACCTTGAAGGGATTCTCGCCCTTGATCTCGAGGATGTCCGCGATCTCGGCGAGCACGCCTGCGATATCGCGATTAGTGATTTGCATCAGGCGCCGCCGGCTGGCGCCGCGGCGCGGTCAGCAGTGCGGGCAGCCCGTCGAGAAAGCACCCCGCGCGCAGGCGCCGGCCCAGGTAGTATTCGATATGCGCGCGCAGGGCGCGCTCCAGCTCGGCGCCGCCGGCGCGCGTCAGGCTGATGCGCGGCAGCAGGCGCGGCGAGGCCTTGGCGCAGATGCGCGCGCTGCGCAGGGCGCCCGCCGACAGGCGCTGCCAGCCCGGCTCCGCGTCCGCGCAGCGGCGGCAGATGACGCCCCCCGACGCCGGCGAGAATCCCATCCACTCGTCGGCCAGCTCGGCGCCGCAGCGGACGCACGCGCCCAGCTGCGGGGCATAGCCGAGCGCGCTCAAGAGGCGCAGCTCGAACACCCGCGCCAGCAGCTCCAGGCGTTCGCCTTGCTCCGCCCGCGCCAGCGCCGCCAGCAACAAGTCGAAGATGCGTTCGCCGCCGTCGTGCTCCTCGACGAAGGCATCCACCAGGTCGGCGAAGTAGCTGGCATAGGACAGGCGGCGCAGATCCTCGCGCAGGCCGTAGAACCCGCAGCGCAACTCGCACTGGGTGATGAGATCGAGGTTGGCGCCGGCGGCCAGTTGCAGGTCGGAGCAGCACAGGAGTTGGGCGCCGGCGGCCAGCTTGCTGCGAGAGCGGCGCACGCCTTTGGCCACCACCCGCAGCTTGCCGCGCTCCCGGGTGAGCAAGGTCAGGATGCGGTCGGCCTCGCGCAGGTCGCGCTGGCGCAGGACGAGGGCGCTGACGCGATAGAGGCGAGGGCGAGGCATGAACGAAGGCGGCGCGCGCGGCGCGCGCGCTTACTCCCTTCCCAGGGCTTCCTCGGCGATGGGCTCTTCCGCCCGGTCGTAGCCCTCGAGCAGGGCGAGACCGGCGCTGGTGCCGATGCGGTCGGCGCCGGCGTTGACGAGGGCGCGCGCCTGCTCGTAGGTGCGCACGCCGCCGGCGGCCTTGATGCCGGTGTCGCGCCCCAGCGCCTGCCGCAGGAACTTGATGTCATCCACCGTCACCCCGCGGGGGCCGAAGCCGGTGCAGGTCTTGACGAAATCCGCACGCACCTCCTGCACCATGCGGCACGCCTTCTCCTGCTCGGCGCGGGTGGTGAGGCCGGTCTCAACGATGATCTTGACCAAGACCCCCTCGCCGTCGGCGGTGAGTCCCGCCATCTGCGCGGCGGTCACCACTTCCTCGAGGTCGCGGCTCACCACCTCCAGGTTGCCGGACTTGAGGGCGCCGATGTTGATCGCCACGTCCAGTTCGGTCGCGCACAGGCTCAGCGCCTGCTTGGTCTCGAAGACCTTGCAGGCGGTGGTGGTGGCGCCGGAGGGGAACCCGATCACCGTGCCCAGCTTGACGTCCGAATCGCGCAAGCAGCGCTCCGCCACCGCCAGCCAGCAGGGATAGACGACGACCGTTGCGAAGTGCTCCCGCCGGCTGTCCTCGCAGAAGGCGACGATCTCCTCCTCCGTGGCATCCGGTCGCAGGAGGGATTGATCTATCATCTTGGCGAGGGCGATCCTAGAGAACATGCCGTCTCCTGTGCCCGAACCTGGAGCCGATCTCAGTGCGCCACCCCCACCCGTCGAGCTGACTTGGCGACCGAAGGTCGGGGCCTGCACACGCAGCAGCCAAGACTGTTGTAAACTTATTCGCGGGGCTTGTCAAGACGCGGAGGGCGCGGTCATGAGCGCGCCGCGGCGATGGTGCAAGACCTGCGCTCCCCCCGGCGCACCGGGGGCGGCCCGGCGCAAACGATCTCCACACTACGCCCCCGGCGTGTTATGATATGGCGAAGTTGGAGGGGCGCACGACCATGCGCCCCTACTACGCGCCAGGAGGATCAACAGCCCGCTATGGAGAGGTTCTACTCAGCGCCGGCGACCGCGATCAAGATCGTGGACACGACCCTGCGCGACGGGGAGCAGACGGCGGGGGTGGTGTTCTCCCACCAGGAGAAGCTCGACATCGCCAAGATGCTGGACGAGATCGGCGTGCACCAGATCGAGGCCGGCATCCCCGAGATGGGGGGCAGCGAGCAGTCGGCGATCGAGAAGATGGCGCACATGGGCCTGCAGGCGAGCGTGCTGGGGTGGTGCCGCGCGGTGCGCGGGAGCGTGGAGGCGGCGCTCGCGTGCGGGGTGGATGCGGTCGCCATCTCCATCTCCACCTCCGATATCCATATCGAGCACAAGCTCGGCAAGTCGCGCGCATGGGTGATCGAGGCGATGACGCAGAACGTCGCCTTCGCCCGCGAGCACGGGATCCGCCACATCTCGGTCAACGCCGAGGACGCCTCGCGCTCGAACATGGAGTACCTGGTGGAGTTCGGCCTCGCCGCCAAAGAAGCGGGGGCGGATCGCCTGCGCTACTGCGACACCGTCGGCATCATGGAGCCCTTCGCCGTCCACGACCAGGTGCAGGAGCTGATCGCGCGCGCCGGCCTGCCGGTCGAGATGCATACCCACAACGACTTCGGCCTAGCCACCGCCAACGCGCTGGCCGGCATCCGCGCCGGGGCGACCTTCGTCAACACCACCGTCAACGGCCTGGGCGAGCGCGCCGGCAACGCCGCCCTGGAAGAAGTGACGATGGCGCTCAAGCACCTGCACAAGCTCGATTTGTCGGTTGATACCGCCCGTTTCCGCCGCCTCAGCGAGCTGGTGGCCAAGGCCTCGGCTCGCGACATCCCCATCTGGAAGGCGATCGTCGGCGCCAACGTCTTCGCCGCCGAAAGCGGCATCCACGCCGACGGCATCCTCAAGAACCCCATGAATTACGAGGCCTTCGCCCCCGAGGAGGTCGGCCTGCAGCGCCAGATTCTCATCGGCAAGCACTCGGGCACCCACGCCATCAAGAACAAGTTCCAAGAGTACGGCGTTCCCCTCAGCGACGACCTGGCGGCGCTGGTGCTGGCGCGCGTGCGCCAGTACTCCGAGGAGCGCAAGCGCTCGCTCTTCGACAAGGAGCTGATGCAGCTCTACGAGGAGGTCATCGGCGCGCGGCGCGAATCACCGGAGTAGGGGCGGCGGCGCTGCATGCGGACGACCGAGGCGATGAAACGCAAAGCGGCAGCGGACAACGAGACCTACGATGTGCTGGTGGCGGGCGGCGGCCCCGCGGGGCTGGCGGCGGCGGTGGCCGCGGCTCGCGGCCGCGCCCGCACCCTGCTGGTGGAGCGCTATGGCTTTCTCGGCGGCATGGCGACGGCGGGTCTGGTCAACCCTTTCATGGGCTTCCACGTCCGCCGACAGCCCATCATCGGCGGCATCCTGGCTGAGGTCATCGAGCGCCTGCGCGCCGGCGGCGGCTGGGGCAGCCGCCGCACCCCCCTGGCCTTCGACTCCGAGGTCTTCAAGTTCGTCGGCGACGACCTGTGTCGCGAGGCGGGGGTGGAGCTGCTGCTGCACACCTGGATCGCGCGGCCGACGGTCAAGGGCGGACGCATCGAGTCGGTCGCGGTCGAGAACAAATCGGGGCGACAGGACCTGCGCGCGCGGGTGTACATTGACGCCACCGGGGACGCCGACCTCGCCGCCCGCGCCGGCGCGCCATGCGAACTGGGGCGCGCGGGGGACGGCCTGACCCAGCCCATGACCCTGTGCTTCCGCATGGCCGGGGTGACCATCGGCCGCCTGCCGTCGCGGCAGCGCATCAACCAACTCTACGACGCAGCGCGCGCAGCGGGGGAGATCACCAACCCGCGCGAGAACGTGCTGTTCTTCTTCGTGCCCGCGCCGGGGGTGGTGTTTTTCAATACCACGCGGGTGGTGGGCCGCAGCGGGGTGGACGCGCGCGACCTCACCGCCGCGGAGTTGGAGGGACGACGACAGGTGCGGGAGATGGTGGCGTTCCTCAAGTCGCGCGTGGCGGGCTTCGAGCGCGCCTACCTGCAGCGGATGGCGACGGACATCGGGGTGCGCGAGACGCGGCGGATCGTCGGCGAGTACGTCGTTAGCGGCGAGGACATCTTGCAGGCGCGCAAGTTCGAGGACGCGATCGCGCGCGGCAACTACCCGATTGACATCCACAACCCGGCGGGGACCGGGACGGTGATACGCCATCTGCCCCCGGGCGAGAGCTACGACCTGCCTTACCGCTGCCTGCTGCCGAAAAAGATCGAGAACCTGCTGGTGGCGGGGCGGTCGGTGTCGGCGACCCACGAGGCGCAGGCGTCGCTGCGCATCATGCCCACCTGCTTCGCCCTGGGACAAGCGGCGGGCATCGCGGGGGCGCTGTGCGCCCACCGCGGCATTGCGCCGCGGGCCTTGCCCTACCACGATCTGCGTCGCGCGCTGCTGCGCCAAGGCGCGAATCTGCTGCCTCTGCGATAGGACGGAAAACTTATGTCCTGGCGAGAAGGATACGAGCGCTACTCACCCCGCTACCGCTACCACGTGCGGGCGGAGACGGTGTGGTACCTGTGCAACAAGGTCGAGGTGCGGCTGGGCCCGGAGGGGATCGTGGCGCGCCTCGAGGACGTCTGCGAATACCCCTACGAGGAATACGACGAGCCGCGCTACATGCCGCGGGTGGAGCTCTACGCCACCGGCGAAGTGGCGATCGAGGAAATCCGCCCCGAGCCGCTGAACGGGGACTACCCGCCGCGCTGAGGCCACCGCCGCAGTGCCGAAAGTTCACTGCCCGGGCAAGCACAGCGGCCGGTCAAGCAGCGCGGCCCGGATGGTCATGCGTTCAACTCAGCCGTGAGCGCCCACCGGACACACGCGGTTGGCGCGGCGCCTTCGTTCACCTTGCCGGCGCCAGGAAGTCCGCGCCAAGCATGATGCCGCTGGTGGCGGCGAGGATGATCCCCGCACACACCAGCAGCCCACCGTAAACGGCGAGCAGAGTCGGCGCGAGACGCATGCCGATGAGGATGGATATCGCACTCGCCGACCAGGCGCCGGTGCCGGGGATGGGGATCGCCACCAGCAGCGCAAGCCCTATCGAACCGTAGCGGTTGACGAAGCGTTCGTGCTTGCGCGCACGAGACAGGCTCCAAGCCATGAGCCAGCGGGACCAGCGCCACCGCTCCAGGCGGCCTTGGTAAAGCTTGGCGCCGACCACCACCGGGGTGACGGCAAGGGCATTCCCAAGCAGAGCTGCGATCACCGCCTTCCACGCCGGCAGCCCCAGAAGCGCGATGCCCACCGGGATGCCGCCGCGCAACTCGATCCACGGCAGCGCGGAAATCACAACCACCGCCAGCAGCGGATCGAGCCCCGCCAGCCAGCTAAGGAAACCATGAGCGGCTTCGTTCATTTCGCGTATTGCCCGCGGTGGGCGTCGCCGGTTGGAGGCTGGAAAAACCCACTGGCAGGGATCGCGCGTACGGCGACTGCAGCAGCCATTCGCCTTCTCGCGCCCGCCTTCCTGTCCACGCCGGGCGGCGAGCAGTGGCCCCGGACCCGGCCGCACTTGCCCCCGAGGGTTGCGCGCGCGCAGCCTGCCGATGTTATTCTCGAACGTCCCCCCTCGTGAACCCGGAACCGGTGAGATTGCGTCCGCGCAGCCGGGGCGCGGAGGCTCCGGATGATCGGAAACGAGACGACCTTAACGGCGGGGCATCACGGTTCCCAGCCCGCCGCCGCCGGCCCCGCTTGCGCCAGCCCCAGGCGCAGGCCGAATTCCCCCCCCACCTTGCGCCAGGTCAGGCCGTACTCCAGGCAGTGCGCGACGCGGGTGACGCCGACGTCGAATGCCGCCAACGAACCGCGCTCGAGGTCGCGCCGCGCCAGCGCCTCCATCCGCCAGCCCGGCCCCAGGCGCGCCGTCACCCCGACCGAGAGCTCGCGCGAGAGGTCGAGGGCGTCGAAGCTGAACGGCCCCGCGCCGTGGGCGTGGCGCTTGAGGTAGCCTGCGCGCAGCCCCAGGTTGCGGCTCGGTTGCGCATCGAGGATCACGCCGTAAGCGACCGCGCTCCGGTCCTGGCCGCCGCTGCAGCGCACGCCGCGGAGACCGAACAGGGGGCTCGCGGTCATGCCCCGGGCGATAGGGAGCGGCCGCCCCCGAAGGTAGAGATCGGCGACGCCGCGCGAGGCGCTGATACCACTCGGCTCCTCGCGGTAATGCCCGGCGGCGACGCGGGCGCCGGCGGTGACCCACCGGCCGAGGGGCACCGGGCTGAGCGAGACCGCCGCCTCGGGCACGCGGTCGAGGGTGAGGTCGCTCAGCCGGGCGTCCGGGGCAAACAGACCGAGGTCGGGTTGGGATAGGTCGTCGCGGCGGCTGACGGCGAGCGCCGCCTCACCCCAGGGATGACGTGTCGCCACGCGCGCCAGCGCGCGCACGCCGCGGGAGGTGGCATAAAGCGCCTGCAGCCGGCATTCCACCGCCGGCGCGGGGTAGAGGCTATAGCGCAGGCCGGCAAAGGCGCCGTCGCGGCGGCTGAACCCCGCCAGCGGCGCTACCGGCGACGTCGCCTGCCCCCGGCGCAGGGACTGGCTCCAGTGGGGCACGGTGAGCAGCCGCCGCTTGCCGTACCACAGGCCTGCCCGGCGCGCCGTCACGCGTTCTCCCGGCCGCAGCACGATCTCGCGGGCGGTGACGCGATAGTGCGGCTGGGCGGCATCACAGGTGGTGAAGGAGCCGTCGCTGAGCGTCATCTGCTGCGGGGTCACCTCCAGCGACCGCGCGCTGAAGTAGAGCCCCTGCACCTGGCCGCGCGCGCCGGTCAGCACCCCGGCGCGATCATCAAGGTCATAGTCCGCGGCATCGGCGAACAGGCGCTCCCGGCCGCGCTGCAGACACACGTCGCCGGCGGCGGAAACCGTACGCTCGCTGAAGTCGGCGTCGAGCGCATCGGCGCGCAGCTCGAGGTCGTCGTAGGTGAGCGCGGCCTCGCCCTGCGCGTGGCTCCGGTGATGCTCCAGGTCGAGTGTCACCTCGCGCGCATGGAGGCGGTACTTGCGTTCCACCAGCAGGTCATCCGCGCGCGCCGCACCGCAGACGAAGAGCGCGAGCGCAGCGGCGGCCAGGCAGCGCGGCCACCCGCGCGCGCCGCTCGACCCCGCCGGCCGGTCGGCGGCGGTCATCGCGGCCACGGCCGCTTGGTCACCGTCAGGCGGTCAATCACATCGCCCTCGGGCGTGAGCCGCGGCCGCTCGAGGTCCACCACGCCATAGCCGCCGGTTTCTCATGCTTGCCTGCCCCCTCCGCCCCTCACGCCTCGCGCGCGGAGAACACGAACCACCCGAAACGCTCCGCGTGATGGAAGGCGTTCGGGAGCCCGGCCCGCGTGGGCGACCAGCAGCTATACTCGTCCCTCTCTCCGCGGTCAATCCGGTACAGGTTGCCGCGCCAACGCTCGCCGTCGGTCGGCGCCCGCCCCGCAACCGCGTCGAAGGGGATGGCCATCTCCACCGTCCATAGCTGATCGAGGTCCGAGCGGTCATCGAGGGTGCCGACCACGCGCACCCCGGTGAGCATCCCCTCGCAGTTCCACCTGGGGTCGGCGCGCCACTTCTCACTCGGTCTGCGATCCGGGCTGTGGACCTTGCCGTCCCAGATCACGTTGCGCGGGCTGACCTCCAACTCGAAGTAGTTGACCAGGTCGCCGCTGGGGTTGAGGAAGATCTCGACCACCTCCTGGTCGAATAGAGGCTGGTCGCGCTTGGTGTAGGTGCCCCAGATATCGTTGTCCACACAGCAGAAGGCGACGTAGAGGTAGCGGTCATCCCAGCAGAGCTTGACCTCGGTCTCGAAGTCAGGGGGGCTGCCGTCGAGCAGGGAGAACGCGGCCACCGGCTCGATGCGGCGCCACACCGCCTCGTTCAGCACGCCGTCAACCGCAATCGGCTGCGGTGTGCGCCGGATGATGTAGGTCGGCACGTCCATCTCAATGGCCTCCGCATGTGGCATCGCCCCGGCCCACTGCCGGCGGGCTAGCCCCGGCATGGCGATCACGACCGCCGCGGCAAGCGCGGCCACCAGCACCGCACGCCACCCGCTGCGCCGCGGCGCCGGCGACTCCGAACCAAAGCCGACCATGTCCAGCCTCCGGCGCGCGAGCATCCGACTCTCTGGCGGAGGTTAGCACAAACGGTGCCGGGATGACAAGGCGAGGGGGCGCTGCGACACTCAGAAGGTGCTGCCCGTCGGCACGCCCCAGGAAATGCGGGAGGAGGTCAAGCGCCGCCACGCCCCACGCGCCGTCCTGCATCACCGCCGCCGCCAAGAGGACGCGCATCGCCAAGCGGCTTCATCAGCGGCTATTCGCCAGGCGCGTAGCCCTGATCTCCGCAGGCGAAACATAACAGCATCTGGTCGGCGGCGCTGTCAGTCGCATCGCCACCGAGGTATCGGGCCAAGCACTTCAGACACTGAAGGCAGCGCGGGTGCCAGCAAGAAGCCAGGGCGCTGCTGCTGATAACTGCCCATATCTCGGCACCGGCCCACGTACAACTCTGCATACCCGGACGGCGGTCTTTCAGCATAGGGACCCGGCGAGCGGGCCCAAGTCCATTGAAGCAGACAACCCGAGGCGTATACGTCTTCACGCGGTCCTCGGCCTCGCGCACCCACCTCTTCCGGTCCTGCTCAGAGACATCGGTCTCCTTCAGGTGCCGGTTTGTCAGACGCACAAACCGGGCACTGTGCGCACACTTCAGCTATTGACATCGGCGTTCATCTGCGTTCGTCGGCGGTTTCTCTATCCGTATCTTTCCTCTGCGCTCTTGGCGGCCTCTACGGTTCTATTCCCCGCGACGTTCGTCCGCGGCCAAGGTTCCCTCCATCCCCCACACGTGCCCAGCGGTGGCGCGGACGGTGACCAAGGGGCTGTCCCCGAACGGGGACTGTCCCCTGAGTCCCTGCGGCCCGTCGAACACCATCAGCTTGTTCTGCCGCGTGCGGCCCGACAGGCGCGCGGGGTTCCTCGCGCTCGGGCCCTCCACCAGCACCTCGAAAGTGGCCCCCACCGCCGCCTGATTGATCTCCGTGCTGATCTGGTTCTGCATCGCTATCAGCTCCCCCAGCCGCCGGTGCTTCACTTCGACCGGCACGGAATCGGGCATTGCCGCCGCCGCCGTCCCCTCACGCGGGGAGTAGGCGAACATGAACGCCTGGTCGAAGCGCAGGCGCCGATAGACCTCCAGGCATGCCGCGAACTGTTCCTCGGTCTCGCCCGGGAAGCCGACGATGAGGTCGGTGGTCAGGGCCAAGTCGGGGATGATCTCCCGCGCCAGCTCCACCTTGCGCAGGTAGTCCGCGACCGTGTAGCGGCGGTTCATGGCTGCCAGCAGCGCGTCGTGGCCGGCCTGCAAGGGCAGGTGCAGTGCCTCGCACACCTGGGGCAGGCCCGCGACGGCGCGAAACAGGCGCTCGTCCGCGTTGCGCGGATGGGAGGTAGTGAAGCGCAGGCGCTCGATGCCCGCCACGTCGTGGACGAATTGAAGCAGGGCGGGGAAGTCGCGCTGGCCGGGCCGGTCGGCGCCATAGACCAGGACGTTTTGGCCGAGCAAGGTGATCTCGCGGCAGCCGCGGGCGGCCAGGTGCTCGATCTCGGCGCGGATCTCGGTTGATGGACGGGAGCGCTCCGGCCCGCGCACGTGGGGGACGATGCAGTAGGCGCAGTAGTTGGTGCAGCCTTCGATGATGGGCACGAAGGCGGTCAGGGCGGGGGGAGCTTCGGGCAGGGTCGTCTCCCCGTCCTCCAGGGCGAGGTCAACCTGCGGTTCGCCGGTGGATTGAAAGGCGGCTATCAGCTCCGGCAGGCGCCCCAGCCGGCGCGGCCCGACGAGGATGTCGGCGTTGGGGGCGCGCTGGAAGATGCGCTCGCCCTCCTTCTGCGCCATGCAGCCGCCGATGGCGATGATGGTTTGCGGCTTCTCGCGCTTGAGCTGCCGCAGCGCATCCAGGAAGCCATAGAGCTTGCGCTCGGGGCGCTGGCGGACGCAGCAGGTGTGCAGGAACACGAGGTCGGCGTCGGCGGCATCGGCGACCGGCCGCCAGCCGAGGCCGCGCAGTTGGGCGCCGATACGGTCGGCCTCGGCCTTGTTCATCTGGCAGCCCCAGACCTTGAGAAAGAATGTGCGGTCGCGGTCGTCCATGCATCACTGAGTTCGGCGCGCCGCGGAGAACGCCTGGCGGCGGCCTCGCTCCTTTCGCGGGCGGATTCGGCAGGGGCTCCCGTCGCGGTAGGCGAAGCAGGACACCGCCAACCGAGACTGTGCGTGGTGGGCGCCGCGTGCGCGGCGCCGGCTGACCCCGACCAGTCGGGGGTCCACATTCAAGTAGGGGCAAGGCATGCCTTGCCCCTACTCCTGCGCGCTGACGCCGAACCCTGTCTCGTGCGCACGGCTGCGAAATCACAAGTCTCGTTGTAGTGCTAGGAGGTTTCGGTGACCGTTCTTGCATTCGGGTGCTTGCTCGTCATCGCCGCTTCCGCGCTTTGGGCAGAGCCCACAGCGCGGCCGACCAACCCGCCTTCGATGTCGGTGGAGGTGACGGACGGCGACCGCGTGCTGCGCACGCTGCGCGTGGCGCCGCCGGAGGTGGTCGAGGTACGCGGGGAGGCGGTGGTGATCGGCGATGATGCCCCCCATGTGTGGGCGAGAGGAACCCGCTTGCCTGCGCTGGTCACTGGAACCGGCTCTGTCGTCGTCGGCGCGGTGGCGCCCGGCTCGGTGGTGGTGTGCTCCGCTCCCGGCGCGGAGCCTTACGAGCAGGGGAAGGACTACTTGCTCGACGAGCGGTGGGCGGCCCTGGGCCGCGTCGCTGAAGGCCGCATCCCGCAGGGAGCGAGGGTTTATGTTGATTACGCGTACTACCGGTCCCGCCTCGACACCCTGCAGGTGACGGCGCGCGACACGCCCAGCATCAGGCGCGGCAAACCAGCCGCGGTATGCCCCCACCCCGCAGGCGCCGCCCGCGGGCACGAAGCGATCGCCAACATCTGGGTGCGCCCGGGCCTGACCGCCGTCACCGCCGAGGACATCTACCCCATCGGCCCGCCGCCGTCATTCCCCGCGCCCGACCGCACGGGCACCGCCGCCACCCGCAAGCTGCTCGCCGCGGGGGGCAAGGCGACCATCGTCGCGCTGGGCGACAGCGTCACCGCCGGGGGCGAGGCGAGCCGGCCGGAGCTAGCCTTCCCCAACCTCTTCGCCGCCACCCTGAGCGCGCGCTACCCGCAGGCCGGTATCACCCTCATCAACGCCGGCATCGGCGGCGCCAACTCGGATCTCGGCCTCGAACGCCTCGACCGCGACGTGCTCGACCATCAGCCGCAACTGGTGGTCATCGAGTTCGTCAACGACATGCTGTGGCCGCGGGAAAAGGTGATCGCCAACTACCGCCGGCTGATCTCGCGTATCCGGGCGGCAGGGGCGGAGGCGGTGATTATCACCCCGCACTACATGTGGCCGGAGTGGATGGGCGGATTCGATGAGGCGCTCGCCGGCCTTAAGCAGGTGGCGACCGAGGAGAAAGTCGCATTGGCCGACGCCTCGGCGCGGTGGGGCGCGCTGCGGGAGACGGGGATCCCCTACGAGACGCTGCTGGTCAACAGCATCAACCACCCGGATGATCGCGGCCACCGCCTGTTCGTGGACGCGCTGATGGAGCTATTCTGAACCGGGATTCCTGACGAGGCCCGCGTCCGCAGCCGGTACCGGTTTCATCCGCAGATCTTGCGGGCCCTGGAACCTGCGAACGGATCACACCGCCGGACGCCACCAGCGCAGGTGCCGTCGGCGAGTCCTACCGCACAACTCCCAGGCGCTTGGACGGGTAATAACGCAGGGTGACCTTGCCTTTGATGGCGCTGCGCGCCAGCGTACCCCAACGGTGGCTGTCATTACTGTCGCGCCGGCGGTCGCCTAGCACGAAGTATCGCCCTGCCGGGAGCCTGATAGGGCCGAAGTCGTAGTCGGGAGTCTGCTCGGGCGCGATGTAGGGTTCTGGGAGCTTGACCCCGTCAACGTACACGCCGTCATAACTGCGGATCTCCAACAGGTCCCCGGGCAGACCGACGATGCGTTTGACGAAGTCCCTTGCGTTCCCGTCCGGCGTCGCTTGCGGCGGCGCCTTGAAGACGACTACCTCCCCGCGACGAGGGTCGCGCAACCGGTATGTCAACAGGTTGACCATGAAGCGGTCGCCCTCGGCCAGGACGGGGCGCATGGCGGTCGAGGGAATGCAATAGGCGCGCATCACGTAAGGGCGGATGACGATCACTGAGAGTAAGAACCATGCCGGCAAAGTGGAGGCGGCGGCCCAGGCGAGATAATGGCTCGGCGCGCGCACCAGGCGCACTCGCGAGCCCGCGAACACATCATGGAGCGCCCGCTTACGGCGACCAACTGCGAGCCAAATGGGATCGAGGCAGCCCACGACATACGGATAGAGCCCAATGCAGATAAGATCCGTCAGCGCTCTGAGCGACGCTCGCCACCAGGACAGCCGCCTCCCGCCAGGCCCGAAGACGGTCAGGCCGGCCAGCCTCTTTCCCCAGGTATCACCGCGCCGGGCCGTGGGGATTGTGAAGTACGCCAGGAAGACCCCGACCGAACCCACCACGACCGCCGGCCACACTACGGAGGTGGGCGCCCCTGCGGTCTCGGCAGCCGTTCCGACGATGAGGGCAAGCGCGCTGAGCGACCAGAGGACGAGATAGTCGCTCATCCTGGCGGCCAAACGGATCAGCAGTCCGGCCGGTTGTCCCTCGTCCCCATCCGCACCAGGCTCCTGCCTGCGTGCGGCGGCTTCCGCGCGCGCCGTCGCCCGCAGGGAGAGAGCCAGGACGATGCCCCCGCCGACGACCGCCAGAATCGCATTAATCCACATCATCGCGCACCTCCGTTCCTGTCGCGGCAGGGGCCGCCTGCCCAGCCGAGCCCGTGCAGCCAAGAGCGCGGGAACGCCATTCTGCCTGTCGCGCGCGGTTCCTTGCGCCGGCCCTTTGCTGTGTAACCTTCAAGACTGGACAGGTTTATGACTTCAAGTATGAACGCTTTCGGTTAGCGGATGACCGCCAGGATGCCCTGGCGCACGTACATCACGCCGATGGCGGCAATGATGATACCCATGATCCTCGCCACCACGCTCGAACCGGTGCGCCCCAGCAGCCGGTTGAGGACATCGGTGAACCACAGCACCGGCAGCGTCCCCGCGAACGCCAGCAGCACCGCCCCCAGCACGATGGGGAACCGGTGCACCCCCAGCAGCACCAGGGTGGTGGTGATCGCCCCCGGCCCCACCAGCAGCGGGCAGGCGATGGGAATGATCCCCGGGGCGCCGTCATCGCCCGTGTCGGGGTGGCCGCGGGTCACCATGCGCAGGGCGATGATGAACAGCAGCGCCCCGCCGGCGATCTCGAAGTCCGCCAGCTCGATGCCGAAGACCCGCAGCACCCAGCGCCCGCCGACGACGAAAACCATGAGGATGATGAGCGCGACCACCCACGCCAGGAAGAGCACGCGGCGGCGCTCGGCGGGGGTGCGCTCCCGGGTGAGGGCGACGAAAACCGGCACGTTGCCCAGCGGGTCCATCACGATCCACAGGGCAAGCGCGCCCTTGAGGAGGGGTACGAGAATCGCCGCTGCTTCAGACACGGGCCGCCTCCTGTCGCCGGCACGTTCGCCGGGCGCACCAGTTGCGTGTATGCCGAACTACGACCGCGCCCGAGAGGCGGGCCGCGGCGTCTGCGCGGGCGCGAGGATGCCGGCGAGCTCGACGTACATGGCCTCGAGCGCCGGGTCGAGATTGACGTAGCTGCGGATGTAGGCCGCGGTGCGCGTGATGGCGTCAATCGCCTGGCGCAGCACATCGTAGCCGGCTTCCCGGGCGCGCGCCTGCGCCTGGTCGCGGTAGTCGCGGTTGATCATCAGCTCCGGGCGCCCGCTCTTGGCGACCATGATGTCGCGCAGCCACCCGGCCATGACCTCCAGCACCTGCGGCACCGCCCGGCGCATGGCGCGGGTGTGGCTGATCCCGAGCTTCTTCGTCTCCCCGGCTGCGTCGGCGTCCGCGGGGTCATCGTCCTGCGCCCGGTCTTGCTCGACGATGGCCGCGTACTCCAGCTCCCACAGGCTGGCGGCGACCTGTAGCGTCCGTGACGCCAGCGCCAGCGCCGCCTGCACCGGGGCCGAGAACAGCTCCTCCGCCAAGGCGATCGCTTGCGCCCGCAGCTCCAGCAGGTAGGGGCGCTGCGCCATCGCAATCGCGCGCCCGGGGCGGCCGTCGGCGAGGCCCGCAAGCAGCCGCGCCTGATCCGGGTCAACCCCGCGCCCGTGCAGCAGCTCCTCGATGCGCTGCGGCGCGACCATGTGGAACCGCACCTGCTCGCAGCGCGACACCACCGTTTCCCGCATGGCCGCGGGGCGGCTGCTGACGAGGATGAAAACGGTCCCCGCCGGCGGGTCTTCCAGCGTTGCCAGCAGCGAATCCGCCGCCTCCTCGGTCATGCGATCCGCGGGCTCGAAGATGAAGACCTTGTAGGGCGAGAACACGGGCTTGAGCGCCGCTTCGTGCAGCACCGGGGGATGGGGCGGGCGGTCGCGCGGGTCGCCGCGGGTCTGGGCGATGGTGATCCACGCCTGGTCCTCCACCAGCTCCAGCAGGCGCGGGTCGGTGATGGGCTGCTTGCGATACATGGGGGCGATGCGCCAGATCTGGGGATGGTTGCCGTGGGCGAAGCGGCGGCAGGACTTGCACTCGCCGCAGGCGTCGGCGTCCCCCGCGCGCGCCTCGCAGTTGAGCGCCTGCGCGAACAGCAGGGCGGCGGTCAGCTTGCCCACGCCCTCGGGGCCGACGAACAGGTAGGCGTGCCCGACGCGCCCCTCGCGCAGGGCCGCGCGCAGGACGCCGACCGGGGCCTCCTGGCCCACCAGGTCGCTCAGGCTATGGAGATCGCCAGTCATGCAAGCAGCTCCGCAGCGCACCGGCATTCCGGCGCACCCGAGAAGAACCCCGTCAAGAAAAAGGGGTCTCAATGCCTTGTCGGGCGTATTGACTCTCCCTGAAAACGTGGTAATCCATAGGTAATCCAGTATTCTGGAGGTGGATAGCCCGCGTAGGGCTGGCGTGGAAGAGGCCCCGAAAGGGGTCTTTTTCATTTCGGGAAGAGGACCTGCCCATATCCTCGCACTCTTCCGTCATACAGGTGCCGGTTCCATTTGGAGCCTATCCTAAGATACACAGTCCACGGGCATGTCATTGCGAACGATTTGTCCCCCATAGCCTTGGCGAAGGGGGAAGTGAGGAATCTCGGTTCGGAACGAGATCCCTCGCTGCCGCTCGGGATGACAGTCAGCCGGTTTCTCGGATAGGCTCTTACGTTCCGCCTGCTCCAGCCCGCCCACCAGCGTGTCCGGCTCATCCGAGAGCCCGCGGATCTGGTTGCCGCCGGCGCAGGGGCTTGCCCTCACGCCGCCTTGAACTGCTCGACGTCGAGGACGAAAATGATGGCGCCGCCGACGGTGACTTTGACCGGGCTCGGCATGCAGGTGCCGATGGGCTCGATGGTGGGGGGAAAGACGTTGACGAACTGCTCGCGGCGCTTGGAGTGCTGGGCGATGAGGTCCATCGCCGCCGGTACCTGGTCGTCCCGGCAGCCGATGAGAAAGGTGACGTTGCCCTCGCGCAGGAAGCCGCCGGTGCTGGCGATGTTGGTGAACTTGTAGCTGGCTTCAAGCAGCGCGTCGGTCACCTTGCGTCGGTCCTTATCCTGTACGACGGCGATGATGAGCTTCACGATGGTCCTCCTTGGTCGGCACGCGCCGAGAGGAAGTCTTGCAGCACCTGCAGGGCGCGGGTGGAGACCTCTTCCACCGCGCCGGTCGCGTCAACCACGCGGATGCGTGCGGGGTGGGCGCGCGCGAGTTCGCGATAGCCCTGCGCCACGCGGCGATGGAAGTCCGCCGCCTCGCGCTCCAAGCGATCCGGGGTCTGCGCCAGGCGCGCGCGCGCCGCTGCCGGCGTCAGCTCCAGCAACACCGTCAAGTCGGGCTCCAGCCCCCCGGTCGCAAAGCGGTTCAGGGCCTGCACGAATTCCGCATCGAGGCCGCGCCCGCGGCCCTGGTAGGCCGCCGTCGAGTCGGCGAAGCGCTCGCAGACGACCGTTCGGCCGCTCTCCACGGCGGGGCGGATCACCTCCTCGACATGCTGGGCGCGGTCGGCGCCATAGAGCAGGAGCTCGGCGGCCGCGCCCAGCGGCGCGCGATCGTCGAGCACCAGCGCGCGCAGGCTTTCGCCCAACTCCGTGCCCCCCGGCTCGCGCGTCAGCACCACCTCGCGGCCGCGCTCCCGCAGCCACGACGCCAGCGCGCGCGCCTGGGTGGTCTTGCCGGCGCCGTCTATGCCCTCGACGCTGATGAAGATTCCGCGCGCGGGACCTGGCGCCTGTCGCGGGGCGGACATCTCGCACCTCACCTGATGGCCAGCTCGAGCTGCGCCTCGGCGGGGTCCGCCTGCACGCGCCCGTAGCGCCCGCCACCCCCCGCCGTGAGCGGCAGCGCCCCCGCCCGCGCCGCCATTATCAGTTGCGCCAGGCGCCCGCCGACCACCTGCGTTAGCTCTCCCGCCTCAACCTCGTGCAGCACCGCCATCTCGGTGCCGAAGCGATTGAGCAGCTTGCCCAGCGCCACCGGCCCGAGCTTCGGCAGAAACAGCAGCGGCACCTGGTAGCGATACGGCGGGCGGTGCGCGGGCGGCCGCGGCTGCGGGTAGTCGGCGATGTCGGTCACGCGGTCGAGCACCCCCGTTACCACCCCGTCGCCGCCACACAGCGGGCACGCCGGCACCGGCGGCGGCTCGGTCTCGATGCGGTCGCACGCCGGGCAATAGGTGCGATGGTATTTCCCCAGCCGCGGGTCGAGGCCGAAGTTGCCGATCACCCGCCGTCCGCCCTCGCGGCGCAGGGCGCGCAAGAGCTCCGCGTAGGTCGGCTCCTCGATCTCGAGGAGATTGTACTCGCGCGCGATCCGGGGCAAGCTGTGGGCGTCGGAGTTCGACAGCAGCGACAGCTCCGCGAGCTCGGCCAGCTGGTCGGCCATGAATGAATCCGCCGACAGGCCGAGCTCGAGGGCGGGGATCGCCGCCAGCGCGCGGTCGTCGAAGACCTCGCTCAGCCGCCGCGCGCAGTTGCCGTAAACGCTCTTGTGCGGGGTGAAGGCGTGGGCGGGAACCAGGACGCCGCCGCAGGCATCGGTGATCTCCCACAGCTTCTGCGCGGGCAGGCGGCAGCGCTGAGAGCTGAGGTCGAGGTTGGTGACTAGGCCCCCCATCACCTGGCTGAAGCCGCGCAGCTCGGCCAGGGTCGGAAAATAGGAGATGTGGTGGGCGCAGGCGCCCTCGGCCTCGACCGTCTCCAGCTCGCAGCCCAGGAGCATGGTGGTGCGGTCGCGAAAGCGCAGGCCGCCGCCTGCCAGCTCGACCATGTCGCCGGAGGAGATGAGGGCGCGGATGTCGGCCAGCACCGCCGGCGAGGCGCAGTCCACCACCCCCGCCATCTCGATGCCCTTGCGATCGGCGCACTCGCGGGCGATGTTGGCGAAGGTGAGGTCGCGGGCGGCGGTGATCTTGACCGGCTGGCCCGGCCGCGGCGGACCGTCAGCGTCGGCCTCGGCCAAGGGCGCCGCGTCGGTGCGCCCCCCAAACGCGCGCCCGATGTGAATGTGCAGGTCGGCGAATACCGTGCGCATGAGGCTCCCGCGCGGGGTGACACCCGCTGCGCTGCTATTCGCCGCGGGCGACGCTCAACCTGCGCCACCGGCACCCAGCCTGGGGCGCAGTTGACGCCGGTCTGCGGGAGTGATACACTCCGCTCGCAGTCGGCCCGTCGGGCGGGTCCGAGCACGACCGGCGCCGCCGACCGCACCAGTGTCATCACCAGTAGTCCCGGACGGCCGAACGCGCATGGCGCGCCGCCGCGGTGTGCATACGGCTGGGGCTGACCGCCGGCCTTCTCATTCATTTCGGCGCCGACCGGCAATAATGGAGGGTCCGCGCATGTATGAGTCGGGTTTCGTGGTCGGATTGCTGCTGCTGCTGGCGCTGTTCGTGGTCTTCCCGGTCTATGTGTTGATCCGCCTGGCGGCGCTGAATCGCGCAATGGGGGACCTCCGGGAGCTGGCGCGGCGCGTCTCCCCGCGCGAGGAGGCGCCGGCGACGGAAGCAGCGGACTTGCGCCGGCGGGTCATCGGCCCGCTCACACCGCTTGCCGCGACCCCGTCGGTCACGGTAACCGAGACCCCGCTTCCGCCGCCAACTCCGGCGTCGCCGCCCCTCATCCCGCCGCCCCCGCCGCCGCCATCCACGCCAGCGACACCGGCGGCTTCGCGCCCGGACCTGGAATCCGTCCTGGGCGCAAACTGGCTGAGCAAGCTGGGCGTGGCGGCGATCGCCATCGCCGTCGCCTTCTTTCTCAAGTACGCGTTCGATTCGAATTGGATCGGCGACACCGCCCGCGTCACCGCCGGCCTGGTCGCTGCGGCGATACTGCTTAGCCTGGGGCAGGTCTTGCTGGCCAGGCCGACCTATCGCGCCTACGCCCAAGTGCTAACCTCGGGCGGCGTGGTCATCCTGTTTCTGTCCATCTATGCCGCCCACACCTCCTATCATCTGATCGGGTGGTCGGCCGCCTTTGTCGTGCTCGCGGCGGCGGCGCTGGCCGCCTCCGCCCTGGCAATGGCGAACAACACCGAGGCGGTGGCCCTGCTGTGCCTGGCAGGCGCTTTCGCCACCCCCGTGCTGCTGCACCGCGACGGCGCCGGGGCGGGCGACCTGGTGCGCCTGTACGCCTACCTGGCCGCTCTCAACCTGTGGAGCGCCGCGCTCCTCAGGTACCGCCCCTGGCGCTCGCTCACCGCGCTGTCGTTCGGCGCGACGTGGCTGCTGTTCTTCGGCGCGGGGAATCTGCGCGGGCAGGGCCTATTGACCGAGGGATTCGCCGCAGTCTTTCTCTTCTTCGCCTGCTACGGCGGCATCGCCGCCGTGAAGGCTGCGCCCGAAGCGGCGCCTGAAACGCAGCGCTCCGGCGTGGGCATGATTCTGGCGGGCTGCGTCGCCTTCGTCATCGCCAGCGCGCTCATCCTGGTGGGGGTGGAGGCGCTGGGGCTGCCGGCGCTGGCGGGCGTTGGGGTCTTGACGGCGCTCCTGCTGGCGGTGATGGCCGCGGCCTTGCCGCCGTTGGGCGCGCAGGATCCCGTGGTGCGCCAGGTTTTCAGCTATCTCTCGGCGGTGGTCTTGGTGCTGCTGGTCGGCGCAAGCGCGGCGATGGCGCCGTCCGTGTCCCGGGCGCAAGCCCCGTACTCGTTCGCATTCGCCCTCTTCAGCTACCTGCTGTTCCTGGGCGTCGCGCTGCACATGCGCCGCGCGGACGAAGAGGGCCCGGCGGTGTTCCTGGTCGCCGTCGGCGCGGTGACCCACCTGATGGTGGTCTTTCACGCGCTTGCGCCGCTGCGAATATGGGGCGTTAATGCCGCCCCCTTGTGGCTGCCGCTCGCCGGCCTGATCATGCTCGGCGTGCTGTGGATATCCACAAGGCAAGAGCGCGAGGGGCGCTACTTCCCGATGACGGTCATGATCGCGGCGCAGGCGCTGCCGCTGGTCGCGTTCCTGGCCGCGCTCTATTTTGTCGGCCAGTGGCCGGCGCGGCCGGCGACGGCGCTTTTCCTGGGCGAGTTTCTATTGATCTCCGGCGCCTGGGTGGGGATGCGCCGCCTCACCGCGCTGCCCGCATTTCGCGGGGACCTGCTGGCGGCCTTCGGCAACGCGGCGGTGTTCTTCGGCCTGCTGGCCGCCGCTGCGCGATTGCAGTCATATCAGGGATTGGTGCTGCTGTGCGGGTGCGCGATTGCCCTGGCGGCATATCACGCGTTCGTCGGCGCGTCGGTCCTGCGCCGCCCGCAAGACGATGCGCTGCTTCGCTTCACCTATCTCGGCCTGGCGCTGACCTTCCTCACCATCGCCATTCCGCTGCAGCTGAAGGCCGCCTACATCACCCTCGCGTGGGCGGTGGAGAGCGCGCTGCTGGTATGGAGCGGGCTGGCGGCGGGTGAGCGCCGCATGCGCTGGTACGGCGTCGCCCTGTTCGCCATTACCGCCGCCAAGGCTTTGTTCGTGGATAACCTGCCCTCCGCGCACTTTCGCTTCCTGCTCAACCAGCGCATGCTGTCCGGGGCGTCGGTGGTGGCGGCGGCCTACGTCTCGGCGTGGATGATGTGGCGGCGGCGCGACGCCCTCGCCGCCCAGGAGCGCTCGGCGCCCGCGGTCCTCGCCCTGGTGGCCAACGCCTTCACCCTCATCTTCGTGAGCCTGGACTTGTGGGCTTACTTCGGCCAGCGGGGGGCGCTCGCGGGGCGCGGCAGCATTCAACAGTTGTCGCTGTCCATCTTCTGGAGCATCTACGCGCTGGCGATGATGGCGGTCGGCATCGGGCGCCGCCTGCGGCCGGTGCGGCTGTTCGCGATGGGCCTGCTCTACCTGTCCATCTTCAAGGTGTTCCTGTTCGACCTGCGTTTCCTGGAGCAGCCCTATCGCATCGTCTCTTTCTTCGGCCTGGGGGTCATCCTGCTGGTGGTGAGCCTGCTCTACACGCGCTTCGAGGGGCGGTTACATGAAGAAAGCGATCATCCTGGCGGTGGTGATGATAGCGGCGCTGCCGGCGTCGGCGGACCTGCCCCGCGGTGAATGGCCGACCGCGCGGGCGGTCATCCTGCCGCCGATGTCCGCGCCCGGGCTGGTCTATCTCCCCCTGGACGAGCAGGCGCTGGCGGTCAGGTCCCTGGCGGAGTATCGCATCGTCGGCGACGGCCGCGCCGAGACCCCCTACCGCATGGTGGTGGAGCAGGGGCGCTCCGAGACGCGGGTTCTCCCCGCGGCGGTCATTTCCCGGGGCGAAATCAGAGGGCAGCAGGCCCAGGTGACTGTGGACCTGGGGTCGGCGACGCTGCACGCCAACCAGGTTCAGTTGGGGCTGCGCGGGGACAACTTCCGCAGCCGCGTGCGGGTCGAGGGCAGCCGCGATCGCGCGCAGTGGTGGCTGCTCACAGCGCAAGGGCTGGTCTATCGTCACGAGACGCGTTTCGAGCAGACGCGGGTAGCGCTGCCCGCCAATGACTATCGCTTTCTGCGCATAACCGTATCCACGCTCCAGGGGAAGCTGCCCGCGGTGTCCGAGGCGCGGGTCGTCAGCGAGGTGCCGATCCAGCGCAAGCTGATTCCCGTTCCCGCCAAGCTCTCGCGCCGCGAGGATGCGCGACACCGCTCAACCGTCCTCACCCTGGACCTGGGGCGATTGAGCCGCGACCTGGCGCAGGCGGCATTCGAGGTGGCGGAGGCGACCTTCGACCGTCCCCTGACCATCGAGGCCGCCTTGAGCCGGCGGGACTACGGATGGGCGGGAGACGCCGCCCTGCGTCGAGCGGCGCCCGGCGCCAAGGTGATGGTGCCGCTCGAGATTCCACAGGCGCGGCGAGTGCGCATCTCCGTCTCGAACGGCGACGATCGCCCGCTCACCTTGCGCGGCGTGAACCTGTTTCGGGTGCGGCGCGGCCTGATTTTCCGGGCCGCGCCCGCGCACGCCTATGAGTTGTGGTACGGCCGGCGCGGCGCGGCCTCGCCGGTTTACGACATCCAACGCCTGCCCATCACCACCTCCCCCGCGAAGATGGCCCTGGCCGGGTTGGGGCCGGAGCGCAAGCTGCCGCTCAAGCCGCCCCCCCCGCCGCCCTGGAGTGAACGGCACCGCGCGCTCTTCTGGACCGCGTTGGCGGCGGTGATCGTCCTGCTCGCCCTGCTCATCCTGCGCGCCATGCGCGGAGTGAAGGCGCCCCCGCAGGGGTAAGCGCGCGGAGTCTAGTGGCAGCGGGCGATGGCGGTCAGACGCTCGTCACAGGCGCGGCGCCAGTGATCGGCGGTCAGCCCTTCGCTGAAGTCGAGCCACCCCGTGTGCGGCTCCCCCAGCGCGCGCAGGGCGCCCTGGAACGCTCGGCGCGCGCCCTGGGGGTCGCCGCGCGCGCAGCGGGCGACCCCCAGGTAGTAGTGCGCCGGAACCAGCCCGCAGTCACTGTAGATGGCGCGGGTAAAGTGCTCTTCGCTCTCCGCCAGTTCGCCCGCGCGGCTGGCGATGAGGCCGAGGACATAGTGAGCCGCGCCCGCCAAGGG